>Ga0160428_1002095_pt1 | contig 12946 bp, 3 predicted proteins | sample SolpanmetagenomM_FD_108198 | JGI IMG/M metagenome (GOLD analysis project Ga0160428, IMG submission 108198) | Solar panel surface microbial communities from Lawrence Berkeley National Laboratory, California, USA - M | ecosystem: Engineered > Built environment > Solar panel > Unclassified ... | reverse complement strand
CCTAGAAACTAAAAGTTAGAAGTCCTAAGCATACGAGGCCGAAGATGTTAGAAAGCGGACGGGTTTATATAGTAGATTTTAAGCGACACGCTAGGCAGGAACGGTCGGTCGCTCCTGCCTAGCGAGTAGGTAGTATAATAATATAGTAGACGCGATGTATATAGTGGGACTTGATATTATACGCTATAATACCTCGGATACTCTACGCTAAGGCAGTGTTATATACTATAACTTCTATTATTCTCTACGCTATAGTAGTGTTATACGCTATAACGTCGGCGATAATTAAGGACGCTCTATCTAACGACCCGAGTTCATTGGATATTATAGGGTATAACGTTAACGATATCCTGCCCTTATTATATGCGCTAGAACGGCGATAAGGCTCTACCCTATTACGTGACCATAGTATAGATCGGGACACGATCCGCCTTAGCCCTAAGCTAGAAATCTATTTAATATCTAATCTAAGCGCCGTCCTCCTCTTAACTTTATACTTAATAGGAAAGTTATTCGAAGACCTACGTATAGTAGTACACCTACACGCTAGCGTACCTATTATAAATCGGGTAACTATCGAGGGGGTTACCGGTAGGTTTATACTATATTAAGTTAGCTAATGGCTTACCCGGCGTGCGTCGATAATATACCCGTCTATTAACGTTACTCTCCGATCTAGCCGAGCCTAAGCCTTCTAGGGGGCTACTAGAGGGTTAACGTAGTAGTAAAATCGCCCGTACCTCGCTCGAGCTAGCCGAGTAAAGCATAAATATCGCGATACTACCATCCGACCCGAGCTATTCTAAATATTCTAGGGGGCTACTAGAGGGTCTACGCGGTAGTAAAATTACCTAGGCCTCGCTTAAGCCAGCTAACTAAAGCATAAATATCGCGATACTACTAACCGACCTAAGCTATTCTAAACCGTCGAGGGGGCTACCGGAGGGTTAACCCGGTAACGAAGTTACCCGTATCTCGCTCGAGCCGGATCGCTAAGAGGTTAGGATCGCTATACTACTACCCCGATTTAAGCCATCCTACACTCTCTAGGGGAGTACTAGTAGTTCTCCCTACCGTTCGACTCCTAATTTCGGAGAATCTAGGCTTATTAAGCATATAACTTGGATCTAGGTGGTAGTGGCGCCTAGGCCACTTAAGCTGCTCGTCCGTCTATTAAAGAAAAGAAGAGGGAGTAGGTAAGTAAACGGATTTATATAGTGGTTTTTGTACCGATACGCTAGGTAGGAACGGTCGATCGCTCCTACCTAGCGAGTTGGAAATATAATAATATATTACGTAAATAGACTAATATTATATACTATACGCTAAGGTAATGTTATACGCTACGCTATGGTAATATTATACGCTATAACGTTAACGATAGCCAACGACGCTCCGCCCTAGGGGAAATCCGATATTATACGCTATAACGCCTTAGATGCTCTACGCTAAGGTAATGTTATACGCTATAACGTTAGCGATACTTAGCGATGCTTCCGCGCTATAGGAAATCTAATATTATATACTATAACGTTAACCTGGCTGTGCCTAATAATATCTAATATTCTATATTAGATCTTCCCTAATATCGTAACTCTCGTCGACTCGTAGGCACGCTATAGAGGTAAGTTTAAAGATTATCCGTACGATATTAGTGCCGATATACGTAAAGTATTTCTTAAGTAGTGTCGCTAGGACTTCGAGCACGATATCCTCCGCGGGATTACTTACGGTAAAACACTAACCGTATAGAAGAACTTCCCTAAGCTATATATAGCTAATAAATTCGGCGAAGGACGTAGTGAACGTAATGTATTACGTAATAAGCCTTAATGTTATACGCTATAACTCCTCGGATACTCTACGCTAAGGTGATGTTATACGCTATAACGTCTATTATTCTCGACGCTATAGTAGTGTTATACGCTATAACGTCGGCGATACTCGACGACGTAATACCCTATAACAAATCCGATATCACACGCTATAACCTTAAACCTAGCTCTACCCAACGACCCGAGTTTATTAAGTATTATAGGGTATAACGTTAACGATATCCTGCCCTTATTACACGTGCTCGTTTCGTATATATACGCTATAACGGCGACGAGGCTTTACGGAATTACGTGACTATAGCATAGATCGCGAGCCGACTCGCCTTAGCCGCAAGCTAGAAATCTATTTAATACCTAACCTATACGCCGTCCTCCTCTCAACTTTATACTTTATAGCGAGGTCTTTCGAAGCCCTATATATAGCCTCGTAGCCACGGTAAGGAGAAACCTTCGGGATTTAAACAATGCTATAGCCAATACTATAAGAATCGTTTCTTAGGAGAGAAATAATAAGCCGATCTAGGGGGCTACTAGAGAGTCAACGTAGCGGTAAAATCGCCCGTACCTCGCTCGAGCTAGCTAAGTAAAGTATATATATCGCGATGCTGCTATCCGACCTAAGCTATTATAAATCTTCTAATAGGACTACTAGAAGGTTAACGTAGTAGTAAAATCGCCCGTACCTCGCTTAAGCTAGCTAAGTAAAGTATAAATATCGCGATACTACTATCCGATCTAGCCGATCCTAAGCCTTTAAGGGGGCTACTAGAAGGTCGACGTAGTAGTAAAATCGCCTATACCTTACTTAAGCTAGCTAGGTAAAGTATAAGTATCGCGATACTACTAATCGATTTAGGGTATCCTAAGCTACCTAGAGGAGCTTACCGGAAGGTTAACGCGACGGCGAAATCGTCTATTCCTTACTCTAGCCGGATCGATAATATATTAGGATCGCTATGCTGCTACCCTAATTTAAGCTATATTAAACTCTCTAGGGGAGTACTAGTAGTTCTCCCTACCGTTCGACTCCTAATTTTAGAGAATCTAGACTTATTAAGTAAGTAATTCGAATCTAAGTAGTACGTAGTAGCTCTTATATATAAGCTAGCTAAAGCCCTCCGGAGGAGTATACTAGCGCTTAGGCTACTTAAGCTACTTATCCGTATATTAAAAGAAAAGAAGAGGGAGTCGGTAAGCGAACGTATTTATATAGTAGTTTTTAAACCAATATATAGGGCAGGAACGGTCGATCGCTCCTACTAGGTAGATAGGTAATATAACGAAGTAGTAAGCGTAATATATTACGTAGATAGACTCGATATTATATACTATAACGCCTCGGATACTCTACGCTAAGGTAATATTATATACTATAACGTCTATTGGTCTCTACCCTATAGTAGTACTATACGCTATAACGTTAGCGATACTTAATAATACCCCGTACTATAGGAAATCCGATTTATACGCTATAAACGTTAACCTAGCTATACCTAATAATAACTAACGTTCTATATTAGATCTTCGTAAATATTATAACTCTCGTTAACTCGTAGGCACGCTACGGAGGTAAGTTTAAAGATTATCCGTACGATATTAGTACCGATATATATAAAGTATTTCTTAAGTACTATCGCTAGGACTTCGAGTACGATATCCTCCGCGGGATTACTTATAGTAAAATACTAACCGTATAGAAGAAATTCCCTAAGCTATATATAGCTAATAAATTCGGTAAAGAAGATCTCCTACCTAAGAGGCGAATATTTAGGGAACTACCGGTAGGTTTAGGCCGTAGCGAAAACGATAATGGCTTACCTAGCGTACGTCGATAATATACCTACCTATCGACGTTACTCCGATCTAGCCGACCCTAAGTCTTTTAGAGGGTTACTAAAAGGTTAACGTAGCGGTAAAATCGCCCGTATCTTGCTTAAGCTAGCTAACCGAAGTATAAATATCGTAATACTACTAACTAACCTAAGCTATTCTAAACTAGCGAGGGGGCTACGGGAAGGTTAACGTAGTAGTAAAATTACCCGTACCTTACTTAAGCTAGCTAACTAAAGTATAAATATCGCGTCGCTACTTACCGACCTAAGCTATTCTAAACTATTAAGAGGGCTACTAGAAGGTCGACCCGACGATAAGGTTACCCGTATCTCGCTTAAGCCGGATTATTAAGGTATTAGGTAAATAGACTTAATATTATACGCTATAACGTCTCGGCCAATATAGAGTTAACCTTTAATTATAGAGATACCGATATTAACGAGGAGGAGGGTAGTAGTATAGAATAGGGAGACGATAAAGAAATATATAGAATATAGACGTAGAAGTAAGAACTGCATAGAACTATACTACTATCTAATTTAAGCTATCCTAAACTCTCTAGAGGAGTACCGGTAGTCCTCCCTACCGTTTAATTTCTAACTTTAGAGAATCTAGACTTATTAAGTATATAACTCGAATCTAGGTGGCACGTAGTAGTACTAAGCCTACTTAAGCTACTCGTCTGTACGTTAGAAGAAAAGAAGAGGAAGTAGATAAGCGAATAGATTTATATAGTATTTTTTATACTAATACGCTAGGTAGGAATAGTCGATCGCTTCTACCTAATAAGTCGGTAATATAATAATATATTAGGTAAATAGACTCGATATTATACGCTATAACGCCTCGGATACTCTACGCTAACGTAATATTATACGCTATAACGTCTATAGTTCTCTACTCTATAGTAGTATTATACGCTATAACGTTGGCGATACTTAGCGATATTCCGCGCTATAGGAAATCTAATATTATACGCTATAACGTTAACCTGCCTATACCCGATAACGTCTAATATTCTATATTAGAACTTTATAAATATCGTATAACTCGTCGACTCGTAGGCCAGCTACCGTTAATAAATAGAGCGCGGTCTAAGTAGTCGTCTTAACGTTTCTAAGCGAACTAAATTTAAAAGTAGTTTTATACTTAAAAGTAGTATATAATCGAGGATAATTAAAAGCTAGGGTTAGTAATTATATCGAATGCCCGTACCTCGCTCGAGCCGAGTCGATAAAGTATCTAGATCTCGATACTACTATCCGATTTAAGCTATTCTAAGCTATTAAGGGGGCTACCGGAAGGTCGACGTAATAACGAAGTTACCTATACCTCGCTTAAACTAGTTTAATAAGATATTAGGATCGCTATACCGCTGCCCCGTTTTAGCCCTCCTAAGCTATCTAGGGGAGTACTAATAATCTAGGCCCGGATCCTACGTTAATTACGCCTTCCGGGCTAGATAGTATTAGTACTTTAAAGTACCGGTACTAGGCCTACTTAAGCTACTTATCCGCCTATCGAAGTAAAGAAGAAGGAGTCGGTAGGCGAATAGGTTTATATAGTAATTTTTAAAGCGATACGCTAGGTAGAAACGCTCTATTGCTCCTACTAATAAGGTAGGTACTATAATAACGTAGTAAGGTATTAAGTAGATAGAGTTTATAGAGCGTAGTCTATATGGCTTACCGTAGTTGTTTAGGGCACGCTACGGAGGTAAATTTAAAGATTATCCGTACGATATTAGTACCGACGAAGGAGATCTTCTATCTAAGAGACTAATAATTTAGGGGGCTACCGGTAGGTTTATACCGTAGCGAAATTACTAGTAGCTTACCTAGGCTTCGATAATAATATATATATCTACCGATATTACCCTACTATCTAACTAAAGTAAAACCTTCTAGGGGGGCTACTTAAAGGTTAACGCGGAAGCAAAATCGCCTATCCTACGCTCGAGCTAGATAGACGAGACGTTAGTCCTACTATATAACCGGCCGATTTAAGTAATCCTAGGCTATTAAGGGGGCTACGGGATAGTTAACGCGACGAGAAGATTACCCGTACCTCGCTCTAGCCGGATTAATAAGATATTAGAACCGCTATACTCCTATCCGATTTAAGCTATCCCCGGCTCTTAAGGGGGGTACTAGTAGTACTCTCGACCGTTCGATTTCCGATTTTAGAGAATCTAGGCTTATTAAGTATATAACTTAAATTAAGGTAGCACGCGGTAGCTCTTAGATACTATAACTAGCTTACTAGGCGTCCGTCGAAAGGGTTAAAGCTCCTTTAAGTAGGGTAAGGACGTCCTAGTAGTAGATTTCGTTCTACTTTAAATGCCTATATATACGAGCGGGGCCCTAGTCTATCTAGGAGAAACGCTAAGGGCTAAGACTTTACCTAGTATAGTAGGCGACGGTAGCGAGGCCTATCCTATAGAGATCCTTCGCCGTAAGATCTCTTAAGAGGTACGAGCGTAGACGATACTAAGTAAATCGTATATATAATAAAAGAAAAGTAGGATTTACCGGGGTGCTTTAGGTAAGTACTCGAGAAGGTATATTACTTTAACCTAAGTACTTCGGCCTTTAAGGGTAGAACGTTATTCTATTTACCGTACTATAGTAGTATAGTCGAGGCTAGCTAGGGAAGCGGGTATAGTTAATTTTATAACTATCGGAGAACTCGACTTTAGTTTAACGAATATACTCGTCTATACGATAGGGTTTATTACTTTATTACGCGTAGATAGAGAGATAGAAAGGGGATCGTTATCGATTTATTATACTCTCTATTTACCGAATAGACGCTTATTCGTAACCTAATCTATCTACCGCTCGTATCTATCCCGCAGCGAGGCTCTAACGCGTCTATTATTCCCTTCTTTTTACTATCTCTAGTAAACTACCCTTACCCGTCGTAGTCTTAAGAACGGCGAAGGCTTATAAAACGCTAGTAGCTAAGAAACTCCTTAATATCGGGTAAGGCGGGGATAGATTCCTTAAAGCGGAACTCGTCTCGGATAAGCTTTCGCTAGACTAGAAAGGGATACTCGTCCTCTAATAGCTCCTCGGTAATCTCGTCCTAGATACTTAAGTAAAGGAAGTTTCTAATATTACGGAGGGCATTAGGGCCTCTATCGGGACTAAGTATTCTAAGCGGGGCGAGAAGAGCGTTAGATTTACGCTATAATCCGACGGTAAAGAGAGTAAAGAAACGGCTACCGTTACGCTACTATATTTTATAGAGAAACTTATAGAGGCCGAGCTCGGTAACGTCTACGGGTAGAGTACTAGAAAGACTATCTATACTATTATAGGGGTAGGTCGGCTAGCTAAGGCTATTATAGCTAGTTACGTAGATACTAATATCGTATAGATCTAACGCGTCGTCGCCTTCGTCTTTAGCGTACTAGTTAAGTACTAAGCCGGTCTAGTATACTACGACGACGTATTTCTAACCAATCGTATTAAGGATAGTACTAATAGTAATACCGATAAAGGGGCTAGTACCGACTTTAAGGCGGAAGATATACCTTACGAGGTTAAGCTAGTTAAATACTATCTTAGAGAAGGGCGCTACGCCGGTAAGAACGTAGGCTAGGCTACGGTAGAGATTAGTCGTATAGGCCGAAGGAATAGTAGAGAACTTACTTAAGATTATAGGGGAGCTCGCGGTCGTCTATATCGACGGCTATTTTAACGTAGATAGGGTATTAGTATAATTTGGCTAGCGGCGGGTTAGAACCGCTTAGAGAATTACTTAACTAGCGGAGATCTAGCTAAGGGTAGCTACGAGCTTAATATTACGTATTAAGTTATTATTTAGGTTTAGGAAGCGGGCCGGCGGGAGAGACGCTTTTATAGCTATAGCTAGGGCTTTACGTAGCTAGGCCGGTAGTTATACTAAGCGAGATTCTACCGTAGCTGTCCTTTATATAATAAAGAAGTAACCCGGTAAGGTAGCTAGATACGAGCTAGCGGTTACTTAATCCCTAATCAATCGACGTTCTTAAAGAAGTAATAAAAGGGAGCGGTAGGTTACTTATAGCCTATATACTTATCTTACGTATAGAATCTATTAATAACCGTAGAGACGTAGAAGCGGGGGCGTAGCGGCGGGAGGTTAGTATTACTAGTAGGGTAAAGGGCGGGAGGAATACCGTCACGTAACGAAGTTAGGACCCTCTAAGGATACGAAAATAAGATTATAATATCATCGACGATAGATACTATTACGTAATAAAGTTAGGACCCTCTAAGGGTACGAGAAGTTAAAGAAGATTATTATATTAGATTTTTCTCGGTATATCGTGGCGGAGTAAGGGGGATTATTATCGAATAATAATATTATCTATTTTAAAATATATATTATCCCGACGAAATAACTAAATTACTTCTTCCCCTAATAAGCGTCCCGGGAATACGAACGACTAATATTAATAAACTTAAGATATATCCGTCCTACTCTAAGCGATGCTACTATAAACTAAAGTTAAATATAGGCTAATTAAGTCTATACCCTAGATAATAATAAGTTAGTACCGAGCTATAGGATAATAGCGTACGTAAACGAACCTCTTAAATAATATCCTTATTATTAGATTCCTCTTTATTACTACCGTTCTACTTACTCCTCTTATATTTTTTACTCTCCTCGTCCGTACGATCGTACTCTATATCCGGGGGTAATAAGTATATATAGTTAATTTAAGTATATACGTTAACTAATAGGACCTCGTAATACGCGTCTACCCTAGAGGCGTTCGTAATAAAACCTTAACTACGATAGATTATATTATAGTCGGTAGAAGTATAATATAAAATAATTCTACGGGGGCACGTGAAGGGGATTTAGATATACTACTCTTAAACCTATCTTAATATAATTGTACGTATAGTACTTCTAGGGATATTACAGAGCCTAAGGCGTTTATCGGGACTAACGGCGTCTACGAAAAACTTAGTACTCTTAATAATAACTACTTTATAAGATCTAGTTTTAATCTATTTACTAAGGACCTAGACGCCGAGGAACTTTACTATAGTAAAAACGCGAGCGTACTTAGCGATATCGAAGCTATTATAATTATTATAATAGAGCGGCATAAACCTAGTCTATAAGAATACTAGGATCTCCTAAAATCTCTTAAGGGGGACTAGAATAGTAAGTTTAGTAGTTATATCGGAGGAGTCCGTCTACTAGCTAGAAAGTAGTCCCTTAAAGTAGAGAGTTTCTTCCTTTAAGAGGTCTTCGCTAATAATAAATTTAACGCCCTCTACTAGTAGGTTTATTTTTCTATTATTATTAATGTACGCTATATTATTCTAGACATTTATAAGGAGGGAAAGGGGATAAGCGATTAGATAAAAGTTATAGAAGATTTCGGTAGAGATAGTAGAGGTAAGTAGAGTATTCGGGAAGATAAGAGGTAGAGATAGGGGTCTTATAGCTATAGCCGGGACGGCGGGCGAGGACCCTTTATATAGCTAGGCCGATAGCCACGCCGAGGGAGAGTCTACTATAACGGTCCTTTATATAATAAAGGAGCGACCTATTAAGGGGGCTAGAGATAGATCGGCGGTTACTTAACCCCTAATTGATTAATATTCTCCTTCGGAAGTCGACGGGGGCGGTATAAAGGAGTAATAAAAGGGAGCGGCGGGTTACTTATAGCCTATACGCTTATATTAGGTATTACGTCTATTTATAATAGTATACTATATATACGTAAAAGCGGGGCTCCTGGGAGCGTAGCGGCGGGAGATTAGTATTACTTATAGACTTAATAACGAGAGAAATATTATTACGTAACGAAGTTAGGACCCTCTAAGGGTACGAGAATTAAATTATAATATTATATTAAGATCTTTAAGGGTGTATTAGGGGGATTATCATCGAATTATTATAGTATCTATTTACTACTAAGATATACTTTCGTATCGCGCTCCGTCGACTACCTAGAGGATCTCTACCTACTATCTAAGGTAAGCCGTATATATTATCCGTCCCGATAGCCACATTCGATCTATCTCTTTACTCTACTCTTTCCTCCGTTTTTACTAAGACGGTTTTACTTATAATTCTCTATAGGGCGGCGGGAAGCTAGAGGCTAGTACTTATAAAAGTTCTCGGCGTCGGGGAAGGTAGGGATAGGTTCCTTAAAGCGGAACTCGTCTAGAATAAGCTTACGCTAGATAGGAAAGGGATACTCGTCCTAGGCTAGATCGAAGACGTACTCTAGGCGGCGAGTAAAGCGAAGAAAGTCCCTAACGTTCTTAAGCGCGTTATAGGCTCTACCGGGACCGTCAATATTAAACGGGATAAAGCGACTACTTAGTATAATCTCTAAAGGTATAGTAAAGGGGGTAAATAGACGACCGCCGTTACGCTTAGGGTAGTAGAGGAATATATAGATAGTAAGCGAAGTAAGGGCTACCGACGGGGCGCTTAAGGGGCTATAAATATTATCGAATAGAGAGGTTAGATACCCGAGGCTATCGTAGTTATAGACGTAGATCTTAAGGCTAGATAAATAATACTCGCTCTTAGCGTAGAGAGACACGATCGTACTAGGCCGGTAGGCTATAACGACGTATTTCTAACCGATCTTATTAAGGATAGTACTAATAGTAATACCGAGAAAGGGGTTAGTACCGACTTTGTAGCGTAAGATATATCTAGCAAGGTTAAAGTAGTTAAATACCGTCTCTAGAAAGGGCGTTACGCTAGCGAGGACGTAGGCTAGGCTACGAGAGGGATTAGTAGTATATAGATAGAGATTATTAGAATACTTACTTAGCGTCGTAGTTAGGCTCGCTTATATCTATAGCTATTCTTAGAGTAGAGGTAATTTCGTCGATAAGAGGGTTGGCTAGGGGTAGAGGTAGGGTTTAAGTTAGTATTAGGTAAGTTATTATAGTGCTTGAAGTTATATAGTATAGGAAGTTATTATTCGGCGGAGGAAGTAAGCGGGCGGAGAAGGTACTCTTATAGTTATAGCGCGAGAACCCTTTAGGTAGCCGGGCCTAGTGGCTACGCTAATAAAGAATCTATTAGAGCTATTCTTTATATAATAACGGAGCGAGACCTAGTAAGCTAGCTAGAAGAGATCCCCGGGCGGTTACTTAGTAAAGAATCTATCCGTAAAGGATCTCTCGGGGTTCCTATTTAAAAAGAGACTAGGGGTAGTATAAGAGAGCAACCGGATAGAGTATTAGGCTACCTATAGGCGATACGTATACTAGCTACGTCTATAGATAACCGCGTAGAGATATAAGCGTAGCTCCGGGAGCGTAGTAGAAACTTAGTATTTCTTATAGCCGGTTATAAAGGAGTATTATTACGTAACAAAGTTACGACCCTTAGAGAGTACGAAAATCGAGGGATAACGTTATATTAAAGGTCTATATCCGAGCGACCGTCCTATAGGCTAAAACTAAGATAGGTATACTATATCGAAGTAAGACTCTCTAACGCCTCCTTAATAGGCTTCGATCGAGCCGATAACGGATACCTATATAGTCGCCGACTATTTCGCCGTAATATACCCCCCTTAATCTTTAATTTCTATCTATTAAAAACTATAGTATCGTAAGACCGGACCGTAGAATAGAGGAAGTTTAGTAGGGTATACTTATATAGACGTTTTAGCGTAGATCGAGCCCTTAACGGGCTTATAGACGTTAGTAGCCTATTTTCCCCTATAATATACGCCTCCGCCTTTAATCTTATCCTCTAAACGACTACGGTATCGTATATCTATAGGGTAAAGCGGGTAAAGTTTATAAGAATATATATCTCTTTAATTCTACGCGCTCTACCTACTCTAAACGTTTAGACTTAGCCTTAGCTAACCTAGCCGCTAAGCTATAGACTCTCCTCCTTCGTATACGTTATTGCCGGTAGGCTAAGTATACTTCTAGCCGCCTTATTAATCTTTAGCCCGCTAGCGATCCTAGCTAGGATCTATCGATACGCCGTTCCCCTATACTCCTTTAGTAACTAACCCCTATCTAGGATTACTAATTCTATAATCGTACGGGCGTGTAGTATACCTAGTAGTTAGCGTATCCGTATAAGGAAAGTACCGCCGTTTATATCTTTTAACTAATAACGACGACTACTTAGGCGCGTTAGATCCGGTCCGAGGTAGTTAGGATTAAAGATAGTATACTACGACGTAGCCGGTTAGTATAGTAATAGATCTAGAAGGGCTTGCGGACGTACTTACCTTCTTTTAGTAGATTTCTAGCGCTATATAGTACTAATCTATTACTAGACTACGGTCCGGCGGCCCGCTAGCGATAAGAAAGTAGACTAGGCTACTAAACTTACCCTTTACGAAGGTATCGATCTTACTATAAACGCCGTATACCGTATATCGACGGGCCTACTTTATATTATCGTCGAGCTATATCTCTATCTACTAGACGGTAACGCCGTTAGCCTCTTTCTATATAGTAAGTAGGAGTAGTACGAAGTTTCGGGCTTTATTATCGACGTAGGTAACCTCCTTACTAAATACGTAGGGTCGATTAAAAGAGAGATAGTTTACTACGCTAGCACCGTCTAGTCGGTTAAGAAAGTTATTAATACTTATAGCGATATTAGTACCACCAGGAACGACTAAGTTAATTAGGATCGCTCTAGTAGAAGTTATTATTAATATAGAGGGTAAGGTCGGAGTTATAAGTTACTTTAACTAGGCCTAGGTAGAGGGGTTAGAGTAGGAAGATACTTTTACTAGCCCTAGGCAGAGAGAGGAGGCGGAATTATAGACCGTACGGTTCTACTAGCGATAATTATCGGCGCTAGCTAGGCGGATTAGTAGCCTAATAACCCGCTTATCGATCGGCCGTACGGCTATATTAACGATAAGTATTAGTAAAGGCGGATCGGTAGCCTAGTAACCCGCTAATTAATCGGCCGTACGGCTCTATTAACGATCTTTATTAGCGATAGCTAAAAGAACTAGGAGACTAGCCTCCCGCCTATAGTATAGCCGTAGCTAAGCGGACCGATAGCCTAGTAACCCGCTAGACGATCGGTCGATCCCTAGTATAGGAGATCTCCGGTAGCCTTAAATTATAACTTACTACTATATTATATTCGTACGCGATCTTTTACTTTCGGGCGTATATATAGAACGCTAAGCTATATACTCTTAGGCTGCCTTAAGATCTCTTACTCCGCCCTTTCTTACTCGTTTATAGTCTTCTTTACTTTAAGTCTACCTTACCTAGTAAAGGTTCTCCTTTTCTTTAAGCTAAACT
>Ga0160428_1002093_pt1 | contig 12959 bp, 11 predicted proteins | sample SolpanmetagenomM_FD_108198 | JGI IMG/M metagenome (GOLD analysis project Ga0160428, IMG submission 108198) | Solar panel surface microbial communities from Lawrence Berkeley National Laboratory, California, USA - M | ecosystem: Engineered > Built environment > Solar panel > Unclassified ... | reverse complement strand
ATTAACCCGCACGGAACGCGAAAACCTCGGCAGGACGCCCGGTTCAAGACGCCTTTGTTCAACAACGACTATCGTTATCAGCCGCCCTCGAGGGGCGAGGGGGCGCTGCGCGCCCTCCTTGGATGGCTTCGCAAGTCGCACGCGGGCTGGAAGTGGCTTCTCGTCGTGCTTCCCGTCCAGTGCGTCTCTGCCTGGACGAACATCCACGGCATCTCCCTCGCCCTTCCGATCGTGCCCGCGGTCGCCCTCGGCGCCGGGCTCCAGGCGATCGCTCTCTACGCGGGCGTCCAGCTTCTGAACGCGAGCGAGGAGGAGCGCCTGCGTTGGCGAAACCCGCTCGCGGCGATCCTCGCGGTGAGCGTCTTCTGTTCGTTTATGGGCTTCACGTCGTTCTACTCCGACTACAAGGAGGCCCAGATCCTGCCCTTGAAGCAGCGCGACGACCTCAAGACCCAAACCCTCGCCCTCTCGCAGAAGGCGAACGAGGCGCGTCTCCTCGCGAACGCCAAGCTCTCCAACCGCGTCGAGTACGCCCGCTCGATCCGCGCCCGCATCCTGAGCCGGCAGGCGCGCGGCGAGTATCCCGACGAGGCGGCCGCCCAGGGCATGCTCGCGGAGCAGGACGCGATGATCAAGAACGCCGAGGAGGCTGAGGCCAAGTGGTCGGACTTCCAGTTCGACGCGACGGAAGCCCTGAGCGCGGAGACGAACGCGAAAGGATTCTCCATCCTTCAGAAGGCGTACACCCAACTGAGCGGTCTCGTGGGGACCCTCACCAAGAGCGAGAGCGCGAGCTTCTCCATGCCGTCGGCGCCGGTACCCAGTCTCGCCGCGATGGACGGCGCCGCCTCGACCGCGAAGATCGAGCAGACCTTCGGCTCGCTCTTCTCGCTCGCGGGCATCTTCTGGTTAGCCCTCGCCGCCCTCCTCGAAGCCATCCCCTTCTGGATCGCCCACGCGCGCATGAACGACGATGAGACGCCGGAAGGCTTCGTCGCGGACGGCGAACATCCTCTGGGCGTCGTCGCCCTGGGACCGCAGGAGGCGGCCCTCGCCGCCGAGGTCAGCCGCTTCAACGCGATGCTCCGCCCCGTCAACCTCGTGGGCAACGGCGACATGAAGGACCTGGAGGAGCAGGCCCAGCGGATCGAGACCGTGACCCGCGAGATGCGAGAGGCGTACGTCGAGACCCTCCGCCACGAGGCGGTCGAAAAGCGAGCCGACCTACGCCGTCGCCAGCTCGACCTGATCGTCCGCGAGGCCGAGGCCCGGGGCGTCCCCGAGCCGCAGGTGCGGAAGATCGTCGAGGAGAACTGGCTTCAGTTCCTTCAGGACGTGGGGGTCGAGGAAGTCCGGCTCGAGAAGCTCCGGGACGAGCGGCGTGAGGGCGCGATGCGACCGGTCGAGGACGGGACGGCGTAGTCGCCGCCCCGTCCTGCTCCCGTCCTGACGGTGGACGTCTTGGGCGTGGTTGCCAAAGGACGGAACCGAGCGCGCCTACGCCAGACTGACGGACTCCTCCAACAGACCCCGCTCCCGCAGTTCCGCCTCAAGCTCGATGCGGGCGTGGTCGGTGAACACGATGATCATCAGCACGACGCTGCCGTAGCTGAACACCTCGGCCGGCTCGCACTCGTGGTCGACGAACGTCATGTCCCACGAGCCTTCGTCCTCGAAGCGCAGGACGAGATCGGCGAGGCGGGCGCGGTTCGCCTCGATCCGGGCGAGGCGGCTGGGGAGAGTCCCGTCGTTCGAGGTGGCCGGGCCGCCGTCGAGCAGGTGGATCCAAGGCTCCGCAAAGCCGCAGGCCCCGTTCATCAGGTCGTCGACCGTCATGGTGGGCGGAAGCCACGGAAAGGGTTGGCGGGTCTTCGCCGTCTCCCGCCCGGCCTCCGGATGGATGTCGAGGACGGTCGCGAGGCGCGTGGCGGCGCGGGCGTGGTCGGCGAGCCAGAGTTCGATCAGTTTCATCTCGATGCTTCCTTGCCGTGGAGAGAGGATGGGCTCGCCCGGAGCGTAGTGGATCCCGCCGAACGGCGGAACCCGCCATTCGGTCGGGTGGAGGCGGCGGAACTCGCGCGGAGCGAGGCCGTACGCCCGCCGGAACGCGCGGGTAAAGCCGCTGGTGTTCCCGAAGCCCGCGTTCAGTCCGAGTTCGCTCACCGACTCGTCCCCGTAGAGCAGTCGGTAGGCGGCGCGCTCGATCAGAAGCCGCCGGTGGGCGCTCACCGGACGGTCCAGGCCTTCGGCGGCCATGTGTCGGTACCACGCGGAGCGCGAGGCCATCGCTTCTTCCGCGAGATCCCGCGCGCCCTTTCGTTCGAGCCTTCCTCGTTCCATTGGCCTCAAAAGCATCCCCGCGCCCGCTCGTCGAGGATTTACCCTTTCGTCCCGATCTGCAGGGAACCGCCTCTAGGCCGTCGTGAAGGTCAGGGTGCCGCTCATCGTGGCCGCGCCGGCCGCGCCGCCACTGCTCGCCTCGATCACGACGTTCGTGAACGTCAGGGTGACCGACGCCGATCCCCGAGAGGTGACGGTGATCGTGCCCGATGAAGCGATCCACGTTCCGTTGGGGTCTCGGTAGGTCACGGACGAGCCCGCACCTCCGGTAAGGTCGATGACCGTTCCCGTCACGAGGGGATCGTTGAGGGCGGTGACGCTGACGGAGCGGGTACCCAGGGTCACCGACGCATCGATCGCGTCGCCGATGGCCGAGCCGTTGAGGCGATCGAACGTTGAGATCGACGTCGAGCTTCCCGTGTAGCCCGTTCCTCGAACGAAGCTCAGCGCGACGGCGCCGGTCGTGCCTTCGACGAACGACGAGCCGCCGCCGCCGCAACCAGTCAGAAGGAAGGCGAAGAGGAGATGTCTGGGCTTCATCGTTCGATTCTAGAGCGGACGGGTGAGGATGGCGTGAATGTCGCGGGGCTAAGGCACGACGATCCGGACCGGCGCGGCGAGGAACGGATCGCCCGTCTGCTCCAGCCCGTCGCAGTAGATCGCGAGGGACGGTTTGAGCTTGAACTCCTTCCGAACTCCGTCGCGGACGACGGTCACCGGCTTGGAGAGATCGACCAACTCGGACGAGAGCCAGAGGGCGATCTCACCCTGCCCTTCGGTCTTCAGGGTGATCGCGTTGCCTTCGACCGTGGCGTCGATCCGACCTTTGGCGGCAGGCTTGAGGGCCTCCAGCCAGTAGAAGCGGTGGAGCACGTCGTCCGTCTGAACCCAGATCACCCGCTTCGGATGGGGCTCACGGGCGTACTTCCGCATCTCGGCGATCTTGTCGGCCTCGAAGTCGTTGATCAGGTGGCCGTGGCCCTTGACCTCCTCCAAGCCGCCGTCGAAGCCGCCGTATCTCGTCTGCCAGTCCTTCCAGGACTCGGCGAACTCCCGGTCCAGCTTGATCCGGCCGTACGCGGTGTCGTTCTCGCCCACCGCCCAGGTGAATCGGACGTTGCGTAGGTTCTCTCCGGCGGTGCGGTCGGGCGTCATCGCCCCGGCGGCGGGATGCAGGGCGGCAAAGCGGTAAGGGATCTTCGGCCCGATCACGAACGTCCCGTAGCCGCCGTGGGAGGCGCCCGTCGCGTAGATCCGATTCGGGTCCACGCCGCCGTACTTCACGAACGAGCGGACGAGCCGCTCGACGAGGGGCGAGATCGCGGCGTCGTAGAAGCCGTCCCACTCGTCGTTCGGGGCGCGAAGGGCGAGGTAGACGTAGCCGCCCGCCTCCGGGTGGTCCTTGTAGTAGCGCTCGAACATCCCCGCCCACTCGCCGTCGTTCACCGCCTTGGGCGCGCCGCCGCCGCCGTGCATCGCGATCACGAGCCCCCATCCGTCTTTGGGCTTCTCGCCCACCGTGCGCCACTTGTAAGGAGCCGTCCGATCGGCGGTCTTCACGACGTTGGCGTCGTAGTCGGCCTTGAGGAGGACGTCCGGCGCGGCCAACCAGGCGTTCCACGCGGCTTTGGCGCTCGCCGCTCCGAACGGCTCCTTCTCCAGCCCCTTGGCCGCCGTTTCCGCCTTGGCCCGGTCCGCGCCGAAGCGGTCGGTCAGGAGCAACGTCGGTACGGTGGAGGCTTTGGCGTCGAGGTCGATCCGCACGACGGTGTCGCCCGCGACCTTCGCCTCCTGCGTGACCGTCTTGCCCTTGTAGGTCGCCGTCACCACGTACGTCTCTCCATCCTTGGCGGGCGCGTTGAGATGGAGGTTCATGTCGGCCTGCGGCCCGAGCGATCGTCCGCGCAGGCACTGGTCGCCGCTGGCGGCGTTCAGGGCGACGACGTCGGCCATCACGCGCTCGCCGTTCTGCTTCACCTCGACCATCAGCCGGGGCTGAGCCGCCGAGAGGGCCATCGCGTACCGAGGGGTCACGTTCACCGCCGGAACCGATGCCTCGTCGTTCCACACGAGCGGGAACGTCGTGCCCGTGGGCTTGTAGGTAACGGCGTAGACCGTTTCCAGGGGCTTCGTTCCGGGAACGCGCCCCGCCTCCTCGGCGAACCAGGCGTGGTCGAGCCCTTTGTCGTCCGGTTCGGCGGCGCCGACGAAGTGCCAGGCGCCCCGATCCCATACCTCGACCCAGGTGTGGTTGCCGCCCCGGCCCGGCCAGGAGGGAATGCCCGCGATCCGGGAGGGGACGCCGACCGCGCGCAGCGCGTCGACGAGCATGATCGAGAGCCCGGTGCAGGTCGCCATCCCCTGCGCGATCGTCTCGGGCGGGCTCTGGTCCGTTCGGAGACGCTTGGTGTTGTAGGTCACCTTCGTGTCCTTGAACAGCGTCCGGTTGACCAACAGGGCCGCCTCGCCCGGCGTCTTCGTTCCCTTGACGAGCGGGCCGTACCGCTTCGCCCATTCCGCGCGCATCGACCGCCGGGGCTCCGTCACGCTCGCGTAGGGCACGACCGCATCGAGGAACACCGTCTCCGGGATCGACTTGCCCCAGGCGACCGCCCGTCGGGCCTGGACCGCCCCGTGCGCCGCCTCGGCGACCTGGGACGCGGGCAGCGTCTTCAGATCGTCGAGCGGCATGTAGGTCAGCAGGTACTCGACCGCCGCCTTCTCGCCCTTGGGCGTCTTCGTGAGAAGCGCGCGCCACTCCGCTCTGCGCGTGGGGGCACGATCGAGGGAAGCGTCGAGGGGCGTGGCGGCGAGGGCCATAAGCGCCAGGAGGGGCATGGTCTACTTTAACCCAGTTTGTGTTTTGGGAAGTCACCCATCGGGATTCCCGTCCGTCGTCGGTCGATTCGCGACGGCTTTGGGAACGAGAGACAAAAAAACGCCGGGAGCCTAGTTGGGCCGCCCGGCTGAGAGATCCGTTTTCGCTTCGCTTTCGCGGGCTAGTCACCCTAGTGAAATCACTAGGTGCGCTCGCCTTGGTATTTAGTACTCCCGTACCGGACAAACGTTCCGTAGTTTCTGCAAACGCTCAAAGCCCCGCCGACTTTTCATCCTACGTTCACGTCCCACGACGCTTTACGAGGAGACGTTGAGGCCCAAAGGGTATCCTTGCTCTCTTGAGCAAGGCCGACGCGAAAGGTCCGGAAGGGTTCGTCCAGTGTCCGGCGTGCAAAAAAATCGTTTTCGGGGCCGATTACGAGGCAGCGCTCCGGGTTTGTCCGTACTGCGGCCATCACGGGAGAATGCCCGCCCGGCTCCGGCTCTCGACCACGTTCGATCCCTCGTCGTTCGTTGAGATGGACGCGGATCTCCGTTCTCGAGACACGCTCGGCTTTCCTGAGTACGGGGTCAAGCTGGCGACAAGTACCGAGAAGGCCGACGCGACCGACTCCATGATCTCCGGCGAGGCTACTCTCGAAGGCCATAGGGTCTCGGTCGCGGCGGCGGACTTCAGCTTTATGGGCGGCTCGATGGGAAGCGTCGCGGGCGAGAAGGTCGCGCGCACCCTAGAGCGCGCCGCCGACGAGCAGATGCCGGCGATCGTGTTCTGCGCGAGTGGCGGGGCCCGGATGCAAGAAGGCATCCTGAGTCTTATGCAGATGGGCAAGACGGTCGCCGCCGCCGAACGGGCGCGCCGAAAGGGCGTCCCGTTTATCACCGTGTTCACCGATCCGACGATGGCGGGCGTGCTCGCGAGCTACGCGAGCGTCGCGGACGTGATCCTCGTGGAGCCGAAGGCTCTCGTCGGCTTCGCCGGGGCGCGGGTCAGCAAGCAGGCCGGCGTGGGAAAGGTCCCGAACGACTTCCAGAGCGCCGAGTGGGTGCACGCGCACGGGATGGTAGACCGGATCGTGTCCCGGAAGGAGATGCGAGGAACCCTTGGAACCCTGGTCCGAACTCTTGGAGGCCACCTTGCGCGATAAGGCCCCGCCTAAGACGCACAAGGAGTGGGAATCGCCCCTCGTCGAGCTCGAAGAGGGCGTCGCCCGCGCCCGCAACCTCGTCGAGCGCGAGAAGGACGCGGTCAAGCGGCAGGAGCTGCTCGCCCAAGCCAGCAGCATCGAGGAGCGGACGGAGCAGTACCGCGCCGTGCTCTACTCGAACCTCGGGCCTTGGGAGAAGGTGCTGATCGCGCGGGCGGAGAAGCGCCCCTACACCCTCGACTACGTGCAGGGGCTGTTCACCGAGTTCGTCGAACTCGATGGCGACCGGCGCGGCCAAGTCGACCACGCGATCGTGGGCGGCCCCGCGCTGTTCGAAGGACGTCCCGTGATCGTGGTCGGCCACCAGAAAGGGCGCAACATCCAGGAGCGACAGTTCCGAAACTTCGGGATGGCGCGTCCTGAGGGCTACCGCAAGGCGATCCGGCTGTTCGACATGGCGGAGCGTTTCCGGATGCCCGTGGTCACCCTGGTGGACACCCCCGCCGCCGACCCTGGCGTCGAGAGCGAGGGCCGAGGCATCAGCGAGGCGATCGCGGCGGGCATGATGAAGATGTTCGAGCTGACCGTGCCCTCGGTGAGCGTCGTCATCGGCGAGGGTGGCTCCGGCGGGGCCATCGGGATCGCGGCGGCGTCGCGGGTGCTGATGCTTGAGCATTCCGTCTACTCGGTGATCCCGCCGGAAGGCTGCGCGGCGATCCTCTGGCGACAGCCCGAGCGCGGCGCGGACGCGGCGAAGGCCCTGCGCCTGACCGCACAGAGCGCGTTGGATTACGGCATCGTCGACGAGGTCATTCCCGAGCCGTTCGGCGGCGCCCACCGCGATCCGGTCGCGGCGATCGGGAGCGTCCGGGAGGCCCTGCGTCGGAACATCAACCTTCTCGAAAAGCAGGACGGCGAGGACCTTCGGGACGAGCGGTACCGCAAGTTCCGCGCGATGGGCATCTTCGACGGGGCATAGCTCATCTCAACGCGAAGCGCCTGTAGTCGAAGGCTTCGTCTTCGACTACAGGTCCGCGACTCAGGAGGCCGCCGGTCTGGACACCGGGCGCGATCCTAGGACCAACAGGCGAACCGATCGCGAAGGTGAAAGCCCTACGCGCTTCGCTTACGCCTCAGAAGCGGGTTTTCCAAAGTTAGATCGAGCCAGCCTTTCCGCGCGAACACGAGATACACGATTGCGGAACCAAGGGCCCCTGCGCAAGCGCCCGCGATCACGTCGCTGGGCCAATGGACGCCTCGGTAGATCCGGGAGACGCCAACGCCCGCCGCCCAGAGAAGGGCAGTGGGGCCGACCCACCATCGCTTCGTGCCGAGCGTCATGAAGACGATCATCGTCGCGAGGGCGAAGGCGGTCGTCGTGTGGCCGCTGACGAAGCTCGTGTGATGCACGTCTTCCTGGGCGACCGCGTAGCTTAGATAGCTTGGGCGGTCTCTCTTGACGAGAAGCTTGATGACGTCGGCGATCAGGATGCCGCTGAACGCGATCGTCGTCACGCAAGGCACGATAAATCGCCGAAAGCGGGGCCGTCGGTACATCCCGAGGATGAGGAAGGCTTCGATCACGCCCTGGCCGCTCTGGCTGACGATCAGGAAGAAGAGGTCGAGGAGCGGCGAGCGGAAACCCAGGTTGATCGCCCGGAAGGTCGCCATGTCCCAGTGGTAGAGGCCGTCCAAGTTGGAGACCAGAATACTAGGGTTCGGCTTCTGGCATCGTTCTTAACGCTGGATGAATCCGGGGCTAGGTACCCTTTAGGCCGATGTCCCTGCTGAACGCCACCATCGGTCCCGACGCGCCGGAAGTCTTCAACGCCGTGATCGAGATCCCGCGCGGAAGCACGAACAAGTACGAGGTCGACGCCGAGACCGGGATCATCAAGCTCGACCGGGTGCTCTACTCGCCCCTGTTCTACCCGTTCGACTACGGCTACATCCCCGAGACGCACTACCTGGACGGCGACCCGCTCGACGTGCTGGTCCTCACCTCGCACCCGCTGATCCCGGGTTGCATGGTCGAGGCGTCGCCCATCGGCGTCCTGAAGATGAGCGACGAGAAGGGGCCGGACGAGAAGATCCTCGCCGTCGCTATCCGCGATCCCCGCTACGGCTACCGCAAAACCCTCCAAGAGCTGAACAACCACACCGTCAAGGAGATCCAGCACTTCTTCGAGGTGTACAAGCAGCTCGAGGAGAAGTCGGTCGAGATCGACGGCTGGTACGGTCGAGAGCTCGCGCTGGAACTGATCGCCCAGTACCGCACCCAAAGCTGAAAAGGGCGGGCTTGACATCCGCGCGGCCCGCATACTAAACTGATCCGTTGGTCCGTTGCGCGTTAGGCGTATCGGATCGATCATTTTGCGAGGGAGCAGGGGTCCCTGACGGTTCGAGAAGAAGACTTTCCGAGGAAGGCATCATCCACCACCAGACCCCGCGCTCCCGTCGAAGGATGCGCGGGGTTTTTGTCGCCATAAGGCTGGCCGCAAGCCCCGAAAAACCAAAAGCAAGACAAATGAAGCCCAACCGAGGTATCAATGCCGACCGTTAACCAGCTGGTTCGAAAGGGCCGCACGGCCCCGAAGGTCAAGTCCAAGTCCCCCGCGCTCCGGAGCAACCCGTTCAAGCGCGGCGTGTGCACCATCGTGCGCACCATGACGCCCAAAAAGCCGAACTCCGCGCTCCGCAAGACCGCGCGCGTCCGTCTTACCAACGGCGTCGAAGTCACCGCCTACATCCCGGGCGAGGGGCACAACCTTCAGGAGCACTCGGTCGTGCTCGTGCGCGGTGGCCGTGTCAAGGACCTGCCGGGCGTGCGCTACCACATCGTTCGCGGAACCCAGCAGACCGCCGGCACCGCCAAGCGGATGCAGGGCCGGTCGAAGTACGGCACCAAACGGCCGAAGCCGGGTGCGGCTCCCGCCAAGGGCGCTCCGGCGAAGGGAGGTAAGCGCTAATGCCGCGTAAGGGTCCCGTCACCAAGCGCGTCACGCTCGCCGATCCGATCTATGGGTCCGAGATGGTCACGCGGTTCATCAACCGCATGATGGTCGACGGCAAGAAGGTCACCGCCGAGAAGATCTTCTACGGCGCGATGCGAATCTGCGAGGAGAAGGCGGGCGTGCCTGCGATCGAGGTGTTCGACAAGGCCCTCCAGAACTCCATGCCGACCGTCGAAGTCCGCCCCCGCCGCGTCGGCGGTCAGACCTACCAGGTTCCGATGGAGGTCCGCCCGGATCGCCGTCGCACCCTGGCTCTTCGCTGGATGATCGGCGCCGCTCGAAAGCGCAGCGGCAAGACGATGATCGACAAGCTTTCGGCCGAGCTGCTCGACGCCTACAACGGCGCGGGAAGCACGATCAAGAAGCGCGAGGACACGCACCGCATGGCCGAGGCGAACAAGGCGTTCGCCCACTACCGCTTCTAAAAAGGCGGTCGGTCAGACAAGAGGCCCGAGGTCGACGACCTCGGGCCTCTTTCGTCTGTTCTTGCGAGCCCATCGTTCGATCGGTACCGGCTCCGTCGTGGGCTAGGGTGATGACTCGGCGTGTTAAAGCCCTTCGACGAGGCCCCGGATCAGGGATTCGACCTCGGGGGTGGCGCGAATCTCCGAGGCGCGCGCGTAACGCATGAAGCTCCGCAAGGCGAGCTCCAGCGCACCCAGGAATCGGGGATCCGCGCTCTCCGCTTCGCTGTGCCATCGCCGCAGCTCCAAAACGCCGTCGCGACACCAGAACTCGGCCCGTCCGGCGAACGTCTCGCCGAACAGGACGGGCAGGACGTAGTAGCCCCAACGTCGCTTAGCCTCGGGCTTGTAGATCTCCCAGAGATAGTCGAACCCGAAAAGGTGCGCGACCATCCTGCGGTCCCACACGAACTGGTCGAGCGGAGCGACGAACACCACGCGCGGCTCGATCGAGGGTTGGTCGAGCGTCGAGACGAACGCGGGCGTCGCGTGAGCCCGGACGCCTTCGATCTCGATCGGCACGATCTCGCCCCGTTGCCCCAGTTCCGCGATCGCGTCCTTGCGACCGGCGGAGAGGACCGGGTTCGCCCACACCTCGTACGAAGCCGTTGGCCTCAGAAGGCCCACGGCCCGGTGCCGTTCGAGAACGAGTTCGCGGACGGCGTCGGCTTCGGACAGCATCGGCTGGTTGAAGAGATTTGCGGGCACGACGCGCTCTGTGAGGTCGTAGAGGTGCTGACCGTTCTTGCGTCCCGCCGTCATCACAAGCCCGGAGTGCCACAGGGCGCGGAGCGTCTGCTTCGTGAGGCTGGGGCCGTACCAGGAGCCTTTCCATTCTTCCTTCCGCATCTGGAATTCGCACTCCTTCGGCATCAGCGGACCTCGCTCCGCGATCTCGCCCAAGATCCGGTCGACGGCGTCCTTGTGGTCCTCGAAGATCTTCTGTTCGAACATCCGCCGATGCACCGCGTAGTTCAGGCGGCGCACGGGCCACCCTTCGAAAGGCACCAGCGAGGCCTGCTTGTCCCAACCGTCGTAAATGGCCCGATGTGTGTAGGCGAGCGTCGCCCAATCGCCGATCTGGTAGTCGGGGACCCGTGCTTGGAGAACCAGATCGTGGTTGCAGCCTACCGGGGCGATCGGGTCGAACTGGACGCTGCGCAACCGGTCGAACGCCTCGCTCTGCGTCGAGCGGAAGGAGAAATGATGCCTTACCATCGCGCGCCGGGCGTCGGCCTTCGTCAGTCGGATCGGGCTGGGCATCGCCTAACGTACCCGCGTTTCGGGAGGGTTTCGATCACGCTATACTCACGCGCATGACGCTGGAGTTCGGAGGAGAGGCGATCGAGTGGCGCGGTCCCGCGCCTTTCGTCTTCGTCCCGGTCCCTGCTGACCTCGCGGCGGAGATCAAGGCCGTCGCGTCCCACTTCACCTACGGCTGGGGTGTGATCCCGGCGATCGTGCGGATCGGGAAGACCGAGTACTCGACCTCGCTGTTTCCCAAAGACGGGTCGTATCTGGTGCCGGTGAAGGTCAAGGTCCAGCGGGCGGAAGGCGTAAACGTGGGAGACTCCGTCCAGGTCCATGTGGAACTCGTTTCGGGTTCAAAGACTTTCTAAAGAACCGAAGGAGGCTTAGAATCCGGCTCTTCCGATTTCAGGATATCGCTCGATCCGAAAACGCCCGATCCGGCTCAGAAGCCAGCCGGGCACAGATTCCATCGGACCGACCAACACGAGCCGCGTGCCGACGGTCGGGGCGGCCTGCGCCAAGACGTCGAAACGGGAAGACGATACGTCCCGCGAGATCGGGGAAGTCCCTAAAGAAAAACGCTCAAGCCTTTGAGGAGCTTGAGCGTTTGGTACTCCGGACGGGATTTGAACCCGCGATCTTCGCCGTGAGAGGGCGATGTCCTAAACCGCTAGACGACCGGAGCAAGCGATAACGATTATACCCGCGTACGAGAACGCTGTCAACCACGCGTGAGGCTTAGAAGCCCATCGCCTTGTAGGTCCAGGTCCGGGCCAATTCGGCTTGGTCGACGGCGTGCGGGCCGCGTTCGACGTTGCCGGGGGGCAGATTGTCGCGTCCCTTCGGGCCATCCTTCAGAAGCTCGACGATCTCGATGAACGTTCCCCGGTTGCTGTAGGGGATGGGATCGCCGCCCGGAACGGGGATCGTGCCCGGTTGGTAGGGGGCGGGATCGGCTGGGACTTTCGCGAGGGCGGCGGCGACCACCTCGACGGGCGTTCGCCCCGCGAGGTAGTCGAACTTCGTGCGGCCCTCGAGCGCGGCGAGCATCAGATCCGGCTGGAGGGCCTGGCGGAAGTTGTCGGGCGAGACGAGGTTCCCGACCGCCGGGAGGAACAGCTCCTCCCGCAACCGATCGAGGAACAGGCGATAGCGGGCGGCGGGCACGGAGCCCGCGAGAAGCCAGCCGTCGAAGCCCGGGACGAACGACCCGAACCAAGGGTAGGTGTCGTCGCGGCGGGCGATGGTCCAAGCGGCCTTCTCCAGGTCGGCGAGTCCCTTCTTGCCCGCCGGGAGGGCGCGGCGAAGCTCGCCGCCCCGAAAGGCGCGCCCCCAGACGGGCGTGTCGCCGTTCGCCCAGCCGGGCGCGGGCTTGTCGTTCCAGTTCGTGAGGGTCGGCGGGTCGTAGGCGTGGGGCATCCGCGCTGGAGGGACGAAGCCGCGCCACGCCGCTTCCGGCCCGGCGGGAAGGGGAAGGCGCGGATCGAAACCCTTCGCGCGGATCGGAACGAGGCCCGCGTAACGGTAGGCGGTGTGGCCGTCCGCGTCGGCCAGGAAGACGTTGAAACTCATCGTCGCGCCCTGCATCGCCCGATCGGCGGCGCGAACGTCCTTCGCGCTCCACAGTCCGGCGAGGGCGTCGAAGGTCCGAAGCTCGCGCATCCAGTGGGCGCTTCGCCGCACCATCGCTCCCTTGGCGCCTTCCAGGATCACCGGCCCGTCGACGGTCCGCCTCCGCGCCAACGGCTGCGCGGCGCCGCCCTTGACCTCGACCGTCGGCGCGTCCTGCGAAACGTAGCTCGGCTTGACGTCCACCACGATGTCGTCCGTGTCCGCGACGCCGCTCGTAAGCCCCCAGGCGATCCGCTTGGTGTGGCCGACCACGATGCCGGGAACGCCCGGTACGT
>Ga0160428_1002090_pt1 | contig 12979 bp, 14 predicted proteins | sample SolpanmetagenomM_FD_108198 | JGI IMG/M metagenome (GOLD analysis project Ga0160428, IMG submission 108198) | Solar panel surface microbial communities from Lawrence Berkeley National Laboratory, California, USA - M | ecosystem: Engineered > Built environment > Solar panel > Unclassified ... | reverse complement strand
GTGGGTCGATGCGGGATTCGCCGATGCGGCCGGGGTCGAGGCCTTCCTCGAGACCGGGCTCGGCCGGCCGGTGATCGGCAGCGAGAGCCAGGCGGATGCCGGACTCGTGCGCGCCCTGGGCGCACGGGCGGTGTTCTCCCTCGACACGCGGGAGGGCGAGCGCCTCGGGCCTTCCAGCTTGCACGACACGCCGGCGCACTGGCCGCCCGACGTCATCGTGATGACCCTCGGGCGGATCGGCGTCGGGGCGGGTCCGGATCTCGACCGTCTGGCGGCGGTGGCGGCGGCGAGCCCGGCGACCCGCCTCTACGCGGCGGGCGGGGTGCGGGGCCCGGCGGATGTGGAGGTCCTGCGCCGCCGCGGTGTCGCCGGCGCCCTGGTGGCCTCGGCCATCCATGACGGGACGCTGCGCGGCTGAGGGGTTGCCCAAAAGAGAGGGGCGGCCTTCGGGCCGCCGGGTATCCAACGAAGAGGGGCGGCCCGAAGGCCGCCGGGTATCCAAACGAAGAGGGGCGGCCCGAAGGCCGCCCCGTGTCGTGTTCATCGTCCGAGGAAGATGGAAGCCAGTCGCTGGAGCAGGCCCCGCGGTGCGGGCGGAGGCGCGCTCTGCCCAGGACTGCCCCCGATCTAAGCGTTCGACGCGAAGGGGTGCGAAGCGGAGTTGCGCTGCTCGGTGACGACGGCGGCGGTGGGCTCGCCCTTGACGGCGCGCTCGATGGAGAGCTTCACGGCGTCGTAGTTGTACTTCTGGATCTTGGCGTCGTCGGCCGCTTCCCAGTGGATGAACACGCCGACCAGGATGAACAGGTCGTCGGCCTCGTCGGCGGGGATGATGCCCTCAGCCACGCAATCCTGAACGGCCTTGGCGACGCCGTGCTGGGCGGGGCCGAACATCTGGACGGCCTGACGGGCGTCGTTGATGGTGACCTTGTTGAACATCAGGGTGTTCGGCTTGCAGGGCAGGTTCGGCGCGATGACCGCGAGCAGGCTGGTGAAGCCGTGCTTGTTGTTCACGAGGCCGTTGCAGAACGCGGCTTCGGCCGGCGAACCGCGCGGTCCGATGATGAGATCGATGTGGGCGACCTCGTTGCCATCACCGACGAGGGCCTCGCCGACCATAACCTTGTTGATCTTCGCCATGTGGGGTTTCTCCCAAAGTCTTGAAAAGACGTGGCCGCTCCCGAGCTCAGGGGGCGGCCGGCAGCTATCCTTGTTCACGGCGTCCAGTCCATCGAGGGACCGGACCGGTTAGCCCGGATCGCGGCGCGGACCCTACTCTGGGGCCTTGCCGGGAACAACCCTGCGCGGGCCGGTCGGCCTGGCAATTTATTCATCGGTGGATGGAACCTTCGTTTGAAGCCCCGAAAACCTGTCCAAGGGGCAGGGATCAGGCCTCGGCCCGGAGAAGACGGTCGAGGAACAACGTCGCCACCGTGAAGTCCGCGCTGGTGCCCGGGTTGAGCCGCTCCGCCTTCCAGGCGCGGTCCCGGTCCAGCAGGGCGTCCACCGGGGCCGCGCCGAGGTCGAGGGCCAGCAGCGCCTCGGCCTCGGCGCGCAGGGCCTCCGCGCGGTCGGGGCCGTGCTTGCGCGCCACGTGGCTGTCGGGCACCCGGGCGAGATAGGCGAGATACAGGGCGGTGGTGCACCAGGGGGGGCTGAGATCCCGCGCCCGGGCCGCGGCCAGGGCCGGCAGGCCGATCGCGAACAGGTCGGCGAATCCCGTCCCGTAGGCCCGCGCGATGGCGTCGCGCGGGGCGGCCTCCGCCATGGCGGCCCGGAGCGAGGCGGGGCCTTGTGGATCGGGACCCTGCGAATCGGTGACGTCGTGACGCTCGGCCCGGCCGAGGCCGCCCGGATTGGCCCGCCGGATCGCCGCGAAGACGTCGCGGGCATCGGCTGCGTCGAAGCCGTCGAGAACGGTGGCGAGGGCGGCGCGCAGCGGACCGGCCGTCTCCGCCGCCCGGGCGAGGGGCGCGCACAGGAGCACGATGCCCAGGTTGGTGTTCTGGCCGACGCGGTCCATCGTCGCCGTGACGGCCCGGAGCACGCGCCGGCCCACCGGCGCACCCGCCTCGGCCAGGGCCGGGGCCGAGACCTCGGCGCTCGTCACGAAATCCGCCACCGCCATGCGGTGGCCGTCGGCGAAGGCGTGGACGTTGCCGGGCTTCAGGGCGTCGAGCTCGTCGAGGCAGCTCGCCCGGTAGGCGGCGGCGACGGCCCCGGGCGCGATCATCCGAGGGCCGAGACGAGGCGGGGCGGACGGACGGCCCGCACGGCGTTGAGGAAGCCGCGGGCGACCGCGAGGGCGATGTCGACCTCGGTCACCTGCTGCAGCCCGGACCAGGCCGGCATCGAGTTCACCTCCAGCACGAGGTAGCCCCCCTGCCCGTCCTCGACGAGGTCGATGCCGGAATAGTCGACGCCCACCGCCGCGGCGGCCCGCTCGGCGAGCTCGGCCGCGGCGGGCGGCATCGTCCAGGCCAGGGGCCGGCCCCCGCGATGGACGTTGGTGATCCAGCCGTCGCCCTCGCGGATCATGCCCGCGATGGCGCGGCCCTCGCAGACGAAGACCCGGTAGTCGCGCCAGAGACCGTCGCTGCGGGCGATGTAGCGCTGGAGATAGTAGACCCGCGACACCGCCTCCTCGTCCGGCAGGTCCTCCGGGCGCTCGATCAGCTGGAGGCCCTCGCCCTGCGAGCCGAAGAGCGGCTTGAGCACCAGGGGACGCCCAGGGCGGGCCTCCCGTGCCACGACCTCGGCGGCGGCGTCCCGCTTCGAGAGCACGAAGGTCTCCGGGGTGGGCAGGCCGGCCCGGTCGATGAGCAGGCTCGTCATCGCCTTGTCGACGGAGCGCTCGATCGCGCTCGGGGAATTCCACACGGTCGTGCCGCTGGCCACCAGGGCGTGCAGCACGCCCAGGCGCATGGTGGTGGCCTCGAAGGTGCCGCCCGCGATGGTGCGCAGCAGGACGCCGTCCGGCAGGGTCTCGAAGCCCGGCACCCGCAGGGGCTCGGGGCCCCCCGTCACCACCGCGACGTCGGCCATCGAGAACAGCACCGGCGCGGCGCCGAGCTGTTCGAGGGCGGCCCGCAGGCGCGCCTTGTGCCAGTTGCCGTTGTCGGCCGCGAGCCCGATCCGCATTGTTCTCTGCCAACCTCGACGTCGATCGCTTCTTCCTGCCGCGGGAGAAGGTGGCCTTCCGCGGGAGAAGATGGCCCGCCAAGCGGGTCGGATGGGGGAGCGCCCGTGTCGGGGAGGTTCCGCCTCCCCCACCTGCTCCGCAGGCCCCCTCCCCCGCGCCGGGGGGAGGGGTCACGACCGGCGCCTTACCGGAACGACGCCTCGACCAGCTCCGGCATCAGCTTGCCGCCGCGGAAGCTCTTGCCGGTGGTGACGGAGGTGACGATGACCTCGGCGGGGCTGAAGAGCGCGCCGTCGATCTTGTAGAAGTCGCCGTTCACCCGGGCGAAGATGTCGGCGAAGGGCGCGCCGTGATCGGCCGAGTTCGACGACGGGACCTGCTCAGCGAGCTGCTGGGCATCGGCGTCGTCGGCCTCCACGAAGAGCTGCACGCGGCCGCCGTAGATGATGGCGTCGTTGGTGCGGCCCATGGCCTGGATGAAGTCCGGGTGCTGGGGCGAGAGCGGGGCGGAGCCGATGCCGTCGACGATTTTGTGCAGGTCGAAGCCGACGGTGTGGGCCTTGTGCAGGGCGACCTCGAGGACGCGGGCGACGACCTGGGTCGAGCCGGCCAGGCTCTGGGTCGGGGCGTAGATGAAGGTCAGCTGCTCGGGCGCCAGGCCGGTGGCCTCGGACACCTTGGCGATAACGGAGGCCGGCGGGCCGCCGGCCGCCTCGAGCACCAGGGCGGTCTGGGTCGCGCTGTCCTTGTAGCCGAGCTCGCCGTAGAGGTCCTCCACCACCGCGACGGCGCGGCCCGGGCCGGAGCCGAGGGCGAAGAAGCCGGAATCCCCGGTCTCGTCGGCCAGCGACCAGCCGGCATACTGGCTGCCGAGGCAGGCAACGACCGGATCGGCGGCGTGCACGATCACCGAGTAGGGCCAGGACGTGATCGGGCCCGACGGCGCGATCGAGACGGTGCCGAGGCCGCCGAGGCAGATCTCGGCGATGCGGCGCCCGGCCTCGATGGAGCCGCGCACGCTGGCGCCGGCATCGACCATGCGGGCGCCGTGCTCGGTGGTCACGGAGAGGCGCAGGGCCTCGGCATCGGCGACCAGCCGCTCCACCAGGGGGGCGGTCAGGGCGTTGACGCTCGGAAACGGGAATTTCGCGCCGCTCGGGCTGGTGGTCATGGGTGTCCCTCCGTCAGGGCGAGCAAGGTCCGCACTTCGGCGGCCCGGCCTCGCAACATCGCTCTCGTGGCGGCCGAGTCCGGCCCTGTGGCGAACAGGGTGCACAGCGGTGCGTGGCGCGCCACCATGGTGCCGGGTCTTGGGCGGTCGCGCACGAAATCCGGCCAGGAGATCGGCGGCATCGGCGCGTAGCCGCTGGCCGCGTAGCAGATTTCCGTCGCCGCCGCATCCATTGGTGCGGGTTCGGCCTCGGGCAGTCGGCCGAGGCTCGCCACGATGTGCTGGGCGAGGAGGGGCGTCGGGCGCCGGTCGAGCACGTCGAGGGTGGCGCCCGGGCGCGGATTGATCTCCGTGAGCCACCAATCCGGCCCGTCCACGAGGCAGTCGGCGCTGGCGAGCCCCGTGAGCCCGGTCGCCCGGGCGAGGCGCCCGATCCCGGCCGCGATCGCCGCCGCGTAGTCGGGCGCGAGCACCGGCGGCTCCCGGCGCGCCCGCTCCAGGGCGCCGGCATACCGGAAGGGCCGGAGGGGGGACGGGGCGCTCCACTGCTCGGTGACGCCCACCAGGCGGATCGCGACACCGTCGGCCAGGATCGCCAGGGACACGGCGCGTCCCGGCACCCGGGCCTGGAAATAGGCCCCCGCCGGCGCGGGCCCGCCCGGCGCGCCGCGGATATGCGTGCCGCCCGACCCCCCTGCCCGCTTGAGGAGCCAGGCGGCCCGATCGGGCACCGGATCGCGGGTGACGGCCGGGTGCGGGACACCCTGCGCCCGGCAGAGCGCCGCGAAGGCGAAGGGGTCCTTCAGGGTGGCCACGCAATCCGGGCCGGCGCCGAGGAGGCGGTGGCGCTGCGCGATGGCCCGCATCAGGTCGGGGGCGGCCTCGAAGCCGCTGCCGAGGACGAGGCCGAGGGGCGTGCCCGCTGCCTCGGCCGCGAGGGAATCGAGCGCAGCGAGGACGGCGTCGCCGCCGAGGCGTCCGGCCCCGAACTGCCCGTCGGCCTGGCGATAGCCCGCGGCCAGGGCCCGGGTGTCGGCATCGCCGAACAGGTCGAGGACGAGGGGCGCCAGGCCGGCGCGCCGCGCCGCCTGGGCCAGGGCGCGGCCGGACTGGGCGGCGATGAGGAGGGGCCGGCCGGCGGGGGCCGGTGCCGCCCCCGAGGGGCCGGCCGTCAGCCCGCCACCTCGACCGCCAGGGTGTAGGCGTCGCGGAAGTCGAGGCAGAGCGGCGCGTCGGATTCCAGCATCCGCCGGAACAGGCGGGATTCGGTCTGGTACTTCACGTTGCCCACCGCGAGGGCGCCGATGCCGACGCCCCGGCCCGTCGGCAGAGGCACGTCGATGGCGTTGACGTCGATGCCGGCGATGCCGGCGGGCGGCACGGCGTTGACGTCGGAGGCCACGAGGAGCTTCGGGGCGGATTCGAGATCCTCGGCGGTGAGGATCGGGATGCCGGCCGGGCCGGCCGAGAGGATGACGTCGGCGTTGACGATGGCGGCGCGCCGGGCGGCCACGGTGGAGCCGTCCACCGCTTCGACCTCGACGTCGAAGCGCCAGCGCATGGTGTTCGAGATCTTGCTGACGCGCTCCTCGCCGTCATGACCGACGAGGACGGCCTTGGCGCCGTGGAGTGCGCCGATCACCGCGGCGACGTAGGCGACGACGCCGGCACCGCCGAAGATGACGATGCGCTTGCCCTCGAGGCCGGTGTCGAACTTCGCCTTCAGGGCGCGGGTCACCTCGGCCACCATGGCGGCGCCGGTGGTGAAGGAGCCGGCCGGATCGGCGAAGATGTGGTTGGCGAAGGGAGGCACCAGGGCCTTCCTGGCCCGGTCCACCATGTCGAGGGCGTCCTCGGCGTTCTTGCCGCCGATGAAGATCCCGGTGCGCACGCCGTCCTGGGGGGCGCGCGAGAAGATCGAATCCTGGACCAGCGTCGTCACGTCGGCGAGCGTCGCATTCGTGTAGGTGGCGACGGTTTCGAAGCCCGCATCCACGGCCATGTTCACGTCGAACGGGCTCATGTGCTTCAGGGGCGTGATCATGTGCAGGATCGAGCGGGCCATCGTCGGACTCCCTTCGTGCTGTGACGCGGCCCGATCGTGCGCGGAGGCGTCGAATTGTCAAAGCCCGCCGCGGTCGGGTGGGCCGAAGCTCGGCTCTACAGGGATTCGTCTTAAAGCGCGGTGACCGACGCGCCGGTGTTGCGTCCCCGGGCGATCAGGAACTTCAGGGGGCCCGGCCGCTCCAGCATGCCCACGAGGGCGCGGGCCTCGGCCTCCGAGGGCACCAGGGCGAAGCCGGTGGGCCCCCAGGAGCTCTGGCCGTAGCCGGCGAGTCCGAAGTCGGCCACGGCGGCGAGCGCCTCGGCCACGGCGGGGCTGGCGAAGCGCCCGCCCTGGTGGGGCGCGAAGTGGTCGCCGATGAGCTGCTGGATCCGGGTGATCCCGGCGCCGAACCCGTCCGGCTCGGCCGTGACCGCGGCGGGCAGCACCTGCATCAGCACGATGCGGCAGATCTCGGCCGCCTGCGCCTCCGGGAAGCGCGGCAGTTCGCGGAAGGCCGCGACTTCGCGGGTGCCGTGCACGCCGGTCATCCCGGTGTCGAGGATCAGCACCACGCGCCAGGCCTCCGGATAGGCCAGCCGGGCGATCACCGGCGGCGGGTTTCCGTCGGGATCACGGCCGCCATCGACGATGAGGCCCCCGTGCGTGAAGGCCGCGAGGCCGACGCCCGAGCGGTTCCCCCGGTCGAGGGCGTTGGCGAAGTCCTCCGGCGCGAAGGGCCGCCCGGCGAGGCCCGCCAGGGCGGCCGCCACGCTGAGCGCCAGCTGGGTGCCGGAGCCGAAGCCCGCATGGGCGGGAATCGCCGATTCGATCGTGAGCGCGGCGTGTCCGGCGATGCCGAGATGGCCCGCGGCCGCCAGCGCGTAGGCGGCGGCCCGGCGTGCCTCCGGCCCGGTCACGTCGAGGCGCTCGGCCGGCCGGGCGGTCAGGGTCACGGCGGGGGCGTCGAGGGCGAGGCCGATGCTGCCGAAGCGCCGCCCGAGGCCGCCATGCAGGTCGAGGAAGCCGAAATGCAGGCGGGCGGGCGCGTGCACGCGAAGGCCGGTGCCGGGTCCGCCCGGACCGCTCGGGATCCGCATCAGGTCGATCCCCTCCATCGCGCCCCGTCCTCCCCGCTCCAAACAGCCCCGTGCCCCGGCGGGCCGCCGATGCCGCGCCGCCGGCTTCTCCCACGGAGCGCCGACCCGTCGCAAGCGCGTCGGGCAAATCTCCCGCCGCCGTGTCGGGGTCCCGATTCGCATCGCGCGGTTCAGGGGGGTGGCTTGTCAGGGGGGTGGCTTGCGAGGGGGGTTGCCTGGGGGGCGGCGCCGATGCAAACGTGCCGCCCCAACGACATGGACTGGCTCAGTCCCGCCGCGCGCGACGCCGAACACGGTGCGCGCCGGGCCCTCGATTTTCCAAGGTGCAACGCATGGCGGCCTGGGTGAAGGGTGGTGCGACGGATGCGGACGCGGCGGTGGAGGCCGCCGCCACGCTCCTCGCTTCAGCGCAGAATGCTGTCCTGGCGGGCCTCTGCGCCGAGTTGAGCGCGGTGCGCGCGGCCTATCATCTCGCCGACGCCATCGGGGCCTCCGTCGACCCCGTGGCCGGCCCGAGCCTCTACGCCGAGCTCGGTCCCTTGAGCCGCACCGGCGCCATGACGACGACGCCCGCCGAGGCCGTCGGCCGGGCCGACGCGGTCCTCATCGTCGGCAACGTCCCGTGGGATCGTCCGATCGTGCAGGACATCGCCGGCGCGCAGGCGACCCGGGGCCGCGCCGCCGGCTCCGAGCGGGTGATCCTGTCGCTGGGCGGACCGCGCAACGGCGCCACCCGGCACGTGGCCTATCCGGCCGAGGCCGGCGGCCTCGCGGTCTCGATCGCGCACCTGCGCGCCTTCCTGAAGGGCAACCTCGGCGGCGAGGCGGCCTATGCCGATCTCGCCCGGCGGCTCAGCACCGCCCAGTACGGCGTCGTTCTCTACGACCCGGCCGAGACCGGCGAGCTCGGCGTCGAGATGCTCCAGGGCATGATCAAGGACCTCAACGAGGTCACGCGCTTCTTCGGGCTGCCCCTGTCCGACCCCTTCCAGGGCCGCGCCCTCCTGCAACTCGCCGCCTGGACCACCGGCCAGGCGCCCCGGGTCGGCTTCGGCCGGCACGTGCCCGAGCACGATCCCTGGCGCTTCGACAGCGCCCGCCAGATCGCCGCCGGCGAGGCCGACGCCGCCCTCTGGCTCGCCTCCCTCCCCGCCCCCCGTCCCGACTGGCTCGGCACCCTGCCGAGCGTCGCCATCGTGGGCGTCGGCAGCCCCGAGGCCGGCGGCGACGTCGCCGACGTGGTCTTCGCCGTGGGCGTACCGGGCGAGACCGCCGGCGGCAGCCTGTGGGACGAGCGCCGGGCCGCGATCACCTACGCGCCGGCTTCCGGCCCGACGGCCGAGCTGAGCGCGGCCGGCATCCTGACCGCCATCCAAGATCGTATCCAACAACGCCTCGGGCAGAAGAAGGGCGCCGCATGCTGATCCGGATTCACGGAGGCCGGGTCGTCGACCCGACGGCCGGCCGCGACGCGGTCGGCGAGGTCTGGATCGAGAACGGCCGCGTGGTGGCCGTCTCCGACCGCGCGCCCGACCGGACCATCGACGCCACCGGCTGCGTGGTGATGGCCGGCGGCGTCGAGGTGCACTCGCACATCGCCGGCGGCAACGTGGTGATGAGCCGGCTGCTCCTGCCCGAGCTCTACGCCAGCGAGGCCGCCCCCGAGGGCCATCCCTTCGCCCATGCGGGCGGCTCGGCCGCCTGGATCGGCGCGAACTACGCGCGGATGGGCTACACCCTGGCGGTCGAGCCCGCGATGCCGCCCGCCAACGCGCTGGCCACCCAGCTCGAGCTCGCCGACATCCCGCTCCTGGACCGCGGCGCCCTGACGGTGATGGGCAACGACGACCACCTGCTCCAGCTCCTGCGGGCGCGCGAGGGCAAGGCGGCGGTGCGCGACCTCGTCGCCCTCTCGGTGGCGACCTCGCGGGGCCTCGGCGTCAAGTGCATCAACGCGGGCGGCGCCTCGGCCTTCAAGGACGGGATGCTGAAGCTCAGCCTCGACGACGAGATCCCGGTCTACGGCCTCTCCACCCGCAAGATCATGGGGGCGCTCCTCGACGCGGTCGAGGAGATCGGCGTGCCGCACCCGCTGCACGTCCACTGCAACAACCTCGGCATCCCGGGCGCCGACGAGTCCTTCGTGGACACCCTGGAGGCGGCGGAAGGGCGGCGCATCCACTTCGCCCACGCCCAGTTCTACGGCTACGGCGTCGCCGATCCCGAGAACCCCCTGACCGGCGGCTTCCGCTCGGCGGCGGAGCGCATCACGGAGGCCATGGAGGCGCACCCGAACGCGACCTACGACGTCGGCCAGGTCGCCTTCGGCCAGACCGTGACGATCTCGCTCGACATCCTGCGCCAGTTCGCAGGCCGCAAGGGCGCCAACCCGAAGAAGTGGATCCTCACCGCGGGCGACGCGGAGGGCGGCGGCGTGGTGCCGTTCCTCTACAAGCCGCGCGGACCGGTGAGCTCCCTGCAATGGGCGATCGGCCTCGAGCTGATGCTCCTGTCCAAGGAGCCGGAGCGCACCATCCTGACCACCGACCACCCGAACGGCGGTCCCTTCACCGACTATCCGCGGATCATCCACTTCCTGATGGACAAGGAGGAGCGCGACCGCGAGATCGCCGGCCTGCACAAGGTCATCGCCGAGCGCTCCGGCCTCTGCGCCATCGAGCGCGAGTACAGCTTCTCGGAGATCGCCCAGCTGACCCGCTCAGGGCCCGCCAAGCTCCTCGGCCTCGCCGATCGCGGCCACCTGCGCGAGGGCGCCCGGGCCGACGTCGCGGTCTATCGCGACGACCCGGATCGCACCGCCATGTTCGCCCGGGCCAAGCTGGTGCTCAAGGACGGCGAAACCATCGTGGAGGACGGCGAGGTCGTGGCCTGGCGCTCGGGCCGCACCCTGGAGCTCGCCGTCGAGTCCGACAAGGCGATGGTGGCCCGCTCCGAGACCTACCTGCAGGACCGCTTCGGCACCGGCCTCAAGAGCTTCGCGGTGCCCGACGAGGCCTTCCCGAAGCCGGATGTGTTCGCGGAGGTCGCATGTCGGACCTGAGAAACATGTCGGGCCTGAAGAACGTGTCGGGCCCGAGAAACATGCCGGGCCCGGGAAACATGCCGGCTGTGGACGGGCGTCGCGTAGGGATGGGTGACTGAGATGACGGACCTCACCCTCAACGGCATTCCGGTGATCGACACCTTCGCGGAGGCGTTCGACGTCGCCGGAACGGCGATCATCATCACCAACGACACCCCCAAATGGGCGATGATCGCCGCCACCGTGATGACCGGCTTCGCCACCTCGGTGATCGGCTGCGGCGCCGAGGCCGGGATCGACTGCGAGCTCTCCCCGGAGGAGACCCCGGACGGGCGCCCCGGCGTGCGCGTGCTGCTGTTCGGCTTCGAGCCGAACGGCCTCAAGGACCAGCTCCTCAAGCGGGTCGGCCAGTGCATCCTGACCTGCCCGGGCACCGCCTGCTACGCGGGCGTCGACGGGCCGACGAAGATCAAGCTCGGCGGCGCGATCCGCTACTTCGGCGACGGCTTCGCCGTGGCCAAGCGCCTGACCGACCCGGTGACCGGCAAGGCCCGGCGCTACTGGCGCATCCCCGTCATGGACGGTGAGTTCCTGTGCGAGGACTTCGTCCGCGCGGTGGACGGGGCCGTCGGCGGCGGCAACCTGCTGTTCCTCGGGCGCAAGCACGCCGACACCCTCAAGGTCGCCGAGATCGCGGTCGAGGCCGCCCGCGCGGTGCCGGGCGCGATCCTGCCCTTCCCGGGCGGCATCGTCCGCTCCGGCTCGAAGGTGGGCGCCCGCACCAAGGGCATGATGGCGTCGACCAACGACGCCTACTGCCCGACCCTGAAGGGCCGGGCCGGCACCGAGCTCTCGGCCGAGGTCGGCGTCGTGCTGGAGATCGTGATCGACGCGCTGACCTCCGACGGCGTCGCGGAGTCGATGCGCGCCGCCCTGCACGCGGCCACCGAGGCCGGGGCCGCCCACGGCCTCGTGGCCGTCACGGCCGGCAATTACGGCGGCAATCTCGGCCGCCACCATTATCACCTGAAGAACCTGCTCTCGAAGGAGCCGGGCAGCGAGGCTGGAGCGGCATGAGCACCCTCACCCTGCGCCAGGAGCCGCCGGAGCGGCTCGATCTCCTGCACGTCACCCCGCTGTCCCTGCGCGGCCTCAGCGAGGCCGAGGCGGCCAGGCTCCCCGTCGGCACCGGCCGGCGCGGCCTGACGCTGGGCGACTGCTTCACCCTCGCCCTCGACGGCTCGGACGACCTCGTCATCGAGGGGGGCTCGTCGCGCCTCGACCGGGTCGGCGCCGCGCTCAGCGGCGGCCGCATCCGGGTGGTCGGCGATGTCGGCCAGCGCCTCGGCGCGGGCATGCAGTCGGGCTCCGTCACCGTCACGGGTTCGGCCGGTCCCTTCGCGGGCTCGGGCGCCACCGGCGGCACGATCACGATCGAGGGCGATGCCGGCGATCACGCGGGCGGCGCGGTCTACGCCGCCAAGGCGGGCCTCGACGGCGCCACCCTGGTGATCCACGGCGCCGCCGGGGACTATCTCGGCGACCGCATGCGCCGCGGCCTGATCCTGGTGGGCCGGGCCGGCGCCTATGCGGGCGCGCGGATGATCGCCGGCACCATCGCGGCCATGCACCTCGGCGACCATCCGGGCTTCGGCATGCGCCGGGGCACCATCCTGGCCGGCGGCGTCGGCGCGTTGAGCCCGAGCTTCGTCGAGACGGGCACGCACGATCTCGTGTTCCTGCGCCTCCTGGCCCGCTCGCTCCGGCCCCTGAGCCCGGCCCATGCCGACCTCGCGGCCGGGGCGCTCACGCGCTACTCGGGCGATCTCGCGACCCTGGGCAAGGGCGAAGTGTGGGTGGCGGCGGCCTGAGGCCGGCCCCGCCCGCGGGCCCGGAGGATCCGTCCCCCGGGCTTGCACAATCCTCCCGATCGGACGACCATCGTCGGCCGCGGGGCGGCACCATAGTGCCGGATGCCCCGCGCCAGTCCCGCGCGAACCCGGCGTCCCCATGCTCATCCTGCTCTCGATCTGCCTCCTGTCGCAGCCCTCGCAATGCCGCGAGGACAAGATCGACCTCTCCTACGAGGCGCGCAGCCCCTTCATCTGCCTGCGCAATTCCCAGAGTGCCATCGCCAAGTGGCAGGAGGAGCACCCGGAATGGCACGTCACCCGGTGGCGCTGCGCCGTCCGGGGCAGCCAGCCGCGCGATCTCTGAGGGTCGGCGCCGGGCGCGGAACGACGCTGTGCTTGCGGCCGGGGCGGCCCAAAGCCTAGAGATCCTGACGGCTCCCCGGTGACGCCAAGATCGCCCGAGCCGTCGGACAGATCAGACGCGCACGCAGGGCCGGTGGTCCGCGGGGATGTCTGGCGGCGGGATCGGGAAGAACTGGCAAGACCATGCTGGCCACGTCAAACCGGATGCGACGGCGCGCCTCGGATCGCCTGATCACGCCGCATGCCGGCTTCGGGCGGCCGGC
>Ga0160428_1002089_pt1 | contig 12983 bp, 11 predicted proteins | sample SolpanmetagenomM_FD_108198 | JGI IMG/M metagenome (GOLD analysis project Ga0160428, IMG submission 108198) | Solar panel surface microbial communities from Lawrence Berkeley National Laboratory, California, USA - M | ecosystem: Engineered > Built environment > Solar panel > Unclassified ... | reverse complement strand
GTTCACCCGCCAAGATTAGTGCGAACGGTAGAGATGCATCACGCTCTTTGAAAGCCTTGGTGATCGCCGAAAACGTCTTCTATTTGAATTCACGCCAGGGAGAGCAAAAGATAAGGCGTCTTCCCAATGGAAACGTGTCTTCACGCGTCGTCCAGCCACGGGAAGGCCCACGAATCAGCACAGCGCTTTGGCCTTGAGATAAACCAGCACTTGAGGGAGTAGGGCCGCACCATTACAGACCGTGAGTACGACGGAGCTCAAGAACAGCGGCAAGAGTCCTGTACATCGTATGACACCGATGTCTAGCCCCATGCGTTTGCTTATGCAACAAATGTAGTCAATCTCGTCGGGTATTAAGCTGAATACGCTTCAACTGAGGTCACGGACTCGGGCGGAGTGAGATACGCTCATGACATCCCCATCACATTCAACCAGGGGTCGAGACAACGCCAGAGAGATAGACGGAATGTTCACGGACCTGTACCCAGGGGAGACCAGTTGCCCACACCTGACGACTTCTTCAACAATTCCCAGCGTCTCGCCTCGAAGATCAAGACTGACCTCGTGGTCAAATATCTCAAACCGTGGCTCGACATCATGAACCGGCATCATGCCGGCCCCCTGGGGTACGTCGACCTCTTCTGTGGGCCCGGCAAGTTCGTCAACGATGTCGGTGCCGAATTCCCATCGACGCCTCTACGCGTTCTTGACCTGATCGCGGAGAATCCAGTATTGACGGCCCGGCTGCAGTTGCAGTTCAACGACGCCAAAGCCGCTCACGTGGAGCAGCTCAAGATGGCCATGAGCCAGCATGCTGCGTGGCGGCTGATTGAGGACCGCGTGACCCTGACCAGCGAAGCGGTCACGTCGAGTTCTCTGTCCAGACACCTTCCACCGTACCCATCTCTCTACTTTCTCGATCCTTTCGGCTACGGCGGTTTCTCACTAGCCGACCTGAACCGCATCGTTCAGGGTCATGGCAACGATCTGCTGTTTTTCTTTAACTACAACCGCTTCAACCCGGAGCTGAACCATCCCCTTGAAAAGATTCGACTCCAGACGGAGGGCTTACTTGGATCCCAGAGCCTGAGCCGGCTCCTGGAGAAGCTGACCGCCACAGGCGCCGAAAGCCGGAGACAGGCGATCATCACCGATCACCTGTGGACTCAGCTGGAGATGGGTGGTCTTCCACGGCATTACGTCGTCCCTTTCGAGTTTAAGTTCGGGGACCGAGACCGGACCAGCCATTACATCGTCTTCGTCTCCAAGAACAAGAACGCGCGCAGGATCATCAAGGAAGTTATGGCCGGACTACGGACAGACCGGGCGGGCGGAAGTTTCGAGTTCAATCCTCATGCCGTCGTGGGTGGCCTGTTCGATGGACATTTCCTGCTTGGCGACGAACTTCAGCGGATGTTCAGCGGGCGAAAGCTGACTGTGAACGAGATTATTGCAGCCCATGACCTTGCCTGCCTGCGTTCACCTTACGTCGAGAAAGACTACAAAGAGGCGCTGAAGCAACTTCGGCAGCAGGGCCACTTGAGCGTCATCAAGCCAGACCATAAACCCGTGCCGGCACATCAGATGCCGGACACGGCCATCGTTACTTTCACTTGATTCAGTCTGCGCTCAGCTCCACGGGCTGATCGGCGTCCAATAACTCCAGCAGAGACGGCATCTCATCCCACACCTGACCGTCCAGCAGCCGGCCGTTCTTCTTCGGCGTGGAGCCGCCCCACTGCTTGTGGAAGAACGCCACGCCGTGCTCCTGACACTGATCACGAATGCCGCGCACCCACGCCTCTTCGACAGGCCGATGAACCCGTCCCGATTCACCACCGGTGATGACCCAGTGAATCCCCTCCAGGTCCAGCTCCAGAGGACCGAGGAGGGGCTCGCAGGACAGGAAGCGCACCTTAGCTGGCACCTGGCGCAACAAGTCCACACGGGACGTGTACTGCTGGGTTTCCACTGACACGCCCATCCACACGTTGCTCGGCCAGGACAGAAGGGGCGCCACCTCGGCCAGGCGTTCGGCCCGCTTGGTCAACACCTGAAATACGTGCTGTGGGCAGGCGGCCATCACGCTGAACACCTGCTGCAAATAGCTCAGCGGCATCTGTTCGTGAAACAGGTCGGACATGGAGTCCACGAAGATCCGGCTGGGCTTGCGCCAGCTCAGGGGCTGGCTCAACCGCTCAGGGTGAAGCGTAAATCGGAACCCTTCTGGGAAGGTGGTCTTGAATCTCTTCGTGATCTCTTCCGCGTAACAATGCTTGCAGCCCGGAGACACTTTGTTGCAGCCGGTGGTCGGATTCCAGGTCTTATCGGTCCATTCAATCCCAGTTTTGTTGCTGGACATCCTTTACACTCCTCTGGTCCCACGCGCCCTGGGATCGCCACGCAACACGAATGCCGTTCACGACAGGGTTCTCTCGAATGATGATACACCACCATCGAAATCACCATGACCTGTTATGACCAGAGCATGGATGTGTGCGGCCCAGCAACCACCCATGCGTTCCCCTGATGTCGTGAACCATGCTTTCCATCATTCCTGATATGCACCAACATCTGCGACTCCCAGATAGGGCTAGCAAACGCTCTCAGATCGCCCAGTGGCACGGAATGTCCGTGGTTGATCCAGTCGCTGATTCCCGGACCTTCCACACGCTCCATTCTAAGTTGCCCTTTCTGTCCTCCGAATCTGCTGACTCCGTGCAAGTCATCATCTGTTAGATCCTCATGCACCGTGCCGCTGCAGTCGAGCACCCTGTAACTGACCACTACTGCGATCTCCATACCTCTCACCATGCACGTAGCACTTAGCACGCCAGATTTCTGGTTCCGATCCACCGGACCGTGCTTTGTACTCTACAAGACCAATCGCTCATAACGTTATGAGCGATTGGAAGTTGAATCGGTGGTGCTCAGAAGTTGTTCGAGTTCCGTCATCAAGGTCAGAACTCGCCTGCGCTCTTTGCTACCCAGTTGTTCGATCCGTCGGGCGTCTATTAACGAGCGGAGACGCTGAAACGCCGGCTTCTCCCCTCCTGGCACTTTGCTCGCCGCAGAAATATCCCGCACACCTAGCCCTTCTTTTACAGTGCGGGCGGTCAATATCGCTCGCTGTTCTGGATCCTTAATCCTCGCAAGGGCAGCAGCGCGGGTGTACTCAAGCGTCCCTGCACGCAGCAGCTCTAACAGGTCATCAGGGAACTTCAACACTCCGGCTTTGTTGGCCGCAAACGACTTCCAGCTTCCTCTCCCCAGGGTCATAAACAAGCGGTCAAGCTGCTCCGTGACGGCTATGTCCGGTGAGCGGCGCTGGGCATGCAGCAGCGGCACCACCTCGCTCCGCTCGACACCCAACTTCTGCGCAGCGATGGTGATGGTCGCTTCAACCTCATCCAGCGGGTTGAGATCCTGCCGCTGAAGATTCTCCAGGGCGGCCAGCAGCAGCACCTCCTCGTCCGGCGTCTCCCTCACGTTGGCTGGCACTGACGATAGCCCCGCCAGTCGTGCGGCCCGCACGCGCCGTTCCCCAGCAATCAGTTCATACCCCCCAGAGACGGGCCTAAGCAGCACCGGCTGCAATACACCCTGCTGGCGGATACTCTCTGCCAAGGCCTCCAGCGCATCCTGCTCAAAGGATCGCCGGGGTTGTGCCGCTCGCACTTGAATGTCACTCAGGGCCACACTCTGCACGGACGCCGCCGCGTCTGGTAGTGAGCTCAGCAGTGAGCTAAACGCGTCGGCGCGCCTTTGGTTTGGCCGCGTGTCTTTAGGCATGTGTGATCCCCAGTGAACTGAGCAGCTGCCGCGTCACGTCCATGATCTCTTGCCCAGCTGGGGACCGGCGGGCGAACAGCGGCAGCGGTGCACCATGCAGCTGCGAGTCGGGATACAAGGCCGGACGGTACGTGAGCGGCGTGCTGATGGGAGCCAGCCGCGCAAACTGGGCATGCAGCATAGCCAGACTTTCCCGGCTGTGGTTGGTGGTGTCGTTGTACTGGGTGACCAGGATTAGCGCGAGTTTCAGCGCGGGATTACCCTTGCGGAAGCGTCCCAACATCACAGCTACCGTCTGCAGGCCCTTAAGGCCCTTACCGCTGGCCGGCACCGGTACCACCACGTGGTCGGCAGCGATGACTGACAGAGCACTCAACTGTCCCAGGCTGGGCGGCGGATCGATGAGCACGAAGTCATACCGCGGCGCCAGGGGCCGCAGGGCATCCTTCAGTCGCAACACACCCATCAGCTGTCCCGGCAGCAACGGCTCGATGGTGGCTACGTCCAGATGGCTGGGGATCAGGTCCATGCCATGGATCCGAATCGGTTTCGGCAATGCCAGTTCGGTATCGTCGTCCCCCAGAATGGCCGGGAACAGTGTGTCTTCCAGCTCGATCTCGCGAACAACCCCGTCCTCTTCGATGGTCCGTACACCCAACCAGTCGGTGAGGTTCGCCTGTGGGTCAGCGTCAATCAGGAGGACCCGGAAACCCATCTGACTGAGGGTGTAGCCCACATCCCGCACGCTGCTGGATTTGCCGACACCGCCGGCATGGTTGAAGAAGGTGATGACATTCACGCTACAGGTATGCTAGCGCACCCGGCGTTCACCTGGAGGTCAGCAGCGTGCGGAGCAGTGCCACCACCACTGCCCGGTCTTCCGGCCCGCGGCCCAGCACCCGGCCATGTAGGTCGCTCAGCACTTCCACCGGCAGATGCAGCAACGCTTCCCGCTGAATCCCTTCATTTTTGAGCAGAAAAGCGAGAGTGCGGGCATGATCTTCGGATGACAGCGGCACCTCCAGCACCGGCTCTGCTGGTGCAGCTGTTGCAGCCCCCACCGGCTTCACTGCTACAGTGCTCCCCGTGCCTGGCCAGCCGTACTTGCCGTTACCGTACGACCGGATGACATCCAGGACGAAACCGACATCGTTCTGAGGCCGGTAGCCGCGCGCCAGAATGGCTTTGGCTTGCGCCACGCCATCGCGTACATTTCCCGAGTGATCAAGGGCCGCTTTCCTAGCAGCCACTAGGGGGACTTTCATCTGCACCAGCAGGTCCACTAGGTCCGCATCCGCCTCCACTGCGGCCTGACCGAACTGATACAACACCATCTGCCGTTTGCCGCGCCCGGTGATCTGCACGTCCTGCAGGTATCCAGTTTTCAACAGATCGACATGGATTGGATCAAGGGTGCGGCGGATCTTATCCGGCCGGTCGGTGGCAATGCCACAGCGTTGCGCCAGATCCATCAAAGAAATCTGCAGGCTGACAGTCTTAGCCTGAAACTGCACTGGGTCGTGCCGCAACGCGTCCAACACCCGGTAGGTCGCACGGGCCGGTTGGCCGAGCTGGCGCAGCAGTGCCGTACTCACCGGTTTGAAGTACCCGTTACGGATGTTACGGATCAGTTCGCGTGGCAGCGTGACGGCAATCGCTTTGGCCCCGTCGACGTCCCGGCGAGGTCGCGTAAAGACCAGCTTTTCAATCAACCGGAAGCCCACCGTGACCCAGTCATCGTCCTCATGACTCCGCCACGCTCCGCTGATCCAGTATTGCGTCGCACTGAGCCGTTCCAGGCTCTCGCGCATCATGCGGCGGTTCGCACCGCTGTCATCCAGCCCGCACATCTGCAGGAGGCGGTACATGGTGAAGGCGAAAATCCCATCTTCCGGGCAGCCTTGCTCGATGTACAGTTCCTGTAGTGCCAAGTAGGTGTCGTTATCGGTCCCGTGAGGAATACCGTATTTTTGCGTTCCGTTGCACTCGACCTCACTGGCGACCCCAGCACGCTCGAACGCCACCTTCCAGGAGGTGTAATCCGGCGCGATCTTGCGTTGGATCGAGATCAGACCGAGATGGGCGACATTCAGATCCTCCCTGAGGACGACGTCCTGATCTATGGTCTTGGTCACGGGTCGTGTCACATCGGCCTCCAGGTAAATTCCAGTCTACCCGCCGATGCCATCAAGAACTATGCCGGTATGAATGGGGGGAATGTGCTGGCCCGTCCCGTTGCCAATGGGGGATTCAGGGCATTGAGTGACGTGTAGCACGAGATTTTACTAGAGGAGGCAGCCATCCCGGAATGAATGGGGGATTGGAGGTGTACGACCCCGGTATGAATGGGGGGTTTAGGCACGTGATGCCGGTATGAATGGGGCAAAACCTCCCGGTATGAATGGGGTGGGCATCCCGGAATGAATGGGGGATTGGAGGTGTACGACCCCGGTATGAATGGGGGGAAACGCCCGAAAATTACCGGTATGAATGGGGGCAAATGCCGGTATGAATGGGGGGAAAGCAGCGAAAAACTGCGTGTTCATCGAAGAAACGCGTGCCCCTGATGTTGATTCAATCAATCTTTTTTTACAGAAGTAAACATCTAAAAGAAACAACACTCAGCGGAACATCAGGCCATCTTCTACAGCGCATAGAGATAGAGGAGGGAAGGGGCGTTCCCGCCTGCAGCGTACCGATCTCCATATGGAGGAACGCGAATCCGTCCTGATAACGGTTCGCCGACGGCAGCAGCGTCAGAGTGTCTCAGTAGGCGGAAATCCAAGGGTAACGTTAACTGACACGGTCCCTGGTAAGTGATCGGTAAGGGCGAGTCGAGGCTAATCGGCTGTATCGTGGGCAAGATGCATGAGCATCCACGTCTAGGATGTGCCAGAGATGCCCTTTGCCAGTCGGTGCTGGGCAGATTTGTGGCAGCATAAGAACATACAGCCTAAGGATCTGCCCGCCGTTAGGTTCATCGGCGGGACATGAACATCTTGTTGGGCCAGATTTGCGCTGATGATCCTCGAAAAGACAACCGGAGCGTCGTAGCCGAAAGTTGAAACAGGGGAGACCTGTCAGGTGAATTGTCGAGGTAATGGGCAGTTCTCTTGACCAGAGAGGAGTGAACTGGCATGCACGGCCGGAGAACCACTCATCGGTGAAGCTTTCGATTAACCGCATCCTGAAGACGCCGAAGCGGGACCTTATGGCCGGGTTCCACATGACACCTCCGATCATTCCACGGATTGTTTCGTGCGGACCATGCTGGTTTGCAGCGGTATGAAGTTGCTTCCCCATGAAAGCGTCCCAATTTTGTGACAGTGGTTTGACGCTCGGTAGGCAGGACAAAACGATCTTGCTTTCAGCCTAGCTGCCGACGTCCACTGCCATTGGGGAACCAGCTTTTAACCTGCAGCCACATGACGGCATTTATTCTGCAGACCGTTCCTCGAAGATCAATCGGAGAAGTTCGTCGGCGCGGATCCCGAGTGTGCCCGCCACTCGCAGGAGTGTCGAGAGCCGGATATCGTGGCGTCCTTGTTCCATTGGTGAGATCGAGCTGCGGTCCAGCCGTGCAGAGTCGGCGAAGTCATCCTGTACTAGCCCGGCTTCCATACGCAGCTTCCTGATCTGTTCACCGAGCTGCTGCTGGAACTGTTGTTCGTCTGTCGAGTATTCCCGCTTGCCTCTGGCCACGATGTTCAGAGTCCAGTGATGGCGCTCCTGCTGCCACCTAACATGTCCGTCACGAACATGTTAGTGTGAGTGAAATTTTCTATACCAGGAGGAATGGATGCGCTCAAATCTGCTCGCCCCACTCGCCCTCAGCTTGCTGTTCCTCAGTCTCTCGTCGAAGCTTCAAGCCACCTCAGCTGCACCGGTCCTGACGGTCGCGTCCACTCCAATAGCCGCCCTGCAGCTCGGACTGCAGACCGCAAGGCAGCAAAACCGTGACTCTGACAGCCAACTCAAGAAGGGCTACAGCCAGGACGCCAACGCTCTGTACGACCAGATCTTCAGCGCGGCCAAGATGACCGCAGCAGCCCGTGGTGCGGTCCGCGGCCGATCCTTCAGCCCATTTGAGATTTCCATGGTGGCGCTTCCTGGCGTGACCGAAGGGGTCATCTATAAGGTGCCACTGGCCGGTTTTGTGGATCTGTATACGACCGTCTTCTCTAGCTACGTTTCAGTTGCCGGCCAGAATCCCGAGCTCTTTACCTTCAACAGTAAGCTAGGACGAGACAGCTACACTAATGCCGAAAAATGGCGGCTGTTCAAAGCCGGCTTTCAGAAGGCCATGAAGGCCAAGCCAGTCCACTTCACGTATTACAAAGATGTTCGGCTGGTTCACACCAAGAATGGCTGGATCCTCGATCAGGAGTCGCTCAACTACCAATTTGGCAAACTGTTCCCACTACGAAGTCTGATGAATGGGCTGGCCCTCCAACAGAACCCCTATAACTGAAGCACAACAGTTCAGGTCGTGACTGTCAAGAGCGATCGTTCCGGCTTACCTGCCGTGGTTATATTAGTTACCCTGCCGGAGATGCTGTCCTGTTCCTTTGCTCACTGCTGCTCTCCTGAACCAGTCGGTCACTATCGAGGGGCCTATCTTCAGGTCGGCAGCCTCGTGCTAGTGACTCTCTACAGTACTTTCAGAAGCCGAAGCGTCCGCCGGCCAGTATCGGCCCCCACCGACACTTAGAGCCACCTGGTCTCCGATAACCCTTGGTTCAATCATCCCGTGAAGATCATCCGGAAAACACCGTCCGCGTATCCTCTGGCCGATGGTGCCGCCCGAGCGTGGCTGCCGTTGGCCAAGCTGGCATCCAAATCTGTCTTCTCCTGAATTAGACCCTGAATACTCACGCCCTGCCCACGGTGCCGTTCTTCCGTTATAGATACCGTGAGTCTCAAAGTGTCAATTGCTGAAAAAGACCGTGAAGAGCGAAGAGCACTGTCACCAGTGAAGGCCAAACCACGGTCCCTAAGGCCATCCGCAACCGTCTGCGACTTGTTCAAGGCGCAGAGAACGACTGGAGTGTCGGAGAAGGGGAGACTATCGTGATGCGAGCGGCTAGACCCGACGAGAATCCGTTCGCTGCTTACCCGGGCGCCTGCCTGCTGCCTGCTAGTCAAACCGTCGCGAAGATGATGGAGGAGATCAGGGGCGAGCGTGATTCCGCCTTGGCTATTAGCCCTTCCACGCAGTAATGAGGATTGCCCTCAATACTGACGTGCTGGTTGACCTCTAGGCGGACATGGCGCAGCGGCAGAGCAACGCCGTGACTCTACACGCCCTGCAGTCGGTCGGTCATGGTCGCTGGATTAACGGCGTGGTCTATACGGAATTGCATGCCGTCCCGGGGATCAGCCTGGCGGCCCTGAATAGAGTGCTGGTCGCGATGAGGTAGACCTTGCCTTTTCCGAGCCGCTTAAGATCTGGGAAAAGGCAGGAATGGGCCATGTCGCCATCAGTGCGAGTCCGCGCAAGGCGAAGATTGCAGAAGCCGACCCACGGGGGATCATCTGATAGGCGTGTATGCCCGGGTCCGCGCCGATGCGCTGCTGATCCTGAACACAGGTGACTTTACGAATCTCCCGTCACTGCGGATCATCCAAGCCTGAAGGCTTACCCGTAAGACTACCGGTGACGAGAGTTGAAGATTGACATGCTTAGGGAATTGGTCTTGCCCATGACTGTTTATCGGTGTGCAAGAGAAGTTGGGAGAAAGATTTTTTCGGATCAGCTAGTCTGACATAATTCAGGTTATGTCAGACTAGCTGACTACTGACTGGAGATAGAAAGAGGGAGTCGAGCTTCGACCCCAGCTCATGCTGCCTGGAAGGTCTGTCCTAAACAGCACCCCGAACCCCTGCAGAGTGGCCTGTAAATCGTCATTCCCGTTAAGGCGGTCATGAACCACGGTTAACTGCCTAACGCATGGAGCCGTTGTGGTGGATCCGCAATGCATCCAAGACTGCCGCATCGTCCAATGCGGTGGATGGTGGACAAGGGTTAAGCGGCTTTCGGGAGGCGCTCAACCAGCTCGGCGTGCTGGACGTCTTCGGCCTGTAGAAGGGCAAAGACGAGTAGGGTGAGTAACTCTGTTTGGTTCTCGCTGGGCGTTGAAGCAATGCGCCAGCTGGTTCAACGCGATAGGAGGCGCATTCCGTTCTCGTGTATCAGACGAGATTTTTTCAGTTTGTTAGAAAAGTATTGAGGATTGAGTGCTGAGCTATGTGCAACGAAGCTGACAGAGCACCAAATTCAGATTAGATTTGATGGATGACCGGAATGTCAAAATGGAAATTATACAAGAGTTTTTCTGGCCTCCTCGAAATTGGTGGACAGGTATATCTTGTTAGTTTTAGAGCGAATCGCTGGACATGGGAATTAGAAATTGTTGAAGATATAGATGATATAGAACTATCAATTTTAAATAGTGAGTTTTTTGAATCAGTATCTATTGAATTTGGAACTTCTGACGAGCGCGAAATTTTAGACCTACCTTATACAGTTAGAGGGCCTGCAAGGTTAAAAATTATTGGGAGCGAGGTCATAGTCTATGGTATTATCAAAGATCTGATAGAAGAGAGGGGAAAAGAAACGGAATTCTATAACTAGTTACGTCGGATTCTATTCTGTTCCTCACCCTAAACGCCTGGCAGATTTTACGAGCGCGTCCCCGACATGGGACACTTTCTGGAAATCATGAGCTCGCCGCACATTGGGCTGGGCAAGGGGCGCCGTTGGCCCGTGAGCTCCTCGCGGCAGCACTGGTGCAGATACTCATTTGCGAGATGGGTGACGAGGGAATCCGTGGGTGAATTCAGAACTTGAGTTCGTTCGTCCGCCTGCACTGGGCGTCGGCAAAGGTTGAAATCGGATACGAAAACGGGTGTTGGCGCATGGGGTTCATCAGAGTGACGAATGGGGTGTCGACGGCTCGCAGATCTCTGTTGCAGCACCGCCCTCAAAGGCGAGGCCTTCGCGCAACCGGGGACGACTCTGCTCATCAGCCATCCCCTGAACCGCAAGCGAGGTTCGGAACTGCGCAACACGACAAGCGAATCAACAGAAAAGGCGACCCGAAGGTCGCCTTGATTCCTTAAATCAAGCCCGGTATGCAGCCGGAGTCAACTCATTCACTCCTGTGCGACTGACTTATGTCCCCGAACCATGTTGGTTTGAAGTTTCTCCTCGGGTAGAAGGTACCCAGCTTAACGACCGTCGCCCGGTGTGCCTCCACCCACCGCTTCTCGGGCACCGTCAGCCGGATGGAACTGCTCAGCAGATAGGTCGGCTTCTTGTCGTCTGCGGGAAGCAGGGCGTACAGCACCACGGTGAGCCGCTCACCCCGGAAATCGGCGAGCGCGAGGACCGCTTTCCGGGCGGCACTCTCGGTCGGGTACAGGCGGAGCGGAAAGGGCGTGCTGGGCATCCTCTTCAGGATGCAGAGCTGCATGAGCGTTGCTCCAGCGGGATGTGCTCTGCTGTTCCGCCCATCATTCCGGTTTCGTCACCAGCTTCATCCGGTGCTGGCTACACACATTATTTCGAGTCTAACGCAAGTGGCTTTCAGTATCCACTGACCCCAGCGCGGAGGGGTGATTGACGATTCATCTCGAGTTGGTCAGTCGCTGTCCGGGGCTGCCTTCTTCACGCTGCCTGCCGAGCTGCCGGCGCCCGGCTTTGGCCAATCAGCAGCGCGTTCACCGTGACGATTACGGTCGAGGCACTCATCAGTAGGGCCGCCCACTCGGGCCGCAGCAGGATGCCGTACGCCGGGTACAGCGCGCCGGCCGCGAATGGAATCGCCAGCAGGTTGTAGATGGCCGCCCAGAAGAGATTCTGCTTGATCTTGCCGCGGACCTTGCGGGCCAACGTGATGGCCTGGGCGACGCTGGCCGGGTCGCTGTTCATCAGCACCACGTCGGCCGTTTCCACGGCCACGTCGGTGCCGGCCCCGATCGCCAGGCCCACGTCGGCCTGCGCCAACGCCGGGGCGTCGTTCACCCCGTCACCGACCATCGCCACCCGGCGCCCCTGACCCTGCAACTCGCTGATCTTCGCCGCCTTGTCCTCGGGCCGCACCTCGGCGATCACCGTGTCGATCCCCAGCTGCTGCGCCACCGCATGGGCGGTATGGGCATTATCACCGGTGAGCATCACCGTCCGGACGCTCAATCCGTGCAGGTCCCGGGCCACCTGAGCCGCCGAGGCCCGGATCCGGTCCGAGACCGCCACGACCCCCAACAGCTGCTCACCTGACGCCAGGTACATGGCGGTCTGTCCCTCCTTCGACAGGCGCTCGACGTCGGCAACCAACGGACTGACCTCGATTCCTATCCGCGTCATCAATCGGGCGTTGCCCAACCGCACCGGCCGGCCATCGACCGTCGCCTCGACCCCCTCGCCTGGCAACGAATCGAAGTCCGAGATCTCGGACAGAACCAGACCCTGGTCCTTCGCGCCGTTCACGATCGCCGCGGCCAACGGATGCTGTGAGGACTGATCGACCGACGCCGCCAGCCGCAGCACCTCGTCCTCTGCCTGCCCCTCAGCGGGCACCACGGCGGTCAAGGTCGGCTTTCCTTCGGTCAGGGTGCCGGTCTTGTCGAACACCACCGTCTGAATGCCAGCGGTGGCTTCCAGAGCCGAGGCGTTCTTGAACAGCACGCCGAGCTTCGCGGCCCGGCCGACACCCACCGTGATGGCGGTCGGGGTGGCCAGGGCCAGCGCGTCCGGGCAGGCGATCACGATGGTCGACACGGCCGCCGTCAGAGCGAAGATCACCCCCTCGCCGCCCAGCAGCAGCCAGATCAGGAAGGTCAGCAGCCCCGCGCCCAGCGCCACGAACACCAAGTACTTGCCGGCCGTATCGGCCAGCCGCTGCGCCGGCGCCTTGCTGGCCTGGGCATTCTGTACCAGCTGCACGATGCTCGCCAAAGCGGTGTCCGCGCCCACCGCGGTGGCCCGGAAGTGGAACGCCCCCGTCTGATTGACCGTTCCGCCGGTCACCCTCGCGCCCGCGCCCTTCTCCACCGGCACCGGCTCGCCGGTGATCATCGACTCGTCCACGAAGGACCCGCCGCTCAGCACTTCTCCGTCCACCGGCACCCGGTCGCCGGGCCGGACGCTCAACTCGTCACCCACCACGACCTGATCGAGCGGCACCTCC
>Ga0160428_1002088_pt1 | contig 12989 bp, 8 predicted proteins | sample SolpanmetagenomM_FD_108198 | JGI IMG/M metagenome (GOLD analysis project Ga0160428, IMG submission 108198) | Solar panel surface microbial communities from Lawrence Berkeley National Laboratory, California, USA - M | ecosystem: Engineered > Built environment > Solar panel > Unclassified ... | reverse complement strand
TGCCGACGAGGGCCAGGCGGGCTGCGTCATCCACAGCATCCGGCCGCTGTGTTGGGTCCACAAACCGGCGTTCATGCCCTCGAAGATGGCACGGTACGATTCGTACTGCATCATCTGTGCCTTGCGCTCGAAATCTTCGAGGCTGGTGCCGGGCCCGAAACGGGTCGCGAGCGCGTCCATATACGACGTTACAGCGCCGTTTCCGGTCTGATGCCAGTCATGATACGCCCAGGTATCGCTGATTGGCCACCGGTCTGCCGCCGGAATCGCGCGTTTCCACGCCTCCAGGGTCGGCAGCGACGGCGTGCCGCTCTCGACCGAAAAACCCTTCGCATGCTCGGTGAAATATTCGACCGGCGGACGCCAGTTGTACGGTCCGCTGTTCTGCAGGTTCACGCGGTTGGACGACCCCATGTAGATCCGCGTGCCGTCCTCCTTGTGGATCAGCGCCTGTAGGCCCTCGTTGAGGATCGGCTGCGGCACGCCCTCGTTGCGGCCAAACCACACGACGATCGACGGATGGTTGCGATAGCGTTTCACGACATCGGTCGCGTTCTTGAGGAACAGCGCGGGGTCCTGCGCCTCGATGTTGTAGTCCTGCGTCGATTCCCAGAAATCGTTGAGGATCATCAGGCCGTATTCGTCGGCGAGATCGTAGAAACTGTCCTCGGTATTCTGCCCGACCCAGTTGCGGATGATGTTGAGGTGCGCGTCTTGGTGCAATCGGAAGAACGGTTCGAGCCGCGCGCGATCGACGCGCTTCATGAAGTCGTCCATCCCGATGTTGCCGCCGCGCGCCGCGATCCGCACGCCGTTGACGCGAATCACGAGATACGGCGTCAGCCCGGCCTCGTCCTTGATCTGCCGCACCGCGGGCGAGCTTTCAGCGCCCGGCACCAGCGACGCCGCCCAGCCGTCCTTGACCTTGTGGATCCCCGTATGGCTGCCATCGACGATCTGCTGCCCGAGCGCGCGCGCCTTCGACAAATCGATCCCGACGCGTTCGAGCGTGCCCTTCTGGTCCATCAGCGAGATGTCATAGGTCACCTGCCGCATCCCGAAGCGGAGCTGGCGCGTGTCGCTCGGCTGGCCCGCGACGCTGCTGGTCAGCGTCAGCGTGTGGAGCGCGGGCGCGCCATAGCCGTTGGGCCACCATAGCTTCGGATTGCGGACCGAAAGCTGTTTGAACTCGGACGGGCGCAGCACGACCGTGCCGGTCTCGCCGGGGGCGAGCGTCACCGGCTTCTCGACCACGACATCGTCGAACGCCGCGCGCACGATCGTCGTCACGGGCTGCGCCGAGGCATTGGACACCGGCACCGTGATCTCGACATCCGCGACGCTATTGTCCGCGCGCGGGAGCGTGGTGACGACCTGCGCGTCGCCCAGCATCGCGGACCCGGTCGCACCGAGCGTCACGCCCTGCCACATGCCCGTGTTGCGATCGCGGATCGACGGAATCCAGTCCCAGCCCTCGGCCGCGCCGAAGGTCGGCCCGTCGAGCATCATCATCCCGCCATTCTCGCCGACGCCCGAGGTGAGCGATTCCTCCTGTGCGATTCCGGCATGCGGGGCAGGGGAGACCTTGACCGCAATCGCATTGCGGCCCGCGAGCAGCTTGCCCGTCACGTCGAACTGGCCACGGATGAACGCGCCCTTCATCGTGCCGATCGATTGCCCGTTGAGCCATACTTCGGCGGTATAATTGACGCCGTTGAAGGTCAGCTGCTGGCGCTTGCCCGCGGCCTCGGCGGGAACGTCGAACTCGGTGCGATACCAATAGTCCTGCCGCGCGAGCTTCTCGGGGATCGCCAGATTGTTGAGGCCGTGCGCGGGGTCGGGATAGACGCCGCGATCGACCAAAGTCGTCAGCACGGTGCCCGGCACGGTCGCGACATACCAGCCGCGCGTGTCGAACCCGGCGCGGCTCAGCGTCGTGCCGGGCGCGGCGACCCTGGGTGCCTCCGCGAGCCGCCAGCCGTTGACCGCCCATTGGCCCGGACCAGTGGCGACGATCGCAGGCGTCGAGGGCAGGGGCTTGGCGACCGGCGCATCGAACGGCGCGTTGGACCTGGGGAGGGTCGCGGCGTCCTGCGGGGCGGTCTGCCCGTACATCTGGCGGACCTGGACCGGCCACGTGGGGCTGCCCTGCTCGAAGGCGATCAGGTCGGGATCGGGCTGGCGCATCGCAGCCGCGCGGATCGCGTCGGGCGCTGTCGCACCGGGGACGAGCGTGAAGCCTGCGACGCGTCCCGCGAATACCGGGCCGGCGGCGCGCGGTGCCAGCGTGACGATGGGGGAAACCGGCGCCGCGGTCATGCGACGTGTCGCAACCGGCTTGCCGTCGACGAACAGCCGTGCGGTCGTTCCGTCGAAGCTCGCCGCGATGTGCCGCCAGCGGCCCGCGGTCAGGCGTTCGGACGCAGTCAGCACGCCGGCCTCGGTAATGAGGCTCGGTCGCCCCCCGTCGAGCGCGAGGAACCGGCGCGGCCCCGTCGCGGGATCACCGAACCCGCCGATCAGGCTCTGGCCGGACGGAATGGTGGCGGGGTCGATCCAGCCCGACAATGTCCAGGTCGGCGTCGCGAGCGTCGCTGCGTTCGCGGCACCGATCTTGTGGGTGATCGCGTCGCCGCCCGCCGGGAGATCGGCGTTGATCGGGCCTGTTGTCTGCGCCTGCACTGCGGTTGCGCTCGCCAGCAATGCGCCGATCCACGCCCGTGAAAATGTCCTGCGCATTGTTCTCTCCCGCGATGCCGATCAATTCGGCTTTGCAAAGGTCAAAAGCACAGGGGCAGGTAAAATCCAAATCAAATTTGTTTAATGGCTTGCCCAAGCCGGTTGGTACAGGGGGGCAGGACGGCTAACGCAACTGGCTGTCCTTGCTTCCGCGTCGATTGATCATCGAGAAAGCTGGGCTCCTGTCGCGCTGCGCCTGGCAGGCGACGCAGGTGCGAACACCCGGCAGCGCGTCGCGACGACGCTGCGGGATGGTCTCCCCGCATTCGTCGCAATCCTCGGCAGTGTCGCCCGTCGGCATCTGCGAGCGGGCGAACAGGACCGCGTCGTTGATCGTATCGTCGATCTGATCCTGAACCGCGCCATCGGGCGCCCAACCGCTTGCCATCGTCACCCGTCCTTCGTTTCCTGTCACCAATATGGGGTCGCGCAAGGCCATGCCAAGGCGGCAGGGTCTCGGCGGACGCAAGGCTGCCTTGAGGCGTGCGTTTCGCCAAAGGACACGGTATGTTCCGTGGCATGGAGTCCGTCACCCCCCTGCCTTCCGTCCCGCGTACCGCAGTCGATTTCGTCGTAATCGACGTCGAGACGGCGTGTTCGAGCGTCAGCAGCATCTGTCAGGTCGGGATCGTCGGTTTCCGGAATGGGGTCGAGGTGTTCGACTATGAGACGCTGGTCGATCCGCTCGACCGGTTCTCGTCGTTCAACACGCGAATCCACGGGATCACCTGCGACCATGTCTTCGGTGCGCCCACCTTTGCCGACATCCATGCCGTGATCGACTCGCATCTTTCCGAACGGATCACCGTCGCGCATTCGTACTTCGACAAGGGAGCGCTCGGCGCGGCGTGTCGGATCCATGCGCGGACCGAGATCAGCACGACGTGGCTGGACAGCGTCCGCGTCGCGAAACGGGCATGGCCCGAGCTGCCGAGCCACCGCCTCAACGTGCTGAGCAAGTTCCTCGGCATCCGCCACAAGCATCACGACGCGCTGAGCGATGCGCGCGCGGCGGGCATGGTGATCGTCCGCGCGATCGATCATACCGGCATCGACCTCGCCGGGTGGCTCGCGCCGACGCGGGGACGTAGTGGACCGGCCCCCAAGGCAGCGACCACCGGCCCGTTGAAGGGCGAACGCCTCGCGATCCTGGGGGCGCCGCGCGACGGTGCGCTTGCGCGGAGCCTCGCGGCGGCGGGGGGACGGGTCGTCGCGTCGGTCGGGCTGACCACGACGAAGCTCGTCATCAGCAACGACCAGCCGTTCGGACGCTATGTGACCGCGCACGCCGACCACCGCCGCGCAGACTCGCTGCGGCGGGAGGGGCATGGAATCGAGATCGTGTCCGAGGACGAGATCAGGGGGCGTCTCGCGGTTGCTGGCTGACGTGGCGTCGCGCACAATCGACCGGACAAGGACCGGCGTCAGACCGGTCCCAGACCCAAAATTGCGTGACGACGGCCCGGGGTTTCTAGCGTGGCATCCCGTTCATCCCGCTCGCGCTGCGCAAGGCTGCGGCATCGAGCCGGTAGCCATCGAGGAAGACGGTCTCGACGTGCCGCAGGGTCTTGAGGTCGCGGGATACATCGCCCTGGACCAGGATCACGTCGGCGGTCATTCCCGGCGCGATCGACCCGACGCGGTCCGCCATGCCGGTCAGTTTCGCCGGAACGATCGTCGCGGTCTGCACCGCTTCGGCGTTGCTGAGCCCCGCCTCCTGATACAGTTCGAGTTCGCGCACGAGTTCCAGGCCCCAGCCGTCGGTACCCGCAACGATCGGCACGCCCGCGCGATGCAGCCGACCGACCACCCCGACCATCTTGGCGAAGCTCTTGCGGAAATCGTCGCGCGTCAGCGTGCCGAACAACGGGTATCCCGCGATCTTCCAGCCGCGCACGACCGACGGCGGCGAGACCTCGGCGTAGGCGGCATATTCAGGCGACAGCGCGCTGCCGTCCGACGTCATCAACTGTTCCCACACGGTGAGGGTCGGATCGATCACGGTGCCACGCTTGGCGAGCTCGGCGTAGAAAGCCATCATCGCCGGGGAATCGAGATCGACATCCTTGCCATATTGCGCCGGACCTTCGAGCCTGGCGGCGGTGTTCGCCTTGTCGACCACCGCCTGCGGCATCGCCTGCATCATGATGAAATTGATGTGGGTGATCTCGTCATAGCCCGCGCGTACCGCGTCGAGCGGGCGCATGCCCGCGGGAACATGGCCGTGGACGTGCAGGCCGAGCTTGTGTGCCTCGGCCGCCGCGGGGGCGATCCAATCCGGATTCATCGATGTGTAGAATTTGACGCCCCACAGCCCCGCCGCCTTGATCTTGTCGACCGCCGCGATCGCCTCGGCGGCGGAGGTGACGGTCAGCGCACCCTGTGCGGCGAGCGGGTCCTTGCGGTCGATGATCACCGACACCTTGCCGTCGGGCGCAAGCAGATCGCCAGCGGCGCGGCGCTTGTAGATGCTGAGCGACTCGTCGATCATCGAGCCGGGGCTGCGGTAGTTGGTCATCCCGGTCGCGACGTTCTGCAACAGGTTCCAGTCATCGCCACCGACATGGCGGTGCGCATCCCATAAACCCGGGAGGATCGTCTTGCCGCGTCCGTCGAGCACGGTAGCTCCCGCGGGTGGCTTGATCGTTCCGCCCGCCGCGACGGTCGCAATCTTGCCGTTGGCGATCAGGACGGCGCGATCGGGGAGATATTGCCCGGCGACGGAATCGAACAGGAGGACGTGGTCGACCAGCGTCGGCGTCGCATTGGCGGGGCGGAGGAAGCGGTGCGCGACGTCGCGCAGCATCGCGGCGGTGGCATCGTCTTGGACTTGCTTCAGCCGGGGGCCGGCCGCCTCATAGCCCTCGGGCAGCAGCGAGATGATGCCGGCATTGCCGAAGAAGCGGTTGTCGGCATCGAGCCAGATCGGAACCGGCGAGAAGCTGTAGCCCGTAATGAAGGCGAGCTTTACCGTCTTCGGGCCCTGCGGTCCGGTGATCTGCTCGGGTTTGCCAATCTTGATCGCGGCGTGGCCGGTCGGGAGCAGGTCGATCCCCTTGTCGCCCGCCGCGACGAGCGCCGCGATGTCGCTCTCGCCCGCCAGCCACGGACCGCCATAGGTATTGTAGCGTTTGGCCGCGAACGGTGCGGTGCCGTCATCGACCGCGGTCTTCCAATGCGCGACCCCGGCGGAATCGACGCTGAAGCTTTCGGTCGCATCGCCCGAATCGGTGAAGCCGCGGATCTCGATTGCGGTTGGCCGCTTGTCGGGGCCGGTCGTCATCAGTTCGTCGGTTTCGGTGACCCAGCCGCGCAGCGACATCGACATGCGATAGGCGACGCGGGCGTCCGCGGTCCGCCACGACCAGATGTCGCCATGTTTTCCCGCGACCGAGCTGATCGTGTAGTGGCGCGCGCCGGCGGGCGGCACCATGAGTTGTTCCTTGGTCGCGGGGCCGGCTACCGCCGCCGAAGCCGCAGTGGCGAGCAAGATGGCGAGACTAGAGCGAAGCATGATGATTACCCCCCGGCACCGTTTCGCGGGAGACTGACAAGTCGAATGCATCGCCGCAATAGCGGTTTGTTTCCTATCGCGCCCGGATCCTGGCGGTTCGAGCCGATGACGATTACGGTATGGGCCCGAAGCGAGCGGCCACAGTGTCGACGCGACCCGGGGCGTTACGGTCTCGCTCCGGCGTGGCTCTGCAATCAAGGCATTGACGCTAAAGGATACAACGGGAACGTAGGCAGCGATGACGGCTTCCTGGCACTTCTGGATCGATCGCGGCGGCACGTTCACCGACGTCGTCGCGCGCACGCCCGATGGCGACCTCGTCTCATCCAAATTATTGTCGGAAGATCCCGAGCGCTACGCCGATGCCGCGGTCGAGGCGATCCGGCGGCTGACCGGGGGCGGGGACGTTCCGCTCGCGCTGCGAATCGGCACGACCGTCGCGACCAACGCGTTGCTTGAGGGGAAGGGCGAAGCGACCGTCCTCGCGATCACGCGCGGGTTCGGCGACGCGCTGGTGATCGGCCACCAGGAACGCGCCGACATCTTCGCGCGCGATCTCGCGCGGCCCGCGCCACTGTTCGCCCGCGTCGTCGAGATCGACGAGCGGGTGACGGCGGATGGACGCGTGGACCGGCCGCTTGATCCTGCTGCCGCGCGCGCAGGGCTGCAGGCGGCGTATGATGCGGGGTTGCGGTCGGTCGCGATCGTGCTGATGCACGGCTATCGGTTCACGCAGCACGAGACGACGCTGGCCGAGGTGGCGCAGGATATCGGCTTCACGCAGGTCTCGGCGAGCCATCGGGTCGCGCCGCTGATCAAGCTGATCGGGCGCGGGGATACGACGCTGGTCGATGCGTATCTGTCCCCGGTGCTCGACCGCTACGTCGCGGGGCTGAGCGCGGCGCTCGGGCAGGGTGCCTTGTTCATGCAATCGTCGGGCGGGCTGGTCGATGGCGCACGGTTTCGCGGCAAGGATGCGATCCTGTCGGGGCCGGCGGGCGGGATCGTCGGCATGGCGGCGACCGCGCGGGCGGCGGGGTTCGACCGGATCATCGGGTTCGACATGGGCGGGACCTCGACCGACGTGTCGCATTACGCGGGCACCTACGAACGCGAGACCGAGACGCTGATCGCGGGCACGCGGATCCGCGCGCCGATGCTGCGGATCCATACGGTGGCGGCGGGGGGCGGGTCGATCTGCCGGTTCGACGGGCAGCGGTTGCTGGTCGGGCCGGAGAGCGCGGGGGCGGTGCCGGGGCCGGCGTGTTACCGGCGCGGCGGGCCGCTGACGGTGACCGATTGCAACGTCCTGCTCGGCAAGCTGCAGCCCGATTTCTTCCCGGCGCTGTTCGGCGCGCACGGCGACCAGCCGCTCGATCGCGCGGCGGTGGACGCGCGGTTCGCGGATCTGCCGCTCGATCCCCATGCCGCGGCCGAGGGCTTCGTCGCGGTCGCGGTGGCCAATATGGCGAATGCGATCCGCACGATCTCGGTCGCGCGCGGGCATGACGTGACGCGCTATACGCTCGCGTGTTTCGGTGGCGCGGGGGGGCAGCATGCGTGCCTGGTCGCCGATGCGCTCGGGATGGACCGGGTGATGATCCATCCGCTTGCGGGGGTTCTCTCGGCTTATGGCATGGGGCTGGCGGACCGCCGCGAACTGCGCGAAGGGACGCTCGGCGTGGCGATAGACGACCGTGCCGCGATCGTCGCGGCGTTCGATGCGCTGGCAGAGGAAGCGCGCGATGCGCTGGTCGAGCAGGGCGTCGCTGCGGGGGACATTGCGGTGGAGCGCCGCGTCCACCTGCGGCGCGGGCAGACCGAGCATACGATCGAGCTCGATTTCGCGGACACCGCGGCGATGATGGCCGCTTTCGACACCGCCTATCGCGCGCAATTTGGCTTTACCACGCCGCAGGGCCTGATCGTTGACCGGCTCGTCGCCGAGGCGGTCGCCAAGAGACCGCCGGTCGAGACGACACTGATCGATCTCCCGCGCGAGGTCGCCGCGCCGATGGCGATCGTGCCGGTCTATATGGCGGGCGCGCTGCACGATGCGCCGGTGCTGGCGCGGGAGGGGCTGCCGGCGGGCCATATCGTCGACGGGCCTGCGCTCATCATCGATCCGGTCTCGACAACGGTGGTCGAGCCGGGCTGGCGGGTCCGCGTCGACGCGATCGGCAACCTGATCCTCGACCGCGCGGCGGCGCGTCAGACCGCGCGGATCGGGACCGAAAGCGATCCCGCCCGGCTCGCGATCTTCGCCGGGCTGTTCATGAGCATCGCCGAGGAAATGGGCGCGGCGCTGCAACGCTCCGCCGCCTCGGTCAACATCCGCGAACGGCTCGATTTCTCCTGCGCGCTGTTCGATGCGCGCGGCAATCTCGTCGCCAACGCGCCGCATATCCCGGTGCATCTCGGCTCGATGGGCGAGAGCATCCGCACGATCATCGCGGCGCGCGGCACGAACGCGGACGGACGCGGGATTCGGCGCGGCGACGCCTATGCGCTCAACGCGCCGTATCGAGGGGGTACGCATCTTCCTGATATCACGGTGATCCTGCCGGTCTTTGCGGAGGGGAGCGAAACGCCCGACGGGTTCGTCGCCGCGCGCGGGCATCATGCCGATGTCGGCGGAATCACGCCGGCGTCGATGCCGCCGGACAGCGTCTCGGTCGAGCAGGAAGGCGTGCTGCTCGACGACGTGCTGGTGGTGGACGAGGGGCATTTTCGCGAAACCGAGTTGCGCGCACTGTTCGCCAGCGGCGCGTTTCCCGCGCGCAACATCGACCAGAACATTGCCGATCTCTCCGCGCAACTCGCGGCTTGCGCGCGCGGTGCCGCCGGTCTGGCGCGGATCGCGGGCGAATATGGGGCGGATGTCGTCAGCGCCTATATGGAGCATGTCCAGGTCAATGCCGACGCCGCCGCGCGCCGCCTGATCGCCGGGCTGCAGGACGGCAGCTTCGCCTATGAGATGGACGATGGCGCGGTGGTCCGCGTCGCGATCCGGGTCGATCGTGCGGTGCAGACGATGACGGTCGATTTCGCGGGAACGAGCGCGCAGCGGCCGAACAACTTCAACGCGCCCGTCTCGATCGTCCGCGCGGCGGTGCTGTATGTGCTGCGCGTGCTGATGGACGAAAGCGTCCCGCTCAACGACGGTTGCCTGCGCGGCGTGACGATCCTGGTGCCCGAAGGCTCGATGCTCAACCCGCGGTTCCCCGCCGCGGTGGTGGCGGGGAACGTCGAGACGAGCCAGGTCGTCACCGATGCGCTGTTCGGCGCGCTCGGCGCGATGGCGGCGAGCCAGGGGACGATGAACAACTTCACGTTCGGCGACGAGACCTACCAATATTACGAGACGATCGCGGGCGGGTCGGGCGCAGGTGCCACGTATGACGGCACGCCCGTGGTCCAGTCGCACATGACCAACAGTCGCCTGACCGACCCGGAAATCTTCGAGACGCGCTTCCCGGTCCTGCTCGAGGCATTCTCGATCCGGCCGGGGTCGGGCGGGGCGGGCGTGCACCGTGGCGGGGACGGCGGAACGCGCCGCATCCGGTTCCTCGCGGACATGACCGCCTGCATCCTCGCCAATCGCCGCCGTGTGCCGCCGTTCGGACTGGACGGCGGGGCCGAAGGTGGGGTGGGGTCCGCGCGGGTCGAGCGGGCCGATGGCGCGGTCGAGCCGTTCGGTTCGACCGCGACGGTCGAGATGCGCAGCGGCGACGTGTTCGTCATCGAAACCCCCGGCGGGGGTGGATTCGGAGGCGGTTGAATGCTCGTGCTCGCGGGTATCGGGGTGATCGTCGCGGGCTTCCTGCTGCGCTTCAATCCGTTGCTGGTCGTCGCGGTCTCGGCGCTGATCACCGGGCTGGCGGCGGGGCTCGATCCGCTCGCGATCCTCGCGGCGTTCGGCAAGGCATTCAACGCCAATCGCTTCGTCAGCGCGGTCTATATCGTGTTGCCGGTGATCGGCCTGCTCGAACGGCACGGTCTGCAGGAGCGCGCGCGCGGGGCGATCGCCGCGCTCAAGGGGGCGACGGTCGGGCGGTTGCTGCTGGGCTATCTGCTGTTCCGGCAACTGACTTCGGCGCTTGGCCTGACCTCGATTGCCGGCCCCGCGCAAAGCGTCCGCCCGCTGGTCGCGCCGATGGCGGAAGCGGCGGCGGAGCGGCAGGGGCTCGCGCGCGGTGGCGATGCGATCCCGGCGATGGCGGCGGCGACCGACAATATCGGGCTGTTCTTCGGCGAGGACATCTTCATCGCGATCGGGTCGATCCTGCTGATGAAGGGGATCCTCGAAGGCTATGGCATCGTCATCCAGCCGCTGCATCTGTCGCTCTGGGCAATCCCGACCGCGATCGCCGCGCTGCTGATTCACGGGGCGCGGCTGCTCTGGCTCGATCGCACGCTAGCGCGGCGGGCATGATCGGCACGAATTTCATCTACGGCCTCGCCGGAATGGTGTTCGCGGTGTTCGCCGTGCTCGCGGCAACCGACCGGGGGAACCGCAAACGCTTTGGCAATGCCGGTTTCTACGGTTTGCTTGCGGTGAGCTTCCTGCTTGGCGACCGGATCGGCGATATCGGCAATGGCGTCCTCGTCCTCGGCCTCGTCGCGATTGCGGGGACGGGCGCGATGGGACGGGGCGCACGCGCCACCACCGGCCCGGCCGAACGACAGGCGGAAGCCGAACGGCGTGGCAACCGGCTGTTCCTGCCCGCGCTCGTGATCCCGGCGACGGCGTTGCTGGGCACGCTTGCCTTCAAGGCGTTGCCCGCACTGGTCGATCCGAAGCAGATCACGCTGGTCGCGCTGGCCTGCGGCGTGATCCTGGCGCTCACAGCGGGGTATGCGTGGTTCCGGTCGCGCCCCGCGACGCCGTTCGTGGAGGGGCTGCGGTTGATGGACAGCGTCGGCTGGGCGGCGGTGCTGCCGCAGATGCTTGCGAGCCTCGGCGCGGTGTTCGCGCTCGCGGGGGTCGGGCAGGTGGTCGGCGGGATTGCGGGGGCGGCGATCCCGGATGGCAGCCTGATCGGCGCGGTGCTGGTCTATGCGCTCGGGATGACCGCGTTCACGATGGTGATGGGGAATGCGTTTGCGGCGTTCCCGGTGATGTTCGCCGCGGTCGGGATGCCGCTGCTGATCGGTCGCTTCCACGGCGATCCCGCGGTGATCGCCGCGATCGGGATGCTCGCGGGGTTCTGCGGAACGTTGATGACGCCGATGGCGGCGAACTTCAATCTCGTCCCCGCCGCCCTGCTCGACCTGAAGGACAAGGGCGCGGTGATCCGCGCGCAGGTGCCGACCGCGCTGCCGCTGCTCGGCGTGAACATCGCTCTATTATATTGGCTGGGATTCCGATGACGATGCTCGATTCCGTGACCGCCGAGCGGTTCGCCACGCTCACCCTCGGGCATCTGATTCGCGAATGGCCGTACAAGCTCGACCAGATCCTGACCGGGCCGGACGATCTCGCCGCTCCGAAGATGCTGCATCCGGTGTTTCACGGCAGCTTCGACTGGCACAGTTGCGTCCACGGCTGGTGGCAGGTGATGCGGCTTGCGCGGCTGTTCCCGGAGATGACGGTGACCCCCGCGATCGAGGCGCTTGCGGACCGGATGCTGGTGCCCGATCTGGTGGCGGGGGAAGTCGCCTATCTCGACCGGCCGATGACCGGCGGGTTCGAGCGACCGTATGGCTGGGGCTGGCTGCTCGCGCTGCATGCCGAACTGGCGCTTCGTCCGGACCGTAGCTGGGCCACTGCGCTCGAGCCGCTCGCGCGTGCGTTTGCTGCGCGGTTCAAGGCGTATCTGCCCAAGCTCGCTTATGCCGTGCGCAGCGGCAAGCATGACAGCACCGCTTTCGCGCTGATCCACGCGCTGCGCTGGGCGCGGACGCACGACACGGCGCTCGCCAGCCTGATCGAGGCGCGGGCGCGGTTCTGGTTCGGCGCGGACCGGGACGCGCGTCCGTGGGAGCCGAGTGGCGAGGACTTCCTGTCCGCCACGCTGTGCGAGGCGGTGCTGATGCGTGACGTGCTCGGCGATGAAGCGGGGGCGTGGCTCTGTGCGTTCCTGCCCGATCCGGCGGGGGCGGCGGTCGCGTGCCTGCGCGTCCCCGCGATCGTCACCGATCGTCGCGACGGGCGGCTGGCGCATATCGACGGTCTCAATCTCGCGCGGGCGTGGTGCTGGTACAGTCTGGCGGATGCCTTGCCCGATCCCGCCGCGACCGAGGCTGTCGCGCGGGCGCATCTGGATGCGGCGCTGCCGCACCTCGCCGACGATTACATGGGGGAGCATTGGCTGGCGACCTTTGCCCTGCTGGCGTTGACGACTGCAGCGGCCGACACGGTATCCGAACCGCTGGACTGAGCGATCGACCGTAACGCCAGGCGCGCTGGCCTGGACGTGACGGTCGGCGGAGACGCGGCGTCAGAAGCGACGGGATGACAGGAACAGCAGGAGGTGGCGGATCGGAACCTCATATTCGGTCGGCAACAGGAGGATCGCGGTCGTGACGAGGCTGGCCAGTCCGGCAGCCGATGGCCTGGCGGCATGACGAAGCAGGCGCGCGGTCATGCCGCGCGGGTCCCGGTGGTGTCGTTCCACCGATGCCGTCGGAGCTGCGTATCGCAAGGGCAGACTGAGGGACGGGACGGGCATTGCGGTTCTCCGGGTGGGGTTGCGGCCGGGGCTTTGAAGCGTCCGGCTGACGGCCCGGTCGT
>Ga0160428_1002087_pt1 | contig 13002 bp, 11 predicted proteins | sample SolpanmetagenomM_FD_108198 | JGI IMG/M metagenome (GOLD analysis project Ga0160428, IMG submission 108198) | Solar panel surface microbial communities from Lawrence Berkeley National Laboratory, California, USA - M | ecosystem: Engineered > Built environment > Solar panel > Unclassified ... | reverse complement strand
ACCAGCACGGCGATTTCCGCCGCGCCGAACACGCCGGCCAGCCGTTCGACGCCCGCCAGCGTCCCGTCCGGGGTCCACGGCGCAATCGTCGTCGCGAGCGTGGCGGGATCGCACGGTTTGGGCAGCGCGCCGTCGAAGCCCGACGCGCGCAGACGCGCTGCATCCGGGCGATGCACGGAGTAGCACAACACCGGGACATCCCCCAGCGGCGGCGGCAGCGCGCGCAGCGCGCGGGTCGCCGCCCAGCCGTCAAGAACTGGCATTTCTAGATCTATGATGAGAATATCCGGCGATATCTCGCGCGCGAGGGCAACCGCGTCTGCACCATTTGACGAATAGTGGACGATATACGCCTGTGCCGCGAGGTCATGCCCGATCGCCAGCCGGTTGGCAGGTTCGTCATCGACGACAAGGACTGTGAACGGGCGCGGCCTGATTTTTCTGACCTTTCGTGTGAAGACGTTGATCTCCCTGTCAAATGTCCATACGCTTCGTCCTAGACAAATGTAATACGCAGCGGCGCGAGACTTGGTTTCGGAGGACGCGACAAGAATGACGGCGGGACATATATTGATCGCGGATGATCATCCGCTGACGCGCGAGGGCCTGACCCTCGCGGTGAAACTTGCCGCCCCGGGTATCGCGATCGATACCGCTGGGTCGATCGCTGAAGCCGAACAGGCCGCACTCTTGCGCAAGAAGGGGCATAAGCTCGTTCTGCTCGACTTCGTCTTGCCCGATTCGCGCGGATTTTCGGGCTTTTTGCAGTTGCAGCATGTCCTGGGCGAGACGCCGATCGCGTTCGTCTCGGCAAATCGGGATCCGGCGATCATCGAGGCGGCGCGCGCGCTGGGCGCGGTCGGGTTCCTGTCGAAGAGCTGGCCGCTCGACGAACTGACGACGGCGCTGCGCGATATCATGGCGGGCAAACGCGTGTTCCCGGTTGCCGACACGACGCCGCAACCCACGCGATCCGCGCGCGACCTGATCGCGACGCTGTCGGGGGCGCAGTTGAAGGTCATGCTCGCGCTGGCGGACGGGCGGCTCAACAAGCAGATCGCGGGCGACCTCGGCATCACCGAGGCGACGGTCAAGGCGCACATGTCCGCGATCTTCCGCAAGCTCGGCGTCACCAATCGCGCACAGGCGCTGCTCGCGATGCAGCCGCTGCTGGGTGAGGCCGACCGAATCGCCAATCCGTGAGCAAGCCCGACGCGGCGCTGCTCGATCCCGCCGTCCCGCAGCGGCCGAACGCACTGCGCTTCGGGCTGGTCGCGCTGCTCGTGCCCGTGCTCCTCGGGCTGATGGTAATCGGGCTCGATCACGAATATTCGGCCAGCGAGACGCTGCGGCACGAAGCGAACGAATCGTTCGATCGAAAGTTGGTCGCCAGCACGCTGATCCCGCTGATCGCGGATGCCGAAACCGGGCAGCGCGGGTTCGTCATCACCGGCGAGGATCGCTTCCTGAAGAACTACGCGTCGGCGCGCGAAGCGGTGTTCGTCGGTTTCGCGTCGCTCGAACGCGATCTCGCGGAAGACCCGGAGCAACGCGCGCGACTGCGCCGGATGGGCGCGCTCGCGATTCGCAAGTTCGCGGAGATGGACCGGGTCCTCGCCGAACGCCGCACCGGCGGCTTCACCCGCGCCGCAACGCTGGTCGCGCGCGGCAACGGCGATCGGCTGATGCAGGAGATGCGCGGCGTCTCGGCCGACATCGTGCGGTCGGCTGGAGTCTCGCGCGATCGCAGCGTGATGGCCTTCCGGCAGGCAACGGCAGCGAACCTGCGCAGCATCTGGCTCGGGATCGCGCTGATCGCGCTGATCGCCTTCGCCGCGGCGAGCGCCTTCTGGGCGCAGAGCAGGGCGCGCTATGCCGCGCGGCGCGACGCGTTCGAGAGTGCCGAACGCAACCGCACGATCCTCGACAGCACGATCGACGCGATGGCAATCGTCAACCCGGCGGGCCGGATCGAGACGATCAACCGCGCCGCGTCGACGCTGCTCGGCTATGCCCCGGGCGAACTGGTCGGCCGCCACGTGACCGAGATCGTGCGGTTGCCCGATACGGGCGTTCCGCTGCGCGACCGGGTCAAGCTCGTCGACGGCGAATTGCAGGAACCCTATCGGTCGGACCGCATCCTTCTCCACCGCGACGGGCACGAAGTCTCGGTCGACTTTGCGCTGGGGGTGATCGACCTGCCCGACGGTATCTATCTCGTCGTGTCGGCGCGCGACGTGACCGAGCGCAAGCGACTCGAGCGGATGAAGGACGCGCTGATGTCGACCGTCAGCCACGAGTTGCGCACCCCGCTCACCTCGGTCGTCGGCGCGCTGGGACTGTTGCGCGCGGGTTCGGCGGGTGCGATTCCCGAAGCGGCGGCGCGACTGGTCGAGATCGCCGAGAACAATTCGCGGCGGCTGATCCGGCTGATCAACGACATGCTCGATATCGACCGGATCCGTTCGGGTACGCTCCAGCTTGCGCGCAGCCCGATCGACCTGCGCGCGGTGGTCGATCGCGCGCAGGTCGGGAGCCAGGGGCTCGCCGCGGTCGAATCGGTGCAGATCGTCTGCGACCTGCCCACTGGCGAAATCCCCATCCTGGGGGATGCCGACCGGCTGTTGCAGGTCATCACCAACCTCGTCTCGAACGCCGTGCGCGCGACCCCGACCGGGGGCGTGGTGCGGATCACGCTCGGCCCCGACGAGGCGAACGGCAAGGCGATCGTCAGCGTCGAGGACGAGGGACCGGGTGTACCCACCGCGTTTCGCGACCGCATCTTCGGCCGGTTCGAGCGCGCCGATGGCGAGCAGGGAATCGGCACCGGGCTCGGCCTCGCGATCTCGCGCGAGATCATCGCGCGGCACTACGGGCGGATCTGGTTCGAGGATCGTCCGGGGGGCGGCTCGCGCTTCGCCTTCGCGGTCGATCTGCAGGGAAAAGAGTCGACGGTCGCGGAGCAGTCCGACCACCCGTGCGTTTTGATCTGCGAGGATGATGTCGTGATGGCGGCTACGTTCGAGTCCATGGTCGCAGAATTCGGGTATCGCGCCGAGCGCGTGACCAATGCGCGCGACGCGCGCGCCGCACTCGAGCGCCGCTGCTTCGCCGCCTTGCTGCTCGATCTCCGCCTGCCGGGCGAAAGCGGCCTCGCGCTGGCGCAATCGCTGCGCACCGCCGATGGCGGGTCCTCGCTCCCGATCATCATCGTGTCCGCGCTCGATCGGACTCAGGTAGACGATCCCGTTCCGTTCGATCTGGTCGACTGGCTGGTCAAGCCGGTCGATCCCCGGTTGCTCGCACGCGCAATTGATACTGCTACCGGTCGCTCGGGCAGCCCCCGCGCGACGATCCTGCATGTTGACGACGACCCGGACGTCCTGTCGCTGACCGAAACCGCGCTGCACCGCGACGCCCGCGTGCTCAAGGCGACCGATCTCGCGAGCGCGCGCGTTCTGCTCGAGACCGAACGGCCCGATATCGCGATCCTCGACCTGCATCTGCCCGAGGGTTCGGGGCTGCAACTGCTCCCGATGCTGGTCGACGCGGATGGCCTCGCGATCCCGACGATCATCTTCTCCGCGCACGAAATCGCCCCCGATGCGGCGCGAATGGTCGATGCGGTGCTGGTCAAGTCGCGCGGATCGCTGCCCGATCTCAGGGCGACCGTCCGGCGGATCCTGGATGTGCGGGAGCGTTCATGAGCGAGACGCTGCGGATCCTCTATGTCGACGACGATGGCGACATCCGCACGATCGTCGAAATGGCGCTGTCGCTCGATCCGGCGGTCACCGTCCGCGCGCGGCTTCGGGGGCGGCGGCGCTTCGCCTGATCGATTCGGACCCGTGGCGCCCCGATGCGATCATCCTCGACGTGATGATGCCCGAGATGGACGGGATCGCGCTCCTCGCCGCGTTGCGCGAACGGCCCGGGCTGGCGGATACGCCAGCGTTGTTCATGACCGCGCGCGGCCACGAGTCGGACGCCATTCGCCCCCAGCTCGTGGGGGCGACGGGGGTGATCCTCAAGCCGTTCGACCCGATCGAACTCGTCGGCACCGTCCGCCGCCTGATCGCGCAGGGGTGAAGCGAGCGGCGAGGGGGGGCGGCGGTACTCATAAATCCGGCGTCACCCTGACCTTGTTTCAGGGTACATCGCGCAGCGAGTCCGGCCCGCGCCGGTTGGACGGTGGATGCTGAAACGCGTTCAGCATGACGGAGGGTGGCAGGTGGGACGCGTCGCGTGTCCCACCCGGCCTCGCCCTAAACGCTCACCACGCTCGGCACCCGCCCTTCCGCGCCGAACACCTGTAGATACCGTTCGATCTCCGCCGGGTCGCCGGTCGCCTTGGCGGGATTGTCCGACAGCTTGACCGCCGGATGCCCGTTCGCCGCGGTCACCTTGCACACCAGCGAGATCGGCTCGAGCCCCGCGCCGCCGCGCGGGTCGCAACCGCGGAAGTCGTTGGTCAGGTTGGTCCCCCAGCCGAAGCTCAGCCGCACCCGCCCATGAAAATGGCGGTACACCTGCTCGATCGAGGCAACGTCCATCCCGTCCGAGAAGATCAGCAGTTTCTCGCGCGGGTCGACGCCGTGGCGCTGCCACCAGGCGATGATCTGCTCGCCCGCCGGGATCGGCGGCGCACTGTCGGGGCGAAAGCCGCTCCATTCGGACAGCCAGTGCGGCGCGTTGGCGAGGAACGCGGTGGTGCCGAACGCATCGGGCAGTGCGATCAGCAGATTGCCCGCATAATGTCGCCGCCAGTCCTCGAGCACCTGATACGGCGCGGCGGCAAGCGCGGCATCGTCGGTCGCGAGCGCGGCGGCGACCATCGGGAGTTCGTGCGCATTGGTGCCGATCGCCTCGAGGTCGGTGTCCATCGCGAGCAGCACGTTCGACGTCCCGATGAAGCGGTTGCCAAGCCCTTCCTTGAGCGCCTCGACGCACCAGCGTTGCCACAGGAACCCGTGCCGCCGCCGCGTCCCGAAATCCGACAGAACGAGGCCGGGCAATTGCTTCAGCCGCTCGACCTTGTCCCACAGCCGCGCCTTGGCGCGCGAATAGGTGATGTCCAGCTCGAACCGCCCGTGCCCGCGAAGCGCGGCGCGCGAGCGAAGTTCGTTGAGGATTGCGAGCGCGGGGACTTCCCACATGGTGGTGTGCGTCCACGGGCCGTCGAAATGCAGCTCATACTGGCCGTCGACGATGCGCAAATCGTACGGCGGCAGCGTGAAATCGGCGAGCCAGGCGAGAAAATCCGGCGCAAACATGCGTTCCTTGCCGTAGAAACTGTTCCCCGCGAGCCAGATCAGCTCCTTCTTCCCGAACCGGACCGAGCGCGCATGATCGAGCTGCGCGCGCAGTTCGGTCTCGTCGATCACCTCGGCAAGGCGGACCGATTTGGTGCGGTTGATGACCGAAAAGGTCGCGCTCACGTCCGGGTGGAGGTGGCGGATCATCTGCAACATCAGCAGCTTGTAGAAATCGGTATCAAGCAGGCTGCGCACGATCGGGTCGAGCCGCCAGCCGTGGTTGTAGGTACGCGTCGCGATATCGGTGAGGATCATGGGGCCGATTGTTCCGGGATTGCGCGGGGAATGTCCACCGTCGGTTGGAGCGGTGGCCAGCGCCGAAGTGCCGCTCGGAACGCTAAAGCCCCTCCCCTTCAGGGGAGGGGTTGGGGTGGGGCCGTCCAGCAGGACCAACGTGGGAAAAGGGCACGGCCCCACCCCCAGCCCCTCCCCTGAAGGGGAGGGGAGACCCTCGGCCGTCGCGGCGTTGGCCGAGCTGCACCCTCTCAAAGGACCCCGCTCAAGAACCTAAAAGCCCCTCCCCTGAAGGGGAGGGGAGACCCTCGGCCGTCGCAGCGTTGGCCGAGCTGCACCCTCTCAAAGGACCCCGCTCAAGAACCTAAAAGCCCCTCCCCTTTAGGGGAGGGGTTGGGGTGGGGCCGTCCAGCAGGATCATCGTGGGGAGAAAGGCACGGCCCCACCCCCAGCCCCTCCCCTGAAGGGGAGGGGGGGCACCCCCCCAATCCGTCTCTCCCGCCGCCCTTACAGCATCTCGAGCGCCCGCCGCTTCGTCGGTCGCGGGAACGCCGCCTCCAGCCGATCGACCAACACTCCATCCAGCGCCAGATCGAGCGCCGCGTGATTGTCCCGCACATGCGCCACCGACCCCGCCTTGGGGATCGCGATCATCGCAGGATCACGCAGCACCCACGCCAGCGCCACCTGCGCAGGCGTCGCGTCGAACTCGGCAGCGATCGCCCGCAAGGTCGCATTCCCGAGCAACCGCCCCTGTTCGACCGGACTATACGCCATCACCGGAATCCCGTGCGAACCAAGCCACGGCAGCAACTCAAGCTCCGGCCCGCGCCGCGTCAGATTGTACAGGATCTGGTCGGTCGCACACGCCGCCCCCCCCGCCGCGACAAGTTCCGCCATGTCGTCGGCATCGAGGTTGCTCACCCCCCAGCGCGCGATCAGCCCGTCCGCGACCAGCCGCTCCATCGCCTCGACCGTCTCCGCCAGCGGCACCGGACCCCGCCAGTGCAGCAAATACAGGTCGAGCTGCTCCACCCCGAGCCGCTCGAGACTCGCCTCGCACGCCTTGCGCAACCGTGCGCGCGAAGCATTCTGCGGCAATGCCTTGCTGACCAGAAATACCCGGTCGCGGACGTCCGCGATCGCTTCACCGACCAGATCCTCCGACCGGCCGTCGCCATACATTTCGGCGGTGTCGATCAGCGTCATCCCGCGCTCGATCCCCTCGCGCAGCGCGGCGATCTCCGCCGCGCGCGTGGTGGCGGAATCGCCCATGTTCCACGTGCCCTGCCCGAGCGCGGAAACCATCGTGCCATCGGGCAGCGCGACCGTCTTCATGCGAAGCCGACCACCGCATGCGGCACATACGGTTCCTCGAGCCGCGCGATCTCATCCTCGGTCAGCCCGATCTCGAATGCTGCGATCGCATCGTCGAGATGCCCCGGTTTGGAGGCGCCAATGATCGGCGCGGTCACTTCGGGCTTGGCCAGCACCCACGCCAGGGCGATCTGCGCGCGCGGCACGCCGCGCTCGGTCGCGATCTCGGCGACCCGTTCGACCACACGGCGGTCCGCCTCGGCGGTGTGGCTGTAAAGCGTCGCGCCGAACTGGTCGGTCTCCGACCGGTTGGTCGCCTCGTCCCAGTCGCGCGTCAGGCGTCCGCGCGCGAGCGGGCTCCACGGGATCACGCCGATCCCTTCCGCCTCGCACAGCGGCAACATCTCGCGCTCCTCCTCGCGGTACAGCAGGTTGAGATAGTCCTGCATCGTCGAGAAACGCGTCCAGCCGTTCGCGTCCGACACGTGGAGCATCGTTGCGAACTGCCACGCATACATCGACGACGCACCGATGTAGCGCGCCTTGCCCGCCTTCACGACGTCATGCAGCGCCTCGAGCGTTTCCTCGACCGGCACCTCGGGATCGAAGCGGTGGATCTGGTACAAATCGACGTAATCCGTCCCCAATCGCGTCAAACTGGCGTCGATTTCGGTCATGATCGCCTTGCGGCTGAGGCCTGCGCCGTTCGGTCCGGGGCGCATCCGGCCATGCACCTTGGTCGCGATCACGACCTCCTCGCGCCGCGTGAAATCCTTGAGCGCGCGCCCGACGATCTCCTCCGACGTGCCGTCCGAATAGACGTTGGCGGTGTCGAAGAAATTGATCCCCGCCTCGACCGCCTTCTGCAGGATCGGGCGGCTGGTCGCCTCGTCGAGCGTCCAGGCATGGTTGCCGCGGTCGGGAATGCCGTAGGTCATGCACCCGAGGCACAGCCGTGAGACGTCGAGGCCGGTCATGCCAAGCTTCAGATATTCCATCGCTTTTTCCTTCAGAACAGGTTGCGGAGCAGGCCGGCGTTGGTCTTGCCGAGTTCGATCACCGAGTCGCCGCGGCCGCTGAGGATCGCCTTCGCCATATACAGCGTGAAGCCCTTCATCTGCTCCAGGGTAATTTTCGGCGGCATCGAAAGCTCGTCGCGCGCGGTCACCGCGTCGAGCAGCGCGGGCCCGGGGTGATCGAGCACCTCGCGCACGCCGCGCGCGAGATCGCCCGGGTCGGTGACGCGGACCGCGTGCATCCCCATCGCGCGCGCCATCGCCGCAAAATCGGGGTTGTCGAGCGCGACCCCGGTCTCGACCAAACCGGCAGCTTTCATCTCCATTTCGACGAAACCGAGCGTTCCGTTGTTGAAAACGACGATCTTCACGGGCAATTCGAGCTGTCGAACCGTCAATAATTCGCCCATCAGCATCGCGAGGCCCCCGTCGCCCGACAGCGACACGACCTGCCGCCCCGGCGAGGCCGCCTGCACCCCGATCGCCTGCGGCAGCGCGTTCGCCATCGACCCGTGGTTCCACGATCCGATCAGCCGACGCCGCCCGTTCATCTTCAAATAACGTGCCGCCCACACCGTCGGCGTCCCGACATCGGCGGTGAACACAGCGTCTTCCGCCGCCATCTCGCTGACCAGTCGCGCGACATGCTGCGGGTGGAGGATCCCGCTGCCGGGCGTTCCATCCGCCAGCCCATCGAGATCCTCGCGAGCTTTCGCATAGTTTTTCAACGACTTGTCGAGAAAGTCCCGATCCCGCCCATCGCGCAGTTGCGGCAACACCCCCTCGATCGTCGCGGCGACATCGCCGACCAGCCCAAGGTCGATCGCGGTCCGCCGCCCGAGATTCTCGGGCCGGAGGTCGATCTGTGCAACCTTCGCATCGTTCGGCAGGAACTGGCGATAGGGGAAATCGGTGCCGAGCATCAGCAACGTATCGCACGCCATCATCGCATCATAGCCCGAGGCGAAACCGATCAGACCGGTCATCCCGACGTCATAGGGGTTATCGTATTCGACCCATTCCTTGCCCCCGAGCGCATGCACCACCGGCGCCTGCAACGCAGCAGCCAGCCGGATCAGCTGCGGATGCGCGTCGCGGCAGCCCCGGCCCGCCAGGATCGTGACCTTGCCCGCGTCATTCAACAGCGCCGCCAGCTTCGCGATCTCGGCCGCGGCGGGCGTGATGACGGGGGCGGCCGGCAGCAACGCATCCTCCGATCGCGCGAGCGTCCCCGTCGTGGTGCGCAAGGCAACGTCGCCCGGAATCGCCACGACCGAAACCCCGCGATGCCCCACCGCCGCGCGGATCGCGGTGTCGAGCGTCCGCGGCATCTGGTCCGCATCGCTGATCGTCTCGCAATAGACGCTGCACTCGCGGAACAGCGCCTCGGGCCGCGTCTCCTGAAAGTAGTTCGAGCCGATCTCCCCGCTCGGCACCTGCGCCGCGATCGCGAGCACCGGCACGCGCGTCCGGTTGCAGTCGTACAGCCCGTTGATCAGATGCATGTTCCCCGGCCCGCACGATCCCGCGCACGCCGCAAGCTTCCCCGTCAGCTGCGCCTCCGCTCCGGCCGCAAACGCCGCCGCTTCCTCGTTGCGGACATGAATCCATTCGATCTTGCCCTGTGCGCGGATCGCCTCGGTCAGCCCGTTGAGGCTGTCGCCGACCACGCCGTAGATCCGTTCGACCCCCGCAAGATGGAGCGTCTGGGCGAACAAATCGGCGATCGTGGTCTTCGACATCGGGGTTCTCCGGGGGGAGGGCAGGGCAGGGGTTACTTCTTGGCGTGATCCGCGAGCCACTGGTCGGGATCCTTGTCGACCGGCTTGACCCCGGTGATGTGCGCCGCGCTGAACGCCGCGAACTTGACCGCGAGATCATGCCGCTCCTCGAGCGTCGCATGCTCGCGGAAATCGGTCAGGCCCTGGCGTTCTTCTTCGGCAAGGTGGTCGCCATTTTCCTCGTTCGCCTTGCCGATTGCCTCGAACCATGCGTCGGACCCGACCTCTTCCTTGTTCACCGCAGCGGCGGCGTCGCGGATCTCGTTGTGATCCTCGATCGCGTCCTCGGTTTCTTCCTCGGCGCTGTCCGCGTCGTTGCCGCCAGTCCCGATCTGCATCAGCCGCGGATAGAAGAAGCGCTCCTCCGCCTCGGCATGCGTGTCGAGCAGCGCGTTGAGCCGCCCCCAAATCGCACCGAGCGAGTCGGTGTCGCTGCGATCGATCTGTTCAATCTGCGCGAACAGCTTTCGCATCTGCGCATGGTCGTCGAGAATCAGGTCGGTAATATCCATGATATGTCCTTGGAAAGCAGCGTCAGCTGTGGGGTCAGGCGGACAAACACGCGAACCCCCAATCCGGTCCCCGAATGGAGAGGCTTTCTCGCACGAACGGCGCTTGGATCGAAATCCTTGACTCGAGCGCGGCGCTTTCGCGTAAGGATCAGGTGATGTATCGTCTTGCTTACCCGCTTTTGGCTCCGCGCCGACCATGACCGACAGCGACAGCGGCACCGACTCGCTGCGACCGGGCGATACCTGTTGGCGGATCGAGCAGGCGAACGCCGCTGCGGTGATCGTCGACGCCGATGATTACTTCCGCCACGCACGTTCGGCGATGCTCAAGGCGCGCAAGCGGATCATGCTGATCGGCTGGGATTTCGACGCGCGGATCGAGCTCGGCACCAGCGACGAGGCGCGCGATGCGCCGTCGCGGGTCGGCGATTTCGTCCTCTGGCTGGTCGACAATAACCCTGAGCTCGAGGTGTTCCTGCTGCGCTGGGATCTTGGCGCGATGAAGACACTGTTCCGGGGGCGGACGATCTTCACGATGGTGAAATGGATGCGGCATCCGCGGATCCACACGAAGCTCGACGCCAAGCATCCTCCCGCAGGGTCGCATCACCAGAAGATCGTCGTGATCGACGATTGCTTCGCCTTTTGCGGCGGGATCGACATGACCGGCGACCGCTGGGATACACGCGGGCATCTGGACGACGAACCGGGCCGCCACCAACCCAACGGCAAGCCGTACAAGCCGTGGCACGATGCCACCACCGCGCTGACCGGTCCTGTCGCGGCGGCACTCGGCGACCATGCGCGGATGCGGTGGGAGCGCGCAGGCGGGCATCCGATCAAGGCAGTCGAAGGGGGGGCGGATTGCTGGCCCGACGCGCTTGAGCGGCATTTTGGCGAAGTGACGGTCGCGATCGCGCGAAGCGCCCCCGAAATGGCGGATTGTGAACCGATCATCGAGATCGAGCGGCTCTACCTCGACCAGATCGCGCGGGCGAAACGCTCGATTTATGCCGAGAGCCAGTATTTCGCGTCGCGCAAGATCGCCGAGGCGATCGCCAAGCGGCTCGAGGAGCCCGACGGTCCCGAGATCGTGCTGATCAACCCGGTGTCCGCGCAAGGGTGGCTCGAACCGCTCGCGATGGATACCGCGCGCGCCCGGCTGTACGAGACGCTGCGTCGGCGCGACCCCAGGCATCGCTTCCGCATTTACCACGCATACACTGCGGGCGGCGAGGCGATCTATGTCCACGCCAAGATCATGATCGTCGACGACGTCAGCCTGCGGGTCGGCTCGTCGAACATGAACAATCGTTCGATGCGGCTCGATACCGAATGCGACGTGACGATCACGACCGCGAGTCCCGGTAATGAAAGCTACGGCCCGGTCATCACCGGGATCCGCGACGGTCTGATTGCCGAGCATCTCGGGCTCGAGGTTGCGGAGGTAACTGCGCATCTGGGGCAAAGCGGATCGTTGATTGCGACGATCGAGGCATTGCGCGGGACGGGAAAGACGCTTCGGCCGTATGAGACGCCCGATCTCAACGAGGTCGAGACGTGGCTTGCCGACAACGAAGTGCTCGACGCCGAAGGACCGGGGGCTGCGCTGGAAGGAATCGCCAAGGGCGGACTGCTCCGGAGGCTCCGTCGCCGCAAGCGCTGAGCGCAAACGTCCTCCGTATTCTTCCTGATTCTCGTACCCTCGGGTAGGACCTAGCCTTGCTCCCATTCGCAGCGTGGGAGACGGTCGATGAAGAATATTCTTGTTCTGGTCCATGACGACGAAGGCCAGGAAGCGCGTCTGCAGGTCGCGTTCGATCTCGTCCGGGCTGTCCGCGGTCATCTGACTTGTGTCGATGTGGTCGCAATCCCCGTCTTCGTCGGAGATTACCTTGGCGCGGGGGGTGATGCGCTGCTTCTCGCAGACGAGCAGGCACGCGAGACCGCGAATGCGACCGCCCTCAAGCAGCGCCTCGGCCATGAGGATGTGCCGTACGACTGGATCGATTCGAGTGGCGATCCGGCGGACTGCATCCGCGCCGCGGCGAAGCTCGCCGACCTGATCGTCGTCAACCGGCGGCTCGATGGAAGCTGGTACCCCGACATGAGCGAAATTACGAGCAAGCTCGTTGCCAGGAGCGGTCGCCCGGTAATGGCTGTTCCCGGTGACGCTCGGCGGCTGGATGTTACCGGGAATGTCGTCATCGCCTGGGACGGATCGGACCTCGCCGGATCCGCAATGCGCGAGGCGCTCCCGTTGCTGGGGTTCGCCAAGTCAGTGACCGTACTTCAAGTCGACGACGGCTCGGTCAAGGTTCAGGCGGCCGAGGCCGCGACGTACTTTGCCCGGCACGACATCGTTGCGACGGTCCAGATCGAGGATGGGCGCGGGCAGAAAGTCAGCGACATCCTGCGCACCGTCATCGCGGCGCGCAACGCGAATTATCTCGTGATGGGCGGGTTCGACCACGCCCGCTGGGTCGAATCGATGTTTGGCGGGACGACCGCGACGATGGTCGATCATAGTCCGGTCCCGGTCCTGTTGGTGCATTGAGCGAGCGGGAAGACGGCAAGGGGAGTCCGGGTCTCATTCCCCTCCACAAGGCGGCTACAACGTCCCTGAGACACTTTCGACGCGCGATTGAAAGAAAAGTGCAAAAAAGCGTTTGACCGAATCAGGGCCCCCGCCTAGAGGGGTGTCACCGCAGCGACGGACCGGACGGTTCGCTTCTGCAGTTACCAGATCTTCGGCGCTCGGTTCGCCCTTTGCAAGAAGGGTTGAGCAAGGCGTCGGCGTTTTGCGCTCTTTGACATTGTTGGTTTT
>Ga0160428_1002084_pt1 | contig 13033 bp, 9 predicted proteins | sample SolpanmetagenomM_FD_108198 | JGI IMG/M metagenome (GOLD analysis project Ga0160428, IMG submission 108198) | Solar panel surface microbial communities from Lawrence Berkeley National Laboratory, California, USA - M | ecosystem: Engineered > Built environment > Solar panel > Unclassified ... | reverse complement strand
TGGTGTAGGTTGCGTTCCCATCAATTACCTCATGGAAGACGCCGCTACAGCAGAAGTATCTCGAAGTCAACTCTGGCAATGGTGTAAACACGGTGTCACAACCGCTGAAGGGAAAAGAGTTGACAAAGCTTATGCATTGAGATTGTTAAAGGAACAAACAGATGAACTATTGAAGAATGCAGCCAAGGGAAATAAATTTGAACTTGCAGCAAAGTATTTTGAAAAACAGATTACTGGGGAAGAATATGATGAGTTTTTGACAACGTAAGTAAATTGACAGAACGAATAGAAAAAATCTTGATATGCAACTAACGGACCATAGATTGCTATACAATGAGATCACAACTGTAGGGAATGCGTCACTCGCCTCAAAGTTGTAGACCTTGATATAGACATGATTAATAAACAAGTCGTGGAAAAGTGAATCGCCTAGTTTCGTTATGATTTTAGGTATGAGCCCTCGTGATAACCTTCAAATCGAAGACCTGAGCTGCGATATGAAGCCCAAGAAATAGATAATCATCATGGTTTAATGTGTCCGAGAGGATCCTTTATGACTGTTAAACCGGCACGTTGGTCGGAATCATATCTTTTTCGATTCTTCTTCAACCTTACATCACCTTTGTCTGGCGGAGCTCCGTCATGCTCATCTGATGAGTCGCCATCGATGTAATTGGTGAAATCCCATGTGTCGATCACGACCATATGTTCAGGATCTTTCCAACGCGTCTCCTGTTGTTCGGTCATTGGCTTAACTATACTGTCTCTGACTTCTGGCGACACATCCGGTTCGGGTAGATCAATATTAACCGAATCAGGACTAATTCCAAATCCTCTCTTTGCGGATGCTTGGATCTCATCCGCTAGTGTATTAGGGGACACTGGATCCGAGACTGGTCGATCGTGGTGTTTTATCCCGATTGTAAGTTCCAGAAGCGCCAAATGCGCGATATAAATGCAAACTTTGCAAAAAAAACCTAAACCCCAATTAATAATGTTCAACAAGTAGCTCTCCTCGTTCTCAAATTTTGACCGATGATCTGGATGCTCTCCATTAAACATTTTTCTTTGATAGAAGAATTGCGAATTGAATTGCTCATCGAAATATGTCTTCATATCTTGCTTGTTTTCGTGCTCGTAAGTATTTTTGATGTGGTTCAATCGAGAAATCAATTGTTCCATCAAACAAGCGATCTGAGCCTTAGGTCCCAGGTGCGCTTCATTGGACGACCACACAAAAGGATCGCTATGAGAGATCAGCTGTTTTTTCAAATATACGCTTAAGATTCGTGTCTCGGAACCGTAGTCAGTTTGCTCCATATTATCTTCCATTACGACACGCGCAAACTCGAGTATAGAACACATGATACCGGTTGTAAACAATACCAGATCCTTTCGACCTGTAACCTCTATATCATTTTGTACTAGAGTCTCCAACACGCCTCGACGCGATTTTTGCGACGAATCTTGTTCTAACTTTCCTTGCGCTTCAGTAGTCGTCTGCTTCTTTTCTAGTTTAGCATCTTCGTGACCTGTGGAGCTTCGTTCCAGATCCTTCCGGACACGGCGGAGCAATTCTAGACTAGCGCTGAAGTCCACTTTGTTCAGAACGTCTACGCGAGAAAGCCAAGTGTGCGCTGTGACTTCAGGGCCGACGGTAAGTAAATCAGATTCATGCAAAGAAAGAGCTAGGATCCGACTGATGAGAAAGAGCTGAAATGGTACAACCTTGTCATTGCTTGAGTTCGCGGGTCTCACATAAAAGTTAACGAGCTCAGGCCAATGTGGAAATCTTCGTTTAGAACGACTCATTTTCTCCCGTATCCCGAAAAGACGTATCCACGGTTCGCCCAGGAGTTTATAGAAAATTGGTCTATTTAGTAGGTGCAAGTCATTCTTCAAAAAGTATATGCGGCTTTGTTTATTGATGACAGCAACAAATGACAGCGATGTTGGAGTTTCCATAAGCACATGTTCTGATGGAGACTCCAGAATTCCAAGTAGTGCGCGATCATATTCTGGCAAGTGTTGGCGATCCCAACTCCGCTCAACGATTATTTGATATAAACGGACAAGGTGGATAAAAATGACCTTAGTGCAAGATAGCCGCACCTCAGGATCTTCCGAAGGCCCCTTAGCGCCCAAGAGACTATGATATATGTGCGCGAAGGCGTATGCATGCCAAAGCACGTTTTTGGTGTAGATCGAGATCAGACAAGTCTCCACTGCCTCGCGTTCGTCAGGAAAAGCAGCCTTCCAATTGGCCTGGACTTGAGCATATCGTCTCGTGAGCGGAAGCAGTTGCTTGCCATGCTCGATTCGACTCGGTAGATGACACAATTTTATGCAGATCCTAATGACTTCAGCGTTCAGTAAGAGCTCCGATGATTGCGAATGGATATAGATGAGCCGCCGATCTTGAAATGGATCTATTTCTTTCTCCCCTACTTCTACTTCTTCTACTTCTTTCTCCCCGGGTTTGGGGTGTTCGACATTTTGTTGGTAGTGTTGGGCAATGTGTTGGGAATGTTGGGAATTTGTCTTGGCGTCTTGCTCTGTTCTGTTTACTTGCTCTTTTTGCTCTCTATTCTTTGAGTCTTGCTCTGTTTGCGCTTTGTGCTCTTTTTGCTCTTTTTGCTCTATTTGCTCTTTGTCCTTTAGCTCTCGCCTTCCTTGCTCGGCGTCTTTCTCACTTTCTCTTAAAGCCCAATCGTGCACGTGCAAGTAACGATCCAGATACAATTTTGCACATTCATATCGGAGTCGCATGAGTTGTTCGAAAAGATATCCCTCGAGTTTTGCCCATGATCCGCTGCTCAGCGGACCGTCCATACACTGCTCAAACACAGCGTAAGGGAACCGCGTAATTAGTTGATCGCGTGGACTTCTGAAATCTTTACTCAATTTTAAACATTCTTGGCGTAGCTTTTCGGATTCAACATTAGCCACATGGCCGATCAACGTACCAAGCTTGTGAACCCTCGTCTCGAAATCTACAATACCCATACACAGACTCATGGAGCGGTCAATGATCGTTGGATTTTGGCCGTTGTCTTCAGGCTTAAGCTCAAGCTTATGCGTAAAATTGTTGATGCGTTCTATGTAGCCCGACTGAAGCCTTGCAATGGCAGGATCATCAGTCTCGGCGTGCGTCCTCTTCTCAGAATGAAGATTTGTGAGACCAAGCTCACTAGGTTTGGCGCTTGCGCTTGCCTTTTTATGTATGGATAATATATTGCCGTGATGAAGATTTAATGCTATTTTGCTCCCAAGTAGCATAAGATATTCACCAATGTCAGAGCTGTCCAAAATATGCTCCCACAGCTTCAATCTTTGATCCGTTGCTTTTGACTCGATTTTAACACCGAGGGATGGTAGTGTATTCATATCGCGAACACTACACGCGCAAAGTAATCTCAACTGCGAGTTAAATATATCGACCCTGCGAGTTTGGAATGCATTCTTATCGGGCTTGAAGAAAGGCAAAGATTTCTTCGCCACATCAATCAAATCATGATATTCTGAAATCAAGAATTTGATTATTTTGTACAACCAGGACAGTGGGATTGGCGTCTTGAGCAGCTTCTTGAGAACTTTCGCGGTCACATTTGTAACTTTTACACGTCCGGTTTCCATGGTGAGCAAATCTTTCAAACCTTTTCTGATCGCCTCGTCACTTTTACCAAAATTGTTCTGGTCCTTTGACGTGGACTTCAGATCTTGCCAAACTTCTTCGATCAGTTTGGTCACATCGTCAGGTTCATCGATTACTTTGGTCGTATCTTTAAATTCTATTAGCGCAGTGCGCAGATCTATCCGGACCTTTGCAATCAGTGCATCAACAAAGTCAAGTTCGCTTGACGGTGTACCTAGATCGTGCCAGGCTTTTTCAACCACTTCGTCGATATCGGCATGTACGTTTGACGAAGTGAGGAGATATTTCAAGGCTTTTGTGATCACTTTGTTAATATCCTCAAGAAATCCATCAATATGTCTCATTTTCTTGCCCAGGTCCCTGGCCTCATTGTGCGATGCGTCCCAAACTCCGGTAATTGGAATTTGGTTATCTTCATCCTTGTCTTCATCCACCACGTCTTCGTGCGACTCATAGTATCCTCTGTCGAACTCTGCTTGAATAGAATCATATGGAACATATTCGTTGAGCCGCTCTATGATTATTTTCAGATCCTGCACTCGTTTCCCTACCAGATCCGATTGCAGGAGTTGCATTTTATATAGATCGTGGAAATTCTGCGCTCCCAGAATTTCGCACTGTTCAGCCCTCTTTAAGAGCGTCGCCACTCTTTTGTGAATCTCGGGGGTCATAATGGAGGTGTTTTGTAACCGAAAGTAGCTCAGCGTTTGATATGATTGTGACAAACAACGTGACTCAGAAGTAGCAGGCGTATGGAAGGATGTTTGTGAGGTCCGAGAGCATCAAATGATAGAAAGAAAGACCCAGAGTTCCACGGATTCCAGACCGTGGTCAGGCTGACGGCATTTCATTAGCCATGATAATTTAAACCAGAAATTACAATATCTAAAAATAGCAATGTTTATGGGTAGACGGACCGTCTTTTCCGGATGTGGTACACCTATTTATTATATAGCAATAGTGACTAGTTGTACTTCATAACAATGCATGTGATTATTTGTAATTGGAAGAATGATATTCCTTGAAGACAATGAATCTTCGGTCATCTGAGGCTCTTTCGACTTGGTGACCAGGATTCCTTGATCATGTCTATCTCACGTCGTGACTCCCATGACTCCTCTACGGAGCACGATTCTGTCAAAGCAGATAAATGTCTCCTAGGAGATGGTAGTCCTTCTCTCAACAACCAAAAACCCTACCTGAAAGCTTCAAGGTGGAGAAATTATGCTAGTAGACTACAAACATTCATCTCACTTCCTCGATTAGCATGCAATCGAGCCACTTGTCTTTTGCTTGCTGGCGTTGTTCTTCTCTTCTACCTCTTTACATCAGAACACTCTCGCACATCCTCACATAGTCCTTACAATCCGTTCTCGCTTACTCCTCCATATGGTCAATCTGAACCATGGTACCCTTCACCACTAGGAGGGTCAAGTCCGCAATGGACAGCATCATATGAAAAAGCATCAAAGCTAGTATCACAAATGTCGCTTGTAGAAAAGATTAATTTGACTACAGGTACAGGTTGGATGATGGGACCATGCGTCGGCAATACTGGTCCGGTCCCTCGACTTAGATTCCCTCAATTATGCCTCCAAGATGGACCGTTGGGATTACGATTCACAGATAATACCACGGCATGGCCAGCTGGACTTACAATCGCAGCAGGATGGAATAAGACAGCAATGTATGAAAGAGGTAGAGCGCTTGGCAAAGAAGCCAGGGGAAAGGGTGTAAATGTCATTCTCGGCCCGAGTATGGGTCCAATTGGAAGATTACCTGCTGGGGGAAGGAATTGGGAAGGATTTGGAGCCGATCCTGTATTACAAGGAGTTGCCGCGGAAACGACAATACGAGGGATTCAAGACGAAGGAGTAATAGCTACTGCCAAACATTGGATAGCGAATGAACAAGAACATTTTCGACAAAGTAGAGAATGGGGAACGATTGAGGCATTGAGTAGTAATATTGATGATCGGACCTTACACGAGATATATGCTTGGCCTTTTGCTGATGCTGTAAGAGCTGGTGTCGGAGCTGTCATGTGTAGTTATAATCAAATCAATAATAGCTATGCTTGTCAAAACAGTAAATTAATGAATGGTATATTAAAGGATGAATTAGGGTTTCAAGGGTTTATTGTCAGTGATTGGTTGGCTCAGAGAAGTGGTGTAGCCAGTGCTCTGGCTGGACTAGATATGACTATGCCTGGCGATGGTCTTGGTTGGCAAGACGGGAGATCGCTGTGGGGTCCAGACTTGACAAAAGCTGTTTTAAACGGAACTGTACCGACTGAAAGAGTCAATGATATGGCTATGAGGATTGTTGCTTCTTACTATCAAATGGGACAGGATGATAGAGATGCTTGGCCACATGACAAAGAGCCAATGCCCAACTTCTCGTCTTGGACAAAGAATGAAACAGGATTAATAAGACCTGGTGCAAAAGACGGTCAAACCGCAAAGATTAACCATTTTGTCAATGTACAAGGCGATCATTACAAACTTGTAAGACAAATTGCTACAGAAGGTATTGTGTTGTTAAAGAATGAAGCCGGACATTTACCACTCGATAAAGATGGTCATGTCATGACTCAAAACCCTAATCGTAAAATCCGAATTGGTGTATTTGGTACTGCTGCGTTTGATAATCCAAAAGGTCCCAATGCATGCCAAGATCGTGCTTGTAATGAATTTGCAATGGGAAGTGGATGGGGATCTGGTGCGGTAGAATTTCCATATCTTGTATCACCTATTCGAGGAATTAAAGAAGCAATGAAAGAGGGCAGTGTAGAGTTTAACGAAGCAAATACCGATACAATGACAAGTGAGATTGATGAAATGGCTTCAAAGTCTGATCTATGTCTAGTATTTGTCACTGCTGATGCTGGAGAAGGCTATCTCGCTTGGAAAAAGGTCAAAGGTGACCGTAATGACTTGCATCTGCAAAACAATGGTGATGATCTCATTCAGCGTGTTGCAGGTAAATGTCGGAACAGTGACGGTGGTGGTCCAGTGATTGTCGTCATGCACAATGTCGGTCCAGTTATTGTTGAAAGCTGGATCGATCATCCAAATGTCAAAGCTGTTCTTGCTGCTCATTTACCCGATCAAGAATCAGGTCATGCTCTCGCGTCGATCCTTTTCGGTGATGTAAACCCAAGTGGTCGTCTTCCTTATACCATCGCTAGACAAGCTTCTGATTATGGTCCAACGTCTTCCGTACTTTATTTCTCCAAAACATTATTACCACAACAAGATTTTACTGAAAGGATGTACATTGATTATCGATACCTCGATGCAAATGATATTCTTCCTCGATTTGATTTTGGGTTCGGAATGTCTTATACTACGTTTGCTCTAGCTAATTTCGAAGTCCACGCTCTACTTCCAGAACGTACTGCTCTTCCAGCAGAACGTCCACAACCTCCTCACATTCCTAGATTAAACCGTCACATTCCTCCAGCAGCTGATAATCTTTGGCCGTACAACGGTCCTCCCATTGATGAACATTACATCTATCCTTATATCTACGACATTAAAGACTCTGTTCCATCTTCGACAATCTATCCTTATCCGTCTGGTTATACTGTTCCTAAAGAACCTTCTCAAGCAGGTGGAGATCAGGGTGGAAATCCAGACCTTTTTACTCCTGCTGTCTTGATCAAAACTTTGGTAATAAACACTGGAGACAGAGACGGAGCAGCCGTCGTACAAGCATACATCACCTTTCCCACAAACGTCACCGACTCGCAAGGAAACCTCGTCGATTTTCCACCACGTCAATTGAGAGGGTTTGACAAGGTCTTTCTCGAAAAAGGTCAAAAGGCCAGTGTGGAGATTGAATTGACGAGACGGGATCTTAGTTATTGGGACGTAGGTGTCCAGAATTGGGTCTTACCTGTAAAAGGGGATTTTAAGCTCGCTTTGGGATTCAGTAGTAGGTTTGGAATCGGTGACGATGGGATTAAGATTATACCTCTGGGGGAGGGTGTAGGGACATGGCCTCCTTAGGTCTTTGCTTGACATTTCTACAAGAAGTCCTGAGATATGATGATATGATATGATTAACGATGATGGAATGACTCTTGTCATTCATAATGTGATATGATACCTAGGTTGTAAATAGTTTGCATGGTATGACAAACTTTCCTTATTCCTACGTTTTATTATCAAAGACCTGTCCTGTTGACTATTGTTCAACGTCAATCAACGTGTCTGGTCGTATACGTTACTCACGTTACAAGCCTTGTTATGTCCTATCGATCAAGACCTCGTCATCCTTATCACATCTACCCTATCGTTACAATAGTGGTATGTGATGAATCTTACACTCATCATTACAGAGAGATGTTTCATATATGGTATAACAATCCATACTAGCAGAACTAAGAGATTTTATCAAATTGTTCGCTATAATGCTTGACGTTACTCGTTATTACAAGATCAAGGTTGGCTATCTACGAATATACAAAGTACGAGAAGATGCGAGTAGGTTTGTCTGTTTCGGGTGTTGATAGGGGTATATACGAGCGCGAGACACAAAGCATACTCAGGACGTGTCTGATGTTATGAAGAGCAAAGGTAATGGTATGATATGATGTTACAATTCATATGGGATAAGACTAGGTACAATGTGATGACGCCGGTTAAATTTTATACTGCTAGAGACAAATAGAACCTATACTGTCTGATGCGGCTTCTTTTTTCCATTCTTCACATTCTCGCCGACTACACACGGCCCAGTCTCAAAGACATGTCCCTCAGTGAACCCTTCCTTCAATGTGCTACACGCACCAGTACGGCTTGCTCTGTAGACATAAAAAGTTTTGCCCTTCTCATCCCCAATTGGAATTCTGATGTAATCTTGCTTGAAATGACGGGATACGATGACTGTTTGAGGTTTTGTCCAACGGACGTCGCCTTCAAAAGGCTCTAAAGCTTCAGCCTCCGTCTTTTTAGGAACGGCATCAGCCTCCTCTTTAGAAACGGCTCCAGCATCCGTCTTTTCAGGAACGTGCTGACTGCTTTGGTGGTGAGGCATGGTTTCGATCAAACAAGCTGAAGAATATAAATAACAAGCTGTATGCAATGAATAAAGCTGTTTTACCCTTCCTACAAGCAGGGTCATAAGCCGAGTATTTATACCTTGCGTAGCGGCGGGACTGAGTATATATCAAATTTAGATCCCATGTCATCAGCGCACGGACATGTTTCAGATTCTTGTTGACGCGCTGGGGCCAGCTCTTGGATTCTCACAACATCCAATGGTGATACGGTATTCGCAAATTCTGTTGAGATTATAAATTGCAAACACACTAGGTTGTGTGATCAGTGTTGGAAGATGCTGAAGCTAAATGAGCATTGATCATGGATTTGAATCCTACCGTCGCGTGGCATGTATACAACATGGAATTTTAGCTTTTTAATCCGAAATTCAGGCGTTAATGTAACATGTTGGCTCATAACGAAAAGCAACAGAGAACGACAGAAATAGATTTAGCTTTCTCATCCAGGATTCAGGCGTGGTAATTCCATGGTTGCTTGTAACGAAAGGCTACAGAACACGATAGAAATAATTGTAGTTTTCTGCCAGAGTCCAGGCGCCGAGAAATGCCATGATTGTTTGTACGAAAGGCTACACGGAAATAAATTTTTGGCTTTTTCATCCAGAATTCAGGCGTTGTCGTGCCATGCCATGATTGTGTCTGTCGAAAGGCTACGCACGTCGTCAATCCGCCCACCCCCTCAAAATCCCACTTCATGGCTTTCTGTCCTTTTTTTTTTGGATTTCTTCATCTGTCCAACCAAGGACATGGAGAATATCAATCAGACTTTGTCCTGGAACTACAGCCGGTGCTCTTTCTCTAACCTTTTGTTTCCCATTGAATGCAATTCCTAATCCAGCAGCGTCCATCATAAGTAAATCGTTACTTCCATCTCCTACCGCTACTGTTCTACTCTTGATCCCCGTTTCGATACTATAATTACTCTTGCCTTCTTCTATAAGACCAATGTCTTTTGCTGTCTTGATCAACAATAATCTCTTCATATCCGCATCAACAATCTTATCATCATTGACTATCCCACCCGTCAACGTCCCGTCTTTATCCACCTCTAGCGCGTTTGCAAATACATAATCCAGCCCAATCTCCTTTTTGACCCATTCTCCAACCTGCACAAACCCACCACTAAAACACGCCGTCGTCCACCCATCACTTTTCAACACCTGCACTACCTCTCTCGCTCCTTGTGTCAATTTTATGACTCCCGTGTTTGTATTTAGTAATCTATCCCAACAATCTCCTTTTAAACCTTTTAATTCCCAACATCGTAGTCGTAAGCTTTCGTTGAATGGTGCTCCGTCGGCCATTGCTCGTTCTGTAACCTGCGCTACTTTTTCAAAACATTCTTTGCCTTTTAGACGCGCGAGTTCGTCAATGGCTTCTTGTCCGGTCAATGTCGAGTCGAGATCAAAGGCGATTAATCTTCCCATGGACGCTTTGTTCGTGTCATTCGAGGTTTGAAGAGATGAGTGGAGTTTGTGAATTGCTGTCAAGGGTTGTAGGACTGGATGAAGACCTAAAGAGGTGCATAAGGAAATGAAATGGGTGTGGAGGAGGGAGGTGCATTCTTTTTGAGACGGGGCCGGGGTTGAAGAAAGTGGAAGTGAAAGTTCAGCGACTCGTGATAGGAGATCTGAAGATTGGGAGGTGGAGGTAGGTAAGTCGAGATGACGGCGATTGATGTGGTCGGTATTAATGTTCAGATGTTTTTGTAAGGCAGGCAAAAGTGCTTGGATTTTGTGCGTCCATGAGTCGTAAGATATTGGATCGGGAATGGAGAACAGTGTTAAGATAAGCATTGGTGAGTCTTGAATGTCGTCCATCTTTGTGTGGAGTGTACCATTGATCATTATATCTGCGCGTTAGGTCAACAATAATGAGTGGAATAGCCAAGACCAGAGCAGTAACAATAATTCATGAATAACATCAATTCATCCACACATTACATCGTTCTATGTACATATATACAAAATGATATTCAATCATATTTTTTTCAATTAGAATATCATGCATCATGCATCATGCATCATCTCATCAAGATCATCCGTGTCTACTGCTATGACATCTTTCAATGCCTTTTCAACAGCTCTGGCAGCTCTACCAATTTCACCACCTTCTTTCTTGGCATCTGACATACCTTTACCAATCCCAGGTTGAAAATAATCGACAAAGACTGCTCGACGTGACTCCCAATCAGCACACGTCTTGTTTTCAATATCTTTCAGATCCTTTTCCTTTCTTGAATTGATATCCCCGGTTTGTATATCACTAGTTTCATCTTCCGCAAAGAACAGATTCAAATAACCATATGGATCTGCTGATACACTTCTATGTGTCTGGTTATGGGATTTACTACAATTCTGATGATTTCCCATTGTAACATATGCAGCACAGTTCCACAAAGGAAAATCCCTAATCATGGTCATTGTCTCCTGTTGTTGCATTTCCTCATTTGACGGTGCATCTAGTCCAATCTCTAACAACTTTGCAAGCAAGTTTATTTGTCTCGCTCTGCTTTTACTTTCAGTCGCCGATGATTTGGACAGTGTAGATGCGGAATTACTTTTGCCCAGATTCGTAGTCGTTACCCAACCTTTCTGTGCTTCTACCAAAGACGGCGTTGCTGTTTGCCAACCCAGACTAGATACCAAACGTAATAATGTACCAGTCCATCCGGCTTTGCATGATACAAACGCATGTCCTTCTTCTTGATTCGTCTTCTTGGTCTCCTCCTTAGGTGACAACGTGAGCAACCACTCTAAAACATCCAGACTTGATAGTCTTATCTCTGCAACCATGTGTGTCATTCCAATGTGAAGATATATCAGAATTGCCTCGATATTTTCGCAAACTTCCTGTACGGGCAGATTTTGTAACAAAGTGAGAGCGCCTGTTCGAATATTCTTTGATGCATCGATAAGAAGTGGTCGCGTTTTTGTTATTATATTTATAGCGGGCTGTGGTATAGTTATAGACGATTGAGATGTGGAATGAATGATATTGGTCAAAGATGAAAGTGCATCTCGACGTTGTGAATCGGATTTGGATGTAAGGAGGGATAGAGAATGGTCAAATTGAGAGGCTACAGTAGGTGCAGTCGTAGAGAGAGATTGTTGGGTCAATTGAATGGCTATAGTATTATTAGAATCGAATCAATCAATGTATATTTGTCGGTTTGATTACATTTTGCACGAAAACTTGTATCTGTGGCATTAGTAGCTTTCGGCTTGGTCTTGCCTACTTTCAACTTTGGTTCTGCAAAGTCCTTTGCTTTCTCTTTTTTCCGCTTTGCCGAGCTACCCATGATGGGTCGATAAGCAGAGAAATGATCTCGCGGTGAAATATTTTTGGACAGCCTGAAAAAGTTTCCGGTTGACCAGATCTGTATTTACGAAGCCTTATACATGATGATATATATAATTGGGCTTTCTGTTGTTGAATTCATCTTTGAGCGGCAGTGCTGAGTAGTTTGATGCCCTTAGTATCATGAAGGAACACTAGCGAGGAGATTCGCGCCTTTCAACTCTCAGTGCCGGTCGTGATGCAACGACAGCAGCAACAGGTTTCATCACTAGATACATTTGCAAACTTGGAACGACTTTCTCAAAAACCAAGTGTGGTTGCTACACTAGTCATATCTAGGCAGGATGGCATGATAATACGATCTAGTGGTCTGGAATTGGAAGAGAACGCTTCGAAAGAGGGAGAGGTTGGGGCAATTGCTTCAGCGGAAGATGAAAATAGTGATAGTATGAGGATGATTTCAGCTGAAATGATGGCCAGACTAGTCTTTGATTTTGTGAATGCTTCTACAAAAATGGCAAAGGATATGTCTCGACATAGGAAACATGACATTAAATTGCTAAGAATGAGGACAGATAGAAATGAGCTGGTGATTGTTCCTGGTCAGTATGGCCATCATTTTAAGCTTATCATGGAATCAGTGCTGATTTTGTTGATGGGAAGATCTCAGATACATAGCTGTAGCAATACATGAGACTCCAATCGCTTAGTTTATCTTGTTAGCTTTTCTAGGTTTATCTTCATAGCTTTTCTTCATTAGCAAAATCAACGTCGACGGTTTGATGATTGACATGACTAGGTCAAGTCTTATTCGCACTATATCAATAATGATTGAATTTTGACCGGACTAATAATGTATTTGTCATGATTTCCACCGATTAGTTGCGTCTTACAGTACAGTATTTGTCATTACCAATCACGCCGTGGAGCAGTGAAACTATAAAAAGCTGACAAAGAGCCGTTACTACGTGCCCCGCCCCCACACATTCGTCTCACTCTCGATAGATAAG
>Ga0160428_1002083_pt1 | contig 13044 bp, 10 predicted proteins | sample SolpanmetagenomM_FD_108198 | JGI IMG/M metagenome (GOLD analysis project Ga0160428, IMG submission 108198) | Solar panel surface microbial communities from Lawrence Berkeley National Laboratory, California, USA - M | ecosystem: Engineered > Built environment > Solar panel > Unclassified ... | reverse complement strand
TGTTGAACCATGATTGCTATTCAGGTCGCGCGAATGGTCGCGCATTTCTCTCTTTTCCTCGACCTCACGGATGACGATACGCTAGATCCGGACGAGGCTGTGCAGATGATGGAGTTGATGGGCGCGGACCTGCAGGCGCTGGAGAAGCCCTTCCTGCGCGAACTGATCGATGCCTTTGCAATCATTGCATCCGAGTTTCCGGGCGTGGCGGAGCAATTGGTGCGGGATATTCCCTTCCACTACTACCTCGAAGAGCAATTGGCGGATAATGATCCAGCGCGACTGGCAGAACTGGAAGCAATACGGGATGCGCGAGACTGAGTGCCAAGCGCGCAAGCTGGCGGTGTCGACCCGCGGTCTTCAGATGAAGACGGACACCATGTCGCTTCCGGTTCAATGGGCCAATCGGAGCGTTTAATCACCTCGCGCCGAATGCTAATTCAATCGCAGTGGTTACCGCGTGCTCGAGGATGAACGGCCGACAGAAAAGTGTACCGGACGAGCCGTGATCAGTGCTGTTGCGTTAAAACGTCCTGCAGTGATCAACGTCTGGTTCACGGATGCAGCGCAACGCGACACCGACCGGAGCATCGTTCGGTGTCGCGTCGCGGCAGCTGATCGAGATCGGGACCGAAATCCGGATCTGACGACGGGCCGGCGGGGGGGGCGGTGCTACTTCCAGACGCGCTCGGCACAGGCGCGGACGAAGGCGGCGGTGGCGGCCGGATGCGCGACCGGCAGCATGTGGCCGCCATGGGTCAATTCCAGCGCCGCGCCGGGGATCGCGGCTACCGCGCGCTCGCCGTCGATGGCAGGCGCGATCACCTGGTCCTCGCGACCGTAGAGGAGCGCGACCGGGATCGTCAGTGCGGGATAGCGGCTGGCGATCGCGGCAAGATCGACGTCGGCACTCGCGAGCTCGACCAGCGCGGCGTTGACCGAAACCGGGCGATCCCCGAGCCGGCCACCGCCGCGCGTCGCGAAATCGCGCGGGACCGGATCGGGCGCGAAGATCGAGCGCCAGCGCAGGTCGAACGCCGCGCGGCTGATCGGCGTCCCAAGCACATTGGCGAAGACCGACCGTGCGGTCGCGTTGCCATTGATCGCGCTTGCAACCGGCGCGGGCATCGCATGCGGTGGCTGAGTCATCGGCGCGAGCAACGCCAGCCCGGCGATCGCGCCGGGATGATGCGTCGCGACGCCGAGCGCGACCGCGCCCGCCAGCGAATGGCCGACGAGCAGCGGGGGATGGTCGAGTTCGAGCGCGTCGATCAGCGCGGCGATCATCGCCGACTGGCCGAGGATGCCGGGCTGGTCCCCGAACGGAACCGAATAGCCCGAACCCGGTCGATCGACGAGAATGACGCGGTAACGGTCCGCCAGCGCATCGGCGACGCCGTAGGAATAGTTGCGAAGTTGCGCGCCCAATCCGTGGAGCAGGACGATTGCCGGGCCAGTGCCGCGATCGACGTAATGTAGCCGCGCACCGGCGACGGTGATGACCTTGCCGTCCGCCGGAACGTCCTGCTCGATCCGCGCCGTCGTCGCGCGCGTGTAAATCGCCGCCGCCGCCAGGGTCGCGGCGACCGCGCCCGCCGAGCGAAGCGCGATCGAGCGTTTTGCGGTCCCGCGCGACACCGCCCTGGACCCGAAGAAGCGCCGCATGTCCGCCAGCAGGAGGCCGGGTTGCTCGAGCGCCGCGAAGTGCCCGCCGGCAGGCATCTCGGTCCATTGCGCGATCTTGTAGGTCTTCTGCGCGAGCGAGCGGGGCGGCGGGGCGAAGACCGGATCGGGGAACGCGGCGACCGCGGTCGGCACGCGGATGCGCGTGCCGGCGGGGAACTTGCCCGATCCTTCCAGCACGCGGCCACGGTACATCCAGGTCGACGTCACGAACGACCCCTCGACCAGATACAGCATGATGTTGGTGAGCAGCAGATCCTCGGCGAAGGTCTGCCACAAATCGGGGCGACCCTCCGCGTCGCGCGGGAGATCAGCCCAGACACCGAACTTCTCGAGTATCCATGCCGCGATGCCGACCGGACTGTCGGACATCGCGACGCCGAGCGTCTGCGGGCGCGTGCCCTGCTCCAGCGAATATCCCGACTCCGTCTTCGCGGTCTCGGCGCGCTGCTCGGCCCAGGCGAGCTCCTCGGGCTTCTTCGGCACCGCGTCCTCCGCCTGGAGCAGCACCATGTTGAGATGCAGCCCGGCGACCGCCTCGGGATGCTGGTGCGCGATCCATCCGCCGATCGCGGCGCCCCAGTCGCCACCCTGGACGAGATAGCGCGTCGTACCGAACAGCTCGACCATGAGGTCGTGCATCAGCTCGGCGGTCTGCCTGGGTCCGATCGGCGCATTCGGCCGCCCCGAAAAGGCGTAGCCCGGAAGCGAGGGGATGACGACATCGTGGCCATCGGCGACGAGCGGCGCGATCAGCGCCTCGAATTCGAGAAACGAGCCGGGCCAGCCGTGCAGCAACAGCAGGGGCGCGCGCGAACCGTCGCCGCGGGCATGGATGAAGTGAAGCCGCTGGCCGCGTACCTTGGCGGTGAACTGCGGCAGCGTATTGAGCCTGCGCTCCTGCGCGCGCCAGTCGTAGCGCGTCAGCCAATAGTCGACGAGCCGCTTCAGATCGGCAAGCCCGACCCCCGATTGCCACCCGCCCGCGTCCGGAACCATCGTCCAGTCGAACGCCGCGACCTTGGCGCGGATGGCGGCCAGCCGGTCGTCCGGCACGGCGATGAGAAACGGTTCAACCATGAGGGGTCCTGCCAATCGGGGGTGTGGTAACGGGTGTTCGGGAGCGAAGGCCCCCTCAACGTGCGAACCGCGGATGCGTTCATCGCCATTCTGCCGGACGGAAACGCCCGGCGGTGCCGGTTCTTTTCGGGGGGGGCAGAGCGTTCTCGGTCGCTGACAAAGCAGCCGAGGACGGATGATGAAGATGCAGGATCTGACCGGCAAGGTCGCGGTGATCACCGGCGCATCGAGCGGCATTGGGGAGGCGACCGCGCGACTGCTCGTCGCGGAGGGCGTTCGCGTGGTGCTCGTGGCACGACGGCGCGAGCGGATCGACGCGCTGGTCGCGGAGCTCGGCGACGCGGCGATCGCGCTCACCGCCGACGTCGGGGATGCCGATGCGGTCGCGAGCGTCTTTGCCGAGGTCGAACAGCGGTTCGGCGGGCTCGACCTGTTGTTCAACAATGCCGGTCTCGGCGTGAATGCGCGCTTCGAGGACAGCGATCCCGCCGACTGGAAGCAGATGATCGACGTCAATCTGTACGGCGTTCTCTATTGCACGCAGGCGGCGATCCCGCTGATGCGGGGCCGGTCGGGCGCGATGATCTCGTCGGTGTCGAGCGTCGGGGGGCGGTACGGGACCGAATCCTGGTCGGTCTACAGTGCGACAAAGTTCGCGGTGGTCGGCTTTCACGATGCGCTGCGCAAGGAACTGGGCGGCGAGGGGATTCGCGTTTCGGTGATCGAGCCCGGCGCGGTCTGGACCGAGTTCGGCCAGAATGTCAGCGATGCGATGCGCGAACGGCGCGAAAGCCTCGACGCGCTGACGTCGGAGGATGTCGCGCAGGCGCTGGTCTACGCCTTCGCGCAGCCGCCGCGAGTGCTCGTCGAGGAAATCCTTCTGCGTCCGGTCAAGCAGGTCGTCCCCTGATCCCCGCCGCCGCCGCGCCGGACCAGCTGGAGGGGCGGGTGCCATTCCCGCCCCTCCGTCGTACCAATCAGACCGCCAGGTCATTCGCCTCGACATGCGCGGCGATCTCACCCGCGGTCGTCCACCAGATGCGCGGGTCGTTCGCGTCGCGCAGTTCGGTCAGCACCTGCGCCAGTGCGGGGACACGGTGCGCCTGCCCCACGATGTAGGGATGCAGCGCGATGCCGAGGACGAGCGGGCGGCGGTCGCATTCCGACAGGAGCTGCGCGACGTTGGCACGGATCATGTTCGCGAACGTGTCCGCTTCCTGCTTGCGCTCGATGATCGCGGGGAGATCGTTGATTTCCTGCGAATAGGGGACTGACAGAAGCCCGCCATGCGCGGTCGAGAGCCGGGTCGGCTGATCGTCGTGCGCCCAGTCGAGGACATAGCGATAGCCGTTCGCGGCGAGCAGGTCGGGCGTGTTCTTGCTTTCGGAGATCCACGGGCCGAGCCAGCCGGTCGGGCGCACGTCGAGCGCCGCGAGCCGCTCGGTCACGTCCGCGATCAGATGCTCCTCGCGCGGACGGAACAGCGCACCCTGCGCCTTGGCATTGCTGCCGCCGTGCGCCGCGATCTCGTCCCCGCGGTCGCGACAGGCCTCGGCGAGCCCTGGGCAGCGATCGAGCACGTCGGCGTTTAGGAGCGCGGTGGTGCGGAGCTCAAGGCGATCGAACAGATCGAACAGCCGCCACGCGCCGACTCGGTTGCCATAGTCGCGCCAGGCGTAGTTCATCACATCGGGCTTGGTCTGCGAGGGTGCCAGTTCGGGGCCGAGACCGCCGCCGAAGTCGAAGACTTCGTAATTGACGCCGAGATAGATCGCGAGACGACGACCGTCGGGCCAGTCGTAATCCGGGCGTCCGACGATCGGGCGATAGGCGTAACGGTCATGGTGCGAGCTGCTCATTGCGCGACAACGCGCGAACCGACCGATCGCTTCCGCACGATTTCGACCGTCCCGACACGGTCGATCCACGCCCGTGCGGCAACCCCCGCCCGCACTGCCAGCGGACTCTTTTGTTATATAACTAGGACAAACCACTTGACATGGGACCCGTGTTTTATAGATTGGCCCTCGCTGAAAACGTCCAGATCGGGAAGCAAGAGACAAGTAGACCCGTGCTATTGGTCGTCTCGCCAGCGAGGCGGATCCGAAATCCAGGAAGACGAAGCGCGTTCTAGGGCGGATGCGGCGTGCCGGAGTTGCATGCCATCCGGACGGAAGTTGCGGCCGATACGGTTTGCGTCCTGTCCGGTGGTGGAAACGGTGCTTTCGCAGACGATGCAATAAAGACACCGCTGCAAAGGCGGCTCAATCAGGAGCAGGATTATGTCACGCGTACTTTCGCGGGCGCTTTGTCGCGCCTCCACGCTGTCCGCAGGGTTTGCCTGCGTCGCCATCGGGGCGGCTCCAGCCGTCGCGCAGCAAGCCCCCGCCAGCGATGCTGCCGAGGGGCAGCGCGAACCCGCGGTTCCGATTGCCGGCAATGCGGCGGGAACGTCGGTCGAGCCGTCCGAGGCCCCGCTGGCGGTCGCGTCGGACGCGGAGGATGACGCCGCCAAATACCGGCGCTTCGATACGCTCGCCGAGCCGGGCCTGACGACCAGCGTCCCCGGTTCCGCCGATTCGATCCTGCGCGACGCGGGTGGTGTGCGCAGCATGCTCGCGGATCACGACATTGGCGTACAGGCGCGCCTCAGCATGGTCGGCCTGTATAATCCGCTCGACACCGGGCAGCCTTATGCGCCGCAGCGGTATAACGGCCAGCGCCCGACGCTTCAGTATCAGGCGACCAACATCGTCACGACGATCGGCCTCAACAAATTCGGGCTCCCGAACTCGAAGCTGATCCTCGGGTATAACTCGCAGATCACGACGTTCCGCCCGAACGGCCAGAACACGGTCGGCTTTCGCAACATCGCGTTCTACCAGAGCTTCGCCGACAACAAGATCGAGCTCAAGTTCGGCATCATGCCAAACTATTACGAATGGGTCGGCTTTTTCGTCGGGGGCAGCCCCGTGCTCGCATCGGGTCTGACCGGGCTGATCCCGATCCAGGCGGGCCTCAGCGCGGATCCCGCCGCGACGCCCGCCGCGAACCTGACCTTCCATGCCAAGCGCGGCGGCTATCTCAAGCTCGGCGTCCAGCGCAGCACCGCACCCGCGGGGACGCCGTACGAACTCGATCACAACGGCCCCAATGTCGCCTTCCGGATGAAGGATGCCGGGCCGCTGTTCATCGGCGAGGTCGGGATCAAGCGCCCCGCGTCGAAGGACGGCAAGCAGATCTGGGTCCGCGCGGGCGCGATGTACAACGACTCCAACTATACGCGGTTCGACGGACAGGGGACGGCGGCGAACAAGACGGTCTATGGCGCGGCGGATTTCCAGCTGAGCCAGCCGGACACGACGCAACCGTCGCACGGTATCTATGCAGGCGCGAGCGCGTTCTGGGCGCCGAGCAACGTCAACAGCATGACGCAATTCTATGAGGGCCGGGTCTATCAGCTCGGGCCGATCAAGGCGCGCCCGCTCGACTCGGTCGCACTGCGGGTCGGCTACACCAAATATTCCGACATCGCGCAGTCGTCCAACGAAGCGCGCGGGATCTACGCCAACGACCACCAGTTCTCGGTGACCGGCAGCTACACCTTCCACGCCACCCACGGGCTCTACCTGACGCCGGGCGTCGCCTACATCAAGAACCCGTCGTTCATCGGCCGCTTCAAGGATGCGCTCAACCTGTCGGGCACGATCTACATGTTGCTGTAAGCAGGCTGTAATTTGTTATATCAATAGTACATAACCGATTGACTTGGCGCAGCCGTGCCATACGATGTCCCCATCATCAGCGGGGCAGCACGGCACTTCCCGCGGGAAGGAACGCCCGCCTCCTCCAGCGACCGCCAGAGTTCGCAAGGGAGGCCTTGGCGTCGTGCTGCCCGCCCGCTGAGCCCAGGTCCGGATGCAACAGGCATCGGACACGCAAGGAGAGAGCCGATGCCGATCGCTGCACCACGCGGGTTGCTGCCCCATGCCGGGATGGTCGCGCAATGAGCGTGGCCTTGCCCGTCGGCGATGCCGAAGAGGCCATCGCGCTCAGCGAGCGGCTCCGGTCGCAACGCTGGACCAACCTCCAGATCCTCGTGGTTGCGATCTGCGCGGTCATCAACGCGCTCGACGGGATGGACCTGCTGATCATGTCCTATGTCGCGCCCGCAATGGCGGCGGACTGGAACATCGGTCTCGCGACCCTCGGCGTCGTGTTCAGCGCCGGGCTGTTCGGGATGATGATCGGCTGCGTCGCGGTCGCGCCGTTCGCCGATACCTGGGGGCGTCGGCCGATCGTGCTGCTCGCGCTGAGCGTGATGACGATCGGTGCGATCGGCAGCGGTTTCGCGCGCGATCTCGTCACTTTCTCGATCCTGCGCGCGATCACCGGGATCGGGATCGGCACGTTGCTCGCCAGCGTCGCCGCGCTGGTCAGCGAATATGGCCCGGCGGGGCGTCGCTCGCTTGCGATCGGCATCTTCCAGGCGGGCTATCCGATCGGCGCGGTCGGGACCGGGCTGGTCGCGCTGTACACGATCCCGGCGTTCGGCTGGCAGGCGACGCTGATCGGGGCAGGGGTCATCAGTGCCGCGATGGTCCCGGTCGTCTGGGCGTTGCTCCCTGAATCGGTGACGTTCCTCGAGACGCGCCAGCCCGCGGGCGCGCTCGCGCGGAGCAACGACCTGCGCCGTCGGATGGGATGGCCGGAGTTGACCGTGCTCCCGCCGCTGGTCGAAAAGGGTAATCTGCCGAGACCACGCGATCTGCTCGCGCCCGACCTGTGGCGCGCGACCGTCACCCTGTGGATGGCGACCTTCCTGAGCTTCGCGGTCCTGTATTTCGTGACGAGCTGGATCCCCAAGCTCGCGGTCGAAAGCGGCCTCAGCCAGTCCAAGGCATTGTGGGCGGGGAGCATCTTCAACATGGGCGGCGCGGCGGGTGGGCTGATCATCGGCTGGCTTGCGATGCGCAACTCGATCGGCCGGTTGATCGCGCTTTTCTTCGCGGCCTGTGCCGTACTGATGATGATCTTCGCGCAGAGCCTGCCGCTGACGCTGATCCTGATGACCGCCTTCGCGCTCGGGCTGACGTTGCAGGGCGGGTTCACCGGCTTCTACTCGCTGTCAGCGCAATTATACCCCGCCAAGATCCGCGGTGCGGGGATCGGCTGGGCGGTCGGGATCGGGCGCGGCGGTGCGATCATCGGGCCGATCGCGGGGGGCGCGCTGCTCGCGGCGAAGCAACCGCTGTGGGTGACCTTCGCCTGTTTCGCGGTGCCGCTGGTGCTGTCGGGCGTGCTCGCCGCGATCGCCGCGCGGCTCGGTAGCCTCTCCGCATCTGACCGCTGACCCGCAAAGGACTCTGTGATGACCGATACCCCCGTCCTCCCCGCAAGCGTCCTGCTGGCGCAACCCCGCTCCGACTGGCTCGAACGATGGTCGACCTTCGCGGCCGCCCAGCGCGGTGCGACACTGCCCGAGGCGGTGACCGACCGTGCGAAGCTGGTGCTGCTCGACAGCATCGGCGTGATCGCGGCGGGGATGCAGGAACCCGACGTTGCCGCGCTGGTCCGCCGACGCGGCGTCTCCGGCGACGTTCCGGTCGTCGGTAGCGGCACCGCCACGTCGGCGGGGGAGGCGGCATTTCTCGGCGGGCTCGCGGGGACGACGCTCGAGCTCGACGAGGGCAACCAATTTGCGCGGGGGCATCCTGCGATCCATGTCGTCCCCGCGCTGCTGGCGACCGGCGGCGACGCGACGGGCGCGGATCTGCTCACCGCATTGGTGCTCGGCTATGAGATCGGCGCGCGGATCGGGATCGCCTCCAGGCTGCGCGTGACGATGCACCCGCATGGCACCTGGGGGACGGTCGGCGCGGCGGTCGCGGGGGCGAGCCTTGCCGGGGCGGATGCGACCGGCATGGCGGGCGCGATCAATCTTTCGGCGGGGCTCGGCATTGCGACCAGCCGCCGGACGATGCTCGAAGGCGCGACCGTGCGGAACAGTTTCGCTGGATTATCGAACCAGCTCGGTCTGCTCGCGTGGGACATGGCCTGCGCGGGGATCACCGGCGAGGCGGATGCGGTGGCGACCGTGTTCGGCGGAATCATCGCGGATGATTTCTCGCCCGACGACATGCTCGAGGAGCTCGGCACGCGCTGGGAAATCGCGCGAAACTATTTCAAGATGCATGCCGCCTGTCGCTATACGCATGCGTCGCTCGACGTTCTGCAAACTCTGACGCAAGAGGCGAGCGGCACGGTCACGCCCGACGTAATCGCGCGGATCGAGGTCGATACCTATGTCTGGGCGGCGCAGCTCGATGCGCCCGAGCCGAAGACGATGCTCGCTGGCAAATTCTCGATCCCGTTCGCGCTCGCAACGACGATCGTCCACGGCGAGGCGACGCCCGCGGCCTTCCGCCAGAGCGCACTCGACGATCGCGTCATTCTCGATCTCGCCGCGCGCGTGACCGTGCGCGAGGATGCGGCGATGACCGCAGCGCTCCCGGCGGAACGCCCGGCGCGGGTTGCGATCCATCTCACGGATGGCCGCGTGCTGCGCGGCGAAACCCGGGTCAATCGCGGCGACACCGAAACGCCGTATTCAACCGACGAGATCACCGCGAAATTCCGGCGGCTCGCGCATCCGGTGTGGGGCGAAACGGTCGCGACCGCGATCGAGGCGGCGGTTGCGGGGCTCGACACGGCGCCGAGCTGCCGCCCGTTGCTCGACCTGCTTGCGACCCCGCCGCGTGCCGACCGCTGAAACCAGAATGGAACAGATCATGCCACAAATCCTGAACGGAGTCGGGGTCGCCTTCGATCTGGCGTTCCCCGCGATCGTCATCGGCGCGGGCGCGACCGGACTGACCGCCGCGCTCGCGCTGCGCGACAAGGGCGTCGAGGTGCTCGTGCTCGAGCGCGATTCGACACCGCTCGGCTCGACCGCGATGTCGACCGGGCTGATCCCCGCCGCGGGGACGCCCGAACAGCGCGCCGCCGGGATCGACGACAGCGCGGCAATTTTCGCGGCGGACCTGTTGCGCAAGACCAAGGGCGGCACCGATCCTGCGATTGCGCTGCGGCTCGCCGAACAGTCCGCCGACACGATGGCGTGGATGCGCGATGTCCACGGCGTTCCGTTCGATCTGGTCGATGGCTTTCTCTATCCCGGGCACAGCGCGCGGCGGATGTACGGGACGCCGCGCCGGTCCGGGAGCGAACTGATGGGCGCGCTCGAATCCGCCGCCGAACGCGCGGGCGTGACCTTGCTGACCGATGCGACCGTCGCGGCGCTCCATGCGGACGGCGACCGGGTTACCGGGATCCGGATCCTGCGGCCCGACGGCGCGGCGGAGGACATCGGCTGCGACGCGCTGATCCTCGCCTGTTCGGGGTTCGGCGGGAATAGCGAGATGGTCGGGCGGTTCATCCCCGAGATGACGGGCGCGGTGTTCTACGGCCATTCGGGCAACACGGGCGATGCGATTGCGTGGGGCGAGGCGCTCGGCGCGGCGACCGGCGACATGCACGGTTATCAGGGGCATGGCGGGCTTGCGGTCGGGCATGGCGTGCCGATCCTTTGGCCGCTGATCATGGAGGGCGGATTTCAGGTCAATCTGGAGGGGCAGCGCTTCTCGAACGAGGCGGCGGGCTATTCGGAACAGGCGGCGAAGGTCAATGCGCAGCCGGGCGGGGTCGCCTGGTCGATCTTCGACGAGCGGTTGCACCAGGTGATGCTCCAGTTCGACGATTACCGCGATGCGTTGTCGGCGGGGGCGGTGATCGAGGCGGCGGATCTCGATACGCTTGCGGCGGCGACCGGGCTTCCGCGCGACGCGCTGCTGGAGACTGCGGCGGAGGTCGCGCGGATGGTCGCGGGCGCGGGACAGGATCGGTTCGGGCGCGATTTTACCGGCAAGCCCGTACTCGCAGCCCCGTATCGTGCGGCGAAAGTCACCGGCGCGCTGTTCCACACGCAGGGCGGCCTAATCGTGGATGGCGACGCGCGGGTGCTACGCGCGGACGGGACGCCTCTGCCCAACCTCTACGCCGGCGGCGGGGCCGCGCGCGGCGTTTCGGGCGCTGGCGCGGACGGTTATATGGCGGGGAACGGCCTGCTTACAGCGACGACCTTCGGGAAGCTCGCGGGGCTCGCCGCAGCCGCGGCGATCGGCGGCGCGTAACCGATCAGGCGGCCGCCCCGGGGTAGATCCAGGGGCGGCGCTTGCGGTCGTCCGCGAGGAAGGTATCGATCTCGTCGCGGCGCAACAAGGTAAGCGCGATCGCGTCGAGCCCCTCGAGCAGCATGTGCCGCGCTTCCTCGCCGATCTCGAAATCCCACGTCGCGCTGGAGGCGGCGCGGACTTGGCAGCCGACCAGATCGACCGTCATCGGCGCGGGGGCCTCCCCGGCAAGCTGCGCGACGACGTCCGCGGGGAGCACCACCGGGACGATCCCGTTGCGGAAGCAATTGCCCTGGAAGATCGGGTTGAACGACGGCGCGATGACCGCGCGGAAACCATATTCCGCGAGCGCCCAGGCGGCATGCTCGCGGCTCGATCCACAGCCGAAATTGGTCCCCGACAGCAGGAATTGCGCGGCGCGATAGTCGGGCTGGTTGAGGATGAAGGCGGGGTCGGGCGCGCGTCCGCCGATCTCGGTATAGCGCCACCCCGCGAACAGACCGTCCGCGAGCCCGGTCTTCCCGACACTTTTCATCTCGCGCGACGGGATGATCGCGTCGGTGTCGACATTGTCGCGCAGCAACGGGGCGGCGATGGCGGTGCAGGTGGTGAAGGGTGTCATGGGGTCGGTTCCCCCTCCGCTGGGCTGACGATCCGCCCGGCGATCGCAGAGGCTGCGACGGTCTCGGGCGAGGCGAGGTGGGTGCGTGTTCCGGGGCCCTGACGGCTCTCGAAATTGCGGTTGGTCGAGCTGATCACGCGCTCCTGCGGGCCGAAGCTTTCGCCGCCTGCGTAGAAGCACATCGAACATCCCGCCTCGCGCCATTCGAATCCGGCGTCGAGGAACACCCAGTGCAGCCCTTCTGCCTCCGCCGCGATGCGGACCTGGCTCGAGCCGGGAACGCAGATCGCGCGGACATGCGGGGCGACGTGTTTCCCGCGCAGGATTTCCGCCACGCGGCGCAGGTCCGAAACACGGCTGTTGGTGCACGAGCCGATGAACGCCGCGTCGATCCTGAGCCCGACGATCTCCTGCTCGGGTTCGAGTCCCATATAGTCGAGCGCGCGCTTGACCGCTTCGGGGGTGTCGCGGTCGGAATCGCCCGTCTTGGGAACCGCCGCCCCGAGCCGCACTGCGTGTTGCGGGCTGGTACCCCAGGTGATCATCGGCGCGACGGCGGCCGCGTCCATCGTCCATTCGCGATCGAAACTGGCACCGGGATCGCTCGCAAGATCGCGTCCCGCCGTGCGCGCCGCGGTCCACAACGCGCCCTGCGGGCTGAACGGACGTCCCTCGAGATAGGCGAAGGTCTTGTCATCGGGCGCGATGATCGCAGTGAACGCGCCAAGCTCGGTCGCCATGTTGCACAGCGTCAGCCGTTGATCGATATCGAGCGCTGTAATCGCGTCGCCGGCATATTCGAGCGCGAGACCGCGCGATCCCGCAGCCCCGATCTGCTCGAGGATATGGAGCGCGAGATCCTTCGCGGTGACGCCGCGCGCGAGTTTCCCCGAGACGGTGATCCGCATCGTCCCCGGTTTCTGGATCCGCAGCGTCCCGGTGGCGAGCGCATGCTCCGCCTCGCTCGACCCGATCCCCCACGCCAGCCCGCCGAGCGCGCCTTGCGAGCAGGTGTGGCTGTCGGGGCAGACGAGAGTGCTTCCCGGCTGGATGATGCCCTGTTCGGGCGAGATGATGTGGACGATGCCCTGTCGCGGATCGCCGATGTCGAACACGGTGATCCCCGCCTTGCGCGCGGCCTCGCGGGTTGCGACGATGAAATCCTTGCCGGTCGGCATGACGGTCTCGTCGGTGCGCCCGGGGCGTGTGTCGACGACATGATCCATCGTCGCGAACGCGCGTTCGGGGGCAAGCACGCTGTATCCCGCGTTCTCCAGGCTCTGCAGCGCGACGCCGCCGGTCCGCTCATGAAGCAGCACGCGGTCGATCGCGATCAGCGCCGCGCCATCGCCGAGGTCGGCGATCCGGTGCGCCTCCCATATCTTGTCGAACAGGGTCTTTGCCATTCGCATCATGTACCAGAACGACGGCTCATTTGCTATAGGATTAGCACAATTCAGCCTGATC
>Ga0160428_1002081_pt1 | contig 13055 bp, 12 predicted proteins | sample SolpanmetagenomM_FD_108198 | JGI IMG/M metagenome (GOLD analysis project Ga0160428, IMG submission 108198) | Solar panel surface microbial communities from Lawrence Berkeley National Laboratory, California, USA - M | ecosystem: Engineered > Built environment > Solar panel > Unclassified ... | reverse complement strand
GGCCTCAATTCCAGTAGCTAAAGGCACTTTTTGACTCAGAAACTTCTCTGAGGCAGCTTGGCGGCTTTTTAGCCCAAAAGAAGGTAATTACTTTACAAGCAGTATTTTTATGCCTGGCCCGATACTAAGTGTGCATTTGGTGCTTTTGCCCTGGTTATTCGTGAGCTAATAGAAAAAAACTACCGCATTATGTACGAAATAATTAGCCAGAGCCGAGTGGATATTATTCGTATCCATCATTCGGCGAGACCATTGCCTAACCGCTAATCTCAAAACCGGGCGTAGCGCCGCTTGCGCTGCCAGGCGCGCACCGCACCGAAAAGGGCCAGCAAAGCTAGCGGCGCCCCAATATTGAGCAGCTGCCAGGGGCGGCGATTATCGGCAAGCTGCACTTTATCGAGGGGACGCAGGGTGATTTGCTTGCCACGCACGGCAATCAGGCCAGTCTCGTCGAGCAGGTAGTCGGTGGCGTTGAGAATGAGCTCGCGGTTGGCAAACTCGGTGCTGGAGAGGCGGTCGTAGCCGAGGCGCATCGGCCGGCCCGACTTGGGGTCCACGTCGTTGCGCAGAAAATCGCCGTCCGACACAACCAGAATTTTGCTGGGCTGGGCATTGGGGTTTTGGTCGGGCTGGTACTTCATGGTGCCGGGCTCGACGCGGTTGGCGAAGAGCGAGCGAAACTTGCCTTCGAGCAGGTAGCCCACCGCTTGGTAGCTGTTGTGGTAGAGCTTGGGGTTGGGCTCGAGGCGGGCGTCGTTGAAGTTGATGGGTACCGGCGCGGGCAGCATCCGGGTGTAGCGCGAGGTGCTCATAAGCTGGGTTTTGCGCACGCCCACGGCCTTCACCGTATCGATATTGCCCGCAAACTTCAGGTATACCGCGTCGAGGTTGCGCGTTATCGGATTGTTGCTAAAGCGGTTGATGAGTGGGTAGAGCTGCCAGGGCAGGGGCTCGATTTTGGGCTTGTTGCCGGTCATGCCCGTCACGAGCGGAATCTGGCCGCAGTTGAGGTCGAGCAGCAGGTTGGGGTTTAGGCGCACGCCGTAGCGGAAGAACAGGTCATCGAGGTTGAGGTCGTAAGGCGTGGCGAGCGCGGCGCCGTTGCGGCTCACGCTGTCGAGGTCCACCCGCAGGGCATCCACAAAAAACAGCGCCCGGCCGCCGTGCGTGACGAACTGGTCGAGCCGAAACTTCTCCGCTTCTGAATACGGCCGCTGGGGCTTGGCTACGACTACGGCATCGAGGTTGCCCCGCAAGTCTTTCACCTGGCTGAGATCAACGCGAAATACGTCGTAGTTCTGCGACCACGCGGTGAGGATGTCGGCCAGCTGCTCGTTGGGCAGCTCGCCGTGGCCCGTCACGATGCCCAGCCGGCGGCGCGCCCCGCCGGGCGGCGCCACCTGCCGAATGGTGCTGGCCAGCTCATATTCCAAACCCTCGACGCTCTGGTTGAGACGCTCTTCGGGCACGGCTACCTGGCTGCCGCGCAGCAGCAGCACGTTGCGGCTCTGGCCACCGGCCTGCACTACCGCCCAGGGGAAAATAATTTTTTCGACCCGCTTGCCATTTTCGTTGGCGCCGAGGTTGGTCGGCTTTAGGCCTTTCTTGAACAGCGTTTGGTAGAATTGATTGCGGGCCGCCTCGGTGCCGGCGGCGCTGGGGTCGATAAAAACAAAATTTAGGTTGCTGCCGCCGTACACCTGCATTTCGGTGAGGGTTTCGCGCACGGCCTGCTCGAGGCGGCGGAAAGCGGGCGGAAAGTCGCCGGTGAGGTACACCGTCACGGTCACGGGCTGCTTCAGATTGCTGAGCAGCTGCTTGGTGGCGGGCGACATCGTGTAGCGCTTTTCCTCCGTCAGGTCGAGGCGAAAAAAGAAGCGCTGGGCTACGAAGTTCAGGAGCAGCAGCGCGCCGATAATGGCGGCAAAACGCAGCAAATCCTGTTTTTTAGCTTTTAGCTGATAGCTATTAGCCGTTAGCTCTTGGTTTGGTGTCACTTGCCTATTTAATTCTCAGTCTGAAAAAAGCTAACAGCTAGCAGCTAACGGCTGACAGCTCAAAAAACCTACCAATTGCGGCTACGCAGAGCGAGCCGGGTACCCAGCAGGGCCACGGCTACCACGGTGCCGAAATACAGCAAGTCGCGCGAGTCGATGAGGCCCTTGCTAAGGTCGCGGTAGTGGGCCGCAATGCCGAGCTGGCTCACGTAGTAAGCCGGCGCACCTTCGAGCACTGAGGCCACCGAATCAAACCCCGAATACACTAAGAAACAAGCCACTACGGCCAGCACAAAGGCAATAATCTGGTCGCGGGTGAGGGCCGAGGCCAACACGCCCAACGCGGCAAACACGGCTGCCAGCAAAGCCAGCCCCAGGTACGAGCCCACGGTAGCCGCCGAGTCGATGTTGCCGGGCGGTGAGCCCAGCTTGTAGATGGAGAAGTAGTAGAGCAGCGTAGGCACCAGCGCCAGCAAGGCTAGCAGCAAGCAAGCCAAGTACTTACCACCCACAATCTGCCCATCGGTGAGCGGGCGCGTGAGCAGCAGCTCAATCGTGCCGGCCTTCTTTTCCTCGGCGAAGGTGCGCATGGTGATGGCCGGAATCAGCAGCAAAAACAGCCACGGCGCCAGGTTAAACAACGATTGTAGGTCGGCATAGCCGTAGTCGAGCACGCTGCTGTCGGGGAAAACCCACACAAACAGCCCGGTAGCCACCAAAAACACGCCGATGACGACGTAGGCCACCGGCGAGTTGAGGAAGGCGTTGAATTCTTTTCGGAGAATGGTAAGCATTTACAAGCGCATACCGCGCGGTATTGTCAGGCTGAGCTTGCCGAAGCATCTCGCTTGGAATGGTAATTTAATCGTTCAACGGTCCTGCTTACTGCTGTTCGCGAGGCGCTTCACTACCTTCAGCATAGCCGTTTATCACTTCGTCAATTCGCTAAATACTGCCTCTAAGCTCTGCTGTTCCTGGCGCAGACCCAGCAGCAGCCAGCCCTGCTCCACAGCCAGGCGCGACACGGCGGCGCGCACGTCAGTGCCCGGCGCGGTGCGGATGAGCACGGCACTTGGCCCGCTGGCCTCTACGCCGCGCACGCCGGGCAGGGCGGCGAGCGGCGCGGTGGGCACAGCGCCTTCAAATTCGGCGCGCAGCACGGTTTCGCCGGCGGCGCGGGCGGCCAGTTCGGCCACGGGTGCATCGGCCACCAGTTTGCCCCGGCTGATGATCACGACCCGCGAACACAGGGCCGTGACTTCGGGCAAAATGTGCGTGCTGAAAATGACCGTTTTATTTTCACCCAGCTCGCGAATAAGATCGCGAATCTCGCTTATCTGATTGGGATCCAGCCCGGTAGTGGGCTCGTCGAGGATAAGCACCTCGGGGTCGTGCACCAGGGCCTGGGCTAGCCCCACGCGCTGGCGGTAGCCCTTGCTGAGGGCGCCGATTTGCTTGTTCTGCTCGCGGGTGAGCCCCACCCGGCCGATGAGCTGGGCCACGCGCTGGCGCAGTTCGCGGCCCTTTAGCCCGTGCACCGACCCGATAAATTCGAGGTACTCGTGCACGTACATGTCAAGGTACAGCGGGTTATGCTCGGGCAGGTAGCCTACGCGGCGGCGCACGGCCAGCGGGTCGTGCAGCACGTCGTAGCCACCAATGCGCACCGTGCCCGCCGTGGGCGGCAAGTAGCCGAGCGCAATTTTCATCGTGGTGCTTTTACCCGCGCCGTTGGGCCCGAGAAAGCCCACGATTTCGCCAGCATCGGCCCGAAAGCTGATGTCGTCCACGGCGTTTTGGGTGCCGTAGGTTTTGATAAGATGCTCTACCTCTACCATATAAAAAAACCGTTTGTCCTTGCGAGCCTGCGAAGCAAGCGCACCAGAACGAGCCATTCGAAATTGCCGGGCGGGTGCGATTGCTTCGCGGGCTCGCAAGGACAAACGGTTTGTTAAGGCTGCTTTTTTACGTTGGTGGGCCGCAGCTGAATTTCCGAAACCATTGTGGCCTGGGGCGCTTCGAGGGCGTGGACAATGGCGGCGGCAATATCTTCGGGCTGCATTTTGTAGGGGTCGGGGTCGGTACCGGGGTGCGCTCCGTTGAAGTTAGTTTCGACCGAGCCAGGCATCACGCACGTCACGCGGATGCCATCGGGCCGCACTTCTTTAAACAGGGCGTCGGAAAAGCCTCGCACGGCATATTTGGTGGCGCAGTAGCCCGCCAGGCTGGCGGTGCCGGCCGTGGCGGCGAGCGAAGCCACGTTGATGAGGTGCCCTTCGCCTTGCTTTTTCATTTGGGGCAGCGCGGCGCGGGTGCAGTAAAACAGGCCGTTGACGTTGGTATCGAACATGGTGTGCCAGTCTTCCGACTTAAACCCGTCGATGGGGCCAAAAATACCCACGCCAGCGTTGTTGACCAGCACGTGCACTTCGAGGCCCAGCTCGCGCTGGGTGTTGGTGTAGGCTTCGGCCACGGCGTGCTCGTCGCGCACGTCGCACTCAAAAAACAGGAAGCGCTCGTGGTCGAGGTCTTCGGGGGCTTTGCGGCCCCAGCCCGCCACGGCGGCGCCGCGGGCTAGCAACGCTTCGGCGGTGGCCCGGCCAATGCCGCTGCTCACGCCGGTTACGATGGCAACTTTCCCATTCAGGTCCATAATTTCAGGCAAAATTTGAGGAATGCAACTGCAAATACAGCTACAAAGTAACGCGCTAGCCGGGCTGCGCGGCGCGGCGGTGGTGCTAGCCGGCGGCCTGGCGCTGGCCGGCTGCGGCGCGGGCCACGACGCCGACTGTCTCAAAAGCAACGGCACGGTGGTGACGCAGCACCGCGCCATCGACCGCCGCCTAACCGACGTGGTGTGCTACGACAACGTGGACGTGACCATCGTGCCCGACACGGCCAACTACGCCGAGGTGCAGGCCGGTGAAAACGTGCTTGATGACATCGTTTTCACATCTCAAGGCGCTCACCGCCTGCTAATTACCAATACCAGCCGCTGCAACTGGGTGCGGAGCTACAACACGCCCCGCGAAGTGCGCCTGCACGTCAGGTATCTCAAAGACGTGGAGCAGCGCGGCTACGGCCTCATTACCACCGAGGGCCAGTTTAAGCAGGATACGCTGTTTGTGCACTCGTCCAGCACGGGCGACATCAACCTGAATGTCGATTGCGGGTACTTGTTTATCGACATCTACGATGCGGGCGACATGACGCTACGCGGCCAGGCAACCGAATTTCACCCGTTTTTGGGCAGCAACGGCTTTCTGTTTGCCAGCGCCCTGCAAACTCAGCAGTGTTACTACGTAGTTTACCCTAGCAGCTATGGTGATGCGCACGTGCGGGCTAGCCAGATAGTGGATGGCACTTCCAACGGCCACGGCACTTTTTACTATGCTGGCAACCCAATCAACTTCGGCTTCAGAGGCCCCGGCAAAGTAGCACCCGAATAACCTTACGCTTTGAACGCCAGGCAGCTACCTGGCACATCAACGCAAGCCAACTAGCTACGCGCTACAACAAGTCGCCTAGCTGCGGGCGAATCACGATTTCTTCTACCACCGCCTGGGGCGAAAGGCGGAAGGCGCCGAGCACGGCCTCGGCCACGTCGGTGGGGTCAATAAAGCGCTCGGCGGGCTCCCCTACCCCATCCCAGCTGCGGGTGAGGGTGGCGCCGGGCAGCACGGCCGTCACGCGCAGGCCCTGGGTTTTCACGTCTTCGCGCAGGGTTTTGGTGAAGCCCAGCAACGCAAACTGCGCCACGCCGTAGGAGCCACCGTTGGGATACGGCATGAGGCTGGCGGTCGAGCAAACGGTAAAAATGTGCCCGCGACCCTGCGCCAGCAGCGTGGGCAGCAGCGCCCGCGTTACGTCGTAGGTACTGAGCAGGTTAACGGCCAGCATCTCCCGCAGGCGTGAGCCATCGGCGGGCTCATCCTGGAGGCGGCCGGGCACAAATGCGCCGGCGTTATTAATAAGCGCGGCCAGCGGCAGGCCCAGCGCCAGCGCAAAATCGGCAAAACGCTGGCAGTCGGCAGCTTGGCTTAAGTCGGCAGGTAGCACGTGCAGCGGAGCGGCGGGGCATTGGTGGGCTAGCTCCGCTTGCAGCTGGGCCAGGCCCGAGGCCGAGCGGGCGCAGGTAACCACCACAAAACCTTCGCGCAAGAAACTCTGCACAAGCGCGCGCCCAATGCCCTGGCTGCCGCCCGTAATTACTACTAGTTGTGCCGATGAAGCCACTATTTCTGGGGTTTATACGTAAGAGGCGCAAAGATGCTCCGGCGCGGCTGCGCGGAGCGCCATCAGCTTGCTTTTACGCTGCCTATTCACCAACTCTATGTTCAAGGTTTTCGGCTCATTCATCATCTTTTTACAAAACATGGTGACGCGCACCGAAAGGTTTCGCGTTCTCTGGACTCGCTTTTTTGAGGAAGCTACCCTCATCGGCGTCAACTCCATCTTCATTGTCGGGATTGTATCGGCCTTTATCGGGGCCGTTACCTGCATCCAGATTGCCTACAACCTTACCAATCCGCTCATTCCTAAGTCGACCATCGGCTATATGGTGCGCGAAATGACCATTTTGGAGCTGGCGCCCACCATTACCAGCATTGTGCTGGCGGGCAAGGTAGGCAGCTCCATTGCGGGCGGCCTGGGCACGATGCGCATTACCGAGCAGATTTCGGCGCTCGAAGTAATGGGCATTAACTCAACCTCTTATTTAGTATTGCCCCGCATTTTGGCGGCTATGCTGATGTTTCCGCTGCTGGTTATCCTGGCCATGGCGCTCAGCATTTTGGGTGGCTACCTGGCCGGCACGTTGTCGGGCGCAATGGCCCCGCAGGATTATATCGAGGGCATCCGTACCGATTTTATTCCCTACAACATCGTCTTTGCGCTTATCAAAGCCGTCGTTTTTGCATTCTTAGTAGCTGGTATCTCGGCGTATAAGGGCTACTATACTGAAGGTGGAGCCTTGGAAGTAGGCGCTGCTAGCACCGACGCAGTTACCAATTCCATTATTGCCATTTTGCTGGCCGACTACATCCTGGCTGCCGTACTTTTATAAGCCTTGAGCTGTTGGGTATTCACTGCTAGCTATTAGCCTTTAGGAAGGCTGAACAAGCTGGGGAGTAAAACACTTACAGCTAACAGCTACTAGCTTACAAAATGATTGAAATATCCAACATCGAAAAGTCCTTTGACGGCAATCAGGTTCTCAAAGGCATCACCTGCACCCTCGAAACTGGCAAGTGCAACTTGCTGCTCGGTGGCTCGGGCACTGGCAAAAGCGTGTTGCTCTCGTGCATTGTGGGCTTGATGAAGCCTGATCTGGGCTCCATCACATTCGATGGCACCGTGTACACTAACTCCAAGGTGGACATTCGCCAGGAAATTCGTCGTAAAATCGGGATGCTATTTCAGGGCTCGGCACTGTTTGACTCGATGACGGTGGCCAAGAACGTGGAGTTTCCGCTGCAAATGCTAACGCCCGATATGACGCTGGAAGAGCGCCGCGACCGCGTCGAGTTTTGCCTTAAGCGCGTGGGCCTCGAAAATGCAGGCAATAAAATGCCCTCCGAAATTTCGGGTGGCATGAAAAAGCGCGTGGGCATCGCCCGCGCCATCGCGCCCAACTGTACTTATCTGTTTTGCGACGAGCCCAACTCGGGCCTCGACCCGGCCACCAGCATCAAGATTGACGAACTGATTTCCGAAATCACGCACGAATACAACATCACCACTGCCATCATTACCCACGACATGAACTCGGTAGTGGGGATTGGCGACCACATTATTTTCCTGCACCAGGGCAAAAAGCTGTGGGACGGCGACAAGGATCAGATTCTCCACGCCGACGTGCCCGAGCTGCGCGAGTTTATTTTCAGCTCGTCGCTGGTGCGGGCTGCCAAACGGGTCGAGCAGGAAGATGGCCCACAAGGCCTCGAGCACCTGGCTGCCGAGCCGCTGTCGGAAGTATAGTTTTTTAGCGGTTAGCCCTTGGCTGTTAGCCGTTAGCTTTTCGCCCAATGAGAGCTAACGGCTAACAGCCAAGGGCTAACCGCTAAAAAAAGCTACTTTCGTCCCATGAATCAGACTCTCGCTGGAAAAGTAGCCCTCGTCACCGGGGCTTCGAAAGGAATTGGCCGTGCCATTGCTACGCTATTTGCTCAGCAGGGCGCTCAGGTAGCCTTCACGTATTTGTCATCGGTCGAAAAAGGCCAGGCCCTCGAAACGGAATTAGCTGCCCACGGTAGCAAGGCCAAGGGCTATCGCTCCGACGCATCGGACTATGCCCAGGCCGAACAGCTAGTGGATGAAGTAGTTAAGGAATTTGGCAAGCTCGACATTTTGGTCAACAACGCCGGCATTACGCAAGACGGCCTGCTCATGCGCATGAGCGAAGAGCAGTGGGACAACGTACTCACTGTCAACCTAAAATCGGTTTTCAATCTCACCAAAGCGGCCACCAAGCCGATGATGCGCGCTAAGGTTGGCTCCATCATCAACATGACTTCGGTGGTGGGCATCAAAGGCAATGCTGGCCAGGCCAACTACGCCGCCAGCAAGGCCGGTATCATCGGCTTTACCAAGTCGATAGCGCTAGAGCTGGGCTCGCGCAATATTCGCTGCAACGCCATCGCGCCTGGCTTTATCGAAACCGAAATGACCGATGCCCTCGACCAAAAGCAGGTCGATGAGTGGCGTAAGGCCATTCCGCTCAAGCGCGGCGGCTCGCCCGCTGACGTAGCCAAGGCCACGGCCTTTTTGGCGTCGGACGACTCGGCGTACATCACCGGGCAAGTGCTGCAAGTCGATGGCGGCATGCTGACGTAGGTAAGCCGATGCTGTTTCGCTCAGCAGGTAATGTTACGGGTTGGGCCCTGATTGGGGCTTTTATGCTGCTTGGCACGTGGAGTAGGGGTCGGCAGCAAACTAGCCTGTATTGCCGCTCAGGAATTCCAGTGCTAGAGGCAAAGCTACTAGCGCAAGCAAAAGAGCAAACTGCTCCTATCGCACCCCAACTCCACGAGGGCGACCTTATTTTTCATACCTCACAATCGGCTCAAAGCCAAGCGATTCAACTCGCCACGCACTCGCCTTACAGCCACTGCGGGCTACTCTACAAAGCCAATGGCGAATGGCAGGTTTTTGAGGCAGTGCAGCCGGTGAAGCTGACGCCCCTGGCTAGCTGGATAGCCAGGGGCAAGGGTGAACACTTCGTAGTAAAACGGCTGCGCGACGCGGCCAGCGCGCTTACTCCGGCGGCGCTAGCCCGGTTGCGAGCAGTTGGCCGCCCCATGCTAGGCCGCGGTTACGACCTGGCTTTCAATTGGTCAGACCAGCAGATTTATTGCTCGGAGCTCGTCTGGAAAGTGTACGACCGTGGCCTGCATCGACAGCTTGGGCAGTTGCAACACTTGCGTGATTTTGACCTGCGTAATCCCGCCGTACAGGCTAAGTTGCGGGAACGCTACGGCAACCAGCTGCCGTTATCGGAGCCCGTCATCTCGCCAGCCAGTATCTTTAACAGCCTTGAGCTGGTTACCGTCGTGAGCCGGTAAGGTAGCCGGCTTCCTTCGTTTATTGCTCTGCGCCGTTCTACGGCACGTTTCTGCTCTTGCTTTCCACTGCTTATTCTTCCTGGTTTATTCTGCTATGCCTGGCCGTGGGCGCGGGTTACGCGGCGCCGCTCTACTCGGCCAAAGCGCCGTGGAGCCGGGCTATCAATTATGGCTTAGCAGCGCTGCGAGCGGTGGTGGTCAGCTTCTTGTGCTTTCTACTGCTATCGCCCTTCATCAAAACGACTACTACGCACACCGAGGCGCCCACCGTGGTGCTGGCCGTCGATAACTCGCAGTCGATAAGCCTATTTACGCCCAAGCCCGCGCTTAACCAGCTTACTACTGGCCTGCCGAAGCTGGCCGCTAGCCTGCGCGATAAAGGCTTTCGGGTCGAAACGCGCACCCTCACGCAGGCCGAGGCTAGCCCCGATTCGCTGCGCTTTGGCGCCGACCGCACCGACCTTAATCAACTACTCGCCAACAGCCGTGAAGCCACTACCGATCGCAACCTGGCTGGCGTAGTGCTCGTGAGCGATGGCATCGTAAACCAGGGCCAGGCGCCGCAGTTTTCGGAGTTTACGTTTCCCATTTTCAGCGTGGCGCTCGGCGATACGCTGGCTAAAAAAGATTTGCGCCTTACTGACCTGGTGTACAACCGCGTGGCTTTCAGCGGCAATAAGTTTCCGCTGGAAGCTGAGATAGGGTACGAGGGGTACGCGGGCGGCACGGCCACCGTGGAGGTGCGCGAGGGCAGCCGTGTGCTCGAAACGCGTCGACTGGCCCTGCCCGCCGGCCGGCGACGCGTGCGCACCACCTTTCAGCTCACGGCGCCCGCCCCGGGCAAGCGCCGCTACGAGGTGCGCGTGGTGCCCCAGGGCGGCGAGTTTACGGCCCTCAATAATACCCGCACGGCGTTTGTCGATATCGTGAAGGGTAAGCTGCGGGTACTGCTGGCTGGCGCCGCGCCCCACCCCGACCTGAAGGCACTCCGAGCGGCCATCCTCGCAAATAATAACTTCGATCTTACGCTGAGTGTGGCCGGTGTGGGCACGCCCCTACCAGCGGGCGCTACCTTCGATGTGGCCGTACTACATCAGTTGCCCGCCCGCGGGGGCCTGGGCCAGGAACTGCTGGCTCGGGTGCGGGTGGCGCGCGTGCCGGTGCTTTACGTGCTGGGTGCGCAGTCCGATTTTAATGCCTACAACCAGCTCGCCAGCGGCCTGAGCGTGCAGCCCCGCGGCCAGCAAACCGACGATGTGACGCCGCTGCCCAACCCTGGCTTCGCCCGCTTTCCGCTCGATGAGGAAAGCCGGCGGCGCTTTGGGCAGTACCCGCCCGCCCCGGTGCCCTTTGGCGAACTGCGGCTGAGCAGTGGGGCCGAGGCTGCCCTGTGGCAGCAGGTGGGCCGCCTGCCCACCCAAAAGCCCTTGCTCGTGTTTGGCAGCGCTACGGCCACGCCCCGCGCCGCTACCCTACTGGCCGAAAACACCTGGCAGTGGCGCCTGCAAGAAGCGACGGCCCACGACGACCGCCCCGAGGCCTACGACCGCCTTATCAGCCGCACGCTCCAGCTCCTGACCCAGAACGCCAACAAGAAGCGCCTCGACGTGTACCCGACGCAGGATGTGTTTAGCACCCAGGACGACGTGATGTTGAGCGCTGAAACCTACAACGCAGTGTTCGAGCGCATCTACGACCAGAAAATCACCCTTATCCTCACCGATTCGGCCAAGAAAGCCCGCACCGTCACCTTCGCCAACGCGGCCGATGGCTCGCCGCTGCACCTGGGGCCGCTGCCGGCGGGCCTCTACCGCTACCAGGCCCGTGCTACGCTCGGCGGCCAGGCCCAGCAGGCGGCCGGCGAGCTACTCGTACAAAATCAACCCCTCGAAGCTCAGGAATCGAAAGCTGACCACCAGCTGCTGGCCCAGCTCAGCCACCGTAGTGGCGGCCAGCTCTACTATCCCAATCAGCTCGACAAGCTAGCCCAGGATATTACCAAGGCGAATTTCAAGCCCGTAATTTCCAGCGAAGAAAGCCTCAAGGATTTGATTAATCTAAAATGGCTGTTCTTCGCGCTGGTGGCGCTGCTGGCGGCCGAGTGGGCCACCCGCAAGTACCAGGGCGGCATTTAATTCAATCAGCAATTATCAGTGAGCAATTATCAAGGAGGATTGCTCATTGCAGTAAGCAGCGGAGGGACTGCTAATTGATACCTGTTAATTGATAACTGTTAATTGATAATTGAGAAATGCGTTACGTCCTCCTCAATAAGCCCTACGAAGTCCTTACCCAGTTTACGGATGAGCACGGCCGCGCTACGCTCAAAGACTTTGTGAAAGTGCCGGAAGTGTACCCCGTGGGCCGGCTCGATTTTGACAGCGAGGGCCTACTGGTGCTTACCGATGACAAGCAGCTGCAACACCGCCTCAGTGACCCGCGCTACAAGGTGGCCAAAACCTACTGGGCGCAAGTAGAGGGCGTGCCCACCGAAGCAGCCCTGACGCAGCTGCGCCAAGGCGTGCAGCTAAAGGAAGGCTTCACGCTGCCTGCCACGGCACGACCGCTGCCCGAGGAGGCCAGCGAGGCGCTGTGGCTCCGCAACCCACCCATCCGCTACCGGGCCAGCATTCCTACTAGTTGGCTGGAAATCAGCATATCGCAGGGTATGAATCGGCAGGTGCGCAAGATGTGCGCCGCCGTGGGCCTGCCTTGCCTGCGGCTGGTACGGGTGGCGCTTGGCGACTTGTCGTTGCTCGATGTAGCCCCCGGCCAGTGGCGCGACCTCACAAGCGATGAGGTAGCCGTGCTGCGCACCCTCGCTGGCGCCGGCGAGCGCCCGCCGCGGCCAACGCGGCCCGCAGTCCCCTCCCCCAACTACCGGCCTGGCCCGCGCCGGCCGCGCTCCTAGAAGGTAGCCCCGCAGCGTGGGGTATGAGCGAGCTGCTCTCGGTAGCCCGGCTGGCTGCCGCTGGCCTATATTGATGTCACCTCGCCCAAAATAAATGCCGTAGCCAGGAAAGTATTCAATTTTTAGCTTATTTTCTGATTAACAGGACCTTATTAAACGGCCAATGGGTGTTTAATAAGGTCCTGTTAATTACGGGTGAATCGGTGGTAATGCGGTTGTAAAGCGCTGGTCTGTAGCTGGCTTTAAAATCAACAAGATCAAGGATAAGGGCCCGGCCCTAAATCAGCACTTTTTCGAAACCAGTGATGGGCATGGGTACTTTGGTGAGCTGATGGGCAGCCGGGTAGTCGGCGCCCATTAGCGGGTACGCCTTCAGCAAAAAAAGCTCGGGGTGAATGACGGTAGCAAGGCGGCCAGAGCAAATAGCAGGGAGGTAAATACAAGTTTTTATTTATCCGCACGTTATACTCGTCACGAAGTAAGTTGCGCGTCGATAATATGAAACTTACGGGTCAGTAAGGACGCGAGGTCAGGCCCAAACTCGGGGAGCCGGTCAAAAAAATCCAGTACGGCGGAGCGAAACTG
>Ga0160428_1002080_pt1 | contig 13061 bp, 11 predicted proteins | sample SolpanmetagenomM_FD_108198 | JGI IMG/M metagenome (GOLD analysis project Ga0160428, IMG submission 108198) | Solar panel surface microbial communities from Lawrence Berkeley National Laboratory, California, USA - M | ecosystem: Engineered > Built environment > Solar panel > Unclassified ... | reverse complement strand
GCTCGAAAATACTGCTTCCGGACCGGAGTCCACACTGCGGGATGTACCCCCGAACAGCAGCGAAAAGTAACAGCGTCGGGCAAGGCAGCATAATCAAACATCCGCTCGCCGCCAGCGAGGCGCATCCATGCCCAGCGTCACAAGCAGCGCGTGCGGCAAGGTCACGACGGAAGCCACCAGCAGAGCCAGGCTGATAAGCGCTGGCCCGCTCGCTGCCCTGGCCCATGCCACGGCATAGAGCCCTGCTAACGCTACCACACTGACGAGTAGCAAGGGTACCGAACGCCGCAGAAAAAAGCCCAACTGGGCCCATAGCGCCGACTTTGCTGAGGGGAAGTGGCCCATCAACTCGCTCATGCGGAGCACGTGCTGCAAGCTGTGCCAGAAGACAAAGTAAACCCCTGCCGACAGCACCGGAGGTAGCGCTAGCAAGAGCGCACTTAGCAGCAGTATTTCCAGCAAGTCGGCCACTGCTAGCTTGGCCTGGCCGCGCCAGCAGTAGGCTAGCCATAGCAACAGGTGCCCGCCCAGCACCAACGGTCCCAGTAGCCGCGCCGTCTGGGACACGGCTGCCACACTTACCGGCGCGGCCCCGGCTAGGGCGAGCAGGTCGTTCATGAGGGCGCGGGTTTCGGTGGGCCAGCGCAGCAGCGGCACCGCGAACAGCAACGCGCCGCGTAGCAGGCTATGCGCCACCCACAGGCCGCGATAAGGCGAAACCGGCGCATCGCCCGAGCCCCAGTGCCAAATAGTTAGCCCAAAAAATAAGGTCACAGCTAAACCCGGCTGCCACCACCACAGTGCGCCTACCCCCGCTGCTAACCCCAGGTAGCCTATCAAAAACACCACCCAGTAGCGGACCCGGTCACGGGCCAGCGCCGGGTGCGTGGCCGGCACTACAAACTGGTCACAGGCGCCGTGCGCCACACCCAGCCCCACTAGCCCCAGCAGCAGTGCCGGCCCCAGCACCCAACCTGCCCGGTCGGGGACTAGCAGGCCCACTACCACGGCCGCCAGCACTACCGCGTAGGAGTAGCGCCGAAGACCGGGGGCCGGGCTAGCCCACCTCATTGCCAGGCAGGATAGCCTTTACGTCCAGCCGCTCGTCCATGATATGCTTGCCTACCAAATAGGCCACAATGGCGACGCCAGTTTTGTTGAAAATATCCGCAATGCTGAAGGCCAGGTGGATGTAGTTCAGGTTAATGCTTGTGAGCGTAAGCAAATAGCCCAGCGGGTACACGCCCCAAGTCGTAACCGTGGTGAAAGCCATGAAGCGGAAGCCCCAGCGCTCGTGCTCGTTGCCGCGCTCAGCAAAGCGCTTGTAGAGCCCATACAGCACAAAAGGCACCACTAGGTAGCCCAGGGTCGAGATGGCGCCCCACAGCAACTTGGCGCTGCCGATAATCTCCCCGCTGGCTGTGAGTTGCTGCTCGCCGATGTAGCCGGTCAGCACCATGAAAAAGTCGGCCAGTAGCAGCAGGGCAATCGCTTTGCCGGCCTCTTTCGAGCTGATGCGCAGCATCGACGTGGTTTTGAGCAGTAGCAAGGGGGTAGTGATGGCCCAGTCGATGTAGCGAAACTGCCCAATGGCCTGGTAGCTGCGCCGCATGAGGAGCGAGCCCTGCGCCGAATCTGGCCCTAGGCGGCTCAGCTCGTGCAGTATTTCGTGGTAAAAGTGCGTGATGAGCAGGTAGGACACCCCCGCCACGGCCGAAATAATGGCCCCGTACACCCGCGAACTGCGGTGCTCGGGCGCCACACTTTTCTGCGTAGCCAAACTGAAAATCAGATTGCCTAGAAATGCATAGGCCGCGCAGGCCATGAAGAAGTAAGTGAGCATGGGCAAGATGCCCACCTCACCCGCCGTGGGAACAAAAGAGTCGCCAAAAGTCATAGAGCCGAGGGGTAAAGGGTTGAGAAAGCAGCAGGAAATGATGGGAAACGAAGTAGTACTACGGACTGCTAGACAGCATGGTTGATACTTCATTATACATTCATTTTCAAGCTGTTCTGCTTCAACTTTAATCTTACCACAACAGTTATCTACTAGCTGGCTGCTAGTCAAGGAAGATCCTTTCCGGACGCTCTTCCGCTGGCGGCTGAGCGCTCGGACTGGGCTAGGCGTTGGCTTTCAATTCGGGCTGCCTAGGCCAGCGCCAAGCTTTGGGCGTGGTAGGCAGCTTGGGGGGGCAAGGCTTTGTGATGCGCCATCCGTGCTAACGTGAGCCTGACTAAAACCCATGCGCAGCACCTCTTTATCGCGATGGCGATAAACCTGTGGCGTATCGTTAATTGAGTAAACGATGTGCCGTTAGCCCAGGCACGTCAGGCTGCGTTTGAGCGATTACCTCCTCCCGCAATGTCTTAAAACGAATTCGCCAACAGTATCCCATTGTCACGAGAACCCCAGCACCAGCGCGGTTAGGCCAGCAGCGCTTCGGGGAGCACCACGGTGAAGGTCGTGCCCTTCCCAGGCGTGCTGGCTACCTCCAAAGAGCCTCCTTGCTGCTGCACAATGGTCTGAATCATGTACAGCCCCAAGCCACTGCCCTGGCCCTCCGTTGTCAGGCGCATGAAGGGCTGAAACAGCCGCTCCCGGTCCCGGCTCAAATCAATGCCCTGCCCATTATCCGCCACAGTGAGCACCACCGCGGCCGACTGCCGGTGCGTACGCACCTGAACTAGGGGCAAGCGAGCCGGGTCACGGTACTTGAGCGCATTACTGACCAGGTTCTTGAGGATGCTTTCCAAATAGATGCGTGGAAAATACACCGTTGGGGCCTCCTCAAAGTCAGCTACTAGCTGACCCTGCTGCTGGTGCCGCAACTCGGCTACCTCTGCCTCTACCGTGGTGTATACCTCGGCCAAGGCCACGCGCTCCGGAGCACTGCCCGCAGCGCCATGCTGGGCGTGAAGGACTTGCAGCAGGCCCTGAATGGTCGCGGTCAGGCGATGCACCTCTTGCCCTAGTAAGGAGACGACATAGTCTTGCTCCGGACCAGGTGTACCCTCACGATACACGTCAAGGAGCCGCTCCAGGTTCGTGGCAGGTCCTTTCAAGTCATGGGCCATAATGTGTACGAGAGAATCCAGTGAGGTATTAGCCTCCCGCAGGGCTTGGTTGAGGCGCTGGGCGTCGTGGATGGTAGTGGCGCGCGCAAGGGCCCGGCTCGCATAGTCCGCCACGAGGGTGAAAAACGCCTGGTACGCCTCATCCCACGGCCGACGGGTACTCAGGCCTAGAATCAGCACCCAGACCGTGCGGCTGCTAGGCGCCGGCAGCAGGGGCAACAGAACGGCGTGCGTCGGCGGCTCAGAACTTGGGTTGGCAGGCCAAGTGCCAAACCGCGCCGGCAAATCCTCTAGTAGGAGCGGTTGGTCGCCCTGGAGCACCTCGGCCAGCGGCCAACTATGGGGGGCAGCCACGTCGGCCTGCAGGGTAGCCGGGGCGGTAGGCTCCCCCGCGGGCAAGCCAAACCAGGCGCGCAGCTGGGCGTGCGGGGCAGCCGCTTCGTGCGCGTAGAGCAGCGCAAACGGGATGTCATCTTGGTTTGTGGCTAACGCGGCGATGAGATGTTGGGCCGCTTCGGCCGGCAGGGCCGAAAGGGCGGTTCGCGCCATAAGGTGACTCAGCAGAGCCAAGCGGCGTTGCTGCAACACCGTGCTGGTCGTTTCCAGCGCCGTGACGAAGATGCCGCCGACCTGGCCTTGCTCGTCGTAAATAGGGCTGTGCGAGAACGTAAAATAGGCTTCCTCTACGAACCCTTGCCGGTTAGGCAGCACTAAGCTGTTCTCGAAGTACGTTGTCTCCCCCGCGAGCACCGGCCGAAAGATATCTAACAGGAACGGCCACATTTCCCGCCACCAGGGTTCGGCTGGCTGGCCTAGGGCGCCTGGGTGCTTGTTCTGCAGGATGGTGGCGTAACCATCATTGTAGAAATGGACCAGCTCGGGCCCCCAGTGCACCATCATGGGGAATCGCGAGCCTAGCATGATAGACACAGCCGTGCGTAGGCTCTGGGGCCAGGTAGCCACGGGGCCCAACACCGTCTGCGACCAGTCGAGCTGGCGGATATGCGCGCCCATTTTCCCCCCGCCCTTAAATAGCTCGTGTGCCGTCATAGCCAGCAAACTTACGGCGCCTGAGCAGGTAAGCAATGGAGCCCAGATAGCCGCCGCTGCTGGGTCAGGCTGCCGGTCACCGGCACAAGTAGGAAACCACCTGCTGCTAACCCGTTCAGAACCTAATTCCCTCGGCTAAGCCCGGAACGAGTGCTGGTTGCTTCCGTGTAGCCAATTACCTAGCCGGTGGCGTTACCCAACGAAGGCGCGAATAGTTGCCAACGTTTCCAACGGCGCGCTCAAGTGGGGGCAATTACTGGGCAAAGTGTTCTTGCAGCAGGGTCGTGACCTTCTCCTGGGTGAGCGGTTTATTTAAAAAGCCAGCAATTGGCAGTTGCTGCGCGCGGGCTAAGTCCACCGGATGCAAGGAGGTGGTGAGCATGACAATAACAGTGGCCTGCTGCTGGGCCAGCGACATCTGGGCATAGGCTTCCAAAAAGGCGAGCCCATTGAGCACGGGCATGTTCATGTCTAGCAAGATGAGGCGGGGGCACGCCGAGCTTTCCGGGGCAGCACAGTTCTGATGCAGTGTACGCAGCGCCTGCTCGCCGTTTTCGGCCACGAGCACCTGTTGCGCCACGCCCATGCGCGTGAGCAAGAGCTTATTAAGAAAGTTGGTGGTAGGGTCGTCATCGACCAGCAGGACACTGGAGAGGGGTGGCATAAGGAAAAACAATTCGGCGCTAGCACGGCGGCACTCTAGAAAATCGGGTGCCTAGGCCGGAAAGGTAACGGTAAAGGTGCTGCCCACATCGGGCTCACTACGGACGCTGATGGTGCCCCCGGCATTTTCTACTAGGCGCTTCGTAATGTAAAGCCCTACGCCCGTGCCGTCGACATGGGTGTGCAGCCGCTGAAATAAGCCGAAGAGCTGCCGCTGCTGCAATTCACTCATTCCTAACCCATTGTCTTGCACCGTCAGGGCCACCGCCTGGGGTAGTTGGGCGGCACGTATTACTACTTGCAACGGCCGGTCGGGGGCGCGGTATTTGACGGCGTTGCTGAGCAGGTTGTAGACGACGCTGCGCAAATTGGCGGGCGAGAAGGACACAACCAACTCCGAGGGCACCTCGACCGTGAGCTGGGCCTCAGCATCTCGGATGAGGGGGGTTAAGTCTAGGCGCACGGCTTCCACTACTGCGGACAGGACGACCGGCTCGGCGGGGCCGGTGTGGGCGAGTTGCAGCCGGGAAATGTCGGTGAGCTGGCTGATGGTGAACTGAAAGCGGGTCACGGTCTGATTGAGTAGCTCCAGCAGGTGCGCGACCAACTCGTCCTGCTGCACAGCCGCCGGTAGCGTGTCGCGCAGGGCCAGCACGATGCTTTCGATGTTGGTAATCGGGGCTTTCAGGTCGTGCGAGGCCGTGTACACGAAGGTGTCTAGGTCCACATTGGTGCGCGTGAGCTGACGGTTCGTTTCGTTAAGTTCCTCGTTGCTGGTCGTCAGTTCCTCGTTAATGGCAGCCAGTTTCTCGTTCAGGCCCTGTACTTGCTGGCGCGCCAGGACCTGGTCAGTTGATTCCGTCCACATCACGGCAATCCGGGTGACGCGCTGGTGCTCGTCGCGTAGGGGCTTAAAGATGATGGTATAGTACCCCGTATCGGGGAGGCCCGTGTGCGCGCGCTCCAGCTTGATGGGCACCTCGTGCAGCACTACGGGCTCGCCTGATTCTAGCACACCCGTTAGCAACTCTTCGAAGCCCTGGCCAGCTGCGTCGGGTAGGGCTTCGAAGTGCGGCCGGCCCAGTACCTCGGCCGCGGTGCGGCCCCAGATGGCTTCGGCGTTCTCGTTGGCTTGCTCAATGATAAAGGTGGGGCCGCGCAGCACGACAATGGCCATGGGGGCTTGCGCGAAGAGGCGCTGCAACTCTGCCTGCTGCGCCTCGCGCTGCTGGCGGAGCTGCACCTGCTCGGTCACGTCGTAGGCGAACAGACTAACGCCCACAATCTCATCTGCTTCCCGGTAGGCGGAGAGGGTAAAGTGGAAGTAGGCACGGCGCAACGGCCCGTCGGCCGCATCCTGCACCTTGTAGGGTACTTCGTAGCCGTACTGGGGTTGTCCAGTGCGGTAAGTGCCGTCGAGCAGCGCCGAGTAGCTTTGGGCTTCGACCTGCGGAAGGCCCTCGACCACGGGGCGCCCGACCAACTTGCGGTCCCCATAAATCTGCTGGTGGGCGGGATTCTGGTAGGCAATGCGGTGTTCCGGGCCCCGCAGAATGCAAATCGCGGCCGGGGTTTGCTCTAGTATTTGGAAGAAGCCCTCCCGCTCTCGTGCGAGCTGCTGCGCAGCGGCAGCGAGTTGCTGGGTGCGCTGCTGCACCCGCCCTTCTAACTCGGCATTTAACTGGCGCAACTGCTGCTGGGCCTCACTCAGGGCAGTGTTCGCTTGCAGGTACTCCTCGTTGCTGGCCCGGAGCTCTTCGTTGGTAGCCGCCAGCTCTTCGTTGAGCGTCTGCACGCGTTGGCGCGCCAGCACTTGGTCGGTGACCTCGTAGGCAAAGTTAAGGATGCCATCGACCGTGCCCGCCGCATCGCGGGTGGCCTGATAAATGAAATTGTAGTAGCCCGGCGTGAGCTGCCCAGCCTGCTCCAGATACACCAGCGCATCGTGGGCAAAGTAGGTTTCGCCCGTGCGGTACACGTGGTCTAGCAGGTCGAAGATGCCTTGACTGGCCAGTTCCGGGGCCACCTCTCGGAAGGGGCGGCCCGCCACTTGCCGTTTGCCCAACGCCGCCTGGCTGCGCTCGTTCGCAAACTCCATCACGTGGTCGGGGCCACGGTAGGTCGCCACCAGGGCGGGAGCCTGTTCCAACAGGTTCAGCAGGCGCAGGCGCTGGGCCTCGGCCTCGGCCCGGGCCTGCTGCTCGCGGGCCTGGCTGTGGCGCAGGGCCTCCTCTACCCCCGAGCGCGACTGGTCATTGGTATCGGTGAAGCTCACGACTAACTGCTCGCCGTGGCGCCGGGCCACCAGGTGGAAGAATCCGTCCAGCCCATCATGCTGGTAGTTAACCTGATGGCGCTCGGTCTGGCCCGAGGCAAAAGCCGCGCAGTAAAAGGCGAAGATGCCCTCCTCTTGGGAGGCCGGGTACAGTGTCAGGAAAGACTCGGCCGGGCGCTCCGGTAACTGCAACATGCGCTGGGCCGCCGGATTGAGGTGCTCGTAGGCTAAATCATGGATAGGGCCGCCGGGCGCGGCGTAGACGGGGCGAAATACGATAAAGCCCGTGAGCGATACCTCCAACAGCGTCTGCGCCAACTCGGCCGCCGCCGAGGGGTCAGTTGGCTGGGAAGCAAGGGAATAAACCATGTGAGTAGAAGCGCGGCAATTAGTTATCGAAGATAGTACCAGCCTCGGGAGCCAATACCCTACCCCCTCACCAGCCGGTTAAATTAGGCACTGGCCTACCCCAAGGCCAGTTTGGGCAGGTGCTGCCTCTGCTTTTTTTCGTCGTTTCCTACCCTAGATCCAGGCAAAAACCAGACGATCTTCGCCAACCGCCAGGGGCTGAGTCAGCGCCTCGGGCTACTTGGCCAGCGGCAGCTGAATGGAAAAGGTGGTACCGTGGCCTTCCTGGCTCTCAAACCAGATGTGGCCGTGGTGAAGCCCCACAATGGTCTTGATGATGGACATGCCCAGGCCGGTGGTTTTCTCACCCCGTAAGCCCGGCCGCCGCGCCCGCGTAAAGCGTTCGAACAGCCCCGGCTGCAAGGCTACTGGAATACCAATGCCGTCGTCGGCCACCGTGACGAGGATGTGCGCTGGCTGCTGGCTGACCGTGACGCGCAGCTGGCCCCCATCGGGGGTAAACTTGAGCGAATTACCCAGCAGGTTATTGATGACCTGCAAGAATTTGTTCTCGTCAATATCGGCGTAGATGCTCGGGTGCGAGGCCTCGTAGGAGAAGGAGTGCCCGGCGGCATGCTGGCGCTGCTGGTAGTTGTCGAGCACCTGGCGCAGGCTGGTCACCAAGTCGAGGCGCACGCGCACCAGGTCCACGTTGGCCGAGTCGAGAAACTCCTGGTCCACGAAGTCGCGAATTAGCGTTACCCCTTCCTGACAAGCCTGGCGCATGCTGGCAATCAGGCGGTTCAGCTCGGGGTCGTCCAGCGGCTCGACTTTCTCGACCAAGTAGTCGGCCATCTGCTCGACCAGCACCAATGGGCTGGCCAGGTCGTGGGAGAGAATTTCGAGCATCGAGTCTTTCTTGGCCTGGTAGCGCTGGGCGTTCTCCAGCACGGCGTGCGTGCGGGTAATGTCCTCGAAGTGGCCGTTGAGGAGGGTTTCGGGGCCAGCCTCTGGAGAAGTGAAGCCCACCGCGGTCAGGCACAGGTAGCGCAGGCGGCCATCGGGGTGGTGCAGGCGCACCTGCACGCCCTGGATGGTGCCCCCGGCGGCCGCGTAGGCCAGGCGCTCGCGCAGGTAAACGTGGTCGTCGGGGTGCACCGCCGCGAGCCAAGCGGGTAGCTCGTCATTGACGTGGGCTACGAGACCGCCCAGTATGTGGGCGTAGGCGGGGCTCACGTACAGCACTCGGCCATCTGCGGGGCGGTAGGAGAAAAACAGCAAGGGGCTGCGGTCGGCTAGCGCGACGAGGGAGGGCGATACATCCATGAATGGCCAAAACTACGTCGGGCCATTCAGTTAGCAAGCAACTCCTCCTAGGCCCGTTCCTGGGCACCTGGCAAAGTATTTTCTTGTTTACTGGTGCCCGTGCAGGGGTTCTTTCTAATGGGCGAATTCAGGTGATAGGCTATCAGCCCCAGGGGTTGTAAGATGGCTACTGATTGTTTGAATTTGACCTATCAAACAGGAATGTCTTTTTGAGATGCTTGGCACACCCGCTGAATTGCTCGGAATTGTCCTTTTGCATGTAGTCAGCAGTGAGGTGGTCCAGTTACGCTGCACAGTTTAGAGAACTAAATTGAAGATGCTGTTGATGAGCATGATAGGGCGTATGATAGTCGATGCTAGAGTGCAGGCGCTAGTAATTACATTAATCAAAATAGTCGGCGGCGCTGGCTTGGGCTTGGGCCAAGTCGGCAAAAACGGGCCGCTCGAGGACCTCCGTTTTGAGGCGCGACCACAGGCTCTTGGCCTGCGCATTGTCCTAGCAGTCGCCGCAGCGGCTCTGCGAGCGTAGAGCCTGGTGATCGTACAACAGCTTACGATACCCGGCACTTGGCCCACCAAGGCTACTTTGTCTACCTCGGCTGCCGGGACTTGGCTAAAAGGCAGCAGGCCGTGGCCGACTTGGTCAAAGCTGGCCTCACGCACGTCGAAGCCATTCAACTTGATGTCTGCAATAAAGCCTCCATTCAGACGGCCGAACAGACCATCCGGGAGAAGACCACCGTCCTAGACGTGTTAATTAACAATGCCGGCATTCTGGGCGAGATGCCCCAAAACGCCTTGACTACCGGCACTAACCAGCTACGCGAGGTATTCGACACCAACTTCTTTGGTACCATTGACGTGACGCAAACCTTTCTGGACCTGCTCGGGCAGGCGCCGGTTCCCGTCATTGTCAACATCACCTCGGGCTTGGCCTCGCTCACCTTGCAAAGCGACCCGACGTGAGCGGGCAAGTGGGAGGGTATCGGTCGGCGGGCTCGGGTCGGCCGCATACTTTCATACTGTTAGCTTCCAGTTCGGTCTGGTGAATTGTGATATCCTTGCTAGGCAATACGGAAAGACCAAGCTGAGGCGGCTCCTGCTTAAAGGTGCTGAAAGTGCCGCTGGCTTTGAGGTAGGCGCGTTTTACCTGCCCAAGTTGCCTGATGTTAGCCGCCCGCAGGTTGGCAAATAACTGGGGACGCGAGAGGTTGGTGCGCTTCATGGCCGCTAGGTCGAGCACGCCATCGACCACCACTATCTCCAAATTTCTCTGTGTAAGGGATTCGACCTTTCTATACTTAAACCGCAAGCACTTAACTCCTCTGTACAAGAGCACAATGCACGTCAGCACTAAGGCTCCTTGCAAGATTCCCCGGTCGGGAATCTACATGAGTACCGACACGATGCCGCCCAGCATTATCATGACCGAAAGCTCGGCCACGCTGAGCTGCGCGTTCATGAGCTTGCCCAGCAGGCGCATGAACGCGCAGCAGCAGGTATACCACGAGCGTGCGCAGGGCCGCTTCGAGCAAAAATTCGAGCGGCGCTTGGCCCAGCAGAATCCGCTGCCAATCACCCAAATGGATTTCTTATTTTCTCATCACTAATGTCTTAGAAAGCACCCATGGCGTTGTTCGGGGGTAAAAGCCGAATCGAGTTTTGCCCCTTACCTGGCCGGATAGCTGCCCAGTGCCCGCGCCAGATAGGCGCGTCGGCCTAGTAATACCCCCTTGATAAATTGCGGGTTACAGCTGCGCCTACTCCGCAATAACATGTGCTGTTCTTATAGCATAGGCGTAGCACTAGCAGCCAGATAGCCAAGCGTATGCACTGGCAGCCGGCCAATTACTCCGTATAAATGCGGGGCAGCATGGGGACTTGACTGGGTAAAATCCGTGTTTTTCACTTCGCCTCAGCGGGTAGGTGACCGTTAAAGTCCCTACGTTGCTATCCCCGCTGCGGCACCATGCGCCCTAGTTTTTGTGGCCCGAGCCAGGGCAGCACCCAGCCCGAGTATCCTTAAACCCGCCCGCTTTGCTACCGGGCGCAGGCCCACAATGTACGCGCGCAAATAAGGCCAGCCGCTGACCGCGCTCAGCTTTTGCCAGGCCGCCAAAACCACTGGAAGTGGCGCAAGCCCAGCTGGCTGCGTAGCCGCAGCGGGAGCCTTGGGTATGGTAGCCGCTTTCCTCAGCAAGCTTAGTGATAGCCGCATTTCAATAGTATGTCCCGCTTGATTTGCAATACTCTGAGTCAACCAAAAAGCGCTCGCCAGCACAAGGAATTTTAAGTTATTTCGATTTAATTTAAGCACCCTACCCCTATGGCCTCTCCCAAACTGCGCGGCAACGACTTGCGCAAACTCGGCTATCCCGAAGGCCGCGCCACCACGCTGGCGCTCGATATTCTGGCCGACAAGCAGCTGCGCACGCTCGATAAAGGCAGCGCGCTGGCTTTGCTGCAAAAGATAAAGCATGACCCTTACGCCTACCTGCGCGATTCGCTATGGCGCGAACTAGCCCGGGAATTTGTGCCGGACCCCAGCCGCAGTGTGGGCCTCAACCCCGCAGTAAAAGACTACCGCCGCTACGGCGAAGCCTTTATCGAAGATGGCGCCCGCCGCCAGATGGACACCGCCATGCAATTACCCATCACGCTCGACGGCGCGCTCATGCCCGATGCTCACCAAGGTTATGGCCTGCCCATTGGGGGCGTGCTGGCCGTCGATAATGCGGTGATTCCGTACGGGGTAGGCATGGACATTGGCTGCCGGATGGCCTTATCGGTCTTCGATCTGCCCCCGCGCTACTTGGCTCAACGTACCCAGGAGTTAAAAAAGATGCTGCACGCCCACACGCGCTTCGGCAGCAAGGAAGTATTCAAGCACCCGGCTGATGACCCCATCCTGGACCGACCCGAGTTTAAAGAAATCGCCGTGGTACGCGGCAAGCGCGAGGCAGCCATCAACCAGTTGGGTTCGTCGGGCTCGGGCAACCACTTCGTAGAATGGGGCCTCGTAGATATCACGACCGAGGATAATGAGCTGGGCTTACCCGTGGGCCGGTACCTGGGTCTGCTCTCGCACAGTGGCTCGCGGGGGCTGGGCGCGGCTATTGCCCAGCACTACACCAAAGTGGCTATGGCTAAGTGCCTGCTACCGCCCGAGGCGCGCTACCTAGCCTGGCTCGACCTCAACACGCAGGAAGGCCAGGAATATTGGCTCGCCATGAACCTGGCTGGCGACTACGCCTCTGCCTGCCACCGCGACATTCACCGCCGGTTAAGCCTTGCACTGGGCGAAAAACCGCTGGCCAAGGTCGAAAACCACCACAATTTTGCCTGGCGCGAAACGCTGCCCGACGGTCGCGAAGCCATTGTGCACCGCAAGGGCGCCACGCCAGCTGGCCAGGGAATACTGGGCGTCATTCCAGGGTCGATGACGGCGCCAGGCTTTATTGTGCGCGGACGGGGCGAGCGCGATTCTTTACAATCGGCCTCGCACGGGGCGGGGCGGCGACTGTCGCGCACCCAGGCTAAGCAGCAGGTGAGCGAAGGCGAACTACGTCGCTTGCTGCGCGACAAGGGCGTTGAACTCATTGGTGGCGGGCTCGATGAAGCCCCGATGGCTTATAAAGACATTCACCAGGTGATGGCCCACCAGCACAACCTAGTGGATGTGCTCGGTTCCTTCACACCCCGCATTGTGCGCATGGATGCGGGCGGCGCGGGTACTAACAAATACGGCGGCGAGTAGCAGCGGCTTACTGATTGGCGGACCCTATTCACGTTTGGGCCGCGTCGTAGCTAGGGTGTCTAGCTGCGTTGCCGCGCTCCTTTAACTAGGAAAACCTATGCTCTGTACAGGCAGCTACCAGCCGGTTTATCTCATAGGATTGGACGGGGTAGGCCATCAACAAGCTAGGTATAGGGCTAAGATCGCGGCGGCCACTTCATACTATATATCAGTTGCATACGCCTCATAATCTTATCATAACTGGCCACTTGAAAGGCATATGCGTAGCGCAAGCAAGTGTCTAACACATTCGCTACTGCGGTTAGAGATAACGCTGTAAGTGTCTAGACAAAGTGGTATGATGACAATGACCGCGATACTTTTCAGAGCCGGGTTGCGTCTATTCAGTGATTCCCTATACCCGCTATAAAGACACCACGTCGAACCACGTGCCAGCTTTACCCGGGCAGGTGGTTCGGCGTGGCAGGGAGAATAGTTCCGCCCCCGCAGGGGGTAAGGCCAGGCGGCGAGGCCAGCTAGCCAGGCTGGGATGGGGCTAACATGCCAACAGCCCCGGGCCGACCGCTG
>Ga0160428_1002078_pt1 | contig 13067 bp, 6 predicted proteins | sample SolpanmetagenomM_FD_108198 | JGI IMG/M metagenome (GOLD analysis project Ga0160428, IMG submission 108198) | Solar panel surface microbial communities from Lawrence Berkeley National Laboratory, California, USA - M | ecosystem: Engineered > Built environment > Solar panel > Unclassified ... | reverse complement strand
GATTTCGGGGGACGGGCTCGTCGCCAACGCCGCGGGCGCGAACAATTTCGCCGGCATCGTCAACAGCGTGAACATCTTCGGGCCGAACCAGCCGGGTATCGCCGGCGCGCTCGGCAGCCCGATCCAAGGCTTCGATCGCAAGCGCAACCAGTTCGTCACCGCCGCGACGATCAGCGGCACGCTGGAAGAGATCTTCTCGCTTCCCGCCGGACCGATCGGCTTCGCCACGGGCGTGGAATATCGCCGCGAAACCGCCAGCATCACGCAGGATTCCGCGCTGCTCAGCGGCAACACCTACCGCCAGGGCGTCCAGGCGGCCTATCGCGGGGCGTTCGACGTCGCCGAACTGTATGGCGAAGTGCTCGTCCCGCTGATCCACGATACACCGCTGATCCGCAAATTGTCGGTCGGCGGCGCCTATCGCCTGTCGGACTATAACCTGTTCGGCACGCACGGCACGTGGAAGGTCGAGGGCAATTGGGAAATCGATCGCAATCTCCGCGTCCGCGGCACGTATCAGCGCGTCCTGCGCACGCCGAACTTCGGTGAATTCGCTGCCAGCACGTCCTCGCTGCCGTTCAACAACCTCGTCACGGTCGATCGGCTCAAGCCGCGCTACGGCGGCGATCCGTGCGTGATCGGCACCGGCAATGCGGCGCAATGCGCCCGCTTCGGCGCACCGGCGGTCGGCTCGGCCAATTCCAACGCCGCCAGCTATCTGACCGGCAATTACTATTATGGCGGCAACCCGGCGATCCAGCCCGAAACCGGTTACACCACGACCGCCGGCGTGGTCATCACGCCGACCTTCATTCCGGGCCTGAACGTCACCGTCGACTGGTACGAACTCGATCTGCGCGGCGCGGTCGGCGTGATCCAGCCGATCGCCGCGATCACGAGCTGCTACGTCACCAACCCCACCGCGGACAATCCGCTGTGCGCGCTCGTCACGCGCAACCAGGACGGCACGTTCAAGGATGCGTTCGTCAACAACCAGAATCTCGGGCGGCTGTTGCAGCGCGGTCTGGACATCACCGCCAGCTACACGCTGCGCGCGGATTGGCTTCCGGGCCGCGGCGTCCGCGCTTCGTATCAGGGCAATATCGTCACGTCGTACCTGATTCAGGCGAACGCCACCGTCGCCGCGATCCAGTGCAAGGGCACGTTCGGCGCGACCTGTTCCAGCGATGGTACGACTCTGGTGCAGCCGGCCTATCGCCACACCGCCGGGCTTGGCTATCAACTCGATCGCGGCGTTATCCAGTTCGACTGGCAGCGCATCGGCAAAGTCCGGTCGAGCAGCGTCGGATCGACCGAGACGCTGTCGGCACAGAATACGTTCGACCTGTCCGCGTCGTACGATTTCACCGATCGCGTGACGATGACCGCCGGACTGTACAACATGTTCGACAAGAACCCGCCGCGCGTATCGACGGGGGGCGTGTTCAACACCTTCCCCGATACGTACGACATCCTCGGTCGCACGGTCGGCATCTCGCTGTCGGCGCATCTTTGATCGGGTGACCTCGTCACTCCTGCCCGGGCCGGCGCCATAACCGGCCGGCCCGGGCGGGAGATCGAAGCGCCCGGACAACCCGGCACGATGCCGGCTGGAGTCTCCCTGCGATGATGCTGCCGTTTTCTATCGCCGACTGGCTCGTGATCGCCGGATACGTCCTGCTGCTGGTCGCCGGGGGATGGATCTTCACGCCGCGCAAGACCGCGTCGGCGCACGATTACTTCCTTGCCGGCGGCAACGTCCCGGCGTGGCTCGCCGCGATCTCGGTCCTGTCGGCGACCCAATCGGCGGCGACGTTCCTCGGCGCGCCCGATTACGGCTATCACGGCGACCTTACCTATCTCAGCGGCAATATCGGCGGGCTGCTCGGCGCGATCTTCGTTGCTCATGTGCTCATCCCGCGTTTCTACGCGATCCGCGCCACGACCGCGTACGAACTGCTGACGATGCGCTTCAGCGCCAAGGCGACGCGCTGGGCCGGCGGCATGTTCCTGATCGGGCGGGTGTTCGCCGGCGGCGCGCGCGTCTATCTCGCCGCGATCGCGCTGGCGATGGTCATCACCGGCAGCGTCAATGCGCAGGGCATCATGATAGCCGCGGCGATCCTGGTCGTGGTCAGCGTGCTGTTCACGTTCATCGGTGGTCTGAAATCCGTACTGTGGAACGACCTGATCCAGTTCGTCGTCTATCTCGGCTCGGCGATCGCGGTGCTGGTGTTCCTGCGCCTGTCGATCCCCGCATCGAACGGCGAGATCCTGCACGCGCTGGCCAATGCTCCGGGCGGAATCGACAAGCTCCGCCTGTTCGATTTCTCGATGGATCTGTCTCGCCCCTTCTCGATGCTCGCGATCATGACCGGGCTCGCCTTGCTGTACATCGCCAATGCCGGGATGGATCAGGACACGACCCAGCGCCTGCTGTCGTGCAAGGATGCGAAGACCGGCGCGCGCAGCCTGTACATGTCGGTGCTGGCGACCGTGCCGGTGGTCGGCATGTTCATCGTCATCGGCCTGTTGCTGTCGATCTTCTACGATCGCCCGGACCTGATGGGTGGCGCGAGCGCGACCGCGGCGAACGAATTCGGTGGCGAGAAGATCAGCATCTTCATGCATTACATCCTCACCCAATTGCCCGGCGGGCTGCGCGGTCTCGTCACGATCGGGATTTGCGCCGCCGCCGTCGCGACCACCAATTCGGCGCTTAACGCCATGTCGTCGGTGCTGGTGCAGGATTTCTACCGGCCGTGGCGCGAACGTCGCGGCGCGGTCGAGGAACATCATTTCGTCCAGGCCGGCCGCGCCGGCATGGGCGTGATCGGCTTCGCGATGTTCGTGATGGCGGTCGTGTCGTTCTACTGGCAGCGCTACAGCGACATGGGGCTGCTGGAATTCGCGCTCCAGGTGATGGTCTTCACCTATGCCGGCATCCTCGGCGTCTACTTCACCGCCTTGTTCACGCGCCGCGGCACCACCGGATCGGTGATCGCCGCCTTGCTGGTCGGCTTTGCCGTCATCCTGCTGCTGCAACCGGGCATCGCGCGTGCGATCGGCCTGCCGTCCGTCCTCAACGGACTGGCCTTCCCCTTCCAGCTTTGCATCGGAACGCTCATAGCCTTCATCATCTGTGCCGCGCCCGCCGGCCCGGCGCGGAACGGCACCACGCCGGTGGCCCGGCGTGCCGAGGCCTGAAGCCACTTCCCCATCCCCGCCCCAGCAAGCGACCCAAGATATCATGAACACCGAAACGCTCGATCCCCGCTTTCTCGATCTCGATCTCTGGCCGACCCAGGTGGCGGTCGAGGCGATGCTGGAAGGCCAGATGGCCGCCATCGCCGCGATCCAGTCGCAGACGCTGGCGATCGCGCAGGCGGCAGAAGCGGCCGCCGGCCGACTCGGCGGGAGCGGACGGCTGATCTTCGTCGGTGCCGGCACCTCCGGGCGCCTCGCCGTGCAGGATGGGACCGAATTATACCCTACTTTCGGCTGGCCGATGGAACGGCTCGTCTTCCTCATGGCCGGCGGTATCGGCGCCTTGACCGTGGCGTATGAAGGGGCGGAAGACGATGTGGAGGCGGCTTGCGCGGATATCGGCGGCTGCGGCATCACCGCGGCGGACGTGGTGATCGGCGTCGCGGCGAGCGGGCGCACGCCCTACACCGTCGCCGCGATCGAGCAAGCGCGCGCCGCCGGGGCGCTGACGATCGCCATCGCCAACAATCCCGCCACGATCCTCGTCGATGCCGCGGAGCATGCGATCGTCGCGGTGACCGGCAGCGAAGTGCTTGCCGGCTCCACCCGGATGAAGGCCGGCACCGCGCAAAAGGCCGTGCTCAACATGCTGTCGACCGCGATCATGCTGCGCCTGGGCCTCGTCCATCGCGGCCGGATGGTGGCGATGCGCATCTCCAACGCGAAACTCTTGCAACGTGGTCTCCGCATGGTTCAGGATATTGCGGGGGTAGACGCGGACATGGCGGCACGGGCACTGGATGCGGCGGACAACGATATCCGCATCGGCGTGATCGTCGCCAAGGGGCTGACCGCGGATGCCGCCCGCACTCTGCTCGATCGCCACGACGGCAATCTGCGGAGCGCGCTCCGGCATCTCGACGAGCATCGAGCCGCGAACGGGCGACCGTGACCGCATTGCGCGACATCGCCTGGACGCGGAGCGAGGAAGGGACGCCGCTCTACCTGCAACTGGCGCGCAGCCTGCGGGACCATATCAGCGGCGGCGGGATCGATCCGGGCAGCGCGCTGCCGTCCGAACGCGACCTGAGCGAGATGGCGGGCCTGTCGCGCGTCACCGTGCGCAAGGGCATCAAGCAGTTGATCGACGAAGGCGTTCTGGTCCGCAAGCAGGGATCGGGCACGTTCGTCGCGCGCCGGATCGAGGCGGCGGGCGCCAGACTGAACAGCTTCAGCGACGATACGCGCTCGCGCGGCGAGGACCCCGGCGTGGTGTGGATCTACAAATCCTACGCGCTGCCGACCGAGGAGGAAGCGACCGCGCTCGGCCTCGCACCGACCACGCGCGTCGCGCGGCTCGGCCGCGTCCGTCTTGCGGGCGGCGAACCGCTGGCGATCGAGCATGCCGTGATCCCGGCGGAATTCATGCCCGATCTCGAAAGCCTCGGCGATTCGCTGTATCAGGCGCTGGAACGGCACGGCTTCCGCCCGACCTCGGGCACGCAGCGCGTCCGCGCCTCGCTCGCCACGCCGACCGAAGCGGGCATCCTCAGCGTGCAGCAGAATTCCGAAGTGCTGCGCATCGAACGCCGCACGCGCACGCCGGACGGGCGCTTCGTCGAATTCACCCGCTCGGTCTATCGCGGCGACCGCTACGAATTCGTCACCGACCTCAACGTCGTCTGACCTGCCGCGTGGCAGGGCCGGCGCAGTCCGCGCCGGCCCCGTCCCTCACTTCATCTCGAACCGCACGCCGACGCGGAAGGCGCGGCCCAGCAGGTCCGAATAGGTGCTGTTCGCCGCCAGCCCGGTTTCCGGCAGCAGCAACGGCCAGCGATCGAACAGGTTGGTCACGTTCAGGAACACCTGCCCGTCCGTCCCGCCCATCGTCACCTTCGCGGTCAGGTTGAGATCGGCGTAGAACACGCCCGACACGCGGTTGCTGTCATAGGTCGGGAACTGCGTCGTCGAGGCCGGGCACCCTGTCTGGCATTCGATGCCGTTGGCGACATACTTGCCCGCGCTCACGCCGCGCCCGACCGCGGTGATCGAGAAGGCCGGCGTGTCGTATGCCGCGCTGACGCGGTAGATCCATTTCGGCGTCGTCGCCTGCCCGCCATTCACGCCGACCTGGTTCAGCACCACCGTGCTCGGCACGCCGCTGTTGAACAGATTGTCGATGTAGCGCGTCGCCACGCCGCGCAGCGTGAACGCGCCTTCCGCCTTGTCGAAGATGCGGTCGAGCGGCAGCCGGTACGACCCGTCAATGTCGATCCCGCGCACCAGCTGGCTGGCGGCGTTGAACGGCTGGCTGCGGAACTGCAGATACGGCTGGCCCGGCGTGGAGCGTGCCGGATCCGTCGTATAGGCGTTGCAGAACTGCTGCTGGCCCTGGAAGCACAGGTTGATGATGTCCTGTGCGCCGAACGTGCTGATCGCATCCTTCAGGTCGATCCGGAAATAATCGACCGACAGGTTGAAGCCGCGCAGGAACCGCGGCGACAGCACCGCCCCGATGTTCCAGCTATCCGACTTTTCCGGCCGCAGGTTGAGGTTGCCCGTCACCACCGCCGAATAGCCGAACGTCGCCGGCCCGTTGGCGCCGTCGTTGGTATAGGCCGGGTTGCGCACCGAATCGCTGTTGGCGGAACCCGCCGCGAACAGTTCGTTGAGGTTCGGCGCGCGGATGTCGCGTGAGCGCGTGACGCGGAAACGGATATCCGGGATCGGCTGCCACGTCGCGCCGGCCTTCCACGTCGTGACGTAACCCGCGGTGGAATAGTCCGTCGCGCGCACGGCCCCGTTGAATTCCAGGCCGAAACCCAGCGGCACGACGGTCTCGAGATACGCTTCCTTGACGTTGTAGCTGCCGTTGGTCGGCAGGTAGTTGCCCACCGACCAGCGGTTGGTCGTCGTCGGACGGCCGTTCGCATCCAGCGTCGTCAGCGGCTGGAACTGGTCCGGCACGAAACCGCTGATCTTCTCCTTGCGATATTCCGCACCCACCGCGATGCTGACGTCGCCGGCCCAGGTCGAGAATGGCGTGACCGAAAGGTTCGCCGCGGCATTGTACTGCTCGACCAGTTCGTCGCGATACGGATCGCCGAGCACATAGGCGATCGCCGCCGGATTGGCGACGCCGATGCCCAGGCGATTGAGCGCGACGCAGCCCGGATCGTTGTTCGTCGTGCTGGCATCGACGTTGATCAGGCACTGGATCGACCCGGCGGCATAGCCCCCGGTGTTGCCGGCCGGGGCGAATGCCGCCGCGGTGGCGTTGTTCATCCGCGCGATGTTCATCACGTTGCGCAACTGCTCGCGCAACTTGGCGCGGCCATATTGGCCATAGACGTTCCAGGTCGCGCTCTTGCCGAACAGGTCGCCCGTGCCTTCCAGCCCGGCGGCATAACGCTGCACCTCGCGCTTGTTGTCCACGCCGCGGAACGGCAGGTCGGCGGCGGTCGTCGCCAGCGTCACGCCGGTGATGTTGGCCAGCTGCGTCGGCCCGAGCGCGTTGTAGAGGAACGCGTTGCAGGTCAGCGGCGCGGCCGCCGCGGTCGCCGCGGTGCCGCACCCGGTCGCGGTCAGCGCGATGCCGGTCGACAGGTTCGGGCCGGCGTTGAAGAACACCTTCTGCTTGTTGTACGCGCCCTCGGCGAACAGTTCGACATTGTCCGCCACTTCGAAGCTGACGCGCCCGAACACGCCGCGGCGATCGTCGCGCGGGTCGAGGCCGATGCGGCGGCCGGAATCGTTGACCCGCCAGTCGCCACCCTGAGTCAGCGTGGGCGGCGCGGTGCCGTTGACCGCCGGGAAGGTCAGCGCGCCGAACTGGAACTGCTGCTGCGCGCCGTTCTGGCCGAAATAGATGCCGCGCAGCCGGTTTGCGACACCGCCGGCCGAACCGGTGATCAGCCCGCCCGGCGTCGAGTTCGCCGCGCCGACCTGTTTGCGGATCAGGAACTGCGGCACGGTGAAGTTCGTCGTCGCATTGTAATCGGGGTTGGTGATGCGCACGAAACCGGTCGCGTTCCAGTCGCGATCGACTTGGTAGATTCCGTCGTGATGCGCGATTTCGCCCGACAGCAGGATATGCCCGCGATCGTCGCTGCCGAACGAGAAACCGCCGGCGATGCTGGCGGAATAGTTGCCGCCGTCGCCCTTGTCGGTCACGCCGCTGTCGATCGAGGCCTTGATGCCCTTATACTTCTTGTCGAGCACGAAGTTGACGACACCCGCGACCGCATCCGAACCGTAGGCGGCGGAGGCGCCGCCGGTGACGACCTCGACGCTCTTCACCAGCGATTGCGGAATCGTGTTGACGTCGACCAGCCCGGTGATCGTCGACCCGACCGAACGCCGCCCGTCGAGCAGCACCAGCGTGCGCGTTTCGCCCAGGTTGCGCAGGTTGAGCGCGTTGATGCCGGCCTGCCCGCTCGACAGGTTGAGGCGGGAATTGGCCGGGCGGGTCGAACCGGCCAGCGCCGGCTGCTGGTTGACGAAATCGGCGATGTTGTTGGTCGGCGACTGGTTGAGGATCTCTTCCTGCGTCAGCACGGTGACCGGCGTCGGTGCCTGGAAGCCGTTGCGTGCGACGCGCGATCCGGTGACGAGGATCTCGCCATCGCCTTCTGCCTGCGCCGGCGGGTCGGTCTTCGCCACCGCGGTTTCGGTCTGCGTCGTGCCGCCCTGGCTCGTATCGGCCTGGCTCGTATCGGCCTGGCTCGTATCGGCCTGGGTCGGTGCGGTCTGCGCCATTGCCGGCGATGCGAGACCGAGTGCGACAGCCAGTGCGGCCCAGCTCGACGCGGTCGTCAGGCCGGTAACATGTCGCTCGAAGTGTACGGATTTCTTCATTTCGCCCCCAAATATCGCTGCTCGTCGCGCCGTAATGCCGCCGGTCTGCCGTCGTTTCGCCTGCGGATCCGCCGATCCGGTCGCATCCTCCCTGGAAGTGTGCGCCGGTCATGTCGGATAGGCGAAGGTGCGCGCCCGCGGCAATCTGCGTCAAGCCCTTGAGCTCGTGAATTCGCTTCATGGAACCATAACCCGGACTTATGGCTTGCGCCCATAAACATGCCTTATGGTCTGCGCAGTGCTTGCCATACCGCGTCTGCAACAATGCGCGGTACGTTCGGTGTGGGTCCACAACAGGAAAGGTGCCCATGATCAACCGCCGGTTGTTCCTCCACGGGTCGGTTGCGACGCTTGCCCTCGCCCCCGCGCTGATCGCGCACGCCGATCAGAAGGGGCCGGATCAGAAGAGGACGGTTTCCGTGACGCATGATGGCCCGATCGAGATCGTCGACGACGTCTACGGCGTCCCGCACATCCGCGCGCGATCGATCCCGGATGCGTTCTTCGGGCAGGGCTATGTCGTCGCGCGCGACCGGCTGTTCCAGATCGATTTCGGGCATCGCCGCGAACTGGGGCGCATGGCCGAGGCGTTCGGTGCCGAGTTCGCCCGCTATGATGCGGTCGCCCGGTTGTTCCATTATCGCGGCGATATCGATGCCGAATTGCGCAATGTCCCGGCGAACGTACTGGCCTGCGCGCAGGCCTATGTCGCGGGCATCAATGCGCGGATCGACGAGGTGCTTGCCGATCCCGCACTGCTGCCGCTGGAATATACGATCCTCGGCGTGAAACCGATGCAATGGGACGTGCGCGAACTGGTGCTCGCGCGCGGCGCATCGATCGGCAATGCGGACGACGAGGTACGCCGCGCGCAACTCGCCGCGCTGGGATTGCTCGATCTCGATGCCGTGGTCGCGCCGTTGCGTCCGGCATGGAAGATGACCGTGCCCGCCGGGCTCGACGCCGCCGCCGTGTCCGAGGCCGATCTGGGCGTGATGCGCCAGGGCGCGCTGCCGTTCGGCCCCGAAACGCCGACTTCAAGCCAGAACGACGCGCTGACCGAGCGCGCCAATGCCGGCAGCAACGCCTGGACGATCGCTCCCTCGCGCAGCGCCACCGGCCGCCCGATCCTCGCCAACGATCCGCATCTCGGCATTGGCGGCTTCGGCCCGCGCCACGTCGCGCACCTGACCGCGCCGGGGCTCGACGTGATCGGTGGCGGTGCGCCGGGCCTTCCCGGAATCATGCAGGGCCATACCGATCGCTTCGCGTTCGGGCGGACCAACTTCCATATCGACCAGGAGGATCTGTTCGTCCTCGAACTCCATCCTGACGACCCCGAACGCTACCGTCACGCGGGTAGCTGGAAGCGGTTCCAGCGCGTCGACGTGAAGATTCCGGTCAAGAATGCGCCGCCGCATCCTGTGACGTTGCGCTATTCGGTGCAGGGACCGGTCATCTCGCACGATCCGAAGACGCATCGCGCCACGGCGCTCGGCTCGATCGCGATGCAGCCGGGTGGCGGCGGTTCGTTCGCGATGATCGCGATCAACCTGGCGACCGACTGGACCTCGTTGCGCGAGGCCTTCCGCCTGCATCCGTCACCGACCAATTTCCATTATGCCGATGTCGACGGCAATACCGGCTGGCAGGTGATCGGATTCGCCCCGGTGCGCAAGCAGGGCGAAGGGCTTTTGCCGGTGCCGGGCGACGGCCGCTACGACTGGATCGGAATGCGGAACTTCGCTTCGCTGCCGAGCGAGTATAACCCCAGGAAGGGCTGGCTCGCGTCCGCCAACCAGGACAATCTGCCGCCGGATTGGCCGCGCGACCGCATTCCCGCCTTCTCCTTCCGCGATCCGTATCGTTACGATCGGATCGCGTACGTGCTCTCCGCGCAGACGAAGCATGGGCTGGAAGAAAGCGTGAAGCTGCAGCACGATACGCTCTCCACCCCGGCGCGTCAGTTGGTCGCGCTGCTCCCCGCGCGGCGCTCCGACGCTGCCGATATGCTGCGTCTCTGGGATGGCCATATCGATGCCGACAGCGGTGCGGCGGCGCTGTTCGAGATCCTGTGGCGCGAACTCGGCAAGCGCATGCTGGCCGCGATCGTACCGGAACGCGCCAAGGCACTCGTGACGGAGATCGCACCGTCGGTGCTGCTGGGCCTGCTGGCGCACCCGGACGCGCGGCTCGGCAGCGATCCGGTCGCCGCGCGCGACGCACTGTTCGATGCGGCACTGGTTTCGGCCTGGGCCTCGGCACGCAGCCTGCTCGGCGCGGATCCTGCCGCATGGCGCTGGGCGACGCTGCATCAGGTCCGCATCACGCACCCGCTGGCGCGCGTGCCGGCGATCGCCGCCGCCTTCCCCGCGATCGAGGGCGAAGGTACGGGCGGCGATTCCTATACCGTCATGGCCCGCTGGCTTGGCAACGGCCCGGGCTGGCGCGCCAGCGGCGGCGCGAGCTATCTGCAGGTGATCGACGTCGGCGCATGGGATAATTCGCTGATGCTCAACCTGCCCGGCCAGTCGAACGATCCGCGCTCGCCGCACTATCGCGACCAATATGCGCCGTGGATCGCCGGCGCGCTGCAACCGATGATCTTCAGCCGCGCCGCGGTCGATGCGAACGCCGCCACGCGGTTCACGCTCCGGCCGCAGGGCCCAACAAAGGGAAACCGCCGATGAAACGTCTGATCCTGTCCGCATTGCTCGTCACCGTCGCCGGTCCGGCACTGGCGGCGGCACCGGTCGATGTCGTGATCCGCGGCGGTACGATCTATTCGGGCGAGGATGCCGCGCCGATCACCGGCGATGTCGAGATCACCGGCGACCGTGTCGTCTATGTCGGCCCGACGCGGCGCACGCCGGCCACCCGCGTGATCGACGCCAAGGGCCAGATCGTCGCGCCCGGTTTCATCGACGCACACACGCACCCCGATACCTATATCCGCTCGAAGGACGCCAAACAGCGGCTCAACCTGCCATGGCTCGCACAAGGCGTGTCGACGGTGGTGATCGGCGTGGACGGCTATGGTACGCCCGATATCGCCGACGATGCCAGGGCGCTGACCGCCTCCGGCGTCGGCACCAACCTCGTGCCGTTCGTCGGCTTCGGCGCGATCCGCACGCGCGTGCTGGGACAGGATGATCGCGCCCCGAGCGCTGCCGAACTGGCACAGGAACGCGCGCTCGCCGCCAAGGGCATGTGCGAGGGTGCGTACGGCCTGTCGACCGGTCTGTTCTACGCTCCGCAGAGTTTCGCCAAGACCGAAGAGGTCGTCGCCGTCGCACGCGAGGCGGGCAGCCGCGGCGGCATCTACGATACGCACCAGCGCGACGAATCCAGCTATACGATCGGGCTGATCGGCTCGACCAAGGAGGCGATCGAGATCGGGCGCGAAGCCGGGATGCCGGTCCATTTCGCGCACCTCAAGGCGCTCGGCGTCGATGTGCAAGGCGAGGCGCCGCAATTGATCGCGACGATCGAGGCGGCGCGCGCTGCCGGCCAGAACGTCACCGCCGATCAATATCCCTGGCTGGCGTCCGGCTCCAGCGTCGATGCCTCGCTGCTGCCGCGCTGGGCCAGCGACGGCGGTTATGCCAGGATGATCGCGCGGTTCGACGATCCCGCCACGCTCCAGCGCATCAAGGTCGAAATGGTCGAGAACCTGCGACGGAGGGGCGGCAAGGAATCGATCCTGCTGACCAGCGCCGGTCAGCCGTGGACGGGCAAGACGCTCGGGCAGATGGCGGCGACATGGGGCCTCAGCCCGGTCGATGCCGCGATCCGCATCCTGCGCGTCGCCAACCCCGCCGGCACCGGTCCGGCCGGGGTCAGCGTCGCCAGCTTCAACATGGCGGATCGCGACGTCGACCTGATCATGAAGCAGCCCTGGGTCGTGACCAGTTCGGACGGGTCCGACGGCCATCCCCGGCAATATGCTACCTTCCCGCGCAAATATCAGGTCTATGTGCGCGAACGGAAGGTCATCACGCTGCAGAATTTCGTCCGCCATTCGACTGGCCTGACCGCCGATATGTATAAGCTGGATCATCGCGGCTATCTGCGGCCGGGCTATTTCGCCGATGTCGTCGTGTTCGATCCGGTCAAGTATGAGCCCCGCGCCGATTACGTCCATCCGCGCGTGCCGAGCGTCGGGGTCAAGGCGCTGTTCGTCAACGGCAAGCTGGCGCTGTCGAACGGCGCGACGACCGGCGCGGCGGCCGGCCGCGTGCTGCTCCGCCCGAAGCCGACCGGTTGTCCGGCATCGTGAATCTTCGCCATATCGAGATTTTCCACGCGGTTTACGTCAATGGCTCGGTCAGCGCGGCGGCGCGCGCGCTGAACATCTCGCAGCCCTCGGTGTCCAAGACGCTGCGCCACGCGGAGACGTTGCTCGGCTTCGAGCTGTTCCAGCGCACCAACAGCCGGCTCGTCCCGACCGAGGACGCGCATGCGCTGTTCGGAAATGTCGCCGATATTCAAGAACGTGTCCGCGCGCTGCGCGAGGCGGGGCGCAACCTGCGCGCTGGCGCCGGCACGACTTTGCGCATCTCGGCCCTGCCCAGCCTCGCGCTCGGCGCGCTCCCCACCGCCGTCTCGCGCTTCCTCCAGCTTCGCCCCGAAGTTCGCTTCGATCTTCAAACCGTCCACCACGACGATCTCCTCCGCAAACTGTACGAACGCGAAACCGACATAGCGATCGCGGCGGAGGTGCCGCGCGGCGCGCCGCTCGGTCAGGTCTGGCTGGGCGAAGGCGAGCTGGTCGTGTTCTACCGCGAACAGGACATGCCGGACGCGCCGTCCCGCGTCGAACTGACCCGCCTCGCCGGCCATTCGTTCATCACGCTGGCGGCGAGCGGTCCGATCGGGCAATTGTTCAGCACAGAACTCGATCGCCTGGCGCTCGATCTGGACGAAGTCGCTTCGGCCCGCACCTTCTATATCGCGGCCGCTCTGGTCCGCGCCGGCGTCGGCGTGACGATCGTCGACAACTT
>Ga0160428_1002077_pt1 | contig 13071 bp, 14 predicted proteins | sample SolpanmetagenomM_FD_108198 | JGI IMG/M metagenome (GOLD analysis project Ga0160428, IMG submission 108198) | Solar panel surface microbial communities from Lawrence Berkeley National Laboratory, California, USA - M | ecosystem: Engineered > Built environment > Solar panel > Unclassified ... | reverse complement strand
TCGCGCCGAGCAGGGCCTGCCACGGTATGCTGCCGCGCCATGCCTTACGGATCTGATCGACACCCTGGGTCGAGAAGGAAGCGATGCGGCGCACGTCGCGCGGTGTCGAGGCGATGACGGCGCGCCAGAAAGCGGGCGTCAGCGGCGAATAGACCCGCGTCGAGATCGTCTGGTTGAATTCCTCGACCTGGCCGCGGTCGATCTCGGCGATGAGCTGCGCCGCCTCGACCCCGGCGAGGCCGCCACGCTTGATCGCCGCGTCGATCGCATTGCGTTGCTGCGCCAGCGCCGCGCGCTGCCGGCGGATGACCGGATCCTCCTCGGTCCCTGCGGTCTCTGCGCCGAGACCGGCGATCCGCGCCTCGATCAACGACAGTTGCTCGCCGAGTTGCCGTACGGCATCGGCGCTCGACTGCTGGGCGGCAACGGCCTTGCTGCGCAGCTGCTTCTGCGCGGTGGCATCGGCGCGACTGTCCAGCGCGCGATCGACCGCCCGGATGTCCGTCTCCGCCTGGCCCAGTTGCGCCGAAAGAGCGACGATCGGCGCGCTTTGGCCCTGGCCGTGGCCCTGATCTTGGGCGAAGGCAGCGCCGCCCGCGGCCAGCAGCACGAGAAGCATCAGCAGGGTGTTCAGCCGGGAGATCACAGACACGACGCTCGAATACCTCACGTTTGCGCGGCCCGGCAATCCATAGCCCGCATGTCGCCTAGCACGTCCACCGAGCGGCAGTGGACATCGCAGCCTGTGGTCTCGCACACCGAACGCCACGTGCCACACGGATTGCGTCCGGGCTATGCGCGTCCGATCAGCCGCCCGCTTCGCGAGGCGGGCGTGCGCCTGCCCAGGCTAACGTCGCGCCCCGATCGCCGCCGTCAGCGCCTGCAGGAACCGGGCGGGCGCCTCGACTTGCGGCGAATGGCCGAGGCCGTCGAGCCGGACCAGGCGTGCATCCGGGATGACCTTCACCGCCGTCTCGGCCGCCTGCGGCACGGTGCGGACGCCAGAGCGTCGTTCCGGTGGCGCGCTGCTTGCCCGAAAGGCGGTGAGATCGCGCTGTCCGACGATCAGCGTGACGGGCACGTTCAATCGCTGCAATTCGGATGCGACCGGCTGGGTCTGGATCATGTCGGACAGGCGCGCCTGCGCGTCGCGCACCCGATCGCCGTCGGGGCCGGCATATTGCCCCGCCAGCATCGCGACCCAGCGGTCGTATCGCGGGCGCCATTCGCCGTGATAGTAATTGCGGAGTTGATAGGCCTTGATCGAGGCAGCATCGGTCTTGGCCTCCTCGGCGCGCAACGTGCCCAGATCGGCATAGGGTACGCCCTCCGCCAGCGTGTCGTTGAGACCGAGTGGATTGACCAGCACCAGCCGCGATACCAGATCCGGATGCAGCAGCGCGAACCGGACCGCGAGGATGCCACCGGTGGAATGGCCGACCAGCACCACCCTGCCCGCACCCGCCCCCGCGCCCGCGCCCGCGCCCGCCTTTTCCAGCAGCCCGCGGGTCAGTTCCGCCATCGTATGGAAGCTGTACTGATAGCCCGTCGGCTTGGACGATTTGCAGAAGCCGACCTGATCGGGCGCGATCACCCGGAACCCCGCCGCAGCAAGCCCACGCGCGGTTTCGTCCCATGTCGCCGCGCAGAAGTTCTTGCCGTGCAGCAGGACGATGGTGGTGCCATTGGCGCGACTCGTCGGCGACCAGTCGAGATACGCCATGCGGACCGGCCGGCCTTGCGACGACGCTTCGTACCACTGCACGGGCGCGGGATAGTCGAAGCGCTCGAGGTCGGCGCCGAGCGGGAGGGTCTGCGCGCTGGCGACGGGGCCCGGTATGGCGGACAGCAGGGCGGCGGCGATGGCGATGGAACGGATCATCGAAGTGCAACGGCCAAGTGCCGGGAGAGGTCCGTCATGGATTTGCCGTTACGAAACTCGCGCGCACTCGTCGAAGTGCTTCAAAGTCCTACGGTCAGGCGCAATCCGCCCACCAGCAGCGGCTCGCGCTCGCGCTCGCCCGCCGGGTTCGACACCAGTTGCAGATCGGGCTGGACGGACAGATGGCGGTGCACGCGTTCGGCGCACGCGTTATCCTTTACGCCTTCCAAATCCGACAGCCGATTTCCCTCGCGGGACGAGCCGTGCATCGCCGCGCATGGCTGGTCGAATTCAGCGCCCCGCGCTGCTTCAGGTCAAGGAAGCGGCGCCATTTTACGGGCAGGATGCTCGGGAAGCATGTCGACGCGCAATCGAGGAGAAGGCCGTGAAGCGAGTATCGACCCTGACGATCCTGCCGCTGCTGCTGGCGCTTACCGGCTGCGGCCAGAGCGAGCGTGCCGGCGCGGGCAATATCGTCACGACGAACACCGGCAACATCGTGCTGAACGATGCGCAGGGCAATTTCGCCTTTCGCGGCGACAACGAACAGGCGGTCGGGCAGCAGGGCGCGACGGACGACGCCGGCACGACGAACGCGTCCATGTCCGGAAACGTGCAGTAACGCATTTGGGATGTGGGCGTGCCGCGGGAACGACACACAGCCGTGCCGCGTGACTTCGTCCTCGTCGAGCGCGATGGCGGCCCCGCCGACGACGGGCTGATCGGGGTGCGCGGCGCGCTCCGCTCCACCTGGTCGGTGCCGACCGACACCTTCGTCACCGCGGACATCCCCTTGCTGCTGACGCGGCTGAGCACGGTGGAGCGGGGCGACCGCTAGGCAGCCGCCCCGCCCGGCCGACGATCGGTGGACCTACGACTCCGCTTCGGGAACCGGCGCGTCGAGCAATCGCGCGATCCTGGCGACCTCCTCGTCGCTGGGGGGGGCCGGGAGATCCTCGCCGATGCCGCGCGCCTCGTCCGGAATGCCCGGTGCGGTGCCCGCGATGCTCTGGTCGATCGCGCGGTCGTTCGGTCCGGTGGTGATCTTCTTTCGCGCGGTCATCGGTTCCTCCCGCTAATCGACACCGTCAATAGGATGGCGGATCGCTCGCCGGGAACGACTCGTCGGACGCCTGATCCACCTTCGTCCATTCGCGCTGCGGCGGATCGCGCATCGCCTCCGGGCCGGCCGAACGCACCGGCTGATAGCCGACGATCGTTTCGCTCGTCATACTCTCGCCATCCGCAAACGCCGCTTCGGCGACGAACACTGCGAGACCGTCGCGATCGCCCAGATCGTCCGCCGCCTCGTCCGCCGCCTCGTCCGCCGCATCGTCTTCGCCCGACAGGGGCGCCGGCGCATCGGTGCCACGCCGCCGCCGCAGCAACGCCGCCGCACCCGCGACCAGCACGCCGCCCGCCACGGCCCGCGCTGCCGGATGCAGTTCCAGCCATGTATACAGGCTGGGCCGGGCACGCCGCTCGAAATCGCCCTGCGCGCGCGCATCGCCGTCGGTCGTATAGATCGTCCCGTCATGGCCATCCGGATCGGGCCTGTCGGTCTTCGACGCCGGGATACCGAATTTCGCCATCACCGTATCCATCAGCCTCGGCGCCATCATCTGGTTCAGCGCCATGGTCTTGCCGGCACCACCGGCGAACAGGTCGCGCACCGGATGCGTCGCCGCATACAGCACGCAGTCCGCGACCACGCCCGGATCGTAGATCGGTGGCGGCCCCTTGGGCATCACGTCCAGCTTGCTCCGCGCGTTGCGGAAGAACGGCGTGTTGATCGTCGCCGGCTTGATGCTCGTCACCGAGACCGGCGCCCGTGACGCCATCAGTTCGCGGCGCAGCGCATCCATCACGCCCTCGACCGCATGCTTGGACGCGCTATAGGCACTGTGCAGCGGCAGCGAGACGATGCTCTCGACCGAGGAGATCGCGATCAGCGCGCCGCCACGCTCGCGCAGGAACGGCAAGGCGGCCTGCGCGCCATGCACCTGGCCCATGAAGTTGACCTCCAGGATCTGGCGAAACTCGTCGGGCGTCGTATCCTCGAACAGTGCATAGACCGAGACGCCGGCGACGTTGACCCATGTGTCGATCCAGCCGAACCGCGCCGCCGCGTCGCGCGCGAGATGCCGCACCTGCGCTTCGTTGGTAACGTCGCATATGACCGACGCCGCCTTGCCGCCGGCGGCCGTAATCTCCTCCACCAGCGAGGCGAGCCCAGCCGCGTTCCGCGATGCGACGACCACCCGCGCGCCCCGGCTCGCCGCCCGCAATGCGGTTTCGCGACCGATGCCGCTCGACGCGCCGAGGATCACCATCACCTGTTCGGACAAGGGTTTGAGTTTGATCGCCACCACACAACGCTCCGTTTCGCACGTGCCGGAAAAACGAAAGGCGATTTCCCCGGTTCCGGCCGGAACGCAGCTAGCGAGTTGAAAACAAACAAGGATTATAGAGTTTCCGGCCGTTGGACGGTCTGATGCCACGGGATGGCGCTGGCTTTAGCCTGGATCAGAAACGGGCAGCATGGATCAAGGACGGCGTTCGCGCGGTCGCCCTAGGACCGGCCCGACACGCCAACTCTCTGGAAAACGGTCATGGTGCAACTCGCAGATGTCCTGAAAGCGGTCGGCCCGAATGCGTCGATCATCTTCGCCGCGTGGATATTCATGGGCTTCCTCCAGCAGCGCTACGACAATGCCGTGGATCGATACCGGCAGTCGGTCGCCGATTACCGCGCGCACGACCATGAAGAGGATCGCGCCGGAAACCTGCGCGAACAGATCCTGTTGCTCCGGCGGCGCTGCCGGCTGATGGGACGGTCGGTCCTGATCGGTCTCATCGCGGCGATCCTGCTGATCAGCTCGCTGATCTTCGGCGCGCTGGACGTCATCGTGCCGCGCGTCGCGGCGATCGCGACCGGCGGCGTCGTCACCGCGCTCGCCGGTTTCGCACTGGTGATCGTCGCGGCCGGGTACGTCATCGTTGAAGGGCGGATCGTCGGCCGCCAGATCGACGACGAACTTCGCGACGTCGGCGATTTGACGCGGGAGATATAGCGGTCCGGCGACCTATCCATGACAATGCAGGACGCAACCACCGCGTCGGGGCGCGCGCACGGCGCCACCAGACGCGCCCGCCGCCGCGGCAGCGGCGAGTGTTACACCGCCGCGGTACGCGTAAGCACGAGGCCGACCGCGGCGATCCGCTCGACCTCGGCATAGGCCGGCTGGTCGAGTTCCTCACCGAAGATATCGGGGTCGAGTTCGCGATAATCGAATTGCCAGCCGGTCGCGGGCACGCAATCGCGCAACGCCTCCAGCACCACATCGCGTCCCTCGACGATCGACACGCCGGTGTGCAGGATCAGCCGGCCGCCGGGGCGGAGCAACCCAATCCCCTCGCGCACCCATTCCAGCGACAATCGCCCGCCATACGGGTCGCCACCGTCGCGGTACGTGTGCGCGCCGCCGTCCATCATGAACGGCGGATGCGTGACGATCAGGTCGAATTCGCGGTCGAGCTCGGCCGGGCGCCGGACTTCCCGCGTGTCGTGCCGGACGCCGTTGAACTCGGCATTGATCGACGACAGGAACAGCGCCTCGGGATTGATATCTGCCAGGGTGAGGATCGCGCCGTCTTGCCCGCGCGCCGCGGTGATCCCGCCGACCCCTGCCCCGGCCCCGTAATCCAGGATGCGCGCACCGCTCGCGAGCTTACCCATGCGCGCGACGATCAGGTCGGCGAAACGGTAGCTGTCCGGGCCGAGAAAAACCGATTCCGCCGCGATCGTCGGATAGGCCGAATGCAGGAACAGCGCCCCCCGCACCGCGGAGACGCGGACGTTCGCGGCCAGTAGACCGTCGTCGCGCCGGACCAGCATCCCCGCTTGGTCGAGCAGGTCGACACACGGTGCCGGGACGATGTCGGGTGCGAAGGGCAGGCTCCAGCCGAGCACGTCGCGCAGGCCCCGCGCCTGGCGGCGATCCGGCCGCGCGACGACCCGCGCATGCGTCGACGGGGTGGCGGTGACGAACGTATAGTCATCACGACGCAGTCGTTCGAGCAGTTGCAGCAAGGCCGCACGACGATCGTCGTCCCCGTGTCGAATGACCGTGCTGTCATCGCCGGCGCCGGCGGATTGAGACAGATTGATGACTGAGGTTAAGTGCATGTTTCTACGCCATTTTATGTAGGCGTGCGAAACCCGTAGCGGCACGTCGGGTTCCCGGAATTGCGACCCTGTCGGGCATGCGCCATGGCAATGTTTCGAGACGGTCCTGCGTATCGAAGCGCATGCGGGCGCGCCGCTCGGCGGGCTGGAACGCGGCGGTGTCCGCCAGGTGTTCAGGGATACGCCGCCGCGGTATTTCCGGAACACGGAGGAAGTTGCGGGCACGGTCAATTTCCCATTCTCGCTCGGCGTGCAGGTCTCGACGGACGGCAAGGTTCAGGACGGGTTGTGGGAAGGCGCCGCGTTCGACGCCGGCCTTACCGCCGGCTGCTCGATCGTGAAGATCGATGGCGCGGACTTTTCGGTCGACCTTCTGGAAAAGGCGATCCGCGAAACACCGCAAGGCGCTTCGATCGCGCTGCGGATCCGCCGCGGAAAGCAGGAGGACATGGTCGAGATCGAGTGTCCGGGCGGGCACCGGTATCCCGATCTCGAACCGATCGAGGGCGCGCGGCCTCGCCTCCGGGAGATTTTGTCCCCTTCGCGCTGAGGCGTCGGCGGGATGTCCTACCGGCAATCGAACGCCCCACCCCGCCGCGACCGGATATCGGTGTGAATCGCCCCAGTAAGTCAATGAAACGGTTAAGGTTTTCGGCTTAATTGGGCGTGCGGGGAGGATGTGCGTGCGCGACTATCAGGAAGAAGCCAGGCTGGATGCCTTGTATCAGTTGAGGCTTTTGGACACGTCACCGGCCGAAAGCTTCGACCGAATCACCCGCATGGCGAGCCAGATCTTCGGCCTGCCCATCGCCGCCGTCTCGCTCACCGACCGGGATCGGCAATGGTTCAAGTCGCGCGTCGGCGTCGAACATCGCAGCATCCCGCGCGACAAGGCGCCCTGCGCGCAGGTCGCCGAATCGACGACGCCACTGGTAATCGAGGATCTGCTCGCCGATCCCGATTATGCCGACAGCGTGCTGGGGCGCGCCGGAACGCGTTTCTACGCAGGCGCGCCGCTGATCACCAGCGACGGTTACGGCCTGGGCGCCTTGTGCGTGCTCGGCAGCGAGCCGCGCCAGGCGTCGCCGGCGGAGCTGGCCGCGCTGGTCGATCTGGCGGCGATGGTCATGTCCCAGATCGAATTGCAGCACGCCTTCGGCCGGATCGACCCGGTCAGCGGGCTGGCGACGCGGAACCAGTTCTGCGACGATTTGTCCGATCTCGCGCGCGACCGGCCCGGCGAACGGCGTCTCGCCGTGGTGGTCGATCTCGCCCGCGACGATCAGATCAGCCGGATCACGCGCGTGCTCGGCGGCGCCCGCATCGACGAACTGATTCGCGAGGCGACCCGATCGCTTCTCGCGGCGCTTGGACCGAACCGGACGGCCTATCATGTCGGCCCGGCGCAACTAACATTCCTGTCCCCGGCTAATGTCGAGCGGGACTCCTACATGCAGACGCTGCGCGATGCGTTCGAGACGATCCGGGAATCGTCGTCGGTGCGCTTCGTGACGAACGTCGCGATCGGCGTACGTCCGTTCGTCCTGGGCGAGGTACCCGCCGACGACGTGCTCCGCGGTGCCGCCAGCGCTGCCCAGGATGCGCGCGGCGCGGATGGCGCGATCGCGCTCTATTCGCCGGCCAGCGACACCGCGCATCGCCGCAAATTCGGCCTGTTGCGGGATTTCGGTGCCGCGCTGGAAACCGGCGACCAGTTGCGCCTCGTGCTGCAGCCGCGCATCGAACTCGCCACCGGGCGCTGCATTGGCGCCGAGGCGTTGTTGCGCTGGCTCCATCCCCGGCTCGGCGACGTCTCCCCGGCGGAATTCATCCCGATCATCGAACAGACCTCGCTCGCGCGCCCGACGACGCAATGGGTGCTGGACGCGGCGATGGACCAGCTCGCGGGCTGGGGCAGAGCGGGTCGTGCGATCACCCTGTCGGTCAACATCTCCGCCGCCAATCTCGGCGAGGTCGATCTCATCCAGCGGATCCAGCTCGGATTGTTGCAGCGCGGCCTGCGATCCGACCATCTGGAGATAGAATTGACCGAAAGCGCGATCATGGACCAGCCCGACCGGGCGATGGCCATGCTGCGCGAACTGGACGCTGCCGGCATCTGCCTGGCGATCGACGATTTCGGCACCGGCCACAGCAGCCTGGCCTATCTCCAGCAATTGCCCGCGCGCGTCCTCAAGATCGACCAGGCGTTCGTCCGCAACCTGACCGAACCGGCCGGGCCCGACTTCGCATTGGTCGAGACGATGATCGGGCTCGCGCACCGGCTCGGCTACCGAGTCGTGGCCGAAGGCATCGAGACCGAAGCGGCCGCGGATATCCTGACCCGGCTGGGCTGCGAGGAAGCGCAAGGCTTCTGGTTCGGCCGCCCGATGGAAGCGGACCGGTTCGACGCATGGCTGGACGCACAGGACAGCGGCCGTCGCGAAGCAACCGGCTGAGCCCGAACCTCGGATGTCTGAATGAAAAAATAGGCAGGAGCTTAAAGCGTCCTCAGTGCGACTTGCATCGGCCTCGTTTCGACTAAGCGACCAGGCGCGATTGTTCAGGTCATACAACAGATTGAAGATCCACCGCCACACCTACAATATCGCGGTGATCATCCAGCTGCGCGAACGGCTCCGAAGGTAGAAGGCCCCGCTGACTGAGTCTGCCGGTGACTGCCTCAAATTCTCGACAAGGCTGGCTTCCGTGCCGTCAGAGGCAGGGGATAATGGTTAAAGATACCAAATTCTTCAACGTGATGGCAGAATTCAATATCGACGAACCCGGCTTTCTCAAGGTGAGAGATCATGTCCGTCTTAGAAATCTTACGCATCTCCAGCACGGTGCCCGGGCCACCATGGAATATAAGATTCTCGTAACGGCTTGTCGTTCCGTCCGCCCGGGTATTTTCTATCACGAACACGCCATCTACTTCTTTAACTTGATAGTCGTGGAGATCGGGGAAAAATTCCTCGGTCAAAGCGTCGTAATAAGGCATCGAGAAGATGAACGTTCCGCCGGGGCGGAGCATGGCGTAGCTGTTCTCGAACGCTCGCGACACTGGGTGAGTGACATGTTCGAACACGTCGCTGGAAACGAGGAAGTCCATCGAATTGCGTGCGTCGTCAGCGACCGCACCAGAAATGTCTAAATATGGCTCCTGATGGAAAAAGGTATTGGTATAGGAAAAGATCCGGCGCAGATGGCCAGCATAGTTTTCTGAATCCGACATGCCACAACCGACGATGTCCTTGCGTTCGGGGAGCGTCGCTAGGACGGCACCCTTACCCAGTACCGCCTTGCTAACGAGATAGCCCATTGCCCTGAACCGGGGGGTAGAATGACAATGATGACACGAGGACCCCTCGCGCCAGATCAATTGCGGCTGTAGATCCGGATGATAGTGCCCGCACAGATTACAATGAAATCCCATATTACTCACATCATGCTGGGTTGAAGGGGATGTGGCCGGCCGACGGTCCTAGTGTCCGCAACGGTTTGCCCGTGCCTGCGGGCAAGTCAAGGAAACGATCTCACCCATCGTGTCGGTTCAGGGTAATGTCGCCAAGGGTGAGGGCGAAGACTGCGTCAGCAATGGCAAAGGACGCGGTCAGCCCGGGGGATTCAATGCCGAAAAGATTGATTAAGCCGTGCCTGCCATGCACGTCCGGTCCATCGATTCGAAAGTCAGGGTTGGAATCGTCTGATGAACCGATTTTCGGGCGGATGCCGGTATATGCAGGCTCGAGGTCGTCCATCACAAGGTCGGGATAATAGCGCCGGATGGCGGCGACGAAGTCCGCCCTACGACTGTCGTCGAACGCATAGTTCAGATCCTCGATCCAGCGCACATCGGGGCCGAACCGCGCGCGTCCGGCCATGTCGAGCGTAACATGGACACCCAAGCCGCCCGCCTCGGCGACTGGATAGATGAGCCGATTAAACGGGGACCGCCCCCGCAACGCGTAGTAGTGGCCGATCGCGTGGGCGGGGCGGGGAATGTGATCCGCCGAAAACCCCTCAACCAGCGCGGCAACGGCGGGAGCGCCATGACCCGCCGCGTTGACCAGCCACTCGACGACCACCTCGGTGCCGTCGCTCAGCCGCACTTCGTGTCCGTCACGCGCGCTTCTTGCCGCTGCGAACGCAGTTCGGCGCAGGAAGATGCCGCCCGCATCCTCGAAGTCGTGGAGCAAAGCGAGCATATAGGCATGGCTGTCGATAATGCCGGTGCTAGGCGAATGGAGCCCGGCTTCCGATTTGATTGCAGGCTCCATCGTCGCGATCCGCTGCTCGTCTACCCATGTCAAGTCGTCAACGCCGTTGCCAATCGCGCGGCGTTCGTATTCGGCGAGGATCGGAATATCTGCCGGCGATGCTGCGACGATCAGCTTGCCGACCCGGCGGTGCGGCACGTCCCGTCGCTTGCAATAAGCGTAGAGTTTCGCTCTGCCCGACACACAGTACCGTGCCTTCAGCGAGCCGGCCGGATAATAGATTCCGGCGTGGATTACTTCGGAACTGCGTGAGCTCGTCTGCGTCCCAAACGACGATTCCGCCTCGATCAGGACCGTTTGCCGGTCGGCGCATTGAAGCGCGCGTGCGATGGCAAGGCCGACGACACCGGCACCAACGATCAGGGCATCGACTCTCAACATTCAGGGACACCACGCTCCCGAATAGATTACCCGGTAATAGGCCGCGAGCTCACACCAAGAGCGTTCCTCATCGTGATCCGGGATCTCGCGGTCGGTATTTACTCGCATTCGCGGCTCGTTAAACTCAGTCTGTACCGCAAAGCTCAACGGTGTTTCCAGACCCAGCCGCGGCCCTATTTCCCTTGCGAAGCGCGCAGCGAAACTTCCTTGGCTCTCAACGTAGTAGCTTGGGCGCGCAAACAGAACAGGCTCCGCCTCTGCGGCGCGCGCTACGAGATCGGCATACGCCGAGGCGAGCAACCGAACCGGAATATTGTCGCGGATATAGGAGGGCGTATTAACGCGGGCGACCTGACCGGCGGTCCAGCAGCGCATCAAATAGGCGCAGAACCTCGGTTCCTCATAAGGCCCGAAAGGGTTGGGGATGACAAACTTCGCCGACAGCAGGCCGGCGCGCTCGCAATAGGCGCGAAGCAGCGCCCATGTGATGCCTTTCGACAGGCCATAGGGGGATGCTGCGCCCAGCGGCTGTTCGCCAGCACCCTCTCCCTCCTCGAAAACGGTGCCTGTTGCGACCAAGCGACGCACCCCCCTCTGCTGCGCGATGTTGATGACCTGGCGCAGGTTGAGAGTATTCGCCTGAATTGCACCGATGACGTCGAAATCGAGGCTTTTATAGTCGTGAACATAGGCGCCATGGAGGCAGAGGACGTCAAATTCATTCTCCAGCGTCCGGAGGAAGGCCTCGTGTCCGAACGGATGCGACGCAAGCAAGTGGACGCCGACGTTTTCCATAAATTCGAAGCGGGCCTGCTGGGCAGGCCCGTATTCGGCGACCGGACGCTGGAGCGTGCCGTAGACTTCGTGTCCGCGTTCCGCCAGCGTCCGAGCGAACCACGCCCCCGTGAACGAACTCGCCCCCGTCAGCAGGATTCTCATCGCCACATACGCCTACCTGACCTTCCAATGCAGGTCCGGCGTCAGCCGGCCGCTGGCGATATGCGCCTCGAGGACCTTGAGCCGCATGAAGTGCGAATTGCGGAAGTTGGCATCTGAAAAATGCATCCCCTCCAGCCCGCGCTTCAACCGATCGATCGCCTGCTCCAGCGTGACCTGCGGCTGATGCTGCGGCGCGATCTGCCGGTATTTGCCGAAATCGACTTGATAGGATCGACGATCAGGTACCGCGTTGGTGTTGATGCTCAGTTTCGCGCCGGGGACGCTCCGCACCACGGCTTCCGCTAGATCGCGCACCTGATAGTTCCAATCGGCGGCCCCCACATTTACGGCGACGTATCTGCCGCCTTGGTCAGCTTCTCGCGTTAGTGCCCACTCAATCGATCGCGCCATGTCCTCAACATCGATCAGCGGCCGCCACGGCGTGCCGTCGCTTAGAACCGTGATCTCTCCGCTGGCCAGCGCGCAGGCGACAAAATCATTGAGCACGAGGTCGAGCCGCAGACGCGGCGACATGCCGCACGCCGTCGAGAAGCGCAGCGACGTCAGGATCGCGTTCCCCGGATCCAGTGCGGCCAGTGCTTGCTCGGTCGCCATCTTGGAGCGGGCGTAGGCGGTCAGCGGGTTGAGCGCATCGGTCTCCTTGCGCGCGCCGCCTTCCGCGAAACCGTACATGCTGCAGCTGGAAGCGAACACAACGCGCTGAACGCCGAGCGCCACGGCTCGTTTGGCGATATCGGCGCAGGCGAGATGGTTAATTTCATCGGTCACCCGCTCGAAGCTCGCGCCCATGGGATCGTTTGAGATCGCCGCCAGCATCACCACCGCGTCAACCTGCTCCAGAATTTCATCCGACAACGCTCGTACGTCCCCAAAATACTGCACGTCGCAATCGCTTTCCGGCAGCACCGCAGCATCGGTAAGGCAATGTCCGAAGAAACCTTTGTCGTAGCCGTATATCCGGACGTTCGGCATCGTGCTGCGTAAGTGTCGGACGACGACAGGCCCAATATATCCCATGTTGCCTGTGATCAAAACATTCATGCTAACGGGCCTTCCCAGGCAAGATATTTGTACGAAGTGGCAAAGGTTTTGCCAGGCGTAGCAATACGAAGTCGGTCGGATGCCGTGCGATTATATCGGCGACGTGGGGCACCGCAAGGCGATAAGGGGCATGTGCTGGGGTTGCGTCAGACCGTTCCAGTGAACTCACCGAAGCGTCCCATATGGATTTCCTTGATCGACCGGTCGAACACCACGAGGTCCGGTTCCATCGCGCGGAAGTCCCGCAGACAGCGCTCCTTGACCACGTCGGGAGTATGGGCATCCTGCTCGAATACCACGAGCAGGTCCGCAAAACGCGCCTCGTCGTGCCCAAAGTA
>Ga0160428_1002076_pt1 | contig 13076 bp, 15 predicted proteins | sample SolpanmetagenomM_FD_108198 | JGI IMG/M metagenome (GOLD analysis project Ga0160428, IMG submission 108198) | Solar panel surface microbial communities from Lawrence Berkeley National Laboratory, California, USA - M | ecosystem: Engineered > Built environment > Solar panel > Unclassified ... | reverse complement strand
TATTAACTACAATTAAACGGGTTATGCAGCTTTTGTTTTATGCGACAAGCTTCGGCGTGGCAGCTATAGTTTATCGGTAAAATAGTCGACTGTGACTCGACTGCGCTGGGTTCGATTCCCAGTAGCTGCCCTCAACAGTGGAACGATGGCTGATCGGTTGAAAGCACCGGACTGTAAATCCGGCGGATATCCTCCCTGGCAGGTTCGATTCCTGCTCGTTCCCCATTATTTGAAATGCTAGTACGCTTCCGCCAAATAAAAGAAATCCTCACTCACCCCACTTATAGACCCGATCAAGTTATTATTTCCCGTGCTACCTCACTACCCGACCTTCTCCAAACGTCTGTCGCCGTCCTGATAACTCTGTTGTCAGTCCCCACACTATTTGTTGTGTCCTGAGGGGTCGAGCATTCGTTCTTCACCGCTACCACTTTTGGCTGAGAAGCCTTTGGTGAGCTGGCGCTCCCGCTTGGTTCTTGTATCCTTGCGGCTATTGTTTTCTTGTGTCGTAACCCGATGCATTCCTTACTATCTTTACTTGGCGTCTTTTTCTCAACGGTGCTGATGTACTTGATTGCGGGAATTGCGTTTGTGGGTCTTGTTTTCCTAATCGTTTACGTCGGCGCTGTATCCGTCTTATTCCTTTTCGTTATTATGCTTCTTAATGTTAAGTCCTTGACCTCTGAGGATGAGTTAATACGTCACATATCTCAGGTTGGTGCAATTGCGGGTGCTATCCTTTTATTGCAGCAAACACATCGGCATATTGTCGCGTCTTTAAACCGCTCTATGTCCGGTGGTTTTTTACGCGACGCGGTAGTGGAGCCTACCACTGGCGAGGCAGTATTTTTTTATGTCCGCTTTCGAGCAATGGACATTAATGCTTTGACAGGACTTTACACTTTACACGCTATTCTTTTTCTTGTAACTACCGGCATTTTACTGGCTGCGCTTCTCGGCGCTATTATTCTCGCAACCGTAACTACCGAACGCGCCACTTCGATCGCAGACATTCGACAATACTCTACTAAGCTTCCGCCCGCAAAAATTCTAGTAATGTTTGGTGCTTTTTTTGTCACCACTTTTGAGCTAGACTTGCTGACTATACTATCTACTTCTGATTTAGATCTTACTTCCATTATTATGTCCGCACCGCTATATAGGGTTAACGATGACCAATTTATAAAAAATGTAAAGGAGTGGGAGTATCGTACCCGCAGGGAGTGGCCTATTACTGATGCTCGGTATGCAAGGTTTGATCGCCATGTAAATCTTCACCGAGTCACTGCCCATTGCGCGCTTCCACGACGTATTTTTCGTTTATACAATAAAACCGCCCCCCGCCTTCCGACCATGGCGAATAAGCGGCGATGTATTCGTTTTGGCGGTTTTGACTATCAAGAGCGCCTACCTGAATACAAGAAAAAAATTCACTCAGTTTTATCCGCAGCGATTTGTACTACAAAAACGCGTCGCGCTCTACGCCGACGTCGAGTATTTAGGCTTCATGCGTCTCCCGCGCTGGCGCCTGTCATGTTTAAACTTCTTCGTACTCGAAACGTGGGTGTGTTAGTGCGCCGACGCTGGCTGTGACGCTGGCGCCGTGACCGCGCAATTTCTCGCTTCCGTCTTGATCGTGACTACTGCTACTCTTACCCTATCTACAGAACATACCTGGATGGTTTAACACACCCAGCTGCTTACTTTTCTAGCGAAAAAAAGACACGCTATCAGTCACATTGATACGATCGCGAACTATTCGCTCATCCCCGCATCAGTTTCCGGTGATCTCCTATTAAATATCTTCGTTATCTGTGATCGCTTCAAGTGGCTACTCGCATCTGATGATACTCATGACGTGCTCGCGCTTTTTCGGTTATGTTTTTTTTCTACTTACCGGTAGTGCCTGCATTTACTTTGCTTGCTTACTTTTTTTACGAAGACTATGTTATTGTGTTTTCGGATATCGCTAAAGTACACAAGGGGATGGAGGGGTTTTGACTTAACTTCGATGGTTCTTTAGATGACATACCGGTCTTTACGCGAGCACAGAGCTTTGTCGCGTGATTATTAGTTTTTCCGGCTATATACGTAGTCTGAATTTTAAAGTTTACCCCATATATAGTTGGGCTTTCTGTACTTTTTGCTTGAGATACCGTTCTTATGCACGGAGGCGAGATGAGTGATATTGAGTTTCACGAGTCTCGTTGTAATTACTGGCGAAAGCTTGGCTGAATTCGTAAGCAGCAAGAAATCGACGCAGCCATTGCTCTTGCACTTGTACGTTCCCGCCGGCACCCCGACAAAGGTTACAGCGACGAAGCTGAGACCGTTCCCGCGGTTTCGGTTTGAGTTACAATGGACGAATACGTTCAAAAGCTGCCAACTTGAGCATCAGATCCTATATACCAGTTACTAAATTTTGTGTTGCCTTACTACTGATGGGTAGAGGCAAACATACTTGTACCCGCGTACTGGTACGTCAAGGGTGTTATCGGTTTTATAAAAGATACGCAGGTTTACCGGTGCTTATCGGCAATACCTAGAGCTTTACTTTCTACACTTGTTAATAAGTACCCGTTTTTACTGGATTGATACGCTGCAGTGATTGGATTCCGCGACGAATTAGCGCGAGGTTTATCCGATTTTGCTTACTCAATTTGGTGCTTGTGGTGCAGCGAAGTGTGGCCATACATTTCTAGATTAGCCGGAATTTTATCTGAAAACTCCCCAGGATTTATGTCTGCGTACTGAGTCGACCGCTTCGGTACGCTGGTCTTAGTCTACAGTGTTCTTTTTGTTACTTTCCTTTATTCTTTCGGTAGTTTGCTTATTTTACTGCAGTGAAAACGTGTCTGCCACGGTACTCTTGTTCGCCGGCCCCCTGTACTTCTTCCATTAGCAGCCTCAGTTCTTTTCTTATATATTCTTTTTGCCTATTTTCCGAGAGTACCTACGATATATCATTTGTTTCACCTCGACCGCATGTATTCTATATACATAACCTACTATTACAATTATCCCGGGATGTGGCAAACTATATATATTTATATCAAGTACCCTATTACCGCTGGCTGATTTTGGCTTGTGTCCAGGGCTTTTGGTTGAATGACTACAGACTTTGATGACTCTCGTGACGTTGTTGAAACCTATAATCCGGTAATGGTACGCGCGTACTTTAACGCTTGAGCTGCCTGGGGTGACGACAATACTTTACTAGATGAGGCAGAATTTGAAGACGAGCTTGAGTCATTTTCCTCCGCAACAGACGCCTACACGAAAACAGTTGTAGAAGCGGACGAAGAGGATTATGAGGAATACAGAGAAGATCAAGCTAAGCTTCTGTACTTTAATATTGTTATGCATACGTACATACCTACTTATTACGATGTGCATCCTCAAGAACATTTCAGGAAATACCGGTATCCCGGCGCTTTCTTCAGCGATAAGCATCATGGCAACGTGTTCCATTCTGGATAACCCTCTATACACGCTATTCTATTTAGTTTTAACAAACCGCACTTTAACCCGCATGCGCTACTTTCTTAATACTGTTAGTTATATCTTTCTCTCGCTCACTTTTAATATTTTTTTATTTCTCTCCTCACCTCGAACTCGCGTTAACGCGCATCGCCCTACCCATTCCTCGTGTGCTTTCCCCTTATATATCATTTCCAACAAAGACCTCGAGCTATTTACGCTTCGGTCTTCCGTAGGTCATCCTGATCTGCTAGTTTCATCTGGAAGTCAAGCGCTTATTTCCTTCCTTCCGGAATTATGCCTTGCTACAATGATTACATACCTTCTTGCAATTGTTGCTACCGAGTTAGCCGCAAATCGCCCCCCAAAAACACTCGCAACTGAGTGCTGACGCGCCGCCTGCTGTGCTTTGTCTTTTGTTGCTTTTCTTTACTTTATTCAGCTTCTTGGGCCAATTCAAAATGGCCCCGCGGCAAACGACTACCTTTATACTTCCTGAGGTCTAACGGCATCCAAACTAGTTGTGGCGCTTACCAGTTTGTTCGTTTTGCATCTGTCCGGGGGCTACGTTCGTGAGCATACCCGACATGTCTTAGAATTTTCGATCGTTATTCTAATCGGCGTTTTACTGCTTTTAATCCTTGTTAGCGCCAATAACTTGATGCTTCTTTTTCTATCACTTGCTGGTTTCAGCCTTAATTTATACATTCTTGTACTTTACGACGGAGCCGACTCCGCTTCTCGCGAGGCATCTTTAAAGTATTTTTATTTAAGCACTTTAAGCGCAGGCATGATTCTCTTTGGAATTTTACTCATCTATACAACAATTGGCGACGTTACATATTACGCTATTCGCTTTTACATGGACAGCCCTGTTGATAGCCACGCACAAGTCATTATGTCTACAGCGGTGCTCTTCATTCTCCTTGGTTTCTTTTTTAAACTTTCTGCTTTTCCTGGGCACCTTTGGGCTGTCGAGGTATACGAAGGAAGCCCGCTTCCTGTAATGGCATTCTTTATTTTGCCCGTAAAAGTAGCTATTTTTGCTACCTTTATGCGTCTTCTTAACACGGGGTTATTAGACTTTAGTCACGTCTGACTTCCTTGTGTAACACTATCAGCTCTTGGTTCTTTACTGTGAGGCGCCCTGGCCGCAACTCAATCGCGCAAAACTACTAGATTTCTTGGGTACGCTTCAATTAACCAAATCGGCTTCCTCCTGCTGGGCCTAGTTGTCGATACAGACGACGCACTGCGTTCTGCCTTTTTCTACCTAGTCTTATACGCTATTATGACTGGCGGTTTTTTATTAGTCTTTACTCATCTTCGAAAAGCGAAGGGGGAAACGCTAACCGCGCTTTCTGATTTTCGCGGTTTAGGAAAAGAGGAGAATCTGGTGTGCTGGAACCTTTCCATTTTCCTATTTTCCATGGCCGGAATTCCCCCCTTAGCGGGATTCCTAGGTAAGTACTATTTGCTCGCTTCTCTTATGGAGCGCGGCCTATTTGTTCCCATTATTGTTGCGTTGGCAGTTAGCTTAATTACCGCGTATTACTATTTACGTATTATTAAAACTTTCTGATTTGAAGAAAGCGTTGCCGAGGCGTCACCAATTCTGTTACTCTCCCCAGGCCAGCGTGTAATGCTATCTGTACTTGAGGCCTCTCTCTGAGCGGGTGCTGTTTTTGCCCCGTGAATTCTACCAGCACTTACGGAGGTTGCTGCAACCCTAACCGTCTGTGCTGACGTTTCCGCGCAAAGCTTTTCCTCTATATTTTTTGATCCACTTCTTTATCCCCGAGTTAGGCAGGTATTTGATCCTGGACGTGCATACGTAGTCTTGCCGTTCCGTTAATATTTACTTGCCCTTTCTGTATTTACCAAGGATCTTCTCTCACACAGTTTGCCTTAGGGAATACTTTCAAATCATTTTGAAAGTGGTGTCTTAGGTGTTCTGTATAAAAACGGCTCCATTGCAACACCATGTCTCGTTTCACACTACGACCAATTAATGGATCTAACCCCCTAACCCTTACAGTAGCGAACCACTTTCTTTACTACCCTACTCCAAAAAGTCTTAACTACAACTGAAGCTTCGGATCCCTGGCGGGTCTTTTCTTTGCTCTTCAACTTGTAACTGGTATTTTTTTAGCTATGCATTACACTGCCCACGTTGATCTTGCGTTCGCCTCTGTCGAACACATTATGACCGACGTTACCGGGGGCTACCTTTTCCGGTACTTTCACGCAAACGGCGCTTCCATGATCTTTATCCTAATTTACTTGCATATTGGTCGCAATTTGTACTACCAATCATACGTTACTCGCCCCGTTTTATGAAACACTGGTGTTGTTATTTTTCTTTTAATGATGGCAACAGCGTTTATTGGCTACGTTCTTCCATGAGGCCAAATGAGTTTCTGGGGTGCAACTGTGATTACTAGCCTTGTTACTGCAGTTCCTTTTGTTGGCGAGGCTATCGCTCACTGAGTCTGAGGCGGCTTTTCCATTAGTAACGCGACGCTGGTCCGTTTTTACGCACTTCACTTTACGCTTCCCTTCATTGTGTTAGGTATTATTATGGGCCATCTTGTCGCGCTGCACACGTCCGGCTCTAGCGACCCACTTTCCCTTGCTAGCACTCCTGGCAAAATTACCTTCCACCCGTATTTTACACTAAAAGATACCTTCATCTTCTTCGTTGTGTTCGCATTTTTTGCTAACCTTGTTTGCTTTGCGCCTAATCTTTTGGGTCATAGTGATAACTTTATTCCAGCAAACCCTCTTGTGACCCCAGCGCATATTGTGCCCGAGTGATACTTCACCCCCTTCTACGCAATTCTTCGTGCCTGCCCCAACAAACTTGGTGGTGCTATCGGTATGTTTGCTGCAATTTTACTCCTACTTGCTGTACCTGTTATTACAGCTAGCACTTCTCCCGATGCGTTAATTATTTCTACTGTACAATCAACGCCCCACCGCGTTGGCGTCTGATTTTTCGGCGCTGTCTTCCTAACTCTTATGTACTTGGGTATGCGTCCAGCGGAAGCCCCTTATGTTTTTGCAAGTAAAATCTTTACTGCTCTGTATTTCCTGTACTTTGTGCTTTACGTTCCGTTTTTGACGTGACTGTCTCGTCAGCTACTGAACATTGTCACAGCGTCAGTAAAGGCTTAAGTTTTCGATTTTTTAAAGTTTTGTAGGCAATTACGTAATTACTACTAACCAGAGGTTTTGCCCCAGCCGTAGTTCCTATACTATTTGCTTTTGTGTGGCATACTTGCTTTCATGTCGCTGCAAGGTTTTACCCTATTTCCCGCAGCGGCACGACGTCGGCTACCGTATTCGTCTTTAAAGCAACTTAGTGTTTTACCCCCCGCGACTCAAGTTTTGCTCTCAACCACTCGTTCAACTGCCACACTATGAGGAAATGATAAAGTTCGCAGGCCTTTCAGCAGACAAATACTTTCCGCTAAGGGGGGCTGTAGTTTAGTGGTAAAATGGGTGCCTTGCAAGCGCTTGCTGTCGGTTCGATTCCGTCCAGCTCCAATCGATAAAAATGTTACACAAATTAAAACAACAAATTACTCGTTATCAATTCACCCCTTCAAATAGAACACCTAATCGTCGTGCTCGCCAATTCTTACTGAACTACCTACGCCTCGTACGCGTGGACGTCGCATCCTACAAAATTCGCGGTGCAATGGGGCTCATTCGTTGAAGCGTCATGCGCGCATTTCATGGAGAAGACCGTATTGCATTTCGTTCCGGCTGTTTTATTACTGGTCGTGCACGAGGTACTTCCCAGCGATACACCGTGTCTCGTACCCGAATCAAGGCGCTGTCTGATGAGGGAAAACTTTTTGGTGCACGAAAGTCAAGCTGATAACAACTATTTATACTTAACATGACCCTATCACAACTTCAGCAACGTTATCCTCGCATTCCAAAGAAAACTGATACTCGTCGTCGCGATTTGCAGCTTAGCCCTCAAAAGAAAGGTACTTGCTTAAAAGTATTTATTACAACGCCCCGTAAACCAAACTCTGCGCTTCGCAAGGTTGCGCGTGTACTGTTAAGTAACTACCGCCGCGTTACTGCTTATATTCCAGGAATGTCGCATAATCTTCAAAAGCACTCTGTAGTGTTAATTCGGGGGGGTCGTGTGAAAGATTTGCCCGGTGTTCGATACACTATTATTCGTGGAAAATGTGATCTTCAGCGTCTTGTTGATCGTCGAAAACGCCGCAGTAAGTACGGTACCACCCTACCCGGGGGTGATGCGGCTCGTGGCCCTTATCACAAAGTCAAAGTCTGATAATACCTTAATGCGTGCACGCAAAAGAGAAATTTCTGAAAAATACAAATCTTTTAGGTTACAACCCGATTCTCTTTACAGCTCTCGTCTAATTCGCACCCTCTTAAACAAGTTCATTAAAAAGGGTAAAAAAGCCCTTTCTAAAAAACACTTACTTGTAGCACTGACCAGATATCGGCGAACTATTCGACGTCCGCAGTTATTTTTTGGATTACTACGCCTGCTGTATCGTTTGCGCATCCAATTCATTCTTGGTCAGCGCCGGCAGGGGCGTACGATGCTAAATGTTCCTATTCCAGTAAAGCGTAATAAACGTGATGTTTTAAACTTGCAAACACTGTACAAGGCTATTTCTAATCGTCGCGAGCGCACTCTGTCAGAACGCATTCAACTCGAGTTGGGTGACCTTACCTTTCAGCAGCGTCAGTCAAGTACAATGCGAGCACGAAGCGCGCACCTCGCCCAAGTTTACGAGGAGCGTGTATACATGGACAAACGATGAAAGTAATCTAGCCGTCAGGTTTTTGCTCTCCTCGTCTAGGGGTTAGGACATCACCTTTTCACGGTGAGAACAGGGGTTCGATTCCCCTGGAGAGCAAGTTGGTTTTAGCGCATGGGTGCGTAGCTCAATGGTAGAGCAGCGGCCTTTTAAGCCGTTGGTTTCGGGTTCGACCCCCGACGCGCCCAGAAAAAGCTGTTTCGGGGGAATAGTACATCGGCTAGTATTCTAGGCTTCAAACTTAGAGAGGGGGGTTCGATTCCCTCTTCCCCTGCACTGAATTTCATATATTTTTCTTTTTGTCTGGGGGAAATGGTGTAGTGGTAACACCCTAGACTCCAAACCTAGTAACGGGGGTTCGATTCCCTCTTTCCTCGCATTTCGTGGAGTATAGCCAAGTGGTAAGGCGGCGGTCTTTGGATCCGTTATGCGAAGGTTCGATCCCTTCTACTCCAACACTGCTTTGCCTTATGCGTCACAATTTGCTGCGACTGTATCTCAAGCCACCGTATGCCACAAGTCGACACTGCTACCTTTCTTCCTATTGTTTTTTGAACTTTTGTAATATACACTGCCGGGTTTCTAATGCTGAACACTTCTTCTCTGTTTACTCTGCTGTCTTGCTTAAAACTAACCGTTAAGCGGGCTTCTCGTAAATTTGCCTCCGCCCTGAGTGGCCGACGCTCACTGTCCAACGTTCTACTATTCCCATGAATCGCTCTGTAGTGGTTTTTAACGCTGCAACACTAGCAAACAATAACACCCCCAAAGGGTTAACTTCACAACGATTTCGTCAAATGCGTTCTTTCAATCTAAACTTTGGGCCACAGCACCCTTCGGCCCACGGTGTTCTTCGTCTTGTTCTTGAGTTGAGCGGCGAAAACGTGAAAACAGCAATTCCGCATATTGGACTACTACACCGCGGTACCGAAAAGTTAATTGAATACAAAAATTACATGCAAGCACTTCCTTACTTCGATCGACTCGATTACGTTTCTATGATGGCGCAAGAGCAGCTCTTCTCTCTTGCTGTCGAAAAGGCAACCTTTTGCGCGGTTCCGACGCGCGGTCAATATATTCGTGTTTTATTTGTGGAGATTACTCGAATTCTAAATCACCTAATGGCTGTTACAACTCACGCGATGGATGTGGGCGCATTGACCCCTTTCCTTTGGGCTTTTGAAGAGCGTGAAAAGTTAATGGAATTTTATGAGCGTGTTTCTGGCGCCCGTATGCACGCCGCGTACATTCGTCCAGGTGGTGTTTCGCTAGATATTCCTCTAGGTACATTAAACGACATTTACCTTTTCGCACGGCAATTCAACGATCGCCTAAATGAAATGGAGGAGCTTCTGACTGATAACCGTATTTGACGTCAGCGGCTTGAAGGCGTTGCGCTTGTTTCCGCAAAGGAAGCGCTAGCGTGAGGTTTAAGCGGTGTTCTTTGCCGAGGCTCGGGTCTCGACTACGATCTTCGCCGCGACCAGCCATACGAAATTTATGAAAACCTTTCTTTTGAGGTCCCCGTCGGTACTCGAGGCGATTGCTTCGACCGATATTTTCTTCGTATGGAAGAGATGCGTCAAAGTATTAACATTATTTCCCAATGTTTAAATAATATTCCTGGTGGCCCTGTTAAGGCCGACAACCAAAAGATTGTGCCCCCCGGCCGGCTACAAGTACGTCGTTCGATGGAAGCATTAATCCACCACTTTAAGCTGTACACTGCGGGTTTTGCGGTGCCAGCAAATGAAGAATACACTTGTTCTGAGGCACCAAAGGGTGAATTCGGTGTGTACGTTGCAGCCGACTCAACATCTCGCCCTTATCGTTGTAAAATCAAAGCTCCTGGATTCCTGCATCTTCAGGCGATTGATTTTATGACGAAGGGGCACCTAATTGCTGATGTCGTTACAGCAATTGGTACTCAGGATATTGTATTCGGTGAGGTCGACCGATAAAGCCATGACAAATATTATTTTCCACATTGGTCACGACACTGTTCGTCCCATAGTCGACTTGATCGCTTATCTAAATGAGATTCGCGCGGAGTCGGCGCTATTAAAATTGTTGCTGTGGCCACTGGTATACGCACTTACTTTTATAAAAGTAATGACCAATTATCTTGTTTTCGGTGCGCACAAGTTTTATTACTATAGCATGCCATACAATATTCTAACAACGCGGAACCATTTTTTTTCAGCAACACCCATGTCTGTAGCATGCTTTAATAAGCGTGGTTTCGCGCTCGTACTCGTAGAAATGATATTCTTTTTTTATATGATGTGTATTCCTGGAGAGCGCCCCTGACTAATTCTTCCATACCTTTTCTTTAAAATTATGCTTACCGCGGTCCCTTTTATCGCCCTGACTCCTGTACAGCGATTACCGTTTTGGTTTCTAGCGGTTATATTTACCGCGATCGAAACTTGAGCTGGTCTTGTTATTATTCGTACGTGGGGTTATGGAATTAACTTCGAGCATGATCACTTCTACAACCACTGAGGTAAACACTATCGTTATCGATCCATTACCTCGAACCGTGTTATAGGAACAGAGCTGTCTCAAATGATTTACGTACTCGCAAAGGTTCTTGTTCTTAACGATTATTTCTGCTATAATGAAGACGTTTTGAATGCGCGTATCCTTGCGCCTAACAAACCTACCCTGGGGATTTTGTTAGGTGACGTCACAGAAAATGCTGCTATAGGCCCCCTCTTATTACTTGCTCTTATCGTTTTTTGTTTTTGCTGACCTCGTTATTCGGCTTTTTTTTCAAGACCTAACAAAACCATGCAAACAACTTTTATGACTTCTAACTCAACGCTTTCGCTTCTGACAACTTTGATGATTTTTTTTGGACTACCTTCCACCTTATTGCCCTATTGCTTACCCCTGTCCTTTCTTTTAAACTCAGCACTACTCCTTTTAGTTGTTTTTTTTCTAACTTCCGTCTTGGATACCCGCAGCGAGGCTTCACTGAGCGCTGCCCCGATCCCTGAGCGACTACCCACGGCAAACACTGCGGTTGCTGTGATTTATAAATCAAAACTATTTTTAAGTACTAATGCGGCTACTTGTTGCAACATGGGACTGCTGTTTTTTATCAAAGTCGATCCAAATGCGGCTGCTTCCCAACCCAACAGCTCCTGGACGGCTTACGGTTTAATTGCCGTTGTCACCGGCGCTTGCCTTTTAGTTCGTTATTTCCTTCAACTTAAGAACATACCGATTCAGACTACCGCTTACAAATCACGCACTCTTAGTGGTGACATACCAGCGGCTAACCTAGAACTAGTCAAGCAGGGGGAAAAGGCGTCATGCGTTTATGACCCCAGCAATCCGCTCGTCGACTTGCCACAGGCAATGGATACTGCACGCACAAAGTTGGGTATGGCAGTAACGCTACAGGAGTACGGGATCCAAGAGGCTGTAAATGCTGAAGGAACACAACTAATACTAGAAAGCAAGGTAGACGCAGCCGCTAAATCTGTAGCAATAGCTAAGGAACAGCTCGCCACGCTAAAGGCTCAGGGTGGAGACGTTCGTGATGTTGAAACCGCAGTAAAACATTTGAACACTGTGGTCGAAGCGCCTGGCGAACACAAAAATAACCTTCTTACGATGACAAGGAGTACAATGGCCCAGGAAAACATCATTGTAACCGTGTCAGAATGTCGAGAAGTTTTTACTCCAGAGCGTTTTGCGCGGCCTCTTGACGCCCCAACAACTGCACAAGGCTGGCAGTGAGGACATTTTTGAAACAACAACAAGCTTATGTCCGGGGTTTGGTACCGACCCGTTAATGCCCGCTGAGAATACCAATCGGTCAGCCCGGGCGTCAGGAGGCGAACAAACGGTTCTCTTGGTGATGACTATGACTTCGTAAACGCGCTTATTGAGCAAGACAGCGTTGCTAGCCTTCGTTATGGCGTATTATTTCTTCTTGCTCTCAGCTCTTTAGGTGTATACAGTATTATTCTTGCTGGATGATCCAGTAATTCAAAGTACGCTTTCATTGGTGCGCTTCGATCTGCTGCACAAATGATTTCTTACGAGGTTGCCATTAGTCTTATCATCTTACCAGTGGTTGTTTTTTGTGGGTCTTTAGACCTTTCTATGATTACGTTCGTACAGTACATTACAGATTGACTTTGTTGACCGCTTTTGCCGATTACGTTGCTGTTTCTTATTGCTATGTTAGCTGAAACAAATCGTACGCCCTTTGATCTCCCTGAAGCTGAGGCGGAGCTTGTAGCAGGTTATAACGTAGATTACTCCTCTCTTCCCTTTGCAATGTTTTTCCTTGGAGAGTACTGTAATATGATTTTAATTTCTACTCTTTTCTGCCTTCTTTTCTTGGCGGGCGGCTTGAATACGCTCCGAATTGCATCTTCAATTATGCTGTCCGCCAAAGCAGCAGTGTCCTGAATTTTTTTCGTTTTGGTTCGGGCTACGCTACCGCGTTATCGATACGACCAACTTATGGACATTGGGTGAAAGGTCTTTCTTCCGACATCTGGCTCTTTTTTACCGTTCGTTTTCGGAATTCTTGTAATCTTCCGAGCGCTGCCAGTTTCAAACGAGCTGCCACGTAACCCTTGGGTTATTTAAATTAAGTTTGTGCGTTTTATTGGTAATTTTTTGACCACCAACCTCATCTACGCCATCGATGCACACTTAGTACACCCCCTTTAAAAAAATAAGTATGATTCTTCAAGCCGCAAAATTCATTGGCGCAGGTCTTGCAACTATTTCTCTAGCCGGTTCCGGTGTCGG
>Ga0160428_1002075_pt1 | contig 13079 bp, 8 predicted proteins | sample SolpanmetagenomM_FD_108198 | JGI IMG/M metagenome (GOLD analysis project Ga0160428, IMG submission 108198) | Solar panel surface microbial communities from Lawrence Berkeley National Laboratory, California, USA - M | ecosystem: Engineered > Built environment > Solar panel > Unclassified ... | reverse complement strand
GAGCATCGCCCGGCGCTGGGTCGTGTCGCTGGTGGCCGCGAGTAGCTTCCGGAAAGTGAGCATCTCGCCGAAGACGCTCGCCGTCTCGGCCAAGGTCAGGGGCGTGGGCGCCATCAGGGCGCCGTTCGGGCCGGCGAGCACCTGATGGACGCCGTGGCCGAGTTCGTGGGCCAGGGTCATCACGTCCCGCGGCTTGCCCTGATAATTGACCAGCACGTAGGGGTGCACGGATGGCACGGTCGGATGTGCGAACGCACCCGGAGCCTTGCCGGGACGGGTCGGCGCGTCGATCCAGCGGCCATCGAAGAAGCGCTTCGCGATGCCGGCCATCTCGGGTGAGAAGGCGTCGTAGGCCGACAGCACCGTGTCGCGGGCCTCCGACCAGGGGATCGTGCGCTGCTCGACCCTCGGCAGCGGCGCGTTGCGATCCCAGTAGGGCAGCGAATCCTGCCCGAACCATCTGGCCTTGAGCCTGTAGTACCGATGCGACAGGCGCGGATACGCGGCCCGAACAGCATCCACGAGGGCCTCGACGACCTCGGGCTCGACGCGGTTGGCGAGGTGGCGGGCCTCGGCCACGTCCTTGAAGCCCCGCCACCGGTCGGAGATCTCCTTATCCTTGGCCAGGGTGTTGGTGATCAAAGTGAACACGCGCAAGTTGCTGCGCAGCACCGTGCTGATCGCGCCGGCGGCCTCCTTGCGGACGGCTCCGTCCGGGTCCTGAAGCTTGTTCAGGGTCGGCTCCAGCGGCATCTCCTCGCCCTGGACGGTGAATCGCAGCGAGGCGATCGTCTCGTTGAACAGGCGGTCCCACGCGGCGTTCGACGTGACGGATTTCTCCAGGAACAGCTTCTCGGTACGGTCGTCGAGCTGGTGCGGCTTCTCCCGCCGCAGATCCTCGATCCACGGCGCGTAGCGGGCGAGCGGCCCGTCCGCCATCGCGGCGTTCATTACGGCGTCGTCGACGCGATTCAATTCCAGGGCGAAGAATAACAGGTCGGCAGAGGCGTTCGTCAGACGCTCGCGGGTGTCCCCATAGAACTTGGCCCGCGCCTCGTCGGTGGTGTCACCGGAATAGATTAAGCCGGCGAAGGACATCAGCTTGCCCAGCAGATCCTCGATGCCCTCGTAGGCACGCACCGCCTCGGCGAGGCGCGTCGAAGCATCCGGAGCGCCCGCCATCTCGGCGACGCGACCGGCATAGGATTCGGAGAAGCGGCGGCATTCCTCCTCGGCGCGGGTCATGTCGGCGGAGAACTCGGGAGCGTCGAGGCCGGAATAGAGATCCGACAGGTCCCATTCCGGAAGGTGGCCGAGGTCGGCGGCCTTCGCGGCGGCGCGCGCGGCGCTCACGCCCTCGGGCAGGCGGACGTTCACCGGCGAGGCGGTGGGGCTCGGCATCATGTCGCGCGTTCCTCTCGAGAGGCGAAGGCAGGGGCAGAGGCCCCGTACCCTGATATCGATCGCGTCGCCATGCGTTCAACGCGGCCCGTTGGCTCGTGGACGGGCGTTCCCTGACGAAGCGGCGCAAACGTCGTTAAGCGGCACTTTACGTCTGTCGGTCACCCTCCGGCTCGAAACGAAACACACGCCGATTCGATGCCTGCGCCCGGGGTGAAGCCGGCGTCGCATGCCCGGTTCTCGTGTGCCGTGCAGGGAGCCTTCATGTCCACAACCGTGCTGATTGTGGACGACGATCCGGTCCAACGCCGCCTCGCCGAGGCGGCGGTGCGCCGCTTCGGCTTCGAGCCGCGCATCGCCGAGACGGGGATGGACGCCCTCACCCTCCTCAGATCCGAGGGTGCCGACGTCGTGCTCCTCGACTTGGTGATGCCAGGGCTCGACGGCCTGGGCGTGCTGGCCGAGATGCGCAAGAGCGGCCTCGCCACGCCGGTCATCGTGCAGACCTCCAACGGATCCATCGACACGGTCGTCACCGCCATGCGGGCCGGCGCCGTCGATTTCGTGGTCAAGCCGGCCGGCGCCGAGCGGCTGCAGGTCTCGATCAAGAACGCCCTGCGGGTGGATACGCTCGAGGAGGAGGTCCGCCGCATGCGGCGGAGGGCGTCCGGCGCCCTGTCGTTCAAGGACCTCACCTCCAAGAGCCCCGATATGGAACGGGTGATCCGCCTCGCCGAGCGGGCGGCGAAATCCAGCATCCCGGTCCTCATCGAGGGCGAGTCCGGCGTCGGCAAGGAAGTGCTGGCGCGGGCGATCCAGGGTTCCGGCGACCGACGCGGCAAGGCGTTCGTGACGGTGAACTGCGGCGCGATCCCCGACAACCTGGTCGAGTCCACCTTGTTCGGGCACGAGAAGGGCGCCTTCACCGGCGCCACCGAGAAGCACGCGGGCAAGTTCGTGGAAGCCTCCGGCGGTACGCTGTTCCTGGACGAGATCGGCGAACTGCCGCTGGACGCGCAGGTGAAGCTGCTGCGCGCGCTGCAGGAGGGCGAGGTCGATCCGGTCGGCGGCAAGCGGGCGGTGCGGGTGGATATCCGTCTCGTCTCGGCCACCAACCGTTCGCTCCTCGACCTCGTCAAGCAGGGCAAGTTCCGCGAAGACCTCTATTACCGCCTCAACGTCTTCCCCATGACGCTGCCGCCGCTGCGGGCGCGCCGGGAGGACATCCCCGACCTCGTGCGCTCGTTCTGCGCGCGGTTCGCGGCGGAGGAAGGCAAGCGGGTCCGGGCGATCACCCCGGAGGCGATGGCGCTACTCACGCGCTATCCCTGGCCCGGCAATGTCCGGCAACTGGAGAACGCAGTGTTCCGCGCCGTGGTGCTCGCGGACGCCGACGAGCTGACGGTCGCCGAATTTCCGCAGATCGCCGCGCAGGTCGAGGGTTTCGACGTTCGCATTCCCGCCGCGCCACACCAGCAGACCCTGCCGGCCTATGCGCCCGAGCCGGTGCGCGAGATCGTGCGGGTCGAGGTCCGTGATCCGCACGCCATGTCGCTCGTGGCCGAGGAGACCGGCGAGATGAAGCCGATGGATGTGCTGGAGGCTGAAATCATCCGGTACGCGCTGCAGTTCTACCGCCAGCGCATGTCGGAGGTCTCGCGCCGCCTCGGTATCGGCCGATCCACGCTCTACCGGAAGCTCAAGGATCTGGGCCTCGAAGGTGAGGACAAGTCGGAGGATGCGGCCTGACCGTGGTCCGCGTGCGCTAGCGCACCGGACAAAACCGCGAGCGGCGGCTGCGCTGGACCTCGGACGGCGCTCTCGACCCGCAACGATGACTGGCCGGACCGAGCGATCTGAAGCATTGACCGAAGTGCAACACCGGCAGATCTATCGGTTTATCTTCGAAGACTACGGTTGATGAAAGCCACGCTTGGGCGGATAATCACAGTATGAGCGTGCGGTTCGGCCGCCGCACCCTGGGAGAACACGATGCGCGTCCCGCGCTCCAGCCTCATGGCGCTGGCCGCCCTGATGACCGGCACGCTGGCTTCCGCCGGTGCGCTCGGCGCCGAGACGGCGGCCCTCGATCTGCCGCCGGCCGAGTCTCCCGCCTCAACGTCGGCCACGCCGCCGACGACGGAACCGGCTGCGACCTCGCTTCCCGACTACAAGCCCGAGCCCCCCGCCCCCGAACCGGCGGCCCCCGTGGCTGCAGCCCCGGTCGCCCCCGTCGATCCGCTCGGCGCCGCCGTCTTCGCCCGCCTGGGGGAGACGGCGCCCCTCCTGCTGCGCCTGACCGGCAAGGAACGCGACGCGATCCGAAGCTTCTACGAAGCGCGCGCCTACAAGCCGCTCTGGGTGGTCGATGGGGCATGGACCGAGCCCGCCAAGGCTGTCGCGGCGCGCCTGGCCGCGTCGGCCGAGGACGGCCTCGATGCGCGCGCCTACCCGGTGCCGACCCTGGCCGAGAAGCCGGACGAGAAGGCGGTGGCCGACGCCGACCTCCGCCTGTCCGCGGCCGTCATCCTCTACGCCCGCGATGCGCGCGGCGGACGGGTCAACCTGACCGCGATCTCGCGTCTGATCACACCCAAGCTCGACCTTCCGTCCGGCGCCGAGGTGCTGGGCAAGCTGAACGAGGCCGGCGGGAAGGCCGGCGACGCGTTGCAGGCCTACAATCCCGCCACGCCGGGTTACGTGGCGCTGAAGACGCGTCTGGCTGCCCTGCGGGGACCGGCGCCTACGTCCGTGAAGGCCCTGCGGCTTCCCGCCGGTCCGGTCCTGCGTCTGGGGATGCGCGACCCACGGGTGCCCCTGCTGCGAACCCATTTCGGCCTCGAATCGCGACCGGCCGCCACGCTCGACCACGGGCCCGGCGAGCCGGAGGAGTACGATGCCGTCGTGGCCGAGGCCGTCACCAAGTTCCAGCGCGGTCGCGGAGTACCGGCGAACGGGGTGCTGAATGTCCAGACGGTCCTCGCGCTGGCCGATGCCGGGCGGTCCAGCCGGCCGACCGTGAGCGAGGCCGAGCTCATCGTCAACATGGAGCGTTGGCGCTGGCTGCCGGGCGATCTCGGGCCGGACTACATCCTCGTCAACGTTCCGGAATACCGCCTGCGCGCCTATCGCGGCGGGACGCTGCGCGACGAGGCGCGCGTCATCGTCGGCAAGCCGGAATCACGCACGCCGCTGTTCTCGGGTCTGATGGAGTACGCGGTCGTCAACCCATCCTGGTACGTGCCACCCTCGATCCTGAAGACCATGGCACCCAAGCTGGCGGGCTACGGCGGGAAGACCTGGGGTGGGTACGAGGTCGTCCGCCGCGGTGGCCACGTCTCGTTGCGCCAGCCCCCGGGGGACCGCAATGCGCTCGGCTTCATCAAGTTCATGTTCCCAAACCAGCACGCGGTCTACCTGCACGACACGCCGAACCGCTCCCTGTTCTCCGCCGCGAAGCGTGATTTCAGCCACGGCTGCGTGCGCGTGGACGATCCGTTCCGCCTCGCCGACGCGGTTCTGCCGGACTGGTCGCAGGAGCGCCTGAAGAAGCTAATCGGCAAGGGGGAGCGCACCATCCGGCTTCCCGAGAAGCTGCCGGTGCACCTCGCCTACTTCACCGCCTACGTCGACGACTCGGGCGCCTACCGCACCTTGCCCGACCTCTACGGCTACGATGCGCCGATGCGCGCGGCGCTCGGCCTGCCGGGCGGCGGCGGCCCGGCGATCGCCCGTCTGCCCGACGAGGCCCCCCGCAAGGCGGAACGCGCCGCGGCGCCGGCGAAACCACGGGTCGTGCAGCGATCCGCAACGCGCCACCACGCGTCCGACGATTGGGCGAACCGTCGGTACGAGGAGGTAGATACGCCCCGCCGCGCCGTCCGCCGCGCCGCCCGCGCGGACGCCGCTCCGGAATACGGCGAGCCGGGGCTGTGGACCCCGGCACCGCAGCAGCCGGTCTCGCGCGGTTGGTGGTAGCGCCCCCGCCAAACCGCAACTTTCAGGTGCGCATGCGCACAGCCGGGCACGATTTCGCCACGGTGCAGCCTTAGCCGTTTCGATCGAGACGCCCGCCTGACTTCCGCCACGCGCGGCCGCCGGGAGAGGATCAGGACAACCGTGCCGTATCTCCCGCGCGCCTTTCGCCACCTCGTGCTGGCCTTGTCCGGCATCGCTGTCGGCCTGATCGCCGGAACGGTCGAGACCGAGGATGCGGTCGCCAACGGCGACACACGCTCCCTGACGATCCTCCACACGCACACGCAGGAGAGCGCGACCATCACGTTCAAGCGCGACGGTCGCTACGACCGCGCGGCGCTCGACCAGCTGAACTGGCTCCTGCGCGATTGGCGCGTCAACGAGCCTACCAAGATGGATCCACGGCTCTTCGACACGGTCTGGGAAGCCTACCGGCAGGTCGGCTCGAATCAGGCGATCCATATCGTCTCGGCCTACCGGTCGCCGGGCACGAACGCGATGCTGCGGCGGCGTTCCAAGATGGTGGCCGAGTTCAGCCAGCACATGCTCGGCAAGGCGATGGACTTCTATCTGCCGGACGTGCCGATCGACCGGATCCGCGAGGTCGGGCTCCAGATGGAGCGCGGCGGCGTCGGTTGGTATCCGCATGCCGGGACACCCTTCATCCACCTCGATGTTGGGTCGGTGCGGATGTGGCCGCGCATGACGCACGACCAACTCGCGCGCCTGTTCCCGGATGGCAAGACGGTGCACTTGGCCAGCGATAATCGCCCGTTCCCCCGCTACGAGGAGGCCAAGGCCGAGATCCTCTCGCGGGGCGGAACGGTGGCGGGCATCACGACCCAAATGGCCGGCGGCGAGGAGGAGGACGGCCCCGGCCTGTTCGGCTTCCTGGCAAGCCTCTTCGGCGGCGGCTCCTCCGCGCCGCCACCGGAGCCGGCACAGCCGGCACCGGTCGCGAAGAAATCCCGCCCGGCACCCGTCGTGGCCGTCGCGAGCGCCGATCCGCAGGATCCCGTCGGCGGCCGCGTTGCCCTCGCCTATGCGGCACCGGCCACGGACACCGTGCTGCGCGGATCCCTCCTGGAACGCGAGCAGGCCAAGGGATCCGATCTCCGCGCGGCGGACGCCAAGGCATTGCTGACAGCCGCCAAGCCGAACCCGGCCTTCGACGAGGCCGCGTCCGTGATGGATGCGCCCTTGCCGCCGCGCCGGCCCTCGGATTTCGCCGCCGTGACCGCCGCGATCAACATGCCGTTGCCGCCGCCGCGCCCGATCCAGTTCGCCGCGCTCGGCGGAGGCATGGCCGTCCTGTCAGGGTCCACCGAGACCCGGGCGCTCGCCAAGACCATCCTGCCCGAACCTGCGCGCTCGCGCCCCGGCGCTGCGCCGGACGCCGATCCGAAGGTTCAATTGCGCGCGCTCTTCGAGGCGGTTTCGACCGGGCCGGTGGCGGCACCGGCGAGCCGGAACGCGCCTGTGCGCGTCGCCACAACCCGCGTTCGCGACGCAGCGCCCGAGGCCGTCGTGGCGGCCGCCCCCGATCGTGTATCGACGCGATTCAGCACCCGTAGCCCGGGTGACGACCTGACCGCGGCCCGATTCACGGGCTCCGCGACGCGGGCAGTACCCGCCGGACGCTGAGCCTCGACGCTTCCAGAACAATCTTCGAACACGCGGGACAACGACGCGCCACGCGACGAGCCGATCCCTCGATCGCTCATCGCCGGCGGCGCGGGGTGCTGGTGTTCCCTCAGCGCTGCGGCTTGGACAGGTTCACCGCCAACGCCGCGACCAGCGTCGCCGCGTAGCTGTCGTCCTGCGTGGCCGTGATGCGATCCGCCTCGCCCCCGCTGTTGGCGGCCACCGACATCATCAGCATGACGGCCGTGGTCAGACCGCCGAGGGCAGCAACCAGAGCCAGGTAGGCGCGCACGGCAGCGCGGGGCGCGACGACCACCGCGGGCGTCTCACCGAGGCACAGCGACGAGGAACTGTGTGGCAGCATGGCGGACGAAACTGCACCGGGAACGGACCGAACACGCGCATGCACCGAGCGCGTATTCAACAGTTCAACGTGCCGCGTTGAGCCGGGTTCTTGCGGAACGGCGGATTTTTCAACCGCCGATTAGTCCGTTGGTTGACGAAAGATGAGAGGGCGCCGACCGGCGCCCCCTCGAACGCCCGTCAGCCCTCCTTGCCGGCCACCTTGCCCAAGGCTGCCTGAGCCGCAGCGAGGCGGGCGATCGGCACCCGGTAGGGCGAGCAGGACACGTAATCGAGCCCGACGTCCTGGCAGAACCCGATCGACGCCGGGTCGCCGCCGTGCTCGCCACAGATGCCGAGCTTGATGTCGGGCCGTGTCTTACGGCCACGCTCGACGCCGATGCGGACGAGTTCGCCGACGCCTTCCTGATCGATCGTGATGAAGGGATCGGCCGGCAGGATACCCTTCTGGGTGTAAGGGCCCAGGAAGGTCGCGGCGTCGTCGCGGGAAATGCCCAGCGCGGTCTGCGTGAGGTCGTTCGTGCCGAAGGAGAAGAACTCCGCGGTCTCGGCGATCTCACCGGCCTTCAGTGCGGCGCGGGGCAGTTCGATCATCGTGCCGACCTGATAATCGAGGGTCGCACCCTTCTCCTCGGCGACCGCCTTCGCCATGGCGTCGATGTGCGCCTTGACGATGTCGAACTCGGCGCGGGTGAAGACCAGAGGCACCATGACTTCGGGCGTCACCGGGCTGCCGGTATCCGCCGCAGCCTGAACTGCCGCTTCGAAGATCGCCCGGGCCTGCATCTCGGCGATTTCCGGGAAGGCGATCGCCAAGCGGCAACCGCGGAAGCCGAGCATCGGATTGTGCTCGGACAGTTCGCGGGTCCGGTGCCGGATCTTCTCCTCGGAGACTCCGGTCGCCTTCACGACCTCGGCGACCTCAGCGTCGGTGTGCGGCAGGAACTCGTGGAGCGGCGGATCGAGCAGACGGATCGTGACCGGCAGGCCGGACATGATCGTGAACAGCTCCACGAAGTCCTGCCGCTGGTAGGGAAGGATCTTGGCAAGGGCGGCGCGCCGGCCCTCGGCATCGTCCGCCAGGATCATCTCCCGCACCGCGATGATGCGGTCGCCCTCGAAGAACATGTGCTCGGTGCGGCAGAGGCCGATGCCCTCAGCGCCGAAGTTCCGGGCCGTGCGGGCGTCCGTGGGGGTGTCGGCATTCGCCCGCACCTTCATCCCACGAAAATCGTCGGCCCAGGTCATGAGGGTCGCGAAGTCACCGGACAGCTCCGGCTCCAGCATCTTCACCTCACCCCGGATGACCTGGCCGGTGGATCCGTCGATCGTGACCCGGTCGCCCGCCTTGAGCGTGAGGCCGCCGACCGTCAGCGTCTGGGCCTTGTAGTCGATGCGGATGGATCCGACGCCCGAGACGCAGGGCTTGCCCATGCCGCGGGCGACCACGGCCGCGTGGCTGGTCATGCCGCCGCGGGTCGTCAGGATGCCCTCGGCGGCGTGCATGCCGTGGATGTCCTCGGGCGACGTCTCGATGCGGACGAGAATGCACTTGCGCTCGGCCTTGCGGTGCGCCTCCGCGTCCTCGGAATTGAACACGATCTCGCCCGTGGCCGCCCCCGGCGAGGCCGGCAGGCCCGAGGCGATGACCTTGCGCTCGGCCTTGGGGTCGATGGTCGGGTGCAGGAGCTGGTCGAGGGCCCCGGGCTCCACGCGGCCGATCGCCTCCTCGCGGGAGATCAGCCCTTCGCCCGCCAGATCGACGGCGATGCGCAGGGCGGCCTTGGCCGTGCGCTTGCCGTTGCGGGTCTGGAGCATCCAGAGTTTCCCCCTCTCGATGGTGAACTCCATGTCCTGCATGTCGCGGTAGTGGCTCTCCAGGATCCCGTAGATCCGGGTCAGCTCCGCGAAGCTCTCGGGCATGGCCTTCTCCATCGAAGGCTTGTCGCTCTCCGCCTCTTTCCGCGCCTTCTCGGTGATGTTCTGCGGGGTGCGGATGCCCGCCACCACGTCCTCGCCCTGGGCGTTGATCAGGAACTCGCCGTAGAGCGCCTTCTCGCCGGTGGACGGGTTGCGGGTGAAGGCCACGCCGGTGGCCGAAGTGTCGCCCATGTTGCCGAACACCATGGCCTGAACGTTCACGGCCGTGCCCCAGCTCTCCGGGATGCTGTTCAACTCCCGGTATTTCTTGGCCCGTGGGATCATCCAGGAATTGAAGACAGCGCCGATCGCCCCCCACAGCTGATCGTCGGCACCCTGCGGGAAGTCCGAGCCGTGCTCGTCGCGCACGATCTTCTTGTAGGTCTGGATCAGGGTCTTCCAGTCGCCGGCGCCGAGTTCGGTGTCGAGGTCGAAGCCCTTGCTCTCCTTGTACTGCTCCAGCGCCTCCTCGAAGGCGTGGTGCTCCACGTTCAGCACAACGTTCGAGTACATGGTGATGAAGCGGCGATAGGAATCGTAGGCGAAGCGCTCGTCGTCGGCTTCCTTGGCCAGCGCCAGCACGGTCTCGTCGTTCAGGCCGAGGTTCAGGACCGTGTCCATCATGCCGGGCATGGAGGCCCGGGCGCCCGAGCGGACCGAGACGAGGAGCGGGTTCGTGGCATCGCCGAACTGGCGACCGGTGAGCTTGCCGACCTGCCCGAGTGCGGCAGCGACCTGATCCTTCAGCTCCGGGGGATAGGCCTTCCCATGATCGTAGAAGTAGGTGCAGACTTCTGTGGTGATGGTGAAGCCGGGCGGTACCGGCAGGCCCAGGTTCGACATCTCGGCGAGATTGGCGCCCTTGCCGCCGAGCAGGTCGCGCATCTGCGACTTGCCTTCTGCCTTGCCGTCGCCAAAGGCGTAGACCCACTTCGCGCTGTCGGTCGCCATGTCGAACCCGTCCATTTCCGGTGCCCGGCGGCGGCCGAGCTGATGGCCGGGGTTGGACCATCCCGCACCGCAACGCAAGATGAACGCTTGACAGGGCTGTGCGCGTGAACCTGACGCCGCCAGCACTCTGTCAGGGATGGCGGAGAAGAAAGCTGTCGGCGCCGTCTCTCCGTATCAGTGGAGGATACCGAGACCGATCACGCCGATGACGATGAGGTAGATCGCCACGATGTAATTGAGAAGCCGAGGGGCGATCAGGATCAGGATACCTGCGAGGATCGCGATGACAGGCTGAAGATTCGAGATCGTGACGGTCACGGGCGCCTCCTGTGGCCAAGCTCGGCCGTGGGGTATCGACGTCCATAGCCCGTGGAGGTTCCCTGACGCTGATCTGAGACGAGGCAGCCCCATGGTCCGGGCCGCCTCGCTCATCGATCGGTCAAGGTTGGGTCGGTTTCGGCGTCGGCGTGTTCGTGCCGGGGATCGGATCCTTCGCCTCGCCGGTCGGCAGGCTCGCGGAGATCGTCGGGTGCGACAGCTCCGGATAGGGTCCAATGACGTTGGCTCCGTTCAGGGGCTTGTTCGCGCCGTTGTGGCAGGTGGCGCAATTGATCTTGGGCGCATCCCCCAGGACGCCGAGACGGTTTCGGGGGAAGGTCGAGGTCAGGGGCGTCATGTAGTCCTGATTCAGCTCACGCACCATGCGGATGCCGTACCAGGCGTGGACCCGGTTCGGCGTGCTGGTGTCCCACTGCGCCACCGAGCGGGTGTTGTGACAGAAGGTACAGTTCACCCCGAGCGACTGGGACATGCTGATCATGATCGCGAAGGTTTTCTCCGCGTCCTGGATCGGCTTGCCCTTGGTTTCGGGCAGCGCCGTGGTGGCGTTGACCCGAACCGCGTCTTCGGACGTCTCCTTGTGCTGGTAGAAGGCTTGGTAGACGTCGTAGGGCAGCGAGGTGTTGCCGACTTCGGGGGAGGCGATGTTCTGGCTGTTGTTGCGCGGGATGAACCGTCCCGCACCCTGGACCGGATGGTCGAACCAGATATTCGCCGGCACCGGATTGCCGCGGTGACAGGTGTAGCAGGTCACGCCCGCCTCGTGGACGTGGTTTTCCTTCCAGGTGGAGTTGATGGTCTGCGTCATCTGGAGCATGCGGCGGGCGACGCGCTTCTGGTAGAGCTCGTCGGACGCCATGTTCTCGGTGCTGTGGCAGTAGGTGCAGCCCTGCTGCGGTGCGACCCACTCGGTGATCGACACCATCAGCCGGTTGAACTGCTCCGCCGAGAGGTCGCCCAGCACCTGCACGTTCTCGTAGACGGCCGACGCCTTGTCGCCGCCCGCATCGGCCGGATCGGCCGGTGCCGGCGCCCTGTTGGCCTCCGCCAGCGCCTCGTTGCCGGCCCGGGTGCGGATCAGATCCATCCCGGTGCCGCGGAACCCGGTCTGCTTGACCGCCATCGGCGGGTGGGTCCAGCCGGCACCACCGAACATCGCGATGGTGAGGAAGAGGGCGAGCGCACCGCCGACGACCGCAAGAATCGTCTTCATGACGTCCTCCTTACGGCCTCGGGCCGGGTGCGAGATGAGCGGGATCGACGATCGGGCCGTAGACCTGCGGGTACGAGGGTGCGACGCCGTGCTTGACCGCCCACAGGTACCAGTTGTCGACGACGGTGCCGGTGAGCAGGATGCCGATGCCGCCGGTGAGCGTGGTCAGGACCGCGAACCACCACGCCCAGCGATGGACCGATTCCATGGTGGCGTTGAAGCCCATGGTCCAGCGCCAGAACAGGGCGGCGCGCTCGGTGGCCGTTCCCCGATCGACGATCTGGTCGATCTCGCGCTCGGCGCCGTAGCGCGAGCAGGCCAGGATGGTGCCGCCGTGCATCGCGAACAGCAGCGTCGATCCGTAGAGGAACGTGATCGAGAGCATGTGGAACGGGTTGTAGAACAGGTTCCCGTACCGGAGCGAGAAGGCGGCGGTCCAATCGAGGTGCGGGAAGATGCCGAAGGGCACGGCCTCAGACCACGACCCCATCAGCAGCGGCCGGATGAAGCCGAGGACGAGGTAGAGCCAGATCGCCGAGGCGAAGGCGTAGGGGACGTGGAGGCCGAGGCCCAGCGCCTTCGCCCGCTTGTAGAGGTGCACCCACCAGAGCAGGATCGACGTGGTGAGGAAGAAGCCGGCGATCAGCCACCAACCGCCCTCGTTGAGCGGCGGCAGGACCTTCAGGCCGTATTTCGGCAGCGGCGGCTCCAGTGCGAGCCATGGCAATTGCCGCACGAACTGGACGGGATCCCAGTTGACTGAGGCCCACATGTTGAGCCCGATGATCTCGAACGCGATCACCCCGCAGGTGATCGAGAGCGCCGCGATATAGCCGATGTAGATCGGGCCGACCTGGCTGTTGCCCAGCAGGCCGAACAGGTAGCTGTTGAACGGCTTGCCGACCCGGTCGTCGACCGCGACGTGAACGCCCTGATCCGGCACGAGCGGGCGCACCTGAACCTGCGTGAAGATGTTCTGGTAATAGGCCATGGCCTGCCCTCCCCCGGAGTGCTGCGCCGCTGGGCGGCGGCGACCCGTAATGCCCGTGTCGTCTCGTCCGCGTACCGCCGGGTCACCGCCAGACGGGCAGGTTGAGCCACCAGCCCCACCATTGCGGCCAGCCCTGGGGCCAGAAGGGGCCGCTGATCACGATGCAGACCGCGCTCCAGAAGCCTGCCGAAAGCGCGATGAAGAGGCCCAGGCGATGAATGCCGAGCGCGCCGATGGAATAGCCGATGGTGTCGCGGAAGAACGTGTTCTCGTGTTCCG
>Ga0160428_1002074_pt1 | contig 13081 bp, 5 predicted proteins | sample SolpanmetagenomM_FD_108198 | JGI IMG/M metagenome (GOLD analysis project Ga0160428, IMG submission 108198) | Solar panel surface microbial communities from Lawrence Berkeley National Laboratory, California, USA - M | ecosystem: Engineered > Built environment > Solar panel > Unclassified ... | reverse complement strand
CTCACCAATGTAGATGACCCCGACCTTATGGCCGTCTAGCGCCGGTATCCTATCGAATGTCGAGATTGCACGAGAGGTAGACTCGTCATCAGCCAGAGGAATTGGCAGGTCAATTGTTTCGTACACAATATGCAAAGAAGAATAGAACTCGGTCAAAACGTCATCTGGTGCAACCTCGACATAGTCATCAGTGTAGTATGCTTCAGGAACAATTCGCTGCTGATGTTTAGGGGTTGGTACCAGATTCGGTTGGAAGATGGCATGTCTTGTGCCAGAAGGACGACGACGAGTGATTTGGGATAGACCAGTACGACCAGCAGTTTCTACCGTCAGTATGCTTCTTCCGACGACCCAGCTTTTCTTAGCAACAGGACCATCCGCAGGCTTAGAAAAGTCTGGAATTGCCGCGGTGTCATCACTATCGGAGTACGTGATCCGGTAGAGGAAGTCCATGGTAACTTGGCCTTGTTCGTCCATACTCTGTTTACCATGCTCGTCTCGCATTCTAAGTTTTCGTGCGATTGTTTCTGCATGTCGAGGCCGTTCGCGTAAACTTATCGACATGAACCAAAACACTATAACGTGGTACGCCAGCGCATAAACGTACTGCGGCAGCTCGTCCGCCAGAGATCTGGTGACGTTAGCTTCGGGCTGAGGTGGTGTTCCACTACGAGCTGGCGTCAATAAAGCTCGACTGCTGCGTGCACTGAATCTATTCTGTCTCGCTCTTTGATCACGCACATATTCGAGATATCGAATACAGATGGAAAAGACATTTGAGTAATCTTCGTCCCTGAACTGAGAGAAGAGATGTTCCATTCGTGCCAATCCAGCGAGGAATTCTAGTATATGTACTGCCAGGTGGGCTTGAGTGATGACCTTGGCGAACTTCTGTATCACAGCCTCTAGTCTTCGTGTAATGTCCAGCGGCAGCTCGTGACAGCAGATTGATAGAGCATGAATGCAGATTTCAGCTGTCCGTTCACCTGTACCGACACCTTCCAAGAAGGTCTGGATCATGTTTTCTTTCGGGTCGTAGTTGGGTACTCTCTGAAGATAATCCTTGTAGCTGATGAGCATTGTCAAGACGTGGTACATGCATATTGCCACGTCAGACTTCTTTAGGTTTGTGTGAGCCGGCGGACTATGATACTCCTTGTGCATGATTTGGTGCATCAAAAGTTTCGTCAGATCTTGCACACGGTGCAGCGAATCAATGAACAGCGAATGATTGGTAAGTTGTGCACCTATGTGTACAATCATATAGCTGTAAGTCTCCCACTCCAGATCTTTGCGTTGCAGCATCGACAACACCAGCTCAAGCCAGATCTTGATTGGCAACACAACGCGTTGCTGTCCATCCGGCCCAAGCTTGTCTTCTGGTTTCAAATGCGAGAAGACTAAATGGCTTGCTCTGGTTGGTGGATCTTCGGGAAGTCCACGAGCTGTGCCATACATCCAGAGCGGGGGATTCGGTTTTGATGCGTGACCAAGTCCTCCTATGGAACTGACTGACCGAATGGGCTGACTTGCTCGTGTGGGGTGAGACGCTGCTGGCGTGCTCTGATTCTGACGTCTCCCGGTCGAATCGTTCGGAATAGGCCGGCTAGGCCGAACAACAGGGCTTACTGTGGCGTATAAACTTGGTAGAACGGAGTCGGAGGTCCGGCACAAAGCAGCTGCTACACTCTCACAACCTGTCTCTGGCAGGACGTAGACTCTACAGTCGCTGTCACTTCTGATGCGAGCCATGAGCTTCATAGCGACAATCCTGGCATCTGGAGGCTGAGTCGGACTATTGGCGAGATGGACAATAGCCGAGAACAGATCGAGAGTCCTCGATCCTGAGCGGTTGAGATTTCGCAAGAACAGCCTGACAAAGCAATCTGAAAGTATGACATTGCGACTGCTGCCAGATGTCCCGTGTTCATCGTTTTGTAACTGTTCTGGCGACTTCGGGCTTGGTGATTCGATCACCTTCTCGAAGAGAGCAGCCTTCAAGGCACGGAATATGTTGTCGAATAAGTCCTGGTCTTGTGTCCAAGTGCCAACATCCGCTGCTATTTGACACAATACTCGAAGTACCTCTATGTCATCTTCATGTGGTATCTTGTCAATCAGGAGCTTCATCAGGTGATTGGCATCGGGGTCGTTGAGAGCTTCAGCTGTGTTGTATGCATCATGTAGAGCCTTTAAGGCATACAGGCGTACGATGACGTCTCTTGGAGGATATGCGCAGAAGATGGTGTTGTTCAATTTCTGACACTTTGCAAGCCAATCCTCTGTTGGCGGAAACAAGAGCCGCTCGCCTTGGTGATAACGAATGACGCTCATGCAGCTATCATTGTCAAGGTCAGCAAGTAAATCGTGGGTTGCATCCATGACCATTGCTATGCGTTCAGAGTCATGTTCTTCACCCAGTTGTCGGAGATTGTCGAAAACTTGCTGGAATAGTACAGATAATTCGCGAGGTTGTTTTGACGTGATTTTGAGACGAGACCCCGCTATAGCCGAATCATGCGAAGGCTTCTCGCTGGTCGTTCCTTCCTCGTCCCACATTGTCGCTTTGAACAATATTCCACGAAGCGCCGCCCACTCTTCCTTCTCAAAGAGTGTCTGGCACATTTCACTATTTGACAAGATATCATTGACGAGCTCGAGTTTTGACAACATCAATTTTCTACTCTCCGTATCCGAGCTATGGTTCAGTGCTTTCAACAGATCTAGCAGTTGTGGTGGCTTGAGCCTACTCTCATCTCCAGATCTCACCAGCAGACGAAGCACGAGCACTGCTCCGCGAGTATTGTTCTTGTTTGCGCCACGTGATGTCGACTCAGCTTCAGCAGCGATATCGAGCAAGTCTTGCGTGGCCGCTATTGCGTAATGATTCTCCAACAGGATATTGAGAGTGCGCGTGGCTCGCTCTTGGAGGGAGCCCTCCTGCGTGTACATGGCACACATAATCTCAAGACAGCCGCGAATGACTGCACGCGGGAGTCTGGCATAAGTGATGAAAGCATCGACGATATCCAATGTCTTACGCAACTCGTCTTCTCTCGATGCTACGCGTGCAATACTGAGTACTGCCTCAACAAGGGCTACTCTGTCGTTTCTTTCAAGTACCTTGGCATTGAACTTGGTAATAGCCAAAACAAAATCGAGTAGTTCTTCGAGATACTCATGTAAGAGAATGATACGCTGCGTGGCTTTTGCATCCTTTGAATCTCTCCTTTTGTCTCTCAAGTCGTGAATCTTGTCCATGTTCTGCTCGATGAGCTTCACTGTGAGTAATGGCACGAAGACTTCAATGTTTTCCAGATATCTTCCCTCAATCGTCAATTTCCTCAAAATGTCGATGCGATAAGGCATTGCTACACCGCGATCATCGGACATGATAGCTTCAATGAACATCACTCTCTCGCGGGCTATCAATTTCTTGAGCATAACACAAGCGGCAAGTAGATTGTAACCTGTTTCTAGGGCGTTACTGTTGTTTTCGAGGTATACCAGATCTTCGGCTCTTGCCCATATAGAAGCAACGTTAGGTACTTCATGTTTTGTCATGATGCTTGTGATGCGCTTCGCCGCACGCAGCCGATCTTGTGTGTCATTCCCTCGGCTCAACAGGTGTACAGCCTGCCTCAATTCTGGAGGAAGGCCAATGAAATCCTTGTCTTGGAGTGGCTGGCTAGCGAGATCGCTGGTGTCGGCCATCGTTTTGCGGTACGCTATTCGTGCCCGCTCAACTGGAGGAGGTGTTGCAGCAAGGACATCGTTTGTGTAGGGAAAGGCGAGACCTTGGGTAGTAACAGGAGGGAGCGAGTTCCGGTTCTGCCTAGTCCCAGTGAGAGTACGGAAAGCATCGAGCACTATACCCGACGTGGAAGTTTTGGGCTTGGGCGACCTTGGGTCGAGATCTTGATCTTGCGACATGATGGGAACACCGTGTGCGTGCGAATGGTCAATGATGACTCGGAAGGTACGTGAGGAGAGATGATATCTCAGGTTAGGTGGAGTGATTGTATCTCAATGCTCATGGTGAGTCATCGAGTGCGAGAGGATGCTAACTGCGCAACTGAAGTCAGCAAAACCCAGTCAATAATGTGAGTGTCAACACATGACATCAGCAAGCACGAGGAAGGCAGGAGCAGAGCGGTAGTGGTAGTGGTAAGGTAGCGAGGAGGTACTGGCGGTGGTGTGTGGTGCGCCAAATTGATTTGTGTGCACTGTCGCGCGGATGGTGCAATGTAGAATCTCTGAACGATATCAAGTGAGATTCTGATAACGTCAATAGAGTGACGAATGCGAGATACACAATGTGGGCTGTCTGGGGCGGGGCAGAGATTAGATAAGATTCCGAAAAAACTTGACAAAGAAAAAGTACTCGTGTGGAGCATGCCGGAACCATCGTTAGACGAGAATAGAGCTCGAGACAGAGACATATCTCAAACTGAGAAGCTAGCGATGCTACATTATTTTAGAGATGCTAATTTGTGAGATGCGATGTGTGCGGAGTGCCGGAGGGAAATTCAGAGGTCATTGTAGATCGATGTTTCAAAGTTCTTAACCGGGTTCTATTCAAGATTACAACACGCTAGTAGTACAAGGTACAGATGAGGGGGTTACTGGACATTTTATAGGCAAGAAGATCAGCTAGAAAAAACACAAATCCCACATAACATGATGAGGGATATTATATTGCTTAGCAGAAATAGCAAATGCAAAAGATGGTGTGAGGAGTGTCGTCGATAAGGCTGATCCTGCAGTGCTGATCTCTTTTTTTCAGGGTCTTCGATCGACTTTTGAGCCTCATACGTGTTTCAGAATCACTGAATCTAAGCAGTATGAGGAAGACTTCACATATTCATGCAATGCGCCCGATCTGGGGCCATGCGCCTCGCATACGGTCACTATTCATCCGCCGGCGCACTTTCGCCACTGTTCAGGACAATACAAGGTAGACTCCTACTTTGCCGCCTCATTTCCATTATCTCTAATCGTTGATCAGAGCTGCTCTAGCACCAAATGAGTACGACGTCCTGGTCATCGGCGGCGGTCACGCCGGTGCAGAAGCCTCCACTGCAGCAGCTCGTGTTGGTGCTCGCACAGCTCTCATCACACCTTCAATCGCCAACCTCGGTGTCTGTTCCTGCAATCCATCTTTCGGTGGTATCGGCAAAGGCACAATGCTGCGTGAGATCGATGCGCTCGATGGGGTTGTTGGTCGGACCATAGACAAGGCAGGCGTACAGCTCCGTGTGTTGAATAAGAAGAAGGGACCGGCAGTCTGGGGACCGCGTGCGCAGATCGACAGAGAAATATACCAGAGAACGATGCAGCAGGAGATCATGGGATACAAAGCTAGTGGGAAGGGCGATTTACAAGTGCTGGAAGGAAGAGTAGCAGACATTGTCGTCGAGAAAGAGGACAAGGGAGGAATATATGAATCTGGCTTGCAAGCAGGAGTGGCCATGCAAGGTAGACAAGGCACAATTGTTGGATTGAAGCTGGAGAACGGTGAGGTCATCAGAGCGAAGCAGGTCATCATCACGACAGGCACATTTCTGGGTGGAGAAATACACATAGGAATGGACGTCTTTCCATCTGGAAGAATGGGAGAAGCAGCTACATTTGGGTTAAGCAAGTCGCTGAAGGATGCCGGATTCAAGCTGGGAAGACTCAAGACTGGGACGCCACCTCGACTATCAGCCAAAACGATCGACTTCTCCATACTTGAACCCCAGCCTGGTGACGAGCCACCAACACCATTTAGCTACCTCAACTCTCGAGTTTCAGTGGAAGACCAGCTACTATGCTATGCAACATACACAAACAACGCTACGCACGACATCATTCGTGCAAATCTTCACAAATCCATCCATATTCGGGAAACTGTCAAAGGTCCACGCTACTGTCCTTCGTTAGAATCCAAGGTCATTCGATTCTCAGGTAAAGACCGCCACATCATCTGGCTTGAACCCGAAGGATTCGACAACGATGTGATCTACCCCAATGGCATTTCAATGACCGTTCCTGCGGAAGCTCAGGAAGCTATGCTCAAAACAATTACTGGACTCGAGAATGTGAAGATGCTGCAGCCAGGATATGGTGTCGAGTATGACTATGTCGATCCACGATCTCTACTGTCATCACTTGAAACCAAGGCTATCAAAGGTCTCTACCTAGCTGGACAGATCAACGGCACCACTGGATATGAAGAAGCAGCTGGTCAAGGTGTAGTAGCAGGTATTAATGCAGGTCTGGCAGCTCTAGGCAACAGTCCGATGCCATTCTCCCGCGCCGATGGATACATTGGTATTATGATCGATGACCTCGTTACCAAGGGTGTAAGCGAGCCCTATAGGATGTTCACGTCTCGTTCGGAATACCGCATGACCTGTCGAGCTGACAATGCAGACCTGCGTCTTACTCCTCGTGGTCGTTCCGTGGGTGCTGTGAGCGATGCACGTTGGCGTCAGTTCCAAGACGAGACTGCACAGATGGAGGAGCTGAGGATCATCCTGGAAGGCAAGCGCATGAGCGGAAATGCATGGTCAAATGCAGGTGTCGGCAATTCATCCAATCCTCACCATCATTCCGCATTCGACCTGCTCAGATTTACTGGATGCGACATGGATGTGCTATCCAAGCATTTTGGTGCTTCTATGAAAGGCTTCGACTCGAATATCAAGAGGAGGGTCGAAATAGAAGGTGCATACGCTCCCTATGTGGCTCAGCAACGTGACCAGATGCACAGGTTTGCAAGAGACGAGGTGATTGCGCTGCCACTCGACCTCGAATATGATAGTATCTTTGGATTGAGCACCGAAGAGAAGAGAGCATTACAAGAACAGCGGCCAGAGAGTGTAGGTATGGCTAGGCGATTGGAGGGCATGACGCCGAGCGGAATTTTACGACTCGCTGCACACGTCAGGGGGCTTGGACGAAGAGCAACGGATCCGGGCAGCGCCACAGAGATGGATGCGAATGAAATGGCTGGACTCGAAACACGAGATGGAGCTGCGCCAGGCAGTGCTGTTCCTGTCGTGGCTGTTGCTGGTGCATGATTTGGTATTAGTCAAGGAGTCTTGGGACGGATTTCAAATGCATTTCCAGGTGTTTGGGGACCGATTATCACGACTACATATGATGGACTCTGGGATGGCCAATGTACAGGCCTGTAGCATATAGTTGTAACAATATTGCCACATACTATTGAACTTGGATACATTGGACTCATCAAATGCGAAGGACGGAGCCGGATCCGGCGCGTAATCTAACGCGACTTCAAGACAAGGAATTGTTATGAGACATCTTTCGCTCGTTACAACACTTCAGCCTTCACTACCACCTTCATTCGTCTATGAACGCATTATCGAATAGTTCGCGTGGTCTACGGTACACCATCCACGTTACATACATCGTTGCGCCATCAATTCATTCACGCCATGCATCCATCATAACAACAACAGCAATAGGCAGCTCATCTGCTCCTCTCCATGTCCAGACCTATCAACACACCTTATGACTTCTCCAACCTTAGCGATGACGGTGAGTGATGATGGTTTTATCGGGTGCTGCGTGTCCCTTGCGCTTCACATATAGTCAGATCTTTCAGCTAATGCTAATGTACGCATAAGACATCCAACTGCTCTACGACATTATACGCCAGGCTGAATCCTCAGATTTGCCTCCATTCCGCGCCCTCTTCACTGCCTATGATCGCATCCTCCGCGAATATGGCATCCAGCAAGATCATGACCAAATATACTTTCGCTTTTTGTTACGACTTGGCGAGACTAGAGGCGACTCATTGTTTGAGAGATTCGAAGGGCTGCTACAGAAACTCGGCTTCGAAATCAAGTTTGACGGCGAAGACGAAGACCCGCGCAGTGAAGTTAATGGCCACATTGGTCGTGAGCGCGACGGAGAACGGAACACCGCATACGCGGACGGACGCAAGAACAGGGTCGAAGAGGAAACACACACAACACGACCAAGTAGAAGAGCAAGCTTTGACTCGGCGTATGATACGAGGGATGATAGCAGGAGATCGGACATGGACAGACTCAGGCCATCACCACCACGACCGCATTCGACGGATATTATGCAGCGTCAACAGTACGTACAACAGAGACAGCACCAAAAACCAGCGCATGCACAAGATAGACTTCCTGAATACCAGCAACCACACGCGCAGGCAGACCTACCTACAAGAGGTCGGTTGAGGCAGAGAGGCGTATCAAGACAATTGAATGGCCATCAGAGAAAGATCTCAGTATCTCGTGCACGAGAGTACCAAGATGTACATCGACGTCCTGCTCCGAACGCACAAGTACATCCCAATCATTACGAGTCGGAGACTTCAGACGAAGCAGGGCTTAGCGAGCCCGATGATATGACTCTAGGCGAAGCAGCGCATCTACCACCAATGCAGTCTGCACCTATAGAAGCCGACTTTGCGCAGCTCGAAAGCCATGCTAGAATCCTTCGGTATCATCACTCAGCTGCTCACGCATTGGGCTTCTTCCACAACTGGCGCCGGCGTGCTATCATGAAGCACAACTCGAACGTGCAGCTCTACCAGGTCGCGGCGAATCATGATGCACGTACTCTCCTTCGTCAAGCCTTGGATAAATGGCACACTGCTCTCCTCCAGCGTCGCTATGAACAGGAGACTGCACGGTTCTTTGAGGAAATATCACGAAAAGCACAGCAGGCTCGAGATCTGTTCCTCCTTACTAAAGCTTTCACCCACTGGGAAGCAGCTGCACGCGAAGAGGTCATACGCACGAAAGCAGCACGACGGCATATACTTCGGAGTCGATACTTCCATGCTTGGCGCGATATCACAGTCACTAACGAAAACAAGGTCCGTTCAGCACGGACGAAGAAGGTTATGAACATATGGAAGAGAAGGACTGCTCAAGTACTGCAACATCATCGTGAAGCTGAGATCTCGAGAGAGAATACAGCAGTCAATCGCTACTACCGACACTGGTTCTGGCATTTCTGTGAGCAAAGAGCGCCAACATGGTACTCCACGAAGCTCAAGATACAATTGTTCGGCAAGTGGCTCGATGCAACAAGACAAGCGCGAGTGAGGGGAGCTTGGGCGGTCGACTCCAGAAATCTCGAGCTTATTAGGTCGACCACTGCACAATGGTCACGACGGTCAACCGTTGTGATGAAGAATCATGAACGTGCTGAGATCTTTCGAAGAAGATTGCTGATTGAACCGAACCTCGAAGTCTTGAGGACTGAGATGACTCTTTCGCCACTCTTGACTAGGATGGTGAGGGTCATGGACGCAAGAGTGGCGAAAGATGCATTGCGTGTGTGGATCACACGCCTAAGATCGGTAGTACAATCTGACAAAGTATACAAACTTCGCGTCATGAGAAATACCTGGTCAGCGTGGAATGATCGGTTGAGATGTCAGGCTTTGTCAAGAACAATAGATGATCGTATCGTCATGCAGGCCTTGTACAAATGGGTGCTAGCACAACGATTAAAGCTGTTTCAACGAGTGCGAGACGAGAGGCTGAAGTCGAAGATATACGTTTTATGGCTTAACGCGATGAACAATGTCTGTGCGTCACTCGGTATGGCGAAGTATCTGGCACAGCAATCACGAGATCGACGTTCAAGACGAACGGTGCTTGAGAAATGGTCGTCCAAATCACAAACACAAACTGCACTCATCGCACGAGCGGAGACCATGTTAGAATCGAAGCAGCTCAACTTCACATTTACAGCATGGATAGCCAAACTAGGTCGTCTCCAGCAGATTGATACATGGGCGAAAGACGCTCGCTTCTTTGTCCTCGCTTCGCGATCGATCAAGAAATGGCAGACTTCGGCAGCGAACCACCAGCGCAACAAACGCCACGATGCTTACTCCGTCATCAGACGCAAGATCAAGGTGGCTCTTGCACGACGCCTCTTTCACAAATGGCAGTCGCGTACAGCTGACCATGCTCCTATGCACAACAGCGCCAATCAGCTCGCGTTTCAACGAACTTTTTCTACTCTTCCGGATATCCTACAGGCCTGGCATGATCGCTCGGCCTACATTGCTCAATCTGGGGATTTGGCACTGGCCTTTCATGCTCGTACGATAACCTCCACCATATTGACAACGCTTTCGGCTCTGCTAGTACAAACCACCACTCTTGCAAGCCGCGCCACTAGTTTCCGTAAAGCGACCATTAATGATGCTGCAGCTTCGGCTTTACGCAAGATCAATTGGGCTGTCTTCCAGGGTAAACGACAAGACGAAACAGCAGCAAGTCTAGCAGAAAGAAACAGGCAGAAGCACTACAAGAGCATGCTCCGATATTGGCGTGATGGGGTTGAGAAAAGACGACGTCCTGTTGACAGACTACTCTTTCAAAGTGTCGTTGGTAGTGGTCGTCTTAACGAAGGTAATTACGCAGTCACTCCTGCTATGGACTTTGAAGACGACCTTATCGACTTCAGCACTGTTGCGCCTCCTGCTTTGCCGAGACTGGCCGCCCCACCAATAATGATGTCTGCAAGAAGCAAGAGCAGGACTCGACCTATGTTCAGAAGCAGCACGGTACCTCCTTCGCCTTTTGTGAATCGATCTGCTCCGCCGGCATCACAGCAGAGACCGCAGCAAGGGCGTCCTGCTTCTGCTCTGCCTGCTGCAGCCACTGCACCAACACCAGGTTACTTACGTACTCCCTCACGTCGTTCCGCATTTCGAGAAGCCACGAACAACGCAGCTGGAGCTCAAAGCAGGAATCGTTTGCACCAACTACGTCGTGGCGAGGAAACTGGCATTCCGCAAGAACAACTCGGTGCATTTGAGTCTACCACAACGAACATGTTGCCTGCGTCCTCAACTACACCGGCTGGACTGCCGCCCGGGGCAAGTGCAATGAGTACCTCTTCAGCAATGACGCCGCTCGCCAGCCGTCTACGGAATCTGGGTTTGGGTGCTAGATTGAGTACACAGCCGACAATGACGCAGCAGAATGGAACTAGGCCGAGCAGGTTTAGTATCGCGAGACATACTGCTTTTAGTGATGTTGATGAAGATGCTGATGAAGAGGAGATAATAGGGGAAGAAGATGTCTTGTTGAGTCCTAGTCAAAGTCATAGGAATGGTGGAAGTGTGTTAGAGAAGTGATGGAGTGCTTGGCGGGCATAGTTGGGAGTAGAAAAGGGTGATCGCATGGGTTTCGGTGTTTTGGATAGCTGTTTCGATCGAGCATGCATGCCTGGACTGTTTGATTTGCATTGGGACTAACTGGGAACGATTTTATGACTGACTGACTAACAGCTTTTTTTGTGATACCCCCTTTGTTCTTTGTCTTGTAATTTTAGATTAAAGGATAGGAAGTGTTGGTGTGCTGGTGTGCACAGGAGCATTAATTGCAACATACAAAGAAATCTTGTCCTATCTACTCGTCTCTCTCTATCGTTGTCACACCAAGGTAACCCTTCGACATGATGCGTAGTTGCAACAGAATTAGGCCCTTGACGCCTCGATTGTGCTTAGTGGCAAAACAAAAAGATAACTTTCCACTATATTTCTCAAATTCGTCTTGACTGCTTACAACCTACTCCTAGCCCCAACACCACTAGGCGGATGTCCCTTCCCAAACCACACCTCCTTCCCCCTCGTCAACTCCCCCCTCAGCGACACAGCCATCAACCTCTTGACCTCTTTATTACTCTCCCCCTTCGTCGCAAGCAAATAGCTCAACTTAGTCAACGCCGCCTCCCCCGTCATATCATACCCCAACAACACCCCCGCCTCCGCCAACCTAACCGCCGGCGCATACAACGGACTCACATTCCCATTCAAACACTGCGTTATATTCACCACCACTACCCCCCTCTTCACCGCTTCCGCAAGCACATCCACCAGTCCCGGTTCGCCGTTGGGGCCCGGCGTATTGGGAATGTTGCCCGCGCCAAAGGATTCCAGCACTAACCCGCGTGTATTTGTCCGCGCGTCTAGGATCGTGCGGAGGAGCAGGGGCGTTATGCCGGGGAAGATGCGGACGAAGGCGACGTGGGCGCTGCCGAGGTTGAGGGTGAGGGGAGGAGAGAAGGTGCGCGAGGGGTCGAGGCGGTTGATTAGGTCCCAGCGGACGTGGACGCCGGTGGCGGTTATGGTTGCCAGAGGGGGCAGGTTGGGGGAGGCGAAGGCGTCGTAGGCTGTTGCTGAGATTTTTGTGGCGCGGTTGCCGCGGAAGAGCTGATGGGTGTTAGGGTGCTTGCTCGTGATGGTATAAGAAAAAGAAAGAAAGAAGAAAACCAGCAAGGCAAGAAAAGGAAAGAGGGGTTTTCTCGTGCGGTGGAGCGGATACGTAGACAGAGGCCAAAGGAGGGACATAAATAGACACATACCTTGTAGTTGAAATAAAGCGTCACTTCCGGAATACAAAAATGGCCCGCCAGTATCAAACTCCCCAGCAGGTTATCCGTGCTATCATTCTGCAGCTCGCCCATTGGCCGCTGACTCCCCGTCAACACAACCGGCTTGCCCAGATCCTGCAGCATAAAACTCAGCGCGCTCGCACTATACGCCATCGTGTCCGTGCCATGCAACACGACAAAGCCATCAAACGCGTCGTAGTTTTGCCAAATCAGGCCGACGATTTTCAGCCAGACGTCGGCGTCGACGGCGCTGCTGTCGAGGAGGGGCGAGAATTCGTAGACGCAGTAGCGGATGCGGCGGCCGTATTCGGAGGTTGGTGTTGTTAGGGCTTTGTGGGGGGTTGGGGTTTGGTTGGAGGTGGTGGTGATGATGGGGAGGGTGGTCGGGTGTGTGCCGTCGTTGAAGGAGGGACGGGGTGCCATGCATGTTTCGAGGAAGTTGCCGGCGGGGATGAAGCCAGAAGTGGATTTGACGGAGCAGATTGTGCCGCCGGTCATGAGGATGAGGACGTTGGAGACTTGGGCGTCATTTTGGAGTGGTGTGGTGTCGGTTGTGTCAATGGTTTCGGGCATATTTGGGAGTGGCTGTTGTTGTTATTATTAATGTTGATGTTGTTGTTATTGTTATTGATATTGTTAAATCACAGAGAGGTGACTACGCAAT
>Ga0160428_1002073_pt1 | contig 13086 bp, 13 predicted proteins | sample SolpanmetagenomM_FD_108198 | JGI IMG/M metagenome (GOLD analysis project Ga0160428, IMG submission 108198) | Solar panel surface microbial communities from Lawrence Berkeley National Laboratory, California, USA - M | ecosystem: Engineered > Built environment > Solar panel > Unclassified ... | reverse complement strand
CGGCGCTGCCGAGGTACCAGCGCTTGCCCACGCGCTGCTGCGCCGGGACGCTCGCGATGTAGCTGCCGAACAGGTTCGACATGCGCCAGGCCTGGGAGATGTGGCGGTCCAGGCTGTGGGACTTGTACTGCGTCAGCACGACGATCTTGCGGTAGCCCGCGTTGACGAGGTTCGACAGCGCGAAGTCGATGAGCCGGTAGGTCCCCCCGAACGGCACGGCGGGCTTGGCGCGGTCGGCGGTCAGCGGCATGAGCCGCTTGCCCTCCCCGCCGGCGAGGACGATCGCGAGGACGTTCGGAGCTGCCACGGGGGAACCATAGGCCCGCGGCGACGGCTGTGCCCACCACTCGTGGATCACGATCGGACCCGACCTCCCCGCCCGTGCCGACGGCGGTACGGTGACGGCCCCCGACGCCGTGGACCCGCACACCGCGCGGCCCACCGCGACGGCCACGACGGACGTCCGCCCCCCGAGGAGCCCCGCATGCGTGTCGACCTGCTGACCAAGGAGTACCCGCCGGAGGTCTACGGCGGCGCCGGGGTGCACGTCGAGGAGCTGGTGCGGGCGCTGCGGGCCGTGCCCGGCGGCCCCGAGGTGCTGGTGCGCTGCTTCGGCGCCGAGCGCTCCGAGCAGGGCGTGACCGCCTACGCCGAGCCGGCCGACCTCGCCGGCGCCAACGCGGCCCTGCGCACCCTGGGCGTGGACCTGCCCATGGCGGCGGGGGCGGCCGGCGCCGACCTCGTGCACTCCCACACCTGGTACGCCAACACCGCGGGCCACCTCGCCTCGCTGCTGCACGGGGTGCCGCACGTGGTCACCGCCCACAGCCTCGAGCCGCTGCGCCCGTGGAAGGCCGAGCAGCTGGGCGGCGGCTACGCCCTGTCCTCCTGGGCCGAGCGCACCGCGTTCGAGGCCGCCGCGGCCGTCGTCGCGGTCAGCGCCGGCATGCGCGCCGACATCCTGCGCAGCTACCCCGCGCTGGACCCCGCGCGCGTGCACGTCGTGCACAACGGCATCGACGCGCAGCAGTGGACGCCGGTCGAGGGCCGCGACCTGGTGCGCGCCAACGGGGTCGACCCCGACCGCCCCAGCGTCGTGTTCGTCGGCCGCATCACCCGCCAGAAGGGCCTGCCGCACCTGCTGCGCGCCGCGGCGATGCTGCCGCCGGAGGTGCAGCTCGTGCTGTGCGCGGGGGCCCCGGACACCCCGGAGATCGCCGCGGAGGTCGCGGGCCTCGTCGCGGAGCTGCAGCAGCGCCGCTCCGGCGTCGTGTGGCTGGAGCGCCACCTCTCCCGCGCGGAGCTGCTGGAGCACCTCTCCCAGGCGACGGTGTTCGTGTGCCCGTCGGTCTACGAACCCCTGGGCATCGTCAACCTGGAGGCGATGGCCTGCGGCGCAGCGGTCGTGGGCACCGCCACGGGCGGCATCCCCGAGGTCGTCGAGGACGGCGTCACCGGCTGGCTCGTGCCCATCGAGCAGGTCACCGACGGCACCGGCGCGCCCGTGGACCCCGAGCGGTTCGTGGCCGACCTCGCCGCCACCCTCGCCGAGGCGACCTCCGACCCCGACCGGGCCCGCGCGCGCGGGGCCGCCGGGCGCACCCGCGCCGTGGAGCACTTCGCGTGGACGGCCATCGCCGAGCGGACGCTGGAGGTCTACCGCGGCGTCCTCGGCTGAGCGCCCTCCCGGCGGGTGGGGCGCCGCACCGGTGGGGCGGTGCCCGCAGGCGCCGCCCAGAGGGCGGTGCGAGCATCGGCCCGTGTCCCGGATCGTCGCCGTCGAACCCGTCCTGCCCGCGCACACCTACGACCAGGCGGACATCACCGCCGAGCTCGCCCCCCTGCTGACCCACGACTCCAGCCGCCGCGCCGTCATGGAGCGGGTGCACGCCAACTCCGGCGTCGCGACCCGCCACCTCGCGCTGCCGCTGGAGCGCTACCGCTCGCTGGACACCTTCCAGGCCAGCAACGACGCCTTCGTGCGCGTCGCCCTCGACCTCGCCGAGCGCGCCCTCGGCGGCGCCCTGGCCCAGGCGCAGCTGCTGCCGACCGACGTGGACTTCGTCCTGTTCACCTCGGTCACCGGCATCTCCGCGCCCAGCGTCGACGCCCTGCTCGTCGCCCGCAGCGGCCTGCGCCCCGACGTCAAGCGGCTGCCGACCTTCGGCCTGGGCTGCGTCGCGGGCGCCGCGGGGCTGGCCCGCGTGCACGACTACCTCGAGGGCCACCCCGACGAGGTCGGCGTCCTGATCTCCGTGGAGCTGTGCTCGCTGACCGTGCAGCACGACGACGACTCGGTGCCGAACCTCGTCGCCAGCGGTCTGTTCGGCGACGGCGCCAGCGCCGTGGTCCTGCTCGGCGACGCCCGCGCCCGGCGCACCCACGCCCCCGGCTGGGACGTGGAGGCGACCCGCAGCCGCATCTACCCCGACACCGCCGGGGCGCTCGGCTGGGACGTCGGCGGCACGGGCTTCCGCATCGTCCTGTCCGCGGCCCTGCCCGACATCATCGCCGCGCACCTGGGCGCCGACGTCGAGCGCTTCCTCGCCGAGCACGGCACGAGCGCCGCCGAGGTCCCCACCTGGATCGCCCACGCCGGCGGGCCGAAGGTGCTGCTCGCCATCGCCGAGGCCCTGGCCCTGCCCGACGGGGCGCTGGACGGCAGCTGGCGCTCGCTGCACGACGTCGGCAACCTCTCCTCCAGCTCCGTGCTGCACGTGCTGGCCGCGGCGGGCGACACCGCCGACGGGGAGCGCGCCGTCGTGGTCGCCCTCGGCCCGGGCGTCAGCCAGGAGCTGCTGCTGCTGCAGCACGTCCCCGAGGCCGCCGCGTGACGGCGCTGTTCGTGGTCCTCGTCGTGGCCACCGGGGTCGAGCGCCTCGCCGAGCTCGTGGTGTCCACCCGCAACGCGCGCTGGTCCTTCGAGCGCGGCGGCGTGGAGTCCGGGCGCGGGCACTTCCCACCCATGGTCGTCCTGCACACCGCGCTGCTCGTCGCGTGCCTGGTGGAGGTCCTCGCCGCCGACCGGCCGTTCGTTGCCTGGCTGGGCTGGCCGATGCTCGTCCTGGCGCTGGGCAGCCAGGCGCTGCGCTGGTGGTGCATCACCAGCCTCGGCCCGCGCTGGAACACCCGCGTCATCGTCGTGCCGGGCCTGGCGCCCCTGACCCGCGGGCCCTACCGTTTCCTGCGCCACCCCAACTACGTCGCCGTCGTCGTGGAGGGCTTCGCCCTGCCGCTGGTGCACACGGCGTGGACGACGGCGCTCGTCTTCAGCGCGCTGAACGCCGTGCTGCTGCTGGGCTTCCGGCTGCCCGCGGAGAACCGCGCGCTCGCGAGCCTGCCGCAGCCGGTCCGCTAGGCCGGCGCCGCGACCTGCGCAGCCGGTGCGGTCAGCGGGGCACGGGCGCGGGGGAGTCGGGGGCGCGCGCGGGCGCGGGCGGGGCCACGGCGGGCGTCCCACCGCCGCGGCGGCCCACGAGGACGGAGAACACCGCAGCCGCCAGGCACAGGACGCCGGCCCCCCAGAACGCGCCGGCGTAGTCGCCCGTGGCGTCGCGCACCGCGCCGGCCACGAAGGCCGCCAGGGCCGCACCGAGCTGGTGGGAGGCGAACACCCAGCCGAACACGACCGCGCCCGCGTCCCCGAAGTGCTGGCGGCACAGCGCGATCGTCGGCGGCACGGTGGCGATCCAGTCCAGGCCGTAGAAGACGACGAACACCCACGTGGCGGGCTGCACGCCCGGCGAGAGCACGCTCGGCAGCAGCAGCAGCGACACCCCCCGCAGCGCGTAGTAGCCCACGAGCAGGAACCGCGCGTCGACGCGGTCGGTGAGCCACCCCGACGCGATCGTCCCGGCCACGTCGAACAGGCCCACCAGGGCCAGCAGGGACGCGGCCGTCGTCGCGGGCATCCCGTGGTCGTGGGCGGCGGAGACGAAGTGGGTGCCGATCAGCCCGTTGGTCGACGCCCCGCAGATCGCGAACCCCGCCGCCAGGAACCAGAACGCGCGGTGGCGCACCGCCAGGCGCAGCGCCGAGAACGCCGTCAGCCGCGGCGCGGCCGGGCCGGGTGCGGCGTCGGGGACCGCGCCGTAGGCGAGGACCCCGCGGTCGGCGGGCCGCTCGTGCAGGAACAGCACCACCAGCGGCACCACGGCCAGCGCGACGGCCGCGATGACCAGCGACGGCACCCGCCAGCCGTGGGCCTGCGCGAGGTGCGCCACCAGGGGCAGGAAGACCAGCTGACCGGCCGAGGCCGCCGCCGCGAGCAGCCCCGTGACCAGGCCGCGGCGGGCGGTGAACCAGCGCCCGACCACGGTCGCGGCCAGGGACATCGCCATCGAGCCGGTCCCGACCCCGACCAGGACGCCCCACGTGGCCACGAGCTGCCAGCGGTCCTGCACGAAGGCCGAGCCCGCGCCGCCCGCGGCGACCAGCAGCAGCGCGACGGTGACCACCCGCTGCACCCCGAAGCGGCCCATCAGCGCCGCCGCGAACGGCGCGATGAGCCCGTACAGGACGAGGTTGACCGACACGGCCACGGAGATGCTGGCGATCGACCAGCCGAACTCCGCCGAGATGGGTTCCATGAGCGTGCCGGGCACGGAGCGGAAGGCGCCCGCGGCCAGCAGGGTCGCGAAGGTGACGGCGGCGACGCCCCACGCGGGGTGCGGACGAGTTCTCACCCGGTCATCGTGGCGGCTGCCGTGGACCTGCGGGAGTGGCCGGAGGGACAGGTTCCGTCGAGATCCGGCCACGTGGGGCGCCCGACCGGCCTACCGTGGGGGCGTGCACCGCGTCGCCGTCCTGGCCCTGGACCCCGTCGTCGGCTTCGACCTGACCATCCCCCCGCAGGTCTTCGGCTGCGCGCAGGCCGCCGACGGCTCCCCGCTGTACGAGGTCGTCGTCTGCGGGCTCGGCGGGCGCCCCGTGCACACCCTCACCGGCTACTCGATCCTGCCCCAGGCCGACGAGTCCGCCCTCGCCACCGCCGACACCGTCGTCGTGCCCGGCACGACGGCCCCCGGCCCGCGCCGCCACGGCACCCTGGAACCCGAGCTCGCCGCGGCCCTCGCGCTCGTGCGCCCCGGCACCCGGGTGATGTCCATCTGCACCGGGGCCTTCGTCCTCGCGGCCGCCGGGCTGCTGGCGGGGCGCCGCGCCACCACGCACTGGGACAAGGCCGCCGACTTCCGCCGCCTGCACCCCGGCGTGGACCTGCAGGAGGACCTCCTCTTCGTCGACGAGGGCGACGTCCTCACCTCCGCGGGGCTCGCCGCGGGCGTCGACCTGTGCCTGCACGTCGTGCGCTCCGACCACGGCAGCGAGGTCGCCAACCGCACCGCGCGCTACTGCGTCGTCGCCCCCGTGCGCCCCGGCGGGCAGTCGCAGTTCATCGAGCGGCCCCTGCCCCCGGCCTCCGAGCTCGGCACCGGCCCCACCCGGGCGTGGGCGCTGCAGCACCTCGAGCAGCCCCTGGCGCTCGCGGACCTCGCCGCCCACGCGGCCACCAGCGTGCGCACGTTCACGCGCCGCTTCCGCGCCGAGACGGGCACCTCGCCGGGGGAGTGGCTCGTGCAGCAGCGCGTCGAGCGGGCCCGGCACCTGCTGGAGTCCACGACCCTCGGCGTCGAGGAGGTCGCCGCGGCCTGCGGGCTCGGCAGCGGCGCCGCGCTGCGCCACCACCTCGCCGGGGTCGTGGGCCTGGCCCCCACCGCCTACCGGCGGGCCTTCGCCGCGGGCTGAGCGCCCGCGTCAGGGGCGCGCGGGCTCGGTGTGCGCGTTGACCGCCGCGATGACGGCCCGGCGGGCGACGCCCGCGACCTCGCGCAGCGCGAGGGCGCGCGAGGACGCCTCGTAGCTGGTGATGGCAGCGCCGTCGTCCTCCACGGCGAGGTCCACGATGGCCAGCACCCGCGCGGCCGTCTGCAGCACGCGCGCCGCGCGCGGGGAGACGGCCGGCGGCACGGCGTCGCGGGCCAGGCCGCCGTCGCGCACCGCGGCGATGCGGTCCGCCGCGTCCTCCCGCCAGCGCGCCACGTCGAGGTCGGCCAGCGCCTGCGTCGCCGTGACCAGCGCCGTGCGCAGCTCGCGCTCGGACTCCGCGACGCTGGAGCTCTCCGGCGCCCGGCGCGGGGCCGCGCCCAGCAGCGACCACGTGACCATCGCGCCCGGCTCGAGCACCGAGCCGAACTCCACCACCTCGGGGACCAGGGCCCAGCGCTCCGGGGCGCCGCTCACCTCGGCGACGACGCACTCCCCGGCCTCCAGGGCCACCGCGTTCACCGCGGGCGGCCCCGGCAGGCCCCGCGGGTCGCCCGGCACGGGCAGCGCCAGCAGCAGCTGCGCCCCGCCGGACTCGCTGAGGCACGTCAGCAGCGTCAGCAGGTCGTCGGCGCGGGCCGCGGGCAGGCGCGGCAGCGCGGGCGCGTCGTCGTCCCAGCGCACGGCGTGCGGTTCGTCGTCGCGGACGACCGCCCGGACGGCGTCCTCCAGCGTCACGGTCCCGGCGAGCGCGCTGCTGCCCCAGGCAGCCAGCCGCGCGGATCGAGGCAGGTCGAGCACGTCGGAAGCCTACGACGGGGTGGACGGCGGTCCGTGCCGCCGCGGGGCCGGCGCCGGGGGCCGCCGACGGCCCGGGCTGGCCGTGCCCGCGGCCCTGGCTAGGGTCGAGCACCATGAGCGACGTGCTGGACCTGTCCGCGGTGACCGTGCGACGCGGGCAGAGCCTCCTGCTGGACGCCGTCGACCTCGCGGTGGACGACGGCGAGCGCTGGGTCGTGCTGGGCCCCAACGGCGCCGGCAAGTCCACGCTGCTGTCCGTGGCCTCCGGACGGCTGTTCCCCACCAGCGGCCACGTCGGCATCCTCGGCGAGGTCCTCGGCCGCGTCGACGTCTTCGAGCTGCGCCCGCGCATCGGCCTGGCGAGCACCGCGCTCTCGCGCGCCGTGCCCGGCTCCGAGCGGGTCCGCGACGTCGTGGTGACCGCGGCCTACGGCGTGACGGGCCGCTGGCAGGAGAGCTACGAGCGCGACGACCTCGACCGCTCCGCCGAGCTGCTGGGCCTGCTGGGCGTCGGCCACCTCGCCGAGCGCACCTACGGCACCCTCAGCGACGGCGAGCGCAAGCGCACCCTGATCGCCCGCGCCCTCATGACCGACCCCGAGCTGCTGCTGCTCGACGAGCCCGCGGGCGGCCTCGACCTCGGCGGCCGCGAGGACCTGCTGCGGCGCCTGACGGCGCTCGCGGCCGACCCCGACGCGCCCACCACCGTCCTGGTCACCCACCACGTCGAGGAGATCCCCGTCGGCACCACCCACGCGCTGCTGCTGCGCGAGGGCCGCGCCGTCGCGGCCGGGCCGGTCGAGGAGGTCCTCACGTCCGCTCAGCTGTCCACGACGTTCGGGCTGCGCCTGGACGTCAGCGCCCGCGACGGCCGGTTCACCGCCCGCGCCGTCTGAGCCGGTCCCGGGGCCGCCCGGGTCCCGGGCCTCAGGGCCCGACCTGCCACAGCCCGCGGTAGTAGGCGGTGCGGACCGGGTCCGCCGCGATCCCGTAGGCGTCGAGCAGCGGCTGCTCCCACCCGGGTCCGTAGTTCCACGTCGTCGCGATGGTCGCCACGGCCAGGTCGGCCCAGCGGTCGCCGACGCCGAGCGCCGCGAGGTCGACGTGACCCGCGAGCGTCCCGTCCGGGTGCAGCAGGGTGTTGGGGGAGCAGGCGTCGCCGTGGCAGACGACGAGGCGGTCCACGGGCGGCGGGTCCCGCAGGTGCCGGGCGTCGTGGACGGCCTCCGCGAGCCGGTGCGGTGCCGACCAGTCGAACGGGCAGACCGCCACCGGCAGCGCGTCGTGGAGCCGGCGCAGGCCCCGCCCCAGCGCCGGGACGGCGATCTCGGGGGTGGCGCGCCACCGGTCGCTGACCGCGGTCTCACCCGGCAGGCCGGCCGTCAGCAGCCACCGGCCCTCGTCGTCGGCGGCGACGTCCAGGACGCGGGGGACGGTCAGGAAGGGCGCGGCCCAGCGCATCCGGTCCGCCTCCCCGGCCAGGTCCACGGGGCAGCTGAGGGGCTGCCACTTGCAGAACCGCACGCCCGTCGGCCCGCCGTCACCCTCCGGTGCAGGGTCAGACGGCCCGGCCCCGCCCTCCACCTCGACCTGAGGGTCCAGGCGGAAGGTGACGCCGCCGTGGTCGTTGGTCCAGACGGGGACGGCGCGCCCGCCCGCGGCGAGGCGGTGCACCGCGGCGGGCACGGTCTCGGAGCCGGTGGGAGCGCCCATGCGGCCACGCTAGGCCGTGGGGACCGCGGGCCCGCGGCGGCGTCCCGCGCCCCCGAGGGCGCAGGGCGGGACGCGCGATCGAACCACCGGCGCGGCTGTTCCGTGGTGAGGTCGGAGACCCGCGCCGCACCGGCCGCGGTCGACGGTGCGAGGGCGGGAGGTGGCGGGTGGGCGCGGACGAGGCGCTCGTGCGGGCCCTGCACGACGAGCACGCCGGGGCCCTGTGGGGCTACGTCGTGTCCCTGACGGGGGACAGGGCCAGCGCCCACGACATCGTCCAGGAGACGCTGCTGCGCGCGTGGCGCCACCCGCAGGCGCTGGAGCCGGAGCGCGGCTCCACCCGCGGGTGGCTGTTCACCGTCGCCCGCCGCCTCGTCATCGACGACTGGCGCTCGGCCCGCCACCGCCGCGAGGCCGTGACCGCGGAGGTCCCGGACGCGGTCGTCGGCGACGAGTCCGACGCCGTCCTGCAGTCGTGGGTCGTGGCGCAGGCCCTGGCGCGGCTGTCCCCGGAGCACCGCGCCGTCCTCGGCGAGTGCTACTTCCGCGGCCGCTCCGTCGCGGAGGCCGCCCGCGCCCTCGGCGTGCCCGAGGGCACCGTGAAGTCCCGCACCCACTACGCGCTGATGAACCTGCGGCTGGCGCTGCAGGAGATGGGGGTGACCCGGTGAGGGAGCCCGACGACGACACGGCGGGCGACGCCTACGCCACCTGGGCGGGCCCGTACGTGCTGGGCGCCCTGTCGCCCGCCGACGCGCAGGCCTTCGCGCGCCACCTGCCGGGCTGCGCGGCCTGCCGAGCGGCGGTGCAGGACCTCGCCGCGCTGCCCGGGCTGCTCAGCCGCGTGCCCGCCTCCGCGCTGGACGGCTCTGCCCTCGACGCTGCCGCCCTCGACGCTGCCGCCCTCGACGCTGCCGCCCTCGACGGCACCGCCGCCGGGGGCGTGGCCCGCGACGGCGGCCCGGCCCCGGCGGGTGCGGGCGGCGGCGCCGCGGACCCCGGTCCCGTGCCGGACACCCTGCTGCCCGCGCTGCTGCGCTCGGTGCGGGCCCAGCGCCGCCGCCGGCGCCTCGTCGGGGGCGTGGCCGCCGGGCTGGTGGCCGCCTCGGTCGTCACGGCCCTCGTGGTGGGCGTCGACCGCTCCCCGGTCGCGACGCCGCGGGCCCTGCCGTCGCCGTCCGCCTCGTCCCCCTCGGGTGGGGGTGAGCCGGGCGGGGGTGAGCCGGGAGGGGCCGCGGTCCTGCGGCCGCTGCTGCCCACGCCCCTGACGATCACCGCCCGCCTGACCGGCCTGGACTGGGGCACCGAGGTCGACGTCACGTGCGCCTACGCGCCCGCCGGCACGAGCCCGGCCTTCGACTACGCCCTCGTGGTGACCGACCGGGCCGGGGCGGTGGAGCAGATCGGGACGTGGACGGCGGTGCCGGGGTCGGACGTGCAGCTGCGGTCGATGACGGCCCTGCCGCGCGCGCAGATCGCCTCGGTCGAGGTCCGCACCCTGGACGGCATGGCCATCGCCCGGCTGGACCCGCCCGCCTCCTGACCCGCCGCCCCCTGACCCGCCGCCTCCTGACCCGCTGCCCCCAGCCGGCCCGCGTCCCGGAGCCCACCCGCTCCCGCCGCGCGGGCGGCTCAGGCGGGGGTGCGGGCGGCGTCGAGCTGGTCGGCGAGGCGCTGCACCATCGCGACGTACCAGTCGGCGTGGTTGTAGCGGAACAGCGCGGCGGCCTCCCCGTCGCGCCCGTGCCCGGCCCCGTTGGCGCACAGGTAGCGCGCCGCGGTGGACACGGCGTCGGCCGGGTCCCGCACGTCGGTGACGCCGTCACCGTCGCCGTCGACGGCGTAGGCCGCGAAGGTCGAGGGCAGGAACTGCATGGGCCCCAGGGCGCCCGCCGAGGACGGGCCGGCGTCGCGGCCGTGGCCGCTCTCCACCTGCCCGACCGCGGACAGCGCCGAGGTGCGCATCCCGGGGCAGGTGGCCGCGGCGGCCGCGTACAGCGCGGCGTAGTCGGTCGGCACGGCCCGGGCCTGCACCTGCGCCGCGGCGCCGGCCGCCGCGGAGGCGAGGGCCGCCGCGGCCGCCTGCGCCTGCGCCAGCGCCCGGGCCGCGTCCTCGGCGGCGCGCAGGCGGGCGGCGCGGGCGTCCAGCGCCTGGACCTGCGCCTGGGCGGCGGTCAGGGCGTCGGCGAGGCGGCTCGCCCGGGCCGCGGCCTCGCGCAGCGCCCCCGTGCGCGCGGCCACGACGTCGTCGGCCTCCTGCGCGGCGCCCCGGGCCCGCGCGGCGGCGTCGGTGGCCGCGGCGAGCTCCTCGCGGTCCGCGCGCGCCGCGGCGCCCGCGGCGAGGTCGCGGCGGCGCAGCTCGGCCGGCACGTCGGCGCCGGAGGTCACCGCGCGCAGCAGGGCCACGCCGTGGGTGCCCCCGAGGCCGGAGCCCGAGCCCATGTAGGCGGCGCGCACGCGCCGCGTGGCCACCCGGTGGGCCAGCGCGCGGGCGTCGTCGTCCTCCTGGGCGCGCACGGCGGCGCCGACGCTCGCGCTCACGGCGGCCTGCACGGCCTCCCGCTCCCGGGCCAGCGCCTGCTGCACGGCCGCGACGGCGTCGGCCGCGGACGCCGCGGCGGCGTGGGCGGCCACGGCCTTCGCCTCGGCCCGGCTCGCGGCGGTCGCGGGGGACCCGCCGGTGCTCGTCACCACGGGGAGCGGTGGTGCCGCGGAGGCGGCGCCGGGCGCGAGGAGGAAGGCCGCGACGACCACGCCGGCGGTGGTCGGTGCCGCGACGAGGCCGCGCAGCCGCGACGCGCGTGCCAGCGGGGTCCCCACGGCTCCGACGTCGACGTCCGCGGCGACGTCCTTGAGCGCCCGGGGACCACCCGTGTGCCTCCTGAGATTCCGGGGTGTCACCGGCCGTCACGCGGTTAGGATCGGCGGTGCCGTGCTCCGCATCGACGCAGAGCCGTCAGGCTGACACTCTGTGTGTTCGCACGACAGGGGGGAGCGCACCGTGAGGGATCGTCACGACCGAACCGGCTGGCAGCGGCGCCTGGACGCCCTCGTGGCCGACCCGTCGGCGCTGCGCCTCGTCCTCCACCCCGTCGTCGACGTGGTCGCCGGCCGGGTCGCGGGCTACGAGGCGCTGTCCCGCTTCGACTCCCCGCTGCCCACCGAGGCCTGGTTCGACGCCGCCCGCGCCCTCGGGCGCAGCGCCGAGGTCGACGAGCTGGTCCTGCGCCGGGCGCTGCCCCTGCAGGCGCTGCTGCCGCACGGCACCTTCCTCACGGTCAACGCCAGCCCCACCTCGCTGCGCGAGCCGTTCCTGCTCGACACCCTGCTCGCCCACGACCTCGGCGGCGTCATCGTCGAGGTCACCGAGCACGCCGACTGCGCCCCCTACGACCTGCTCGACCCGCTGCGCCGCCTGCGCGCGCGCGGCGCGAAGATCGCCCTGGACGACGTCGGGACCGGGCACTCCGGGCTGCTGCGGATGGCGGTCCTGCGCCCGGAGATGGTCAAGGTCGACCTGCAGCTCGTGCGCGGCGTCTCGGGCGACCCCGTCAAGCGCTCCCTCGTGCAGTTCCTCGGCCAGTGCGCGGCCCGCCTGGACGCCTGGATCGTCGCCGAGGGCGTCGAGACCACCGCCGAGCTGGACGCGCTGACCAGCATGGGGGTGCCGCTGGTCCAGGGGTTCCTGCTGGCCCACCCCGAGGAGGCGTTCCAGTCGCTGTCCCCGGCCGCGCGGGCCCTGCTGGCCGCCTCCGCGCCGCGCTGCGCCGAGGAGGGCCGGCGCCAGGCCGGGGAGCTGACCCGGCGCACCAAGACGGTGCGCACGACCGGGGAGGCCGCCGAGATCGCCGCGGCCGACAGCGCCCCGGTCGTCGTCGTGGACCACCAGGACGTCCCGCAGTACCTCGTCCTGCCCTCGCCCCGCCCCGGCGGCGCGCCCCGCGTCACGCCCGTGGACGTGACGCTGGCGCCCGAGACGGCGGTGGCCGACGTCGCCGAGCGCGCCGTGGCCCGCACGCCCGCCACGCGCTTCGACCCCGTGGTCTGCACGGACGGGACCGGGCGCTACGTCGGGGTCGTGGGCGTCGAGGACGTCCTGCTGGAGCTGGCCCGCCACCCCGGCGGCGCCTCCCTGGACCTGCGGGCCGCCGAGGTCGCCCAGGTGGTGCCGTGAAGGTGTTCCGCTGCGGCGACGTCGTCCCCGGCTGCGAGCGCGACTTCCTGGGCGCCGACCGCGACGACATCCTGCGCCAGGTCGCCGCCCACGCGGTGCTCGACCACGGCCTGCCGGAGGTCGACGCCGACCTCGCGCGCCAGGTCGAGGAGAACCTCCGCGACGTCTGAGGGCCCTCAGCCCACGAGGCGCGGCGGGAAGCCGCCCGTGGCGACCGGGCCCCAGCGCTGCGGCGTCAGGCGGATCAGGCACTTGCCCTGGCGGAGCATCGCCTCGCGGTACTCGTCCCAGTCGGGGTGCTCGCCGGAGATGTTGCGGAAGTAGGTGACGAACGCGTCCAGCGCCTCCGGCAGGTCCAGCACCTCCGCCGTGCCGTCGACCTGCACCCACGCGTCGCCGAAGGCGTCGGAGAGCACGAGCACGCTGGCCCGCGGGTCGCGGCGCACGTTCACGGCCTTGGCCCGCTCGGGGTAGGTGGAGACGACGATGCGCCCGTCGTCGTCGACGCCCGCGGTGACCGGCGACAGCTGCGGGCTGCCGTCCCCGCGGTAGGTGAGCAGGACGTGGTCGTGGCGCTCGCGGACGAAGGCGAGCAGCTCCTCGCGCTCGACGCGGCGGCTGGTGGCGGCGGTGGG
>Ga0160428_1002071_pt1 | contig 13103 bp, 10 predicted proteins | sample SolpanmetagenomM_FD_108198 | JGI IMG/M metagenome (GOLD analysis project Ga0160428, IMG submission 108198) | Solar panel surface microbial communities from Lawrence Berkeley National Laboratory, California, USA - M | ecosystem: Engineered > Built environment > Solar panel > Unclassified ... | reverse complement strand
GTCGCGGAGATGACCACCCACTGGGTGATCCGGGTGCCGGCGTGCTCGGCGATCTCTTCGTGAACCTCGGTCATGTGATCGGCCCTTCTGGCAAAGGTGATCGGTGGAACCGGTGGTCGCGGGTGCGGCTACCGGAATCTGGGGGGCGACGCCGGGCGGCCCGGCGTGCCGGATGAGGGGGCGCGCTCCTCGCCGTTGTCCACGAGCCAGTCCCCGCTCCTGCGCGGGCCCGCGGACCGGGCGGGGCCACCCGCCTGCAACCGCTGCAACGCCTCGGCGCGTGAGCGGTGCTCATCGCGCAGCTGCTCCGCCGCCCGACGAGCCGCGGACGCCTGAGTACGCCGGTCCTGTTCCTCGCGCAGGCGGACCACGGCATCGGTGAGCACTGCCAGCTGGGCCAGCAGCAGCAGGAGCTGCTTGGTCTCATTCCCGCGCAGCAGCTGCGCAGCGAGCATGAGCGAGGCTGCTTGGCGCAGTCCCTGCCCGGCGCGGGTCGGCGCCGGCGGCCGCGCCCACGCCTCACGTGCAGCACGGTCGTAGTGCTCAGCAGCCTCCGACAGTGCCCCGCCGCGACGTCCCTCGACCATCCTGGATGTCGCCCGCAGGAAGTCCGCCGCGGCCCATGCCGCATCCGCCGCGCGCGTGGGATCGGTGCTGGCGAACTCACGGATCTCCTCGGCCGCCGAGCGTGCAGCCGACAGGCTCTGCTGCCATAGCTGCTCCCGGTCCACCGGCGTCCTGCGCTGATGCGCCGCCCGCGGTGTCGCCGCCGAGTCCCCGGCCGTGTCGCGCGGTTCCGCGAACCGGTGACGCAACTTCGGCAGGGTCAGGTCGGCCGCCAGGCTGCCCCCGGAGAAGTAGATCGGCTGCTGACTCTTGTCCAAGCGGGTCGGGTCCGCCACCGAGTACCCGGTCACCTGACCGACGTTGGTCGTGGAGTACCGGTGCTTGACCATCAGCCCCGCAGACTGCAGCTGCTCGAAGAAGCCATCGAGGTCCGCCGCACCGGCAGCGGCCACCTGGACCTCACGCCGCAGCTTCACCCGCGTCGGCTCCGACCATCCCTCCCGCTGGGCCAGCTCGTTCTCCGCGCGGGTGGGTCGCTTCACCGCGGTGGAGTCACGCTGCCCGGTGCGGACCAGACCCAGTCGCTTCTCCGCATCACGAGCGACCTTGCCGAGCTTCCAGAAGTCGTTGCCGACGTAGGCGCGGGTGCCGTCCTCGCGCGCCATGGTGACCACGACGTGAATGTGATGGTCGTCGTGGCGCACCGCGACCCAGCGCACGTCGGCCCGGCCCTTGTCGTCGTTGATCAGCCCCACCGACGTCAGCGCGTCCTCGGCCACTTTGCGGTACTCGGCATCGGTCAGGACCCGGTCGGGCACCTCACCGTCACCGGTGTCCTGCTTCGTGGCCAGAACCGCGTGGTAGACCGGCATGTCGCTGGGGCGCAACCCGGCTGCCTTCACCGGCTGCTGCAGTTGACGGATCACCTCAGCCAAGTCCAGCCGCTGCTCCCTCGCACTGGCTGCATCGCCCAGCTCCCCAGGCTCGCCGGTCATACCGGATGCCGAGCCACTCGACGACACGGGCCCGTGCAGAACGGGTGTCGCCGCAGCCACCACACCCAGCCTGTCCGGTTCATCGAAGCCAGCGACGAAGCGGGGGCTCTCGTGCGTCGGCGACGCACGGAAGAGGTAGTAGATCAACCCGGCGACGTCCTGGCCCCGCTCGCACACCTTGGCGATCACGGCAGCCTCCGCGAGACAAGCGCAGCCGCGACGTCGACCTGCTCCACAGCTCGGGTCGTCAGAGCCAACGCCTGTTCCAACCACACCGGCGGCTCACCAGTCGTGTTGACGATGACCGCGGCCTGGTTCACGTTCACCGCCAGCCGGCGCAGCTGCGTGCGTGACTGCATCAGCTCAACGAGCGCTTCCCGCAACGGCGACGTGCTCGGCGGGGCCGTCCCGGTCGCCGCCGCCAGGGCCGCTTCGCCGACGTAGCTCGCAAGAGCCAGCCCGCTCATCGCCGCCGCCCGTTCCAGCTGCACGTACTCAGCGTCGTGCAGGCGCACTGTCACCCGCCGCGGGCGGGCACCGGTCGCGTGCGACCGGTGGCGACCAGTAGACCTCCCGGCCTCCTCGCTCACCTGATCGCCCCTCCCCTGCTCCGACCGCGCCCGGTCGCACTGATCTGACCGCGCCCGGTCGGATCAGTTTCGCAGGTTGCTGCCTCAACAGCAACGTTTTCGGCTGCCGAAAACATATCTTGCTGCATCGAAAAAAAGGGTAGATGACGTAGGGTCGGTGGTGTCGGGCTGGTCTCTCCCGCTCCGCGGTCGAGACGGCGCCTTCGGGCGCCCCGACTCAGGGAAGCGACACCATGTCGCCCCCTGTCCGTGCCAGCGGGCAGGCCCTGAACGGTCGTGGGGTGGGTGTCACCGGTGTGCGCGTCTCGTCGCACGGCGGCTTCTACACCGCCCCGATGAGAACGGGAGCGTCTCGATGGCTGACAAGCGCGGAGCACGACGCGCGGCGGAGAAGGCTGCGCTGGCGGTGCTGCAGAAGACGATGGTGAGCACCGCCGGCGACCTCGCAGAAGCAGGTGAGCAGCGGGTGAGTGCAGAGGAGGACCTGGTCGCTGCGCGTACCCGAGCGGCTGAGCACCTGGAGCGGGCGAAGCAGGAAGCAGTAGGCATGGTCGCTGACGCCAACGCTGCGTGCGGAGAAGCTGAGACGGACTACGCGGCGAAGTACACCGCTGCGACCGTGACCGGCTGGACGCCCGCTGCGTTGGAGGAGATGGGCTACGAAGCCCCAGACGGGCGGCGAGCACGCCGCGGTCAGCGCGGCCGGACGTCGGACTCCTCGCCGGCATCGGACGACCCTGCAGAGGCGAGCGCGTCCGCACCTGCAGAACAGCTCGTCTAAGCGCGCTGCGCCCCCGCAGCAACTAAGGGTTCGCGGGGGTCGAGGCCGCAGCTGGTCTCGACCCTCACGAGCGCCTGGAGTGGGCGCACGGACCTCACGGGGCTCAGGCCGGCTCAGCGTCCAGGGGCCGGTCGAACCTCGACCCCGAGGGTCCCGGGCTTCGGCGTGTAGTGGTCCTGCTCGACGTCGCGCAGGCCACGGCCGACGTCTGCTCGCGTCAACCCTTGAGGCGACGGTGCCGTGTACGCCAGGGCGGGGTTGACTCGGCACTCACCCGCTCCCGAGACGGCGCTGGTCGACGGGGCGGCTACAACACCGTCGTCACCTCGGGCACGGACCGGTGTTGGATAGGTTCCTGGTCCGCGCGCGGCGACCTCGTCGAGTAGTGAGTGCCAGGCGCTGCGGTCGGCGCGGGGGGTGCTGGTCCAGTAGCCCGTGCGAGCCTTCGCGGTCAGGGCTGGAAGCGCCTCGTAGGCGCTCGTGAGGGCTGCACTCTGGTAGCCCCACTCGACGGGTATCCACGCACCGGCCCGGACTTCTTTCATGCGCTGTAGCGCCATGGCGTCCTGGGCTTCCTCAGTGAAGGTCCACCAGCGCGGGTCGCTACTCACCTTCGGCAGTCGGCGTGCTGCACCGTAGACGTATCCGCGTCGCAGGACGTCTTCGACGAGAGCGTGGTGCGCTTCGGTGACCTCGTGCACGGCGTCGATGGCGGCGCGTGCAGCGACGACCAGCGCTGCCGGGTGTGCACGCTCAGCGATCTCCTCGGGTCGAAGCCATCCGGCGCCATCACGCGCGATGAGGCTGACCGTGGTGGCCATGTTCGTCGTCGCGGTGAGCAGTGCTGGTGAGGCCGGTGTGCCGGTGGTGTACCCGTTCCACGCTTCTGCGGCGGTGTTGAAGTGATTCATGGTCAGGCGCAGCCTGCGGTCCACCTCCGTGCCGCTGCGCTGGATGCCGAGGCGCAGTCGCTGCGATTCTGGGGTGTCCACCCGCGCGAGCTGCTGCTGCTGAGCTTGGCTGTGGGCGCGCAGCACAAGGGTGGCCATGCCGAGGATCTGGGACGACCCAGACAGTGCCGCGCGCAGGTCGCGGCTGCTGGGGGCTGCACTCTCTGCGGCCAGCAGGGCGGCGGTTCGCCAGTCCCAGGTGGTGACTTCAAGCAGGCGGGGCAGGTCACCGGGTCGGGGCTGGGGACGTGTTCGTGTCGCGATGGCGTCGATGGTGCCGCGGGTGGTTTGCCGGGGATCGGCAAGCACGACGTCGGCGGACGCGCTCGCCACGGTGGTCGCTTCCTGGGCGATCTTCAAGGTGGTCAGGTCGTGGATGCTCACGTGGGCGGTCACCTGGGCAGCAGCGGTGAGCAGGGCGCTGCCGGCCACGAATGCCGCACGGACGTCGGGGCGTTCGAGCCCGCTGAGGTTGGCCGAGCGCATCAGGTCGCCCGCCGCTCCAAGCGCAGAAGCTGCCCGCGTGATGGGTCCGAGCACGGGGTTCTCCGGCGCCGTGTCGTCACCGCTTCGGGCCTCGATAGCGTCCAAGACACGGGTGAGGCGCGTGACGTGGGCGGGGACACCGTTGGCGCCGTCACTTCCCATGTCCCGCCCGTCCAGGGCGTGCAGGAAGTGCCCGGCGGCTCGCCGGAAGGCAGGCCACTGCTGGGCGATGTCGGAGGCGTCGGGGCCTCTTCCGCGGCTGAGCGTCCGGGAGACGTCGTCCAGCTCGGTGCTGGCCAGCTCGAGAAGCTCTCGTACCGTCACCGGCCGGTGTTCGCTGGATGCGCTCATAACGTAAGCCGCTGATGGGTGTGGGTGGGGACGAAGCTCGTCGCGCGTCCCAGCGCCAGCCGGGCCTCGTGCAGGTGTCCCCCGGGCACAGTCTCCGCGGTCACAGGCACCGCTTCCAGCAGTGCGCCGGCGACGTCGAGCAGTGCCCGACTGCGCGCGGCGGGTTCCCCCTCGTCGTACTCACGGTCCTCCAGCGCCATCAGCGAGGCGGGCGGTAGGACCACCGGCGCGGTGGGTGCGATCACCAGCTCGACGTGGGCGACGGCGAGGTGGGCGTGCAGGCTGACGTCGCGCCACGGCGAGAAGGGGTCGGCGCTGTCCTGCTGGTCGGCGAGCTGCTGCACGAGCTCTAGGTGAAGCTGGGCCTGGTCGATCGCTTCGGCGTTAATCGCATCGGGGTGGTGCACGGTGACCTCCGGTATGGCGGGGACGACGTCGGACAGCGCGGGAGCGTAGGTGCGTACGGTGAGGCTCGGACCGTCTACGTCTCCTCCTGTGGATTGCACCCACCACCGACCCCGGCTGCGCACGCCGCCGCGTCGCCGTCGCGCGCCTTTGAAGTCCAGGCTCAGCTGCCTCAGGAAGTGCTGTCCGCGCTTGGCCACCAGTGGCGTCCTTCACCGTTGTCCGCAGTGGATCACCACGACGGCCCGGTCTGCAGGCTCATCGTGCCAAGAGCACTGTGACGGTCTCAGCGAGAGATTCAACTGTCGGTACACTCAACGAGTGTACTAACAGGAGTATCGCGGAGCTGGGGGATGGCTTTAAAGTCGGGGGGCTGCGCGTGGTGAGTCGGGGGCGGTTCTAGCGGAGTCCCCCACGTTGGCGAGCCAGCCGAGTTCTGGTCGACACCGCTCAGGCGCCCTCCTCGCCCCAGCATCGCGGAGCGCGAGGACGGGGTGTGTGACAGTGCGCAGCCGAAGACGCCGGCGGCGTCCAGGACACGCCAGTGCGAGGACTCAGCGGCGAGGGTGACGGTGTAGCTCTGGGCCGCGACGTGCCGCAGGACGGGGCGGATGGTGGGGCTGGCGCACGCGGAGGTGCACGGGGCCTCCTCCAAGCGTGCATGGTCAGGGTGGGGCTGCTAGGTGATTCCCAGGATCACCGGCGGCCCGGCGGCAGTGGGCGGACGGAGTCTTGGGGCCAGGGCTTGCCGTCGTGGTAGTTGCCTTCGAGGTCTGCGCAGTGACGTTGCAGAGCGTCCTCGGTGAGCTGGGCGAGGGAGTAGGTGCGGCCCGTGGCTTGACGCACGCCGCGCACGGTGGCGCGGGCGCGGTCCTGGACGGCTCGGCTGACCTGTGTCGAGAAGCGCTCACGTCCGGTGGGCTCCGTAGCGACGCGTGTGGCGTCTTCGAGCGAGTCACCGGCCTCGTCGGTGACTTCGTCGGGGCCGGGGTCCGCGGCAGACCGACTCACGGGAGCAGCCCGGCGTGTTGCAGGTGCTTGACGACTTCGCGGTAGTCCTCAGTGACTCCCTCACGCGGTGCGTGAAGGTTGAGGGGGCGCTGGTGGGCGTACGCCTCCGGGACGCGGACGACACGACGGACGGGGTGGGTGACGAGATCGCCGTAGGTCTCGCGCAGCAGCGCGAGGGCTTCGACGTAGGCGGCACCGGAGTTGACTGAGGGCACGATGCAGGGGATGACGGCCCCCAACCGCAGCTTGGGGTTGTAGGCGGCACGGACGTCGTCGATGGTGGATTCCAGCTTGGGCAGGCCCGCCAGTTCCTTGATGCTGGGTTGGGCGACAGTGACCACTGCGTCGGCGGCGACCAGCGCGTTGATCGTCAAGACGCTGAGGGCACCTGGGCAGTCGATGATCGTGACGTCGGCGGGAACGGTGAGGGTCTCCAGCGCGATGCGCAGGCGCTGCTCGCCACCAAGAGCTCGTGCGAGCTCGACGACGTCGCCGTCGAGGCGGTCGTTAGCCGGAAGCAGGCGCAGGTTCGGCACATCGGTGTCGACGATGGCGTCCGCGGCGGCGACCCGGCGCAGCAGGACGTCGCCGAGGGTGTTGGCGGGGTCATCGACTCCAAGCCAGCTGCTGGCGTTGGCCTGGGCGTCGGAGTCGACGAGCAGGACGCTGTGGCCGGCTTCGGCGAGCAGGGCGGCGAGGGTGACGGCGGAGGTGGTCTTGCCGGCGGACCCGGCCTGGTTGGCAAGGGCGAGGATCATGCTTTCGGTCCTTCCTGGGGGTCCATCACGGGCTTGGGTGTGGCAGTCGACGTCGCAGCCGGTGGCCAACTTCCTGCTTGCTGCAGACGAGTCACTTCGACGGGACTGGGGTGCCACCCGGTGCGGGTGAGCTGGTTGGCGAGGTGCACGTCGCAGGAGGTCCACGCCCGTTCGGGCTCGGCGGCGTGCAGGTGCAAGGAGGCCATCGCCAGGGTCCAGACCAGCCGTGGCTGGTCGCGTTCGACCACACTCCCCCACCAGCCCTCGGTGTCCTCCTGCGGGGCCCCGATCTGATCCCCGACCCAGTGGTGAGTCAGCGCCACCACGTCCGCGGTGAGGTTCATGCCCTGGAGCACTGCGGCGGCGACGTCTTCCAGCATCCGGGCGGCGGCGGGCTGGGTGCGCACCAGCCGCAGGCACGCGTCGGCGCGGCGCTGGACCGCTGCCGGTGGGACAGGAGCCTGTGCTCCACTCCCCCGGCTGTCGACTGCGGCGGCCGCGGTCGCGTCCGCGGCCTCAACGGAGCGCTCCGGGAGCAGGGTCGGCTCGGACGCCGTGGGACCTACCGCCTTGGCGCCATGCGTCCCACCGGTGGGCGTCCGCGCAGGCTCAAGGTCGATAACGCCGCCGGTGGCGTTGGCGTCACCGATCACGGCCTCGTCGCGACGGGTCACGGCTTCGCGCTGCTGTGCGATGTGTCCCACGGCGGTGGTCATGGGCCAGTCGCGCTGCTGCGCCAACCGGTAGGCCGCCTCACGGTCTTCGGCTGGAGCATCGGTCAGGACCAGCGCGTCGCCGATGCTGAGATCCGCACTGCGCAAGGCGTCCTGAAGGTCTTGCGAGAGCTGTAGCAGCCGCAGGCGCTTGCTCACGTGGCCCTGGCTCACGCCGTTCTGCGCGGCGATGGCGCGTTGACCCAGACCGAGCTCCGTCAGCATGGCGAACGCTCGCGCCTCCTCCAGGGGGGCCAGCTGTTGGCGGTGAACGTTCTCCGCCAGGAAGGTGCGGATCGCACTGTGTGGGTCGGCGAGGTCCGCTCGGGTCAGGGCCGGGATGGTGGGGAGCTGCGCTTCTAGCGCGGCCGCACGGCGGCGGTGGCCGGCCACTGTGACCCAGGACCTCTCCCCCACATGGTCGACGTAGTCGGGGTAGGCGGCCAAATACTCCCGGCGAGGCACCACGAGGATCGGCTGCAGGACACCCAGCTCCCGCACGGATGCGACGAGGCCGCTGAGGTCTCCGAGGGACTCTCGCGGGTTGTCCGGGTGCTCAGCGACATCGGAGGGAGCCAACATCAGCACCTCGGTCGCTGCGCGACCCCCTTCGCGTTGCAGCGCCGCGACGATGCTGCCTCCCGCCTGCGCCGACGTGTCGGCAACCCCGGGTGCGGCGGCGCCCGTGGCCTCGACTACTGACGGGGTGGGGCGTGCGATGCGACGCACGACGGCGCCGCTACCGATCCCACGACTCTTCGAGCCAGCCATCCGGCACTCCTTCAATCTTTGTAGGTAATACCTACATTAGTTGGAGCGCTCCGCCGAGGCAAGCAGGATGCTGCACTTTAGGTGAGATGAGGCGGGTGATTCCGTGGAATCACCGCACGGCCGCGACACGGCTGATCGGGGAACTGCGCGGTCCGCGGAACGACCCTCCACCACTCCCCTACCGATTCCGTGGAATCACTTCCCAGCCGTGTCTCCGGGCGCCACGTCGGTCTTCCTTCCCCGTCGACGAGCCGCCGTCACCGGCTCTGGTGCACCGTCGTCGGCGATGTTCTCGCGCTCCTGCCCCCCTGGCTCAGCGAGTCCACTTTCTCGCGCAAGCGCATGAGCTCCACGGCCAGCAGGTCCTGCACGTCGCGGACTCGCTGATCTGCGGTCGCACGCTCCCGAGCTACTCCGCTCTGTGCCGCTTCGCGCTCGGCCCGGGCCACAGCGAGGTCGGTGCGCAGCTGAGCGGCCTCGTCGCTCAGCCGCCCTTCGAGCTCAGCCAGCTGCGCAAGCTGAGCATGCACAGTCGCGGTCTCGGCCTTAGCGCGCTCCACGGCGCTCTGGGCTGCCCGAGCCTCACTCTCGGCTGCCTGGCGGCCGGCGTCAGCCGCCTGGCGGGCCTGCTCGGCGCTACGGACTTGCTCCTCGGCCCGGCGGGTGAGGACGTCCTCGCGTGCTAACGCGGCCTCCCGGGCCTGCTTGAGAGCCCGGTCATGCGCCGCCGTGAGCCCCGCTCGCTCCTGCGCAGCAGTGGCAAGAGCCTGTCGGTGCTCCTCGGAGGCTGCGACCGCGGCCGCGACCGCCTCAGCCATCACGGTCTGGTGATCGCTTACTAGCGTCTGTTGGGCAACGGTCAGGTCTTCGACCTCGGCCCGCCAGTTCTGCTGGGCGCGTTCGAGGTCGACGTTGACCTCCTCGAGACGGAGCAGTGCCGACTCAACGGCGGTTTCGGCCCGCTCTCGGTCGACGTCCGCAGCGCGGGTGGCCTGCTCGGCGCGGGTAGCCCGGGCCACTGCAGCGGCGACCTGTTCGCCGGCTTCGGAGGTGACGGACTCGATCTGCACTGCCGCCGCCCCGGGGTCGCTGAGCGTAGCCAGCTCCTCCAATAGTGTTCGCAGCTGAACGACCAGGTGCTCGCCGACCTCAGCCACCTGCCCCCGCAGCGCCGCAGCGCGCTGAGCAGCAGTCTCGATGGGTCGGGGGTCGTCAACCGGGGGAGTGGCCGCCGCGGCGGCCTTGCGGCGCTGCCGCTCCCGGAACGCCGTGACAGCCGTGTGGTCGGGGTTCTCACAGTACGCCGGGGGGCGCCCACTACTAAACGACGGAGCTGCCGCAGCGCGCGGGCAGCCAGGGAAGCCACACGGTCGCGAGAAAGTGGACGTGGTGTACGCGGGGGCCGTGTTACCCGCAGTCGACTCATTACCAGTCATCAAATTATCATAGCGTTACAATAATAATAATGCAATTATAAAGGAGAAATCGGAAGGTGGCAATACAACTGACGCGTGATTCCGTGGAATCGCCTGTCGGGTCGTGGGGGAGGAGGAGACCGCCCTGCCCGGCGACGGCCGGAGGTCAGCAGCGCCGACCGTGAGGTCCCGGCTCATAGGACGAGCCGACTACGGCGCGCGAGGTGCGGTGCGGCGCTGTCCTTCACGATGGCCAAAGGCGCCATGTGGCGGGACAATTCACCGCAGACCGCATGGACGGGGAGCACTGCAGATGAGGCAGACCGACGCGGTGCGGAGATGGTTCGCCGAGCTCGACGACGTCGACCGAGGCCGTCTGCTGCGCCTGGACGAGGCTGATCTCCTGCCCGAGGACCTCGCGGTCGGGCTGAGCATGGCGGGCGTCACGGTCGTCCCGATCGGCGTTTCACCCGTCGACGGTCGGCCCAAGGGCTGGTGGCCGCCGCCGGTGCTGGAGGACTTCCTCGCCGAGCTGCGCCACGAGGATCAGCCACCGCGCCCGCGCGGGCGCCGCTGTCAGGAGTGCAGCGAGAGCGTCCAGGACGGCGAGGAGTACGTCGAAGTCCCCCTTATCGCGGGGCTCACCTGCCTCATGCACATCGAGTGCGTCCCGCAGGACCCGGCACCACAGGACCGCACACCACAGGACCCCGCGCTGTAGGTGCTGGCGTCGCGTGCCTCGTGCAGCGTCACCGGGCGCTGCCCGCGACGAGCTCGCGGCCAAGGGGCCGGCCACTGGTGGCGGTGGTGAGCAGGTCTAGGAGCGTGTCCTGCACCTCTTCGGGCGGTCCCGTGAGGTCGATGACGAGGTCCGGTGTCGCGTCGGGCCTGGCTGGTGCGGTCGGTGAGGGCGGTGTGCGCCGCGGCTGGGGGAGGTCCCAGCGGGCCCGGTGCTCGCTCCAGGTGCTGGCCAGACTGGCTCGGGTGTCCTCGGGCAGACGGTGGTAGGCCCAGGCCCGGGTGACACTGCGCTTGTCCTGTTCCTGGCTGCTCAACGCCTGCCACCAGGCGGTGTGCCGGTCACGCTCGACGAGCCCGACCCGAGCACGGCGCACCGCGAGCTGGTGCTTGCGCTGGGCCTGCTCGGTGGGGGAGAGGGCCGCGAACACCGCGGCCGCGGCCGCGGTCTGCACGCGCCGGGCGTGGTCACCCAGTCCGTTCCACCACGCCTTCTGCCGTGCGAGGTCAACCTTGGCCTGACGGGTAAGGGCCTGCTGGCGCTGAGCTTGCCAGCGGTGACGGCGGGCGGTGGGGTCGACGACGGCCCGGTACTCACGCCGTTCGCTCGCCACGACCCACCGGATCGTGTCCTGCCGGTCGCGACCGAGCTGCTCCAGCGCGACGCGCTCAGGCCACGCCGCGCCGGCGTCCTGATCGACTGCAGCGGCGGCGATGACGGAGCTGGGCTCGGTGGCCTTCCACCGGCCGTGGGCGTCGACGACGACGAGCTGGTGTGCAGCCAACGCCTGCAGATGAGCTCGCATCGTCCGCTCCTGCTCCCGGGTAAGAGCCGTCTCCGTTGCTCCGTCGGGTGCTGCCAGACCGGGGTGGGGTGGTGGAGGGGACGTCGTGATGCCCGCGGCATGGGCGAGGACAGCAGGAGTGACCGGACCAGGAAGAGCACGGGCGACTTCCAGCAGGTGGGCGCGCGGTAGACCCAGGCTGCGGCGCAGGAGCAGGGGGAGGGGGGCGGTCGGCTGGGGGGGTGTACCCCTAGTTGGCTCAAAGCACCCCACACCCCTACCTGCATCCTCCGGGCCGGGTGTGGTCGTGGAGGTGCTGAACCGCTGCGGCAGGCACCAGGTGTCCGCGGTGTCGGTGCTGCCGCGCTGGTGGGTGGCCACAACCACCAGCAGCCCCGCGCCGATGAGGGCGTCTCGGGCGGCGGCGACGGTGTTGCGGGAGTCGATCGCCGCATCCAGCAGCACGTCGCGCTGGGGCAGCGCGACCGCCGTCGTCCCGCGGCGACGCATCCGCTCCAGCACGCAGCGCATGAGCTCGCGGCGGGTGTGGCGGGCCTGCGCCGGCCAGGACCGCCACACCGTTTCCAGCTCGGCGTCGGCACGGGCGATGGCCGCCGCCACTGCTTCGTCGACGACGACGGTGCTACTCGTGCCGCGGGCGGCGGCCGCGGCACGGTGCTCACTCAGCCACGCATCAGCCGCGCTGACGACGGCGTTCCACACGTGCCACCACCACCGGCGCCCGTTGGCCCGGGCCTTGACGAAGGCGCCGCGGTGCGCGGTGGAGATGGCCTGCCACGCCTGGTCCTCGCTCCAACCCGCCAGGACCATCACCCGGGTGGCGTCGTACTCGATGGTGGAACGGCTACCCGGCTCACGGTCTAGCCCCGCCTCGGCGGCCGCCGACCTCCCCGCACGTAGGTAGGCAGCCCACCCCGCAGGTAGGTCCTGGCCAGGACGAGGCAGCGGACTCAGCGGCTCCACCAGGCCGGCCGCGACCGGTGCGGGAGGAGGGGAGGACCGCCGCGACCTCACCGCCGACGCCACCTGCGAAGCCCCCTCGCCGTCGCGGACCTCACGGAGGCGGGGAGAGAGCGCCTGCAGCGCGTCGCTCAGGCCCGTCAGCGCGGCCGCGAGGACGTCCTCGTCCAGCACGGGGGTGGGCTTGCAACGGTGCGGAGCGCTCAGCGGGCGCAGCTGCCGGCGGACGTCGACGTGGTGACGGCCCAGGGGCGCTGCGCGTCGGCCCGTGACCGGGTCGGCCTTGCGCCCCAGCTCCCCGCGCAGCCGCAGCACCAGGTCCTCGAGGTCCACGCGGTGCACACCGGGCACCAGCAGCAGGTGCGCTCGACCATCCCCGCCACCGGAAGGGCGCACCAGGTGCCACAGACCGCGGGCGCGGCAGAAGGCGACCAGGGTGTCCAGGATCTCGCCCGCGAAGGTGGGGGAGTCGATGTCGACACCGGCCACCTCGCTGCGCAGGGTGCCGACCACGCTGGCCACCCGCCCCTGACCGACCAGGCCCAGCGCCTGGCCCAGGGTGGCCGGGCGCACCCCCTTCACCGCAGCATTGGCCGCGTCGATCGCCAGCCACGGCCCGGAGGTGAACAGCTGGTCGTCCAGCGCACGACGCAGAGTGTGCGACGTGGCGGAATCAACCACGGTCGGCGCGACACGTCGCGCATCGGGTAGTCGATCCTCGGAGTGCTGTCGTACGCTAGGCACAAGCCTCCCGCCAAGGGGCATGAGAAAGGCAGGGCCCGCGAGAGCGGGACCTGTGAGCAGCG
>Ga0160428_1002070_pt1 | contig 13118 bp, 15 predicted proteins | sample SolpanmetagenomM_FD_108198 | JGI IMG/M metagenome (GOLD analysis project Ga0160428, IMG submission 108198) | Solar panel surface microbial communities from Lawrence Berkeley National Laboratory, California, USA - M | ecosystem: Engineered > Built environment > Solar panel > Unclassified ... | reverse complement strand
ATCAACCTCCTGCCGATACCCGCCGCGGTGGTGACGCACGTCGATCAGGTGTTCGCGCTGCTCGCGCATAACGACCGCTTTCGGCTGGCTGGCTTCGGCATGTCCACGGAGCGTTCGCCCTTCCTCGACGAAGTCGGCCCGAGGATCGCCGAATTCCTCGACGGCGACACACTGCAGCAGGAATTCGAATGGGAATTCGGCGAAAGCATCGATTGCCATCATTATCGCGTGTCGATGGCCCGGCTGCAGCGCAACGCGCAACGCCGCTGCCTCGTGACGTTCGTCGATCACACCTCCGAACTGCGCACCGAACACAATCTGCGCCGCGAGATGATGACCGACAGCCTGACCGGTCTGCCGAACCGCGCCGGGTTTTCGGATCGGCTCGAAACGCTGATGGAAAAGCCGGCCTCGCGCGCCGGTTACGCGGTCATGGTGCTGGATCTGGATCGTTTCAGCCGGGTCAACGCCTGTCTCGGTTCGATGGCGGGGGACGAACTGCTCATCACGCTCGCCCGCCGGCTCAAGGGGGCGTTGCGGGCGCATGACATCCTGGCGCGGACCGGCGGCGACGAATTCGGTATCCTGCTTGCGCTGGAAGACGGTCCGGGCGACGCACAGCATGTCGCCAAGCGCATCGAAGGTGCGCTGGCGACCCCGTTCCGGCTGACCGATTTCGAGATCAAGGTGTCGTGCTCGATCGGTATCGCCTTCGGATCCGACACGCTGGACGACGCGGAGGAACTGATTCGCCACGCGCAGTTCGCGGTGAAGCGTTCGAAAATCAGCGGCCGTCCCGAAGCCTATCAGATCCAGCAATTCGATATCGCGCGCGAACAGTTCGGCATGGAAACCTCGCTGCGGCGGGCGATCGAAAACGGCATGATGCGGCTGACCTATCAGCCGATCTGCGATCTGGCGACCGGGCGGGTCGTCGCGTTCGAATCGCTCGCACGCTGGACCGACGAGAATGGCCGCGCGCATTCGCCGAACGATTTCATTCCCGTCGCGGAAGAATCGGGGCTGATCGTTCCGCTCGGGCGCTGGGCGATTGACGAGGCCGCGGAGACGCTCGCGGCTTGGGATGCGCAGTTCGGGCGGGATTGCGGCGTGAAGCTGGCGGTGAACCTATCCGCGATCCAGCTCCAGCGCGATCGGATCCCGACGCTGGTGGAGCGCGCCCTTAGCGCCAATGGACTGGACGGCAGCCGCTTTACGCTGGAACTGACCGAAAGTGCGCTCGTCACCGATCCGGATCGCATCGCCGGCATCATGCACGCGCTCAAGGCGCTGGGTACGACGATCGCGATGGACGATTTCGGCACCGGCTATTCGAACCTCGCCTATCTCCAGAAACTGCCGATCGACGTGCTCAAGATCGACCGCAGCTTCATCACCGGAATGCTGGCGGACCGCGACAAGGTGGCGATCGTGCGCGCCATCCTCAGCCTCGCCTCGGCGCTTGGCACCAAGACGACGGCGGAGGGAATCGAGACCAACGAACTGGCACAAACGCTCGCCGCCCTGGGCTGCACCTATGGCCAGGGCTACACCTATGCCCGACCGCTAGAGGCGGATGCGGCCTATGCCTATCTGGTCGACGTCAACCACTGAGCGACCGCTTCGTCGGCGATCTCGCCCGTGCGCACCGCGCCGGGAAATCCTTCCGCGATCCACTGCGCCTCGACCAGCCGGAGCAGCCGCGCGACGTCCGGGCCCTTGCCGACACCGCGCGTCACCAGGTCGCCGCCCTTGATCGGGAATGCAGGCGCGGTGAAGCCGGCGAGCGCGCGAACCTCCTCGATCGGCCGGACCGACAGGAGCAGCCGATCCGTCGCCAGCGTTTCGCCCAGACGATACTGCAACGCTTCGGCGCGGTCGCTGCCGGCCGGCGCGGTTGCGGCGATCAGGCGTCGGCGATCGGTGTTGGACAGCCGCAGCCGCGCACCGACATCCTCGGCGATCGCGGCGTCGCGCGGCAGCAGCGTGGCAAGGCAGCGGATCGGGTCCGGCGCGATCCCGGCAGCCTGCTCGCGTTCGGCCAGCGCCGCGAACCGTTCCGCATCGACGATTTCCGGCAGGACCGGGCGGAAGATGTCATGTGCGATCATCAGCGCGACGACCCGGACGGCGTGCGGCGCGACGAGCAATTTCAGCAGTTCGGCGGCGATACGTTCGCGCGACAAGGCCATCAAATCGTTCGCGCGCTCGGTGCAGGCCGCTAGCCCGGCAGCATCGGGAGTCTCGCCGAAGCGGGCGAGGAAGCGGAAGAAGCGCAGGATGCGCAAATGATCCTCGGCGATGCGCTGCAACGGATCGCCGATGAAGCGCACGCGCCGCGCGGCCAGATCGTCCAGCCCGCCGAAATCGTCGAACACCTCGAGCGTGGAAGGGTCGGCATACAGAGCGTTGATCGTGAAATCCCGCCGTGCCGCATCTTCGCGCCAATCGTCGGTAAACGCGACCACCGCATGCCGGCCGTCGGTCTGCACATCGCGGCGAAGCGTCGTCACCTCGACCGGACCGGACGCGAGAATCGCGGTGACGGTACCATGAGCCAAACCCGTCGGCACGACCTTCACGCCGACCCGCCTCAGCGCGTGCACGACATCGTCCGGCTGCTGCACGGTCGCCAGATCGACGTCCGCGGCGTCGATGCCGAGCAACGTATCGCGGACGATGCCGCCGACGAAGCGGACATCGCCGTTCGCGGCGCCCAATGCGGCGGTCAGCTCCGCCAGCCCCTCGCGGCGCAGGAACGCGGCATCCGCCGGGATCACGCGATCCATTGCAGCCTCCGTGACAGGTTGACGATCATCGCCGCGGTCGCCCCCCAGATGCGGTGATCGCCCCAGACTATCTCGTAATAATGCCGGTTGCGGCCCTGCCATTCGACCGTCGCTTCCAGATGGTTGGCGGTATCGAGCACGAAATCGAGCGGCACCTCGAACACTGCCGCGACCTCGGCCTCGCTCGGCTTCAGCACAAGATCCGGTGGCACCACGCCGATGACCGGCGTCACCTCGAAACCGGTGATCGTGCGGTAGCGATCGGCCGTACCGACGACCTGTACCGAAGCGATCGGCAGCGCGATCTCCTCCTCGGCTTCGCGCAACGCGGCAGCCACCGGCCCCGAATCGCCGGGATCGATCCGACCCCCCGGAAATGCAACCTGCCCGGGATGCTTGCTGAGCGTCTCGGTCCGACGCGTGAGGATCACACCCGGCGAAGCGCGATCGGTCACCGCGACGAGTACGGCCGCTTGCGTCGGTATGGCGGAAACCACGTCGCCATCGTGCTGGTCGCCCGCCAACGTCGCGACATCCGCGGCGTTCCCGGCCTGCAAGGCGCGGGACAGCCGATCGACCAGCGTCATGCAGCGTCGTCCAGCGGGAAGAACGCGCCGGCGCTCCAGATTCCGGGCGGCTGATCGTCGCCAGCCAGCGCCAGCGTGGCGAGTTCGTAATAGACCGGCCGCGCGACCAAGGCTTCCAGCCCGCCGCGGACGTGAAGATAGGGGCGGGGGCCCTCCTCGGTCGTTTCGAACCGCAGCGGATGGTCCGCACCCGCCGTGACGATGTCGCCCGTATTGAGCCGGAACGCCAGTGTCGCGGCTCGTCCCTCACCCTCGATCTTGACCTCGACCGCCTGAAACGGCGCGTCCTCGACACGGATGTCGAGCTTTTCGACCGGTGTGACGAGGACATAGCCGCCATCGGGCTCGCGCCGGAGGATCGTCGAGAATAACCGTACCATTGCGGGACGGCCGATCGGCGAACCCTGGTGATACCAGGTTCCGTCGCGTGCGATGCGCATCTCGCTGTCGCCGCAATGCGTGGGATTCCAGCGATCTACCGGGGGAAGGCGATTGTCTTCGGCGAGCCGGGCGATGTCGGCGAGCGAGAGCGAGGCGAGGTCGGGCAGGGGAGGCATCGGCATCCGGAAAGCGGTAGGCGCGGTGCCGTCGAGCCGCAAGCACTGGACGGCGTGCTCAGATGCTCACGAGCAGGCGCGGACCGAGCAGGCCGCTTCCCGTAGGAACGTTCAATCCGCGCGCAAGCAGGCGATGCCGCTCGACCGGCCCCGGAACGCGCCATCCTGCCGTGTGCTCGGCACTGAAATCGAAGAATCGCCCGTAATATTCCGGATCCCCGATCAGCACGACCGCAACGCCGGGTGCGTGCGTGTCGGCCGCTTCGAGCGCCTTCGCCGTCAACGACCGCCCGATGCCCGCTTGCTGTCGAAGCGGATCGACCGCGACGGGGCCGAGCATCACCAGCGGCACGACCCTACCGTCATCGCCCTCGAACGCGATCGGCCAGCACTGGATCGTCCCGGTCACCGTATCGCCCTCGACGTTGGCAAAGCTGAGCGCGGCAAGCGCAGGCATGCCGTCGCGGATACGATAGGCGGTGCGGGTGTGACGCTCTTGCCCGAACGCGCGATCCAGCAATTGCTCGACCGCATCGGCAGGAACCGCGGAAATCGGCACGATTGGCACCAGGGACTGTTCCTCTACGGCGGCGGCGCCGCGAAGGCTGCGCGCTTTACGGCCGTGCGGAGCGAATGCAAGCCGAATGCCGCGCCCTGATGCGAGGCGCTGCCGGGGCGGGCATGCCCGGCTTTCCCCGCTGTCAGCATCTGCTATGGCGCGCGCTTGACGCCCCAGGGCTGCGTCCCGCGGTCGAGGCGGGTTCGCCTGCAAAAGGAATTCCGGGTTGGACGATAGTCTCACGCTCGAGGTGCACGACCTCGAAGTCCAGGTGCTTACGGGCATCTATTCGGAAGAGACGCATCTGCCGCAGCCGCTGCGCATCTCGATCACGCTCGGGATGCACTGCCCCGACCGATTCGCCCCCGATACGCCGCTCTCGGCATCCAAAAACTATCTCGATCTCAAGCATGCCGCGACGACAGCCCTGCCGGTTGGTGTTCATTTCACGCTGATCGAGGGGGTCGCGGATCACATTTGCGAGACTTTGTTTCTCCAGGACAAGCGCGTGACCTGGGTCGAGGTCCGTATCGTCAAGCTGGCGATCGCCGAAGCCGGCGAATCGATCGGCATGACGCTTCGCCGCGTCCGGTGAGTGACGGTCACACAGCGCCGGCGAGCCTCGCACAGGACGTGGCATCCGCCTTCGAAAATCAGCCGGACGTGGACGTCATCGATGGCGCGGACGAGCGCGAGGCGCTGCTCGACCGGATCCGGAGCGGGGCTGCGCGGGTCACGATCATCGTCGCCGGAGCGGACCTCGCGCCGCTCGATCGCGCTACGGTGCTGACAAGCATCCCGGTTCTGGCGATCGAACTTGGCCCGGATCGGCGGATCGTCGCACTCGATCTTGGCAGCACGGCCGGAAAGAGCGCGACGATCGATGCGGCACGGTTTCTGGCAAGCGCCGAATCGACCACCGGACAGATACTGACCGTCAGCGGCTGAATTCAGCCGGGCGCCATCCCGCGGTCGCACGGGCCGAGCGATTCGAGCACATAGCGATAATCCGCTGCGGCTTCCGGATCGGCGGTTTCCGGCAGCGCCGGGGGCAGCGAACAGGCCAGCCGGTACCATAACAACGTATCGCGCTCAGGCGGCTTGGCCGAATCGTCGACGATGTCGTTCAGCGATACCGCCCAGCGCCGCGTGCCCGCGGGGCGCGTGACGATGCTGAGCGACACCGGGCGCGAGTCCGCTGTCTTGAGGAAGATCTGCGTCTCGCCTTCGCCGGGCAGCGCGCCGACGGTGTGGAAGCTGTTGCCGAGGCCGACGATCCGCGGTGGCGGGTCCGCTGCAAGAACCTCCGTCGTGATCCGCCGGGTGAGCGCATCCGCTGCCGGGGTCCAGTCGCGCTGCGCGTCGGGGCGGATGAGCTGGATTTGCGCGTCCGACCCGGCAACCGGCCGCGCAAACAGCAGGACCCGCAGTTTACGCAGATTGGGCAGCCTGCCTCTCGCGTCCGGGCGCACGTCCAACAGATAGCCGATCCGCAGAGGCAGGGCCGCGGGCCCGCGAATCAGCGCCTGGATATCCGCCTCGACATACAGCCGGGTCAGGCCGGGCGGGACGGTGGCGGCTTCGGCGCCCTTGATCTTCGTCGTGCTGCGAATCGCCGCATCGACGATCACCGGCGCGTCGAGGACGAGATCCGCGAACAGCGCATAGGGCGGCGATGGTATGGGAGCGGACATAGCGGGGTCGGGCGGGGTGCCGCGCTGTTGCGCCGATAAGGGCGTGGAAAGGGCGGTTGAAAGCAGCGCTGCCGCCGAAAGTTCGAGGATCGATCGCATGCCGTAGCGGTACGCGATCGTGCCAAGCTTAAACAGAAATAATCCTGCCACGCCACGATTGTACGTTTGTTGCGTCCGACAAAGCGTTTGCGTCGTAGTTTACGCCGCGATAGAGGTTTGGGCTCTGTCCGAGGATACACTAGCCCATGGCAGGCGGATTCATGGTCAATAAGACCGGTTCCGGGGTTGCCGTGATTGAGGAGTGTCGTTTCTGGATGGCTTACGCTGACCAAAAGATGAGCGGTGGTAAGGTGGTCGCGATCGTTATCGTCGCGCTCATCCACGCCGTTATTGGATATGCCTTCGTCACCGGCCTTGCGTATAAATACGTAAAGAAGGCGACGGAGAAGATGGACGTGTTCGACGTGGAGGAGCCACCTCCCCCGCCGCCGGATGAACCCCCACCCCCGCCGCCGCCAGACCAGCCGCTGCCCCCGCCGCCGGTGGTGTCGCCACCGCCGATCGTGCAGGCTCCGCGTCCGCCGGTCGTCATGCAGACTGTAACGACGCCGCCGCCGGCTGCGCCGATGGTGCCGATCGCGGCCCCGCCGGCTCCTCCAGCTCCGCCGGCACCGCCGACGGTCATCAGCAAGGCGGCTGGTGTTAAGGGCAACCCGAGTTCGTGGGTGACCGACGAAGATTATCCCCCGTCGTCCGTCCGCGATCAGGAACAGGGCGTCAGCGGTGTGACCTTCGAGGTCAATGCGCAGGGTCGCGTCGAGAATTGCCGCATCAGTTCGAGTTCGGGATCTTCCACGCTCGACCGTACGGCATGTTCGCTGGTCACGCGACGTGGTCGGTACTCTCCTGCGCTGAATGCCGCCGGGCAGCCAGTTCCGGGAGGAACAAAGACGCTGCGCTTCACCTGGAGGCTCCCCGAATAACGTTTCATAGCCGGAGCTTGCGAGCTCCGGCGCACCACATGCTGCTATCTAAGAGGGATTTACCGCAATGATGACCACCATTCTCGCCGCAGGCGCGGCACCCGCCGCCGGCGCCAACCCATACGGCTTCTGGGAAGCACTTCAGCAGGGCGGCGTGATCGCCTGGACCGTGTTCTGCATCCTCGCATTCATGTCGATCGTGTCGTTCTACATCATGTTCACCAAGCTGTTCGAACAGCAGAAGGTGATGAATCAGGCGAAGCGCGTCCGCCAGAGCTTCTGGAGCTCGCCGAACCTGCGCGAAGGCGCAGCCAAGCTCGACAAGAACTCGGCCTATCGCCAGATCGTCGACGACGGCCTCGCCGCTCAGGAACAGCACACGCAGCTGACCGATCCGGTCGAAGCGCATGACTGGCTGCACGGATCGCTGGCCCGTTCGGAAGCGACGATCAACTCGAAGCTGGGTGGCGGTCTCGCCTTCCTCGCGACGGTCGGTTCGGTCGCTCCGTTCATCGGTCTGTTCGGTACGGTTATCGGCATCTACCGCGCACTGATCAAGATCGGTGCCGCCGGTCAGGCATCGATCGACGCCGTTGCCGGCCCGGTCGGTGAGGCACTGATCATGACCGCACTCGGCTTGGCCGTCGCGGTTCCGGCTGTGCTTGCCTACAACTGGCTGCAGCGCCGCAACAAGTCGATCTCGGAAGACCTCGCTGCCTTCTCGAACGACGTGCTCGGCTTCCTGGCGTCGAACGGTGCGGTTCGTCCGGTTGCACGCAAGGCGGCTCCTGCCGCTGCCGTGAAGCCGGCCGCAACGACCACGACCGCCGGCACTACGCCGCGCGCATAACTGACGGATACGGGGTCGCGGGCATCGTCCCGCGGCCCCGGTCCCGCGCTGCAGGACGGGATCCGGCAGCGCGAATGAACACATAGGGATAGCCCTCAATGGCAATAAGTGCTGGCGGTGATACCGAAAAACCAATGTCGGACATCAACACGACCCCGTTGGTCGATGTTATGCTCGTCCTGCTGATCATCTTCCTGATCGCGGTTCCGGTCGCGATCCAGGCCGTCAAGGTCAAGCTTCCCAGCGTGAAGTACGATCCGACCACGACCAAGCCGGAAAACGTGTCGCTGTCGATCACGACCGACAAGGAAGGCAAGTGCGCAATCTACTGGAACATGACGCGTGTAACGCATCAGGAACTGCTGGATCGCGCGGTGAAGAAGCTGCAGGCCGAGATCGATCGGCAGGGCGGCGTGGGCAACCCCGCGCTCGAACTGCCGGAAGCGCATATCCGCGGTGACGTGGCGACGCCATATCAGTGCATCGGTGGCGCGATCTACACGATGCAGATGGCCGGTTTCGCAAAGGTCGGGTTCATCTCCGAACCACCTCCGGGCGAAGCGACGACCCGTCTGTAAAGAGCCGCAAGGTACTCAGGAGTAATTTGATATGGCAATGAGTGGCGGTTCCGACGACGGCGAACCGATGATGGAAATGAACATGACGCCGTTGATCGACGTCCTGCTCGTGCTCCTCATCATGTTCATCATCACCATTCCGATCCAGACGCACGCCGTGAAGGTCGACCTTCCGGTCAACGATCCGAACAACAAGGCGCAGGTCGTCGATCCACAGAAGAACAAGGTGGTCATCGATGCGGCCGGTACGATCTCGTGGAACGGCGCGCCGGTCGATGGCGTGACGCTGCAACAATATCTGGAGCAGACGACGCAGATCAAGCCGGAGCCCGAACTGCACTTCCAGCCCGACCCGCAGGCGCGTTACGCTCGCGTGGACGAGGTCCTGGCAGTGATCAAGCGGTCCGGCGTGACGAAGCTCGGCTTCATCGGCAACGAGCAATATCGCAACGACTTCTGATCTTCGGATAGACGTCGAGCGCGCAAGAGGCGGTCCCGCAAGGGGCCGCCTTTTTTCGGTTCGCTCATGCCGCCACGTGGCGCGGGTGCGATCGTATCAGATAGCCACGCGGCATGTTCGCGCCCGTATCCAGCATTAGGGTAAGCTGCGCAGTCGATAGGCACAGTGTTGCCAGCCGCGCCGCTGGCGCCCGGTCCGCATAGCCCGCGATCAAAGCTTCGGCAGGGTCACTCCGCGCTGGCCCATATATTTCCCGGCGCGGTCGGCATAGCTGACCTCGCAAGGCTCGTTCCCCTGCAGGAAAAGGAACTGGCACGCGCCCTCATTGGCGTAGATCTTGGCGGGCAGGGGCGTGGTGTTGGAGAATTCCAGCGTGACATGGCCCTCCCAGCCGGGCTCGAGCGGCGTGACGTTGACGATGATTCCGCACCGAGCGTAGGTCGATTTGCCGAGGCAGATGACCAGCACGTCGCGCGGCACCCGGAAATATTCCACCGTTCGTGCCAGCGCGAAGCTGTTGGGCGGGATGATGCAGACATCGGTCTTGCGATCGACGAAACTGTTCGCGGCAAAGTCCTTCGGATCGACCATCGCACTGTCGATGTTGGTGAAGATCTTGAATTCGTCGGAGACGCGCGCGTCATAGCCGTAGGACGACAGGCCGTAGCTGATGCAGCCATCGCGCTGCTGGCGATCGAGGAAGGGTTCGATCATGCCCGTGGCGAGTGCCTGTTCGCGAATCCAGCGGTCGGACAGAATGGACATGACGGTTCCCCCTTTGGCGTCTCTTCGCCGCATCGGCGGGATCGCGCAAGCCAGGTGACGATCTGTCGCATGCGTCCGATCGGCGCGGGGATGACGGGACGGCCGGGAGCGGCTAGCCTGATGCTATCGCCGGGGGGCGAATCGTCAGGAGAGTCAAATGTGCGACGAGCATACCGCCGAGGATAACGAGACGTTCCTGTCCGGCCTGTCTCGCCGCCAGTTCGGCGCCGCAGCCGGCGCCGCCGGATTCGCGATGCTGCTGCCGAGCCCCGCCAATGCGGTGGCGGTCTCGGGCAAGGCGGTGTCGATCACCACTCCCGACGGCGTGGCGGACTGCTGGTTCGTCGCACCGTCCAGCGGGAAACACCCTGCCGTCCTGATCTGGCCCGACATCATGGGGCTTCGTCCGGCCTTTCAGCAGATGGGCAAGCGGCTGGCCGAGTCCGGCTATGCGGTGCTCGTCGTCAATCAATTCTATCGCTCGACCAAGGCGCCTTTCCTGAAACCGGGTGAAAGCTTCGACCAGCCGGAGATCCGCGCCAAGATCATGCCGTGGCGGACGCCGCTCACCACCGAAGCGACGACGCGCGATGCGCAGGCCTTTACCGACTTCCTCGATCGGCAACCTTCGGTCGATCTCAAGCGCGGCATGGCGAGCACGGGATATTGCATGGGCGGCCCGATGACGATGATCACGGCGGCATTGCGCCCCGACCGCGTGCGCGCCGGCGCATCGTTCCACGGCGGCGGTCTGGTCACCGACAAGCCCGACAGTCCGCACCTCATGGTGCCGCGGATGAAGGCGGCATACCTGTTCGCGATCGCCGAGAATGATGATGCCCGCGCGCCGGGCGACAAGGACGCTTTGCGCCAGGCCTTTACCGCCGCGAAATTGCCGGCGGAGATCGAAGTATATGCCGGCACGATGCACGGCTGGTGCCCGCCCGACAGCAGCGTCTACAATGCGGCGCAGGCCGACAAGGCGTGGAACCGCATGCTCGCTGTGTTCGAAAAGGCTTTGTGATCGGCGCCGCGAGTCCCGGCCCGAATGTATCGAAATCGCTAGACCAGGATGCCATAGCGTCGGGCCACCCCCACCATTCGTCCTGAGCGTGTCGAAGCGCTGGAATGTGGGACAGGTGCTTCGACACGCTCGGCACGAACGGGTCCAGGTAAAGGATTCTTGCTCTAGGCGGCGTCGGCCGGCTGGGTGGTCCAGCCGAGCCGGGGGATGGTGATCGATCGCTTGCCCGATAGATCGACGCGGGTGACGAACATGTTCCGGCCTTCGATATAGCTCATCACGCGGCGGGCGCGCCCCAGCGAACTCGTCCCGTAGATCCGCGCGATATCCTCGTCGGATGGGCAGGGATCGCCATCGCGTGCGGCGCGGGCGATCAACAGGAAAGCGCCGAGCATGTCGTCCGGCAGATCGTGGGCCGTCTCGATCACCGGTGCCCATTCCTCGTCCAGGCCATCGAATATCCCGGCGCGCGCCGCTGCCAGACGGCGGGCGAATGCCGACAGTTCCAGCGGCGTCCGCGTCACGCCCGCCATGCGACATCGCACCTGAAAATCCTGGAACAGCACCGCCGCCGGTCGGGTCGCCGATTCGGCGTCGGCGACGATCGCGCGAAGCACGTCGGTGATCACGGGGGCGGGATCGATTTCGGGCAGTTCGGGCCGGGACCGAATCGGCGCCGGTTCCTCGCGATCGAGATCCTGCATCACCTGATCCGCCGCGACCGCGCGCGGGGCAGGGGCGGGCATAATGAATTGCGGCTGCTCGACTTCCGCGAACAGCATCTCCTGCATGTCGCGGCCACCCTGCTGCGGCAGCGGCACGAGAACCGGGCTGCTGCTTCGCGCCGACGTTTCCACCGCGCCGATCTGGATGGCGACCGGGCGACGCGACACCGCCGGGCCCAAAGCGAGGAACGTTCCGCGCGCCAGATCCCGGATCGCCTCGGCCTGGCGCCGTTCCATGCCGAGCAGGTCGGCGGCGCGGGCCATGTCGATGTCGAGGAAGGTGCGGCCCATCAGGAAGTTGGATGCCTCCGCCGCGACGTTCTTGGCCAGCTTGGCGAGCCGTTGCGTGGCGATGACGCCGGCCAGGCCGCGCTTCCGGCCACGGCACATCAGGTTGGTCATCGCCGCGAGCGAGGCCTTGCGCACGTCTTCCGCCACGTCGCCCGCGACCGAGGGCGCGAAGACCTGCGCTTCGTCGACGACGACCAGCGCCGGGTACCAATGCTCACGCGGTGCGTCGAACAGCGCGCCGAGGAACGCCGCGGCGCAGCGCATCTGACCTTCGGCATCGAGCCCCTCGAGATCGAGCACGACCGAGGCCCGCGCCTCGCGACAGCGTTGCGCGAAGCGGACGATTTCGTTCGCGGAATAGTTCACCGCCTCGACCACGACATGCCCGTACGGGCCGGCGAGCGTGACGAAATCCCCTTCCGGGTCGATGATGATCTGCTGCACGTGTCCGGCACTGCGCTCGAGCAATCGGCGCAGCAGGTGCGACTTGCCCGAACCCGAATTGCCCTGGACGAGCAGGCGGGTCGCCAGCAATTCCTCGAGGTCCATGGACACGGGCGCTCCCCCCGAATCCATCCCCATATCCACCCGAACCGTCATGCCGACCGTGTGGCCGATGCGAGCGGGCCGGGGCAAGGGTTAACAGCCATGACCGGGTGAATGTCGGCGGTTTGCCCCGGTGGGCGGGCCGTCCCGCGTTAGGACTTTGCTAACCATGAAATGAGGGTGGCCGAAATCGTAAACGAGGCGTTAACTCCTGACCATGCCAAGCCAGTCCATCCCCGGCGTCCAAGCGCCCCGCCACCCGATCAGAGCCCGCCTCGCCGGCTCCACCCCGATCCGCGCCAAGGCCGCGAACCCGGACGATAGCGATCTCAAGCTGTTCGCGCTGAGTTTCACCGCATTCTTCGTCTGCATCTACACCCTGATCTTCTGATCCAGGGAAAGCGTGGCTATTTCTTGTTGCTGGGCAAATACTTGTCGATCGATTTAAACAAATTGATGATTTGTGATCCGGTCAGGCAAGATCAACTGGCTTCGGCACGGCGCGTGAAACAAACAGGGTGAGCCATATATCAGATCAAGCCGGTTATGGTTCTATTCAGTCCAGCGCGGGTCGCGTAATATCACTGTAGCTATAGTATACTAACTGTAAGCAGGATTGGTTTCCTGTGAAGCCTTTGCCTGAGAGATTAGGCGTAAGCAGTTATTATACCGATAGAAAAGGGTGGGTTACGAGATGGCTGGAAATTCCT
>Ga0160428_1002069_pt1 | contig 13132 bp, 9 predicted proteins | sample SolpanmetagenomM_FD_108198 | JGI IMG/M metagenome (GOLD analysis project Ga0160428, IMG submission 108198) | Solar panel surface microbial communities from Lawrence Berkeley National Laboratory, California, USA - M | ecosystem: Engineered > Built environment > Solar panel > Unclassified ... | reverse complement strand
CCGTGCTTGAGAGTGTAGAGATCTGACTTGACGAGCATGAGGTCGGAGCAAGTCTTGACGGGAAGGAAACGCTTGCGGGGAACATTGACAGCGTGTGCACCAGAGAAATGGCGGATAGCGGCACCAACAGCGGTTTCAAGTTGGATGATGGAAATGTCAGTCTCGCCCTTCTTGTCGGCAGGTATGGACTTTTCGTTGGGGATAATCTCCATGCTGAGCTCGTTGGCCTCAACGACGCGCTTGATGGCCTTGAGGTTCATCCAGATGTTGTTGGTGTTGAAGTACTTGAACTTGTTGATCGACTTGAACTCGTTGACGTGCTCCTTGGGTACTTGAGCGATTTCGAGAAGACGGGGCTGTCCTTCGTAGTCGATGATGGTACCACCCTTGACATCAGCCTTGGTCTTATCAGTCATCTCCATGATGTACTCGGCCTTGCTCTCGAACATGTGCTGCAGGATGTTCATGTCGACAACAGCTCCGAGGTTATCAGCGTTAGACAAGAAGATGACCTCGACACCGCGCTCAATGAGTTTGTCGAGAATGCCAGAGTTGTACAGAGACTCAAAAACGTCACCGTGTCCGGGAGGGTACCAGTCAGAACCTTGTGAGTTGAATGACTTGGGTGCTGGGAGAAGAGAGTCCTTGATAACACGAGGGAAACGAGATTGGTTGAATGTCATAATGTCGATGTTGTGGCCTTCGTACTTCTTGATAATGTTCGCGGTATCGACATCGGTGTTGAAGGAGTTCATGAGGACGAATGGAACGTTGACGCTGTATGTGCGGTTGAGGTACTCGATTTGGCGGACTGAAAGATCCAGGAAGGACATGCCATCACGGACTTCGATGACCGACTTGGGACCAACACAACCCATAGATGTACCAAGACCACCATTGAGCTTGACGACTGCTAGCTTGTTGAGGAGATCGACAGATTCTGAGTTGGCAAGCTCGCTGTACTGAATGACTTGTTCTGGCTTTGGTGGGTTGATCTTGGACCACTCAATGGCGTTACCCTTGGCGCGGTCGTTGAGATATCTGCGGAAAAGGGCGAAGAAGTTGTCTGCTTCCGTCTCGAATCGCTGCGCAAGGATGGGATCAGAAACATGTTCGTAGTCTTCTTATTCTTTTCTTTCTTGATCAAGGCTTACCTTCTTCTCCTCGCCTTCGCAGGTGTCTACTAGTGTGTTGAGTGCATTGCGCATTTGCGATGCGGCTACTGAAGTGGATGTGTTTTCGAAAGCCTGAGAAGACATGTTGTCAGCATTTGCAGATAGAAAATATGAAAAACCTGGTGCAAGATAGGCTCTTTATATAATCCGTCTCTGCTGATGTTTTTGACCGTCCCAGATTGCTGTGTGTTTCGCAAACGGTGGAAGTGGCAGCAGTTTGGACTTTGCTCGGTCGTCGCTGCCTCCCAATATAGTGGAGCTCAGCTTGTAAGCACACCATATCCGAGCAAACCACTTCCAGGTTTGACCAAACTGCAGCTTTGGGGTGTTTCCAGAGTTTGCGAAGATCTCAGGCAAGCTCTTTGGGCCATCTGCGTCCAGCGCCAATGGTTGTAGAAAGAAGGTGCTTACAACGTGAGATTGAGTCTTGCCATGGTGTCTGGGACCACCATTGGCTTCTCCGTCACCCATTGCTTCCTTTAGGCGAGTGGGAAGAGCGTTCTTGACTGATTGGGCCATTGTATATGTGTCTTCTGGAGCTGATATTAGCTTCTGTGCAAGCTATGTCTGAACGTGCTGAAGCGGAGGAACTACTGACGTGCTCAATGGAGAATGTCAGATGAGCAGGCGGTGTGTGGATAACCAAGATGAATGAACGACGTTTGAAGCGAAGCGGCGAGAAGAGAGAGGGCGGCGATGTATATACTTAAAGCACAGGCCTGTTAGGGGATGAAACACAAAGTGGAGACGTATTCATTGGCCCAGCACAAATGGCGATCGACACGTCTAGAGCAGGCAACAAAAGACTAGGTAAGATTCCCACCTTCTCCCACCACATCTGCATCGACTACATGTCAACTGGTCTCGTTGGGGCATCAATGTGTGTTACTGTCCTACATTGCACTCATCGGGCTCTCGTCACAATGCGCCAGCCACAAGACGAGAACCCGAGCACGCTTCGTAAGGATAAGGAGCTGGTCTCGGTCGTAAAAACAAAGTAACCCGAAGACATAAAAAACAACTCCCACCATCTTTATAAGACCGTTTCTTTCTCGTGAGAGCCACTAATGCCCTATCAACGTATACACGATACTCCCGCCAACTCTATTCCATCCTGCCAAGTCCTTCCTTGCCACCCTTCTTTTCTTTTGCCTGTATTGCTTATGTGCGCTAAGCTATACTAGTCTCGTTGCTGCTCCCACCACGCTTCCTGATCTTGTTGTTGGGAAGTCGATGTCTCAGCTGGCGACAATCCAACGAATTGCTGCTTTGCGTGGCGAACCGATGTGCTGTTCATCCTCGCTGTCTTCGTGACACCAAAGTCCCCTCGTTTTGATGTGCCAGGCTGTGTGACAGATCGTGAGTAAATCTACATCAGTTCAAGGCCTGACCACTTGATGCCTCACCTCAATCTCTCATCAGTCCTGCTTGACGCTTTGCAAAAACTCATCCAGTCTGCCCTGTAATGGAAAGGGAATCTGAGGTCGTTTTATCCCCATCTCGACTGCTAATCGCTTACACCAGGGATCTGACTGCTTTGCACTCCTGTATATCTCAATCACTGGTGCATCTGCGAATGGAACAGCACTTGGCTTTTCAATGGTGATTCGAACACCTGCAGGCTCCAAAGCCCCTGAACCTGTCTCATTCGCAAGGATGAAGTATTTGACAACTTTGACAGCAAGGTCTTCAGCCAAGGACTCCAATGTCTCGTAGCTTGACTCTTCCACAGTCTTCTCGATGATCTGCTCGACCTCAAAGCCCCTTTCAGCAAGTTGACCTTTTACTCTGTCAATAGCAACTGAGACTATGATCATCTGCTTCATCGTCCTTTCGTTAGAGTTGACGCCTATTAAAGCAAGCAAGCGTGCACGGTGTAGTGTAAGAATGGTCGTAGTAGAGTCGGATTGTGGAAGATGACATAGCTTTAGGCTCACACCATCCCCTGCTCGACTTGCCTTCACAAACATGATCTCAGCCTCGACTGTCGAAAGCGCTGTAGGACTTGCTGCAGCAGCTCGTGCTGCAGACAGAACAATGTATAGAAGCTCATTTGCGCTAAGCCATTGAGACTGGCTCTCCACTTTCGACATGATAGACTTGCTCAGATGTCCATAATGAACAGTGCTTGCATCCACGGTATCTGTTTGTGCTGCACTTGCGAATGTGTCCGCCATTGACAATGCCACTGAAATCAGCACTCGCTGAGGCTTCTCCCGACCCCAGATATCATAGCCTGCATTTGCAATGAGGTCGATGTTTTTGACAGATACTTTGTCAGAACTGAATGGTCTGGCAGCTGTCCAGTCACGCAGGCTGACTAGGCCACCAGTAACTGATTGGCGGCGAGTTGGCTCCATGTCATAGAGAGAAGTCCTTAGATAATTATTGCGGAGGACATAGAAGATCGTTCTTTAAAACAAGGGGCAAGGCTTGGCAGCATGCACCTTGCGGTCTGTAAACACGCGATCACGATACATCATCTTCCTCAACCTGCCTTCAATACATAGAATACTGATCGCGTGGCGATGTCGTCGTCTGATCTCGACAACAAGAGCAATGGAAACAATCTCTCTCCATAGCTCGCCTATAGCAGCTGCAGCCACTCTCCGCAAGAACAGCAGTGAGCAACAGCACATCTATGAATCACTACATTCAGACGAAAGCCTGCCATCACCATCGACCCTCCTCAAACTAGCCCCGCGGCGACCTCCGAAGACTGGACAGGCTCCTTTGAGGTCGGGATCGAGATCTGCTGAATTGCCATCTGGAAACCTTGGTTTCTCTACCGCAAGCGCATTCGCAAAGGAGCATAGTCTGGGATCATTCAAGGCCATAGATCTACAGCAATATACATCCAGAGAATCATCGGTTCAGCTTGTCGAGACCGAGAAAGCAGAAAAGCCGAAGGCACCGAAGAAGAGGGCTGCAAAGAAAGATATCGTGCCCAAGTTGAAATTGGACAAGAAGCCTGCCGCGCGGAATGCGACCAGGAAGAAGCCAGAGGTCAATGCTGCGCCTTCACATGTAGCAGTCACTAAAGAGCGGATCGCGTCTATCAGCGACCTCCACATCTTTCAGTATGAAGGCACTAAAGAGACATATCATGAGACGTCTGCAGCCAGCGGGGCTGAAGCGCAAATCGAACATAAAGAGAAGACTGTCCAAGAATTTGAAGATCGGATACCCGCACCATACTCAGGAGACCTCCAGATCTTCCAATATCACAGTCCAGACGCAGACATGGGTGAGGTGGTGGCGGTATCAGGAAAGCTCAAACCTGTTAAAGCTCGTGCTAAAAAATCTCGGGCCCTGGATGACACACCACAGCCTGAGGCGAGCGCTGTTTCCGAAGGCCTTAGTATATTTGAGTATGCAGGCCCTGACGTGGCAGAGGATGTGGAAGCGCCAGAGGCACCGAAACCAAAGACGAGAAAACCACGCCAGAAAAAGGAAGTCAAGGACGGGCAAGTACAGCTGCCGAAACCCAAGATCACGAAATCTCGAGCGAAAACCAAAACAGCAACGAAAAATACAGACGTCGAGGGAGTCGTGGTTGGTGATGACCATGAGCAAACAAATGTGCCATTACAGAATGAAGCCACTGGCGAAACTAATGCAGATGTACTGCGTCAGATTGAAGCAGAGCTGGAGCAAGACCTAGCCTTGGTTCGCGCTGTTACAAGAAGAAGGGACTGGACACCCCCGCGCAAGGTAACAAGTGATCACATCAGCCTCGATATTGATCCTAACCAACCCATCGCAACATCAGAACTCAACGATGAAGGAAGTCCAGTGAAGACGTCAAGTGCTTTTTTGAATCTACAAGGCAATTTCGGCTTCAACGAACAGATAGCTTTGAGTGAGTCGACTCGAGCTCCAGCAAACATCGAGGAGCCAGCACTCAAAAAACGACGCTTGTCTCCCGTGAAGTCTAGAGTAGCAACGAAGAAAGTGACTGAACCAAAGCAACCGAAAGAACCAAAAGCAAGGAAAGAGCCTAAAGCGCCAAAGCCGCCAAAGCCACCAAAAGCTCCTAAGCAGCCAAGAGCACCGGCGAAAAGCTCGAGAACAGTTACCGGAATCGCACTCGCACAATATGCACCGCAGCAAGACGTCACTGCAGGAGACGGCGCAACAATTGCCACGTTCTTTGCCAAACCAGACGGCGAGCTACCCAACGAAGAGATTGGTGGAACTGCCGCGGCTGTTGCAAGAGTCATCAAGCGCAAACGGTCAAGATCCCCGACGAAGCGTGATGGCACAGAAGCCAGGCCAAAGGCCAAGAAGAGTACTACAAAGAAGGTGACTTTGCCACCACAGAAGCTATTATCACCGACTGCGGCACAGAAGCGGCTGGAAAATCAGGACATTCTTTTTGGCACCTCGAGTCAATTAGTTCGGAAGGACAGTCCGACATTCATCCGTCAGCTACAGCAAGCAATAAAAGAGTCAGAGTCGCAAGTACTGCCTGAGGCAGAGACACCAGCTGTCACTAGAGGACGGGGCCGTAGCTCTCTGGCGGTTATACGAGCCAATAAAGGGCGTTGGCTTGACGGTGCTCGTGGAGATGAGGAGATGCCACTGCTTCCTGCTGAACCACCACTTCATGAACGACGACTTCTAAAGGCACAGTCTGCTGTAGTCGATGTGATTGAGATGGAAGAGCCTCTGCCTGTAGCTGTTGTCGGCCTCGTTGAGGATCAAGCGGATCAGGTGGATAAGAACGATAAGCCAAAAGCTTCACAGGTTCAACCCATAGTCCTGATATCATCTGATGCATTTGAAGATATTGACGATGTCCCAGATGTACCGCCAGCTCATGGTGCTCGATCTGATGTAGCGCCCAAACAACCACAATCATCCATTATCAACAAGACGAAGATGTTACAAGATCTTTCACCAAACAAGAAGATTGTCCCCCGACCCCTCAACGTATATAACGATAAACCACCCCAATCAGGCCAGAAGCTGCCTTCATCACCATCGCTCCCAAAGATAGCGCCGAACGACCTGGCACAAGGCGAATCCATCATCATCTCCCTCGACTCTTCACAGCGTGCACCTTCGCCGAAGAAGTCTACGCCACGAAAGCTCAAGGTTCTAGCTGACACAGATATTGCGCCTCCCACCTCACCCTTCCAAGACATTGACGAGCTTCCGAAGTCTTCTCCAAAGAAGTCCGCTTTGCAGAAACCTCAGCGTGCATCTATGAAAAAGGCCGAAAAGGCGCAATGCACTACTTCCACATCAAACGGGACCGTGCCACCTTCATCACCCTATCAAGACATCGACGAAATAGAAGACTCCGAACCTGAACTCACATCCTCACCACCCCGTCGTCGTCTAGCCTCCCCTTCTGCCTCCCGAGACACGCTCGAACTGTCACCAAGCAAGTCCCGCACCAACCCCATCGCCGGGCCCGGGCGCACTCGCTCCCGCTCACCATCCCCTATCTCCGCAACCAAAACAAGATCAAAAGCCAAGACAACAAAAGCAAAACCAAAACCCAAAACCAAACCAGCCAAATTGAAATTGACAACGGAAGAAGAAGCAGCACATCAAACCGCCCTCTTCAAACTCATCACAAAAGCAGTCATGTCTGCACCGTGCACGAAACAAGGTATGGCGGGCTTGAGTTGGTATGAGAAGATGCTGTTGTATGATCCGATTGTGTTGGAGGATTTGGCGGGGTGGTTGAATAAGGAGGGGGGGTTGGGTGGACTTGCTAGGGAGATTGCTCCTACTTTGACTGTTGCAGATCAGCCGGCTTTGGAGGAAGGGAATGTCGAGGGAGGGGGAGGGGAGGGCGGGGTAACAGTGGATGAGGATGATGAAGAGGAACTCAAGAGGAAATGGGAGGTTAAGCCGGCGGTGTTGCAGAAGTGGTGTGAGGAGAATAGTGTGTGTTGTTTGTGGAAGGGGGGGTTGAGGGGGGGTGTTAGGGCGAGGTATTAATGTCTGCTTGATGCGATGGCACTCTATGTAGACCTTGGCTATTGCGCAATGAGTTATGATTATGATGATGGTGAGGTTTGCGTTGTGTTTTAATTGTTTGGTGTCTGATGCGCTTTCTTGTGATGGTGATGGAAGCGGGTAGGCGAGGAACGGGAGGCTTATGTAGTGTCTCATGAATTGCATTTATCACCCTATTGGATATGCTTTATTTGCGGCTACTGATACGAATACTGTACTAATGGCATTTCGTAGCGCCTACCTACGAAATCTTTGCATTTTCTATTTCAACCACAGTAAGTGTTTTCGACACTTTCTACCACAAAGCTCCAACCATACCCCTCTCATAACGGAACGTCTTCTCCTTGTATTATTGAATCAATGCGATAGCGCTCTTCCCGTTAGTACTTTCTGACAAGTGTCAACTTGCAGCCTTTTCCGTGCTGTTACTGGCTAGTGATTGCTTATGTCCTTACTGCATTTCTTTCGGTTCTCTGCCAGCGTAACGTCATTGTCAGGCTGGCTGCTGACTGACTTGACAGTGTAACCCCAGCATCCGCAAGTCCGCCTGCACCCTCCATGATCATCAAAAACCATACAAGGACACACCACCACGACTACCTGTTCCCATTTTCCGCTCTATGATGAGGCACCATTACCCTTCGCCTTCGCCTCCGCGTCCACCGCAGCTTCTGCGAGTGCAGCAGCCTCAGCATCCTTCTTTTCCTGTTCCTTCTGCGCCGCAATCTTCACCTTTCGCTCAGCCCACCACTTTGTCATACTCGCCGATCTCAGCTCAGACTTTTCATGCGGCTCTTTTCTTGAACGACTGGTGCCGGCAGCACTACCATTGCCATTGGCTGGTGTACCACCGCTAGTGTTGTTGGGCACTTTGCGACGATCTTTGCTGCCTGGGAGTTGGCCGCGTGGTTGGGTTGAGGTGGAATTTGAGGCTGTAGCGTGGTCGGGATGCGAGGGGTGTGACTGTTGTGGTGGGTGTGGGTGGCCGTGAGGTTGAGGATGTGGAGGTGGCTGAGGTGGTAGGGTGGACTGGGCGAGCGGATGTTGAGCGTAGTGTTGTGCGTGATGTGGATGGATTTGTTGTGGATGATGTCCTGGTGGTGCTGGACCAGGATGCGGGTGATAGTAATGAGGTGGTGGTGGGTGTGTATAGTAGTGCTCATGGTGCGCTTGAGGTGGCAATGCTGGCATTGGATGACCGGGATAGTGTCCTGCGTATGGTGGATAGTATGCTCCGGGTGGTGGTGGTGGCGGGTAAGGATCGTAGACAGGATATCCTGGCATGACTGCCGGATGATGGTAAGGAGGCACGTAATGTGGATGCTGCTGGGGTTCAGCGGGTACGTTTGGTGGCGGTGCTGGTGCTGCATTACTGGCTGGCTTCGTAGCAGCCTGCTTTGGTTGTGCTGTTCTGGCCAGAGAGCTTTGAGGACGAGATGGGTTGTTCCATTTGGGCTTAACCAGACCTTCGTCCTCCTCTTCTTCCTTGTCTGACCCAGGTTTAGATTTGTCTCCTGAAGTTCCCGTGACTTTTTTGCCAGCTGCTACCGCAGACGGAGCGGAGCTTACTGCTCGGTCAATAAGTGGTTCGAGGTTCTTCCGGCGACGTTTGGATGGAGCCCTTTCTGCGTCTGCAATAGCATCCTCGAAGCGTTTTACAGGTTTACGTGAACGCTGAGCACGTCCCCTTTCTGCTATTTCGTCTGCATCTGAGACATTCACCTTTGGTACAGCGCCAGATGGTTTGCCTGGAGCTAGGCCAGCAGCGAGCATGTCAACTTCTCCTCGCCGGGCTTTCCTCTCTTTTTGTCTCTTTGTTGTTGTGTCCACTGCAGCTTTCCGAAGACCTGCAAGGATACTGCCTTCGCCAAATAGCTCTTTCTCTTTCTCTGCTTGCCACTTGATCTCGTCTATAACTTGTCTACCACCTGTCGCAGCTTTCTTGGGTATAGGACCGGAGACACGTGAGGTCTTCAGGTCCAACTCTATATATTCATCCTGGTATGCTTGTAAAGCTCGTTGCGTATTGGCTGCCAATGCGAGGAGTGTTTCGGTAGATCGAGAAGTGGGCGGGTGTGATAATAGTGCAGCAGTGAATCGTGCCAGTGGAGGTAGTGGTCGATATCGTTGAGCATGCAGGTATGCAGCTTTGTCAGCGAATGCAGTCTCAGGAAGAGGCTTTTCGGGAAAGTCGAGGAATATTGGCGGAAGCGACTCATCTGGGAGAAAGTTGGGCGAAACAGGAGGTAATAGTGTCTCATTGTCCTTCGGTTTGGAGTCGACAGAACTAGTGGACTCGTCCTGGCTAGCCTGCTGTTTTGTTGTCTTCGTAAGAGACTCCGATTCATCTGCTTTGGGTTCACTTTGAACGAGTTGTACGTTTTTAGCATTCCGTCTTGCTGCACGATCAGCTCGGGAGTCTTTTTCATCGTCTTTAACCAGTTCAAATGAGTTTTCGAGTTGTGACCCGTCGTCATCAGTAACGTTATGCACAGCTTGAGTAATACTGCTTTCGGTGGGCGGCTCAACTTTGCCTCCAATTCTGCGCTGAGTACGATCTCCTCGAACAGTACTATCAGTCTCTTTGACTCGCTTCTTCGGAGAGCCATCATTCTCCTCGTCTTTGACAGCAACAGCATCATTTATCCTACGGCGCTTGCGCGAGGAGTTGCTCGGACTCTGTCCATTAGCCTGACCACCATTATTCAGTCTCAGTTTTAGACTAGAATGACGTTCTTCAGGCCAACTTCGAATGCCTGTGATAACCAGTATACTACCAATCCGGCGTGTGGTAACCTTTGATAGTGTCGGAACTTTGGGTTTGGGGAAAAATCTCAATGATCTTGTTGTGGTCGGCGAAAGAGAAGCATCCTCGTTATTTGCAACTTCCGTAGCTTCAGTTTCCTTGGTCGACACGTGTCGAGCGCTTCTTCTCTTGCTCGGCACAGAGAAACTGTTTTCGTTGGACTTCTCCTCATCTCTCTGCTCGATTGCTTGCTCAACATTGGACTTCCTCCTCGTACTTTGCCTGAGTACTCTAACTTCTTCGATTGCAGCATCAGCACCAAGATTCTGCTTTGCGGATGGTTCGCGAAGACTTCGTCTTCTAGCAACAATAATATCTGACTCCGCTTGAGGTTCTTGCTGTTGCTTCATGCTCAGTCTAGTTGAACGAGCAGGAGGGAGGTCCTCGTTCTCCTGGCTTTGAAGGCTAATGTCAGAAACACTTTGTGCCTGTCCTTTAGGTGAAGGCTTCAATGGCTGTACAGGCGAGGCCATGCTATCTCTTTTAGCTGACCTCAGAGATCTAGCACTAATTATAGGAGACGTGGGATCCTCTTTCACTGGCGTTGTGTCTACAGTTGTAGCCTTGGCATCGGGAATGTCAGCTTTTGCTGAGCTTATTGCAGGATGAGCAGAACGTCGACGAGTGGTTGCAATATTGGTTCCGTCATCTCTGGAAATGGTTGCTTCGATCTTTTGGCTTTGTTGAGGTGCTTGCCTTCTTAGAAGCCTTGCTCTGAATCTGTCCATGGTGTAAAAAATGCTCGAGATAGCACAACACAAGGTGGCACAACCTCGAGATGTGAGCTTCGAGCAAACCGAATGCAGCAATGATTTTTAGACCACTGCTGTAGGCTCGACAATTGATAGAAGACTATTCCCAGTGCTCCATTTCAATCGGAGTGTACTTTGATGCTCGTGTGCTCGCTTAGTGGAACGGCATCATGGGCCACTGAATATTTCGAGATGCTTCTGCAAAAGCAAGGACAATTTGATAGGCAAAATACACAGACGAGCAGAGGTATCAGCGACCTTTTACACGTTGTCAGAGCAAGAAGAAGTCAACTGGTCTGCCATCGCACCAGGCATAATACAAGGCGGCTTAGGCTTTCCAGATCGGCAAGAATCCATTTCCAGCCTAGCGTCCCGGACGATTAAGCTTCCTATTGTTGACCATCCTTCGTCTCAAGGTTGTTATTCGTCATCCTGTTTCACATCTTCTTCTATCTACATCTCCAATAACATCTATCCCACTATCACAATGTCCAAGAAAGCCCCGACAAATGAAGACCTTGACGCCATGTTCGCCGGCATAGGCGACGGCGACTCTACAGACACAACAAACCTCGCTCACCCTGCAGCAACAACAAGCAGCACGACCACCTCCTCCGGCACCAGTACCAAGAAACCCACGCCGACGTCAAGCAAAGCCGATGATGAAGATGATCCCCTTGCTGAGCTTGCGAATCTTGCCGCTGCCCCACGCGTTTCCAGTACGATCAGTCGACCTCAGACTCCACGAACTGCGCCTGGAGGAGTAAGAGGGAAAGCAGAGTCTGTAGTACATACGCCGACGAGCACAGTTGCTAGTGAAAGAACGAGCGAGGAGAAGAGTCGAAGAAGTGAGGAGGTAGCAAGTCGCAGTGGTGCACAAGCAGTGGAAAGGCAGACGCAGGCAGAAGCGGCAGTACCAGTTCAACCAAGTACAGGTAGTGAAACAGGAGGAGGTTGGGGTAGTTGGGGAGGATGGGCATCTAATCTGGCAACTGCAGCTGTCAAGCAGGCACAGGCTGCCGTCGCGGAAGTGCAAAAGAACGAGGAAGCAAACAAGTGGGCAGAGCAGGTCAAAGGCAATGTTGGAGCTCTGAGAGGATTCGGTGTGTCTTCACATGGTTGCTCCAATGCCTTGTAACCGTGATGCTAACTCTCTCTAGCAAACCTCTCTGAGTTACGAGATAAAGCCCTGCCCACTTTCACAAACATCCTTCAAACACTAGCACCACCTATCTCGCAGCACGAACGACTACAAATCCACATTACACACGATCTGAATGGCTATCCGTCGATGGATCCCCTGATATATCAAACATTCTCGCGCGTAATGTCTCAGGTTGAGGGCGGCGATCTCCTAGTCATCCAAAGAGGTTCCGAATCATCACAACGGCGTATCTCAGAAGTCGCATACTCTGGCAGTATCGGCAGCAGTTCTGGCTGGAATGATGGGCCCTGGTGGCGCGCAGATGACCAACATCGATCACTCAATGCTGTGAAAGGATTGTCCGAAGGCACTAAGCTCACCCGCGTGAGTGCTTGCAGTTATGGTAAAGAGTTCTATGACAGTCGTGGAGGCCTCGAGGAAGCTGCGAAGAAAGCGACAACACAATTGAGCGAGGAAAATCCAGTGAGAACGAGCGACATTTTTCTGGCAGTCCAGGCGATCAACCATGCCGCGCCTGCTGACTATTTCCAAGCTGGTTCAGAGGCTGCTGAAAAGAAAGATGACGCTGAAAAGGACACCGATGAAGAGCTGGTCTCATTCGCCGTGTACCTCCACGATCCTGTCCACAGCATCGACTTTGGTACACTTTCGCAATCTTTCCCACAGAAATGGTCGGAGTGGTTGAATGCAAGTGGTGGATCATCTTCAGACTTGCCAGCCGAGATCGCAGACATAATCGAGAATGGAGGTGCTGACCCGAGAGAGTGGGTGGCGGAGTGGACAGAGGAGATCCTGAACACAGCTATTGGTGTTGTGGCGCAAAGATATGTCGCGAGGAGAATGGGAGTTGGTGAGGGCGGTATTGGCCAGGCAAGGCGACGAGAGGAGGCTGTTGATGCTCATGGTGGTGAGGCTGCCAGAGCTGGCATTATTTGAGCGCCCGAATGTCCTCCTCCTTGGCTAAAATGCGCTTTTGTCGTCTCTTGATAGCATTCAACGATATTGTCATTCGCAGCCGTCGTCCACCACAATTTCTCATCGCCAGTTCTCGCAGCAAGGCCCTCTTGTCGCTCAAAAATAAATCTCACACCATATCTCATTTCTTCCCAAAACTAGGCCCCCCTCTCTTCGCCTTCTGCTCCTCCGCCTTCTTCTTCTCCCCTTCCTTCTGCTTACCAACCATTTCAACATATCCCGCCCGCTCCGCAAGCTTCTTCTCCAGCATCCCCGTCAACTGCGACGCCCCCTTCTTCGCCAT
>Ga0160428_1002067_pt1 | contig 13154 bp, 12 predicted proteins | sample SolpanmetagenomM_FD_108198 | JGI IMG/M metagenome (GOLD analysis project Ga0160428, IMG submission 108198) | Solar panel surface microbial communities from Lawrence Berkeley National Laboratory, California, USA - M | ecosystem: Engineered > Built environment > Solar panel > Unclassified ... | reverse complement strand
GTCTCGTCGAGGCGCGCGCCGATGGCGACGCGTCCGTCCACGATCTCGGTCTCGATGGTCTGCCTGAGGCGGCGCGATTGGTTCATGCGCTGAGATCCCGGCCCGTTTTAATCCCGCCGACTCACGAAAATCAGGCGTCCACCATTATTCAATCGCGTTGACAAAATATACAAGGCGTCGTTTCATGTATAACGAAGACGCAGTGCAGTATAAATGCTGCGCTGCAAAACGAAGCGGCCGGGCACCGGCCTAGGGAGAGACACGCCATGATGCTGACACGCCGTGCCCTCGTCGCCGGCGGCCTCGCCGCCCCCGCCATCCTGTCCCTGGGCTCGCGGGCCCAGGCTGCCACCACCCTGAAGCTCTCCCACCAGTTCCCCGGCGGCACCATCGACGAGGGCGACTTCCGCGATCGCATGTGCCGCAAGTTCGCGATGGCCCTGGCCGAGCGCTCGAAGGGGGCCCTCGAGGTGCAGGTCTACCCGGGCTCGTCGCTGATGAAGACGAACGCTCAGTTCGCGGCCATGCGGAAGGGCGCCCTCGACCTGTCGCTCTATCCCTCGCCCTACGCGGGCGGCGAGGTGCCTGAGCTGAACATCGGCCTGATGCCGGCGCTGGTGAGCTCCTACGAGCAGGCCATCGCCTGGAAGAAGGCGCCGGTGGGTCGCAAACTCACCGAGATCCTCGACGCCAAGGGCATCATCCTCGTCTCCTGGGTCTGGCAGGCGGGCGGCGTCGCCAGCCGCGAGCGTCCCCTCTTCGCACCGTCCGATGCCAAGGGCCTCAAGGTCCGGGGCGGATCCCGCGAGATGGACCTGATGATGAAGCAGGCCGGCGCCGCCACCCTGTCGATCCCCTCCAGCGAATCCTACGCCGCCATGCAGACCGGCGCGTGCGACGCGGTCATCACCTCCTCCACCAGCCTGATCTCGTTCCGCCTGGAGGAACTGGGCAAGGCCCTAACCTCGGGCCGCGAGCGCTCCTACTGGTTCATGCTCGAGCCGCTGATGATGTCCAAGCTCGCCTTCGAGCGCCTGCCCAAGGACCAGCAGGACCTGATCATGGCCATCGGCGCCGAGCTCGAGCCGTTCGGGCAGGCCGGGGCCAAGGCGGACGACACCAAGGTAGAGGAGATCTTCACCAAGGCCGGCGCGAAGGTCCAGAACCTCGACGAGAAGACCCTGGGCCAGTGGCGCGACATCGCCCGGGAGACCGCCTGGAAGGACTTCGCGGGCAAGTCGGCCGGCTGCGCCGAGCTCCTCAAGCTGGCGGAGCAGGTGTCGTGAGCCACGCCTTCGACGCGGCTTCGGCCGCCGCCGAGACGCACACGACGGCAGAGCCCCGGGTTCCGGGGTTCCTCGGCACCCTCGACCGGGCCCTGAAGAGCGTTAACCACGTCATCATGCTGCTCGGTGGCATCGCCCTGGTCTGCGCCTGCCTGGTGCTTAGCTACAGCGTCGTCATCCGCTACGTCCTGCACGAGCCCACTGACTGGCAGGACGAGATGGCGGTGTTCCTGATCGTCGGCGCCACCTTCTTCTCGGCCGCCGCCGTGCAGGCCAAGCGCGGCCACGTGGCCATCGAGGCGCTGACGGGCCTGCTCTCGCCGCGGGTCAACCGCGCCCGCCTCCTGGTGGCGGACGTGATCAGCTTCATCTTCGTGGCGTTCTTCGCCTGGAAGAGCTGGACCCTGCTCCACGAGGCCTGGGTCGACGGGCAGGTGTCGCAGTCGAGCTGGGGACCGCCGCTCTGGATCCCCTACATCCTGATGGCGATCGGCATGACCCTGCTGGGCATCCAGTTCGCCCTGCAGATCGCCGAGGAGATCCTCTACGGCGCCGAGAAGGCCGGCTGGGCGAACCCCAAGATCGGCCTCGGTGCCGATCTCAACCGCGATACGCAGGGACACCCCGGCGGCACCCCGACGGGCACGCGGCCCCTCGGCGATCCCCTCGCCAACACCGTGCCGGACACGAAGGTCACCGGGAGGCATCCATGAGCGTCGCGGCCATCGGCTTCCTCTATGCGGGGGCCACCCTGAGCGCGATGCTCGCCGGCATCCCCATCGCCTTCGCCCTGGGCTTCGTCGCCCTGGCCTTCATGTACGTCTTCATGCCGGGCGCCTCCCTCGATACGGTGGCGCAGAACGTCTACGAGGAGATGGCGTCGATCACCCTGCTGTCGATCCCGCTCTTCATCCTGAAGGGCGCGGCGATCGGGCGGTCCAAGGCCGGCCAGGACCTCTACTCGGCCATGCATGCCTGGATGCATCGCATCCCCGGCGGCCTCGGCATCGCCAACGTGTTCGCCTGCGCGCTCTTCGCCGCCATGGCGGGGTCGAGCCCGGCCACCTGCTCGGCCATCGGCTCGGCCGGCATCCCGGAGATGCGCAAGCGCGGCTACTCGCCGGGCTTCGCCGCCGGCATCATCGCCGCGGGCGGCACCCTCGGCATCCTGCTGCCGCCCTCGATCACCATGATCCTCTACGCGGTGGCGGCCGAGCAGTCGCTGGGACGCCTGTTCCTCGCCGGCATCGGACCGGGCCTCCTCCTCGTCGGCCTGTTCGCGACCTGGTCGGTCTACCGGTTCCGCGCGGAATACGCGGCCGCGAAGGTCGCCTACGAGCGGAACGGCACGGCTTCGCCGATCCTCGCGGAGGATACCTACAGCATGCGCCAGCGCTTCTCGACGCTGCCGCGGGTGCTGCCCTTCGTGATCCTGCTCACCGGCGTGATGGTGGCGCTCTACGGAGGCTACGCCACCCCGTCCGAGACGGCGGGCCTCGGCGGCCTCCTGGCCCTGGGCCTGATCGCCGTCATCTACGGCGTCTGGCGTCCGCGCGACGTGAGCCCGATCCTCACCGCGACCCTGCGGGAATCGACCATGCTGATGCTGATCATCGGCATGTCGCTCCTCTACGCCTACGTGATGAGCTACCTGCACATCTCGCAGTCGGCGGCGGCCGCGATCGTGGCGATGCAGCTCTCCCCCTGGGTGCTGCTGGTAACGATCCTCGGCCTCGTGATCCTGCTCGGCTTCTTCCTGCCGCCGGTCTCGATCATCCTGATGACGGCGCCGATCATCCTGCCGCCGCTCAAGGCCGCCGGGTTCGACCTCGTCTGGTTCGGCGTCGTGATGACCATCACCATGGAGATGGGCCTGATCCATCCGCCGGTGGGCCTCAACATCTTCGTCATCAAGAACATCGCGCCCGACATCCCGCTGAAGGACATCATCTGGGGCACGCTGCCCTTCGTGATCCTGATGGCGGTGGCGATCCTGATCCTCTGCCTCGTGCCCGGCATCGCCATGTGGCTGCCGAACTGGCTGCTGCCCACCACGCGGTGAACCGGGTCGTCGCCCGGGCGATGACCCTGACCGGACGAATCCGGCCCCGGAGGGGCGCGCGACGGGCCCAGGCCGTCGTGCGCCCCTCCGGGGCCGATCTCTTTTCGCGTATCCCGTCCCTGGATCATCGGATCCGAGGAAAATGCGCGCCTTTAATCCTTTGAACACGGGTTGTTAACGAAGCGGTAACCATACCGGGCATCAATGGTCTGGTAAGGAATCGCGAGAGCCCGTGACTGACACAAGCCCTCCCCGCAGACCCGTTCAGCTTCGTGGCCGCGCCTTCAAGTCCCTGGTGCTGGCCCCGGAGACCCCGCTTCCCGATTGGTTCGCCGATCTGGACGAAGCGCTCAAGCGCTCGCCGACCCTGTTCGACGGGCGCGCCCTGATCCTCGACGTGGCGGCGCTGGCGCCCGCCGCGCCGGACCTCGACACGCTGCTCGCCGAACTCGGCAGCCGGCAGATCCGCATCCTCGGCATCGAGGGCACGGACGTGTCGCTCCTCGGACCGGGGCGCCCGCCGCTCCTCGTCCAGGGACGGCCCTCGAACACGATCGAGATCCCGACCCAGCCGGAGCCGGAGCCCGAGGTGCCGCCGGCACCCCTCGAGCCGGCCACGACGTCCCTCACCATCGAGGGCTCGGTCCGGTCCGGGCAATCCATCGTCCACCCCACCGGCGACGTCACCGTCATGGGGTCGGTCTCCTCCGGCGCGGAAATCCTCGCCGGCGGCTCCATCCACGTCTACGGCGCGCTGCGCGGCCGGGCCATCGCCGGCGCCGCCCGCAACCCCCGCGCCCGCATCTGCTGCCGCAAGTTCGAGCCCGAGCTTCTCGGCATCGACCGCCTCGTCCGCACGGCCGAGGAGATGGGCAACCACCTGCGCGGCAAGGCCGTGCAAATCTGGCTCGATGGCGGCGCCATCAAATTCGCATCCTTGGATTGAGGAGACAGCTCATATGGCCAAAATTCTGGTCGTGACATCAGGCAAGGGCGGCGTCGGCAAGACGACGACGACGGCGGCCCTCGGCGCGGCGCTCGCGCAGGCCGGCAAGAGCGTGGCGGTGGTCGACTTCGACGTCGGCCTGCGCAACCTCGATCTCGTGATGGGCGCCGAGCGGCGCGTCGTCTACGACCTCATCAACGTGGTCAACGGCGACGCCAAGCTCAACCAGGCCCTCATCCGCGACAAGCGCCTGGACAAGCTCCACCTGCTGCCCGCCTCGCAGACCCGCGACAAGGATGCGCTCACCGACGAGGGCGTCGCCCGCGTCATGGACGAGCTGCGTGAGAAGTTCGACTGGGTGATCTGCGACTCGCCGGCCGGCATCGAGCGCGGCGCCACGCTGGCCATGCGCCACGCCGACGTCGCCGTGGTGGTGACGAACCCCGAGGTCTCCTCGGTGCGCGACTCCGACCGCATCATCGGCCTGCTCGACTCCAAGACGCTCAAGGCCGAGCGCGGCGAGACGATGGACAAGCACCTGATCCTCACCCGCTACGACCCTGCCCGGGCCGATCGCGGCGACATGCTCAAGATCGAGGACGTGCTCGAGATCCTCTCGATCCCGCTGCTCGCCATCATCCCGGAGAGCATGGAAGTCCTGCGCGCCTCGAACGTCGGTTGCCCGGTGACCCTGAACAACCCGCTCTGCGCCCCGGCCCGCGCCTACACCGACGCCGTGCGCCGCCTCAACGGCGATGCGGTCCCGATGTCGGTCCCCACCGACAAGAAGTCCTTCCTCGACAAACTCTTCACCCGGAGGGCAGCATGAGCCTCCTCAACATGTTCAACCGGCGCGGTTCGGCGCCGGTCGCCCGGGACCGCCTGCAACTCATCCTCGCCCATGAACGGGCGGGGGTCGGCGGCTCCGATCTCGTGATGGTGCTGCGCGAGGAGATCCTCGCGGTCATCGCCAAGCACGTCGAGGTGAACAGCGACAAGGTCCAGATCCGCCTCGACCGCGGACAGGACATGTCGACCCTCGACATCGACATCGAGCTGCCGCTCACGGCCGTCACCAAGGCCGGTCCCGCGAAGGTCAAGGCGGCGAAGCTCGCCGCCGCATGAGCCTCCGCGCCCCCGTCCTGGCCGGCATCGCCGTCAGGCCCCGATGAACAACCCGGCGAGCGTCGCGCTCGTCAGGTTGGACAGGGTGCCGGCCAGGATCGCGCGCAGGCCGAACCGGGCGATCTCCGCCCTGCGCTCCGGCGCGAGGCTGGCGAGACTCGCGAGCTGGATCGCCACCGAGGTCAGGTTGGCGAAGCCGCAGAGGGCGAAGCACAGGATCGCGGCCGTCCGCGGATCGAGGGTGCCGCCCTTCAGGACCGGCGAGAGCTGCGCGTAGGCCAGGAACTCGTTGAAGGCGATTTTCTGACCCAAGGCCCCGCCGACGAGGCCGGCCTGGTCCCAGGGCACGCCCATCAGCCAGGCCAGGGGCGCGAACACCGTGCCGAGGACGCCCTCCAGGTTCAAGGCGGGATAGCCCGCGAGGCCACCGGCCCAGCCCATGAACCCGTTCAGCAGGGCGATCAGTCCCGTGAACGCGATCAGCATCGCCCCCACCGAGACCGCCACGGCGAGCCCCTTCTGGGTGCCGTCGGCCGCCGCCTCGATGACGTTGACCGCCCGCGTCTCCGCGAAGGTGACCCGCGTGGAGGTGATCCGGCTCGGCTCCGTCGTCGGCACCAGGATTTTGGCGTAGAGGAGCCCGCCCGGCACCGCCATGGCGCTGGCGGCCAGGAGGTACTCCATCGGCACCCCCAGCGCCGCGTAGCCGGCGAGGATCGTGCCCGCCGTGGAGGCGGCCCCGCTCGACATCACGGCGAACAGCTCGGCCGAGGTCAGCGCCACCAGGAACGGGCGCAGCGCGATGGCGATCTCGCTCTGGCCGATGGCGATGGTGATCACCGCCGAGAAGGTCTCGATCCGCGAGGTACCGATCACCCGCTGCAGCACCGCGCCGATGCCGCGCGCGGCGGCCTGCATCACGCCGAAATGGTAGAGCACCGCGATCAGCGCCGAGACGTAGAGGATCTGCGGCAGGATGCGCAGGGCCAGGATGAAGCCGCTGCCGCCGAACAGTTCGAACATCCGCGGCTCCACGAGGCCGCCGAACAGGAAGGCGGTGCCCCGGTCGCCGTAGTTCAGCACGGTCTGGACGAAGGACGCCGCCGCCGCGAGGCCCGTCCGGCCCGCCGGAATGAACAGCACCAGGGCTCCCAGCGCCAGCTGCAGCGCCAGGGCCGAGAGCACCACCCGGGGCGAAATCGCCCGGCGGTTGGTGGAGAACAGCACGGCGACGGCCAGCAGCAGGGCGAGGCTCGCGCCCGCGTGAAAAAGCTTCTCGACCATACCGCCCCGCTGTTCTGCCCTGCGCCGAGCAAGCCCGATGCCGCGGCGTTTGTCGCGGGCGATCTCACGTTGTCGACCGGCTCCGGGGGGGGAAGCATCGCGGGCGCCGGCGTGCCTATCCGCGCGCCCGTCGACGGGAAGACCAGGATGGGGCCATGGTCCGAGCCACGGTCCCGTCCCGGTCGCCCACGACCGTCACGACACTGTCGCCCACACTTGCGATCCAGCGCCGCGACCGTCGGCGGTTTGCCGGCAACAGGGCCGCCCGCATGCCGCGCCTCCTCTCCGATACCGCCGCCCTGCCGTGCCTGCTCTTCGCGATGGTGTTTGACGCCGAGGGGCGTGGGCGCCTCTGGGAGGGCGGCGGGTTGCCGGAGCCCGTCGTGGAGGGGTTCCTGTGGCTGCATCTCGACCTCGTCGATGCGCGCCTCGACGAACTGATCGCCGCCGGCCGCTTCGGACCGCCGGCGCTCGCCGTCGCCACCTTCGCCCGTGACGGTCACCAGCGCGTGGTGATCGAGGGCACCGATCTCGGCCTCGTGATCGCCGACCGGGCACGCGAGTTCGACGGCCGGATCGCGGATGAGCCGGCCGGGCGCCTCCACTGCGTCCTCGGTGCGCAGCGCCTCGTGAGCGGGCGCCGGCACGCCACCGCCGCCGCCGAGGCCGCCCGCGACGCGGTGCTGGCCGGGCGCCGGGTGACGACGCCGGCGGGCCTCCTCGAGATCTTCGTCGCGGGCGTCGTCGCCTCCCTAGACGCCTCCGCGCGGCGCTTCTCCGATGCCCTCGACGCCATCGAGGACCGCATGCTCGACGAGGATCAGCCCGACGATCCCCGGCCCCTGGCGCCGATCCGCCGGCAGGCCGTGCGCCAGCACCGCCAGCTGGCGGGCCTGAGCACGGTCTTCCACCGCCTCGAAGCCGAGACCGAGGAGGCGGACGACGCCCTGCCCGATGCGGTGGTGCGCATGGCTGCCCGGGTGGTCCAGCGCCTCGACTCGCTCCACCGCGACATGCTGGTCCTGTCCGAGCGCAGCCGCCTGCTGCAGGACGAGATCGCCGGGCGCACGGCGGCCGAGACCAACCGCCAGCTCTTCACCCTGTCGATCCTCACCGCGCTGTTCCTGCCGCCGACCCTGGTGACCGGCGTCTTCGGCATGAACACCAAGGGTCTGTTCCTGGGCGAGTTCGAGGACGGCTCGCTCCTCGCCCTGCTCATCTGCGCGGTCGCCGCCCTGGCGGTCTACGGCGTGATCCGCCGACTCGGGCTCGTCAAACGGCGCGGCTGATCGTAAGCCGGCTCTCTGTCGCAGCGCGGGGAGCCTGAAAACACCGCGACCGCCGCAAGATCGTCATCGAAGCGTCACGTCCTGTCGCGAACGGTGCGCCAAACCCCTCTGGGAGCCTTTTCCGCATGGACTTCTTTCGCCGCTTCACCGTCCTGATGTGCGCGCCGAACTTCGACCCGGATGATCTCGAGGGCGTGCGCGTCCAGCAGATCATCGGCTCCGTGGAGAAGCTTGGCTTCGAGGTGGTGCGGGCTCGCCGCGTCGAGGATGCGGCCATCGCGGTCCAGACCGATTCGGCAATCGGCTGCATGGTGGTGGACTGGGGCAAGCGCGGCCTCGACGGCAAGGCCGCGGCGCTGATCAACCTGATGCGCAAGCGCGGGCTGGAGATGCCCATCGTCATCATGGTCCGGCGCAAGCGCCTGGAAGACATCCCCGTCGAGGTGCTGGACTTCATCGACGGGTACATCTTCCTCGCCGAGGAGACCCCGGACTACATCGCCCGCGGCCTGGTGAGCCGGGTGAAGCAATATGCCGAGACCCTGAAGACGCCGTTCTTCGGCGCGCTGGTCGACTATGCCGAGCAGGGCAACCAGCTCTGGACCTGCCCGGGCCACAACGGCGGCATCTTCTACAACCGTTCGCCGATCGGGCGGATCTTCGTCGAGCATCTCGGCGAGGCGGTGTTCCGCGACGATCTCGACAACTCGGTGCTCGACCTCGGCGATCTCCTCGTCCACGAGGGGCCGGCCCTGAAGGCCCAGAAGGAAGCGGCCGTCATCTTCGGGGCGGAGAAGACCTACTTCGTCCTCAACGGCACCTCGGCCTCCAACAAGATCGTGCTCTCGGCCCTGGTCGCCGAGGGCGACCTCGTGCTCTTCGACCGCAACAACCACAAGGCCGCGCATCACGGCGCGCTGTTCCTCGGCGGCGCGATTCCCGTCTTCCTCGAGACCGACCGCAACGCCTATGGGCTGATCGGCCCGATGTACCACGAGGCGCTGGACGAGAAGGCGATCCGCGAGAAGATCCGCACCAACCCGCTGATCACCGACAAGGAGGCCTGGCGGCGCGAGCGGCCGTTCCGCGTCGCGGTGGTCGAGCAGTGCACCTACGACGGCACGATCTACAACGCGCAGATGATCCTCGATAAGATCGGGCATCTCTGCGACTACATCCTCTTCGACGAGGCCTGGGCGGGCTTCATGAAGTTCCACCCGCTCTTCGCCGGCCGCTTCGCCATGGGGCTGAAAGGCCTCGACGAGACCTCGCCGGGCATCATCGCCACGCAGTCGACGCACAAGCAGCTGGCGAGCTTCTCGCAGGCCTCGCAGATCCACACCAAGGACAGCCACATCCGCGGCCAGACCCGGCGCATCGAGCACCGGCGCTTCAACGAGACCTTCCTGGTCCACGCCTCGACCTCGCCGTTCTACCCCCTGTTCGCCTCCCTCGACGTGGGCGCGCAGATGATGAAGGGGCGCTCCGGCGTCGTCCTCTGGGACGATACGATCCGCCTCGGCATCGAGTGGCGCAAGAAGGTCCGGGCCATCCGCCGCGAGTTCGAGGAGAAGGAGGGCGATCCCCTGCGGCGCTGGTTCTTCGATCCCTTCGTGCCGGACACGGTCAAGGGGCCGGACGGCAAGGTGCCGTGGGAGAGCCTCTCCACCGACGAGCTTGCCGGCAACGCGAAGTACTGGGAGCTGACCCCGGGGGCGGACTGGCACGGCTTCACCCACGTGGCGCCGGACTACGCCATGACCGACCCCAACAAGCTCACCGTGCTCACCCCGGGCTTCAACCGGCACACGGGCGCGTATGCCGAGCACGGCGTGCCGGCCCCCATCGTGGCTCAGTATCTTCGTGAAAACCGCATCGTCCCGGAGAAGAACGACCTCAACTCGCTCCTCTTCCTGCTGACCCCGGGCGTCGAATCCTCCAAGGCCGGCACGCTGATCTCCGGCCTCGTGGCCTTCAAGCGCCTGCACGACGACAACGTGCCCCTCGAGGAGGCGATGCCCGAATTCGTGCGGCGCCGGCCCAATCGCTACAAGGGCGTGCGCCTGCGCGATCTCTGCGCCGACTTCCACGCCTTCCACCGCGAGCACGGCACCAGCACGCTCCAGCGCAAGCAGTTCGAGCCGGGGCACCTGCCCGAGATGGTGATGACGCCCAAGGAGGCGGTGCAGCAGCTCACCCGCAACAACGTCGATTACGTGCCGATCGCGGAAGCCGAGGGGCGCGTGGCGACGACCTTGCTTCTGGTCTACCCGCCGGGCATCGGCACGGTGCTTCCCGGCGAGCGATTGGACGAGCGGGCCAAACCCATGCTGGACTACTTCAAGATGTTCGAGCGCTCGGCGAACCTGTTCCCGGGCTTCGAGGCCGAGATCCAGGGCGTGTTCCGCGACGTGGATCCGGACGGGACGATCCGGTTCCACACCTATGTCATGCGAGAGCCCCGCGTCATGCGCGAGGGGCGCTGATGGCGGGCTCGTCCGAGAGCGATCCCGACCTCGTCATCCGGCCCTCGTCGGATAGCGACGTGCCGGACATGGTGGACATCTACGCCCACCACATCCGGCGCGGCGTCGGCGATGTCGGGGATTTCGAGGCGGATCCGCTCCATCCCGACGATCTGAAGAAGCGGCGCAAGGCCATGCGCAAGAAGCGCCTGCCGCACCTCGTGGCCGACCGCGACGGGATCGTGGCGGGCTACGCCTACGCGGTGCCGTTCCGCAAGCGTCCGGCCTATCGCTACACCCTCAAGCACTCGATCTACGTCCACCACGAGCACCTGCACGCCGGCATCGGCCGGCGCCTGCTGCCGGCCCTGATCGAGGCCTGCGCCGCGGGCGGCTACCGACAGATGATCGGCTACATCGATGCGCAGAACGAGGCCTCGCTCCGCCTCCACGAGGCCTGCGGCTTCGTTCGCGTCGGGCTCCTGCCGGCGGTGGGCTACAAGTTCGGGCGCTGGAGCGACAGCGTCATGGTCCAGCGCGCCCTCGGGACGGGGTCCACGGACCAGCCCGGCACCTGGACCCGCACCGTGGAGGCGGTGGTGGCGGGGCACGACTGGATCGGAAAGTAGCGCGCCGGCGCCGGGGGCGCCCGCGCGGGGATCCGGACGCCTATTGCTGCGCGCGGTTGATCAGCGCCTGCAGCGCCCGGGCCACCGCCTCGCTGACGTTCTTGCGGTACTTGCGGTGGACCAGCTGGCCGTTGTGATAGATGTCGTGCTCCACGTAGAGCTTCTCGCCGTCCCACCGGACGATGTTGTCGGTCTCGGTGGTCTCCTCGACGCCGAGATCCTCGCGAAAGGTAACGCCCCCGGCTTGCGCAAACATGGCTCGTCCCTGGTGATCGAAGCGACTTTCCGGCTTCCTGGAGCCGCATCTTAGGCAGCCGGCGCGTGGCGCGCTACCCGAAACGGGCCTCAGCGCACCGTGACCTGATCCTTGATCCGCTCGTAGACCCCCCGGCTGAGGACGCGCTTCGACAGCAGCTCGCTGACCGAGGCGTAGTGCCGCTTCTGCACGATGGCGCGCCCGATCATGCCGCCGCCCCGGAGGCCGTTCAGCTCGGCGACGGTTCCGGTGTTGAGGTCGACGATCGCGACGCCCCGCGGCCCGGCCGTCTCGGCGGCGTTGTCGATGGCCTCCTCGCCGGCCGATGGACTCGTCGGCCGGGCGGTCGTCCCGAGATCCGGTCCGGGAGACGGCAGGGCCGGCGCACTCGGCGGCGGTGACGTGGGCGAAGCGCCATTCGGCGTCGGTGCCGGCGGGGGCGCATTCGGTGCGGGCGCGGGCGTCGGCGGCACGGCGGCTTGTGGCACCGGCGCGGGGGACGGCGCAGCCTGCGGCAGGGGCGCCGGCGACACCGGGGAGACGGGCCGCGTCACGGCCGGCGGCACGGCCGCCTGGGTTCCGGCAGCCCCGGTCTCCGGGGCCGTCCGGCTGATCGGCGCCTCCGGTGTTCCGCCGTCATGCGGACGCAGGATTTGGATGATCCCGGCCAGGACGGCTGCCACCACGATGAGAATGCCGACCCGCAGGACCGCTGAACCGCTGAGCATTGTGAGGGCGGCCTCGCGCCTGTGAAGAGGATGAACGCCTAACATAGGCGATAAAGTGAAGTCTCGCCGCCGGATCGCCTGTCCTCAAGAGCTTGAAGACTTCGGCCGGTCCCACGCTGACATCTGCGCGACTGGGTGCGGCGTCTGCGGCATCGACGGGGGTGCCGCTCCCGGTCATGGTCCCGGCCGATGCCCGATCGCCGCTCTCCCCTGACTGCCCTCTCCGCGCGCCTCGGCGCCCTGCGCCACCTGCCGGCCCTGGCGCGCCTCGTCTATGCCGCGAGTCCGCGCCTGCTCGTGGTCAGCCTCGGCCTGCGCCTGGCGCGGGCCAGCCTGCCCGTCGCGATGCTCTACCTCGCCAAGCTCATCCTCGACGCGATCGTGGCCGAGCATGCCCGGCCGCATCCGGGCGGCCTCGGGCCCGAGGCCTGGCTGTCGGATCCGGCCCTGAGGCACCTCGCCGTGCTGGTGGCCGCGGAGTTCGGCCTCGCCATCCTGGCCGACCTCCTCGGGCGGGCCAGCACCCTGGTCGACGGCCTCGTCGCCGATCTCTACGGCACGTCCGCCACCCTGAAGCTGATGCGGCACGCCGCCGAGCTCGACCTGGAGCAGTTCGAGGACAGCGCGCAGCAGGACCGCCTCGAGCGGGCCCGCCGCCAGGTCACCGGACGCTCGAACCTCCTGTTCCAGCTCTTCGGTCAGGGGCAGGATCTCATCACCCTCGTGGCCTTCGCCCTCGGCCTCGTGGCCTTCGCACCCTGGCTCATCCTGCTGCTCGCGGTCGCCCTGGTGCCGGCCTTTCTCAACGAGACCTACTTCAACCGCGAGGGCTATCGGCTGGCCTGGACCCGGACGCCCGAGCGGCGCGAGATCGACTATCTGCGCTTCCTCGGGGCGAGCGTGGAATCCGCCAAGGAGGTCAAGCTGTTCGGGCTGAACGGCTACATCGCCGAGCGCTACCGGGGGCTGGCGTCCAAGCTCGTGGCCGACAACCGCGCCCTGGCGCTGCGCCGGGCCGGCTGGGGCGGGGCCTTCGCGGCGCTCGGCACGCTGGCCTACTATCTCGCCTACGCCACCATCGTCT
>Ga0160428_1002066_pt1 | contig 13156 bp, 6 predicted proteins | sample SolpanmetagenomM_FD_108198 | JGI IMG/M metagenome (GOLD analysis project Ga0160428, IMG submission 108198) | Solar panel surface microbial communities from Lawrence Berkeley National Laboratory, California, USA - M | ecosystem: Engineered > Built environment > Solar panel > Unclassified ... | reverse complement strand
TTTTGCTCCCGCGCCAATCTTGCTTCGGTGGAGGTCTTGCTGATTCATATTCTGATTCTTCGTCGTCGTCCATTGTAGTCAAGCGCTTACGAGTACTGAGTGGTGAGCTTGCTGCTCTACCGTTTCCCATATTACTCCCCGTGTTACTCGATGCCGAGAGCTTCTGATTGCCTCGAGGGTCGGGATTCGAGCCTCTATATGTATCGGATTGCTCCATGTCACTCGAACTCCCTCGACCAAAGGAACCGGAACCTCTGCTTGCAGGAGAGCCTGACATTCCCTGTCCTGTACGCGAGTCGTCTCGTGCGTTGTACGGTAAACGCCCAGGTCCCGTAGCCCCGTCCTGATAGTTCAGTCCGACAGGAGTTTGCCTGTTGGAAGGATAGCCTGTTGGAGGACCGCTCATCTGTGAAGTTCTTGGTGCATTGCGTCCTTGAGTAGCAACATATGGCATCTGTTGCTGAGGAGCATATTGCGGAGGATTCTGCGAGAAGCTTCGACCATTATATGGTGCCGGATGTGGTGCAGAGAATCCATTTTGTGGAGGGTAGTTATTCGCTGCTTGCTGTGGTTGATACCTATTTGGTTGTTGCTGTGGTTGATAGCTATTTGATTGTTGCTGTGATTGCCATCCATTGTGCCCACCACCACCACCGCCTCCACGACCATATGAGTTGTCATATTGCTGCGGTGCTCTCATAATTCCCGCATTCCCATAATTTTGTGATGGCCAACTTGCTTGAGCGTTTGATGAAAACTGTTTGTTTGCATACGGAGCACCGTTTGGATACGGAGCACTGTTTGGATACGGAGCACTGTTTGGATACGGAGCACTGTTTTGGGTCGGAGCACTGTACTGGTACCCCCCATTGTTGTTTTGGTACCGGTCATCATATCCTTGCTGCTGTCCTCCCATATGTTCTCTGTTGGGTCGTGCGTGTGCTGTCATGAAAACCGCCAACAGAACGGGGAGTGTGAGTGTGTATCTCATTTTCGTTTTTTATTTTGTGTGTTTGTGTGTTTGTGGTTTTGTGTATATGCGTAGAGTGTGGAGAATTTGGAATGGTAGGGGTAGGGGATATGTTATGTATGGGTGTAGGTTTGTTTATTGCGCCTTCTCTTTTCGATATTGCAGTTGTGCGGAGGGAGAATGGAAACAGAAAAAAAATAATGAGAGGCGACAGGGAAAGCACGAAAAAAAAAAAGGGGGAAGAAGAGGGAGAGAGGTGACGTCGCCCTTGTTTTTTGAGGGAGAAAAATGAGAGAGGATGGACAGTCAGATATATAGGGGGGGGAAGGGAGCGGAGCGTAATGATGGGAAAGTCGAAGGTGGATGAAGCTTGGAAAGGCTGAAAAGTCCGAGGGATGGTAGAGATAGAAAGAGGGAAGAACTGGTAAGGTGAAAGCTAAGTGAGGTCGGTGCAAAATGATAGAGAATGAATGAAAGGCATCAAACATTGTGCCCAGGCGTAATGCTCGGGAACATGGACTGAGATTTATATAACAAGTTTTCAATCAAAGGACACCTTAAAAGTTTGATTGGCGGAGTGGTTAACGCGCTTCCCTGCTAAGGAAGTTCCTTCTGGGAGCGCACGTTCGAATCGTGCATCAAACGTTCTTCTGATCTTTTTGCGTCCATTTCAAGTGAAAGATCATCGACTTCCCTTTTGCCCTCTTGATATACGTAGAAGAGTAGAGCAAACACACACAATTGGTTGCTGCTTAACTACCCACGATTGATTGATGCATCGGCTGTACACTTACCTTTCGTTATAATCCTCCCAACATAGCACAAATTACCAACAACGTCACCCTGGATCACATTACACCTCGCAACACATGGCGCCCCAGCCAAACGCAAAGAATCACACATGGGAAAAGCTATTGTATAAATCCCAGCCATACCCAGATAACTATGTACCAGAATCATTCCTAGATCAGCTCAAGACAAACTCCAATGTCAAACTATATCCTTTCAGGAAGGTGTCATTGGAAGCATGCGGAATATTACAACAAATGAGTTGCATCGCTATCTTCTTCGGGATCTTCGTCAACTGTCACGCGGGTATATGGAGAGTTACCTATGTCACGGCTGTCAGTGCAATCATAGTCGTCATCGGTACATTAGGATGGGCGCGAGGAATCGAGAAACTAGCAAAGGAACAAGAAAGATTGCTACAGGCACAACTCGGTGCAGATAGACAACGATCGTATAGTAACAATATGCTGATACAGCAAAGCCAATCATGTAGATCAAGCGTGCAGCCGAATCTAAATAAAGACTTACCCCAGATGCGCAATAATGACACCAAAGAAGCAAAAGATGTTCCCTTAGCTGAATTCAAGACTCCATTGATCGCTGGCACCGTCTGTGCAAACTTATCACCGCCATGTATAACATCCAAAATCATGAATGCACACAACCTAGCTATCCCTCAACCTACAAGGAAGCCTTTTGTCGTTTCTGTAGAACCACTCAAACCAGCCGCTCCTGAAGCCAATCCTATACAAACACTCGAAGCATCTGCCCGAATTACATCACCCGAATTGCTCAGAATGACACCAGCTGACAAGTCAATCAAGACCACAGAAAACTTTTCATCCAAAATCTCAGCACCTCCGTTAGCCACCACTCCAGAACTATTTCGCCGACCGGCATGGGAAATGAGCTGTATTGCAATTATGTTTCAATAAGCTCAATGTCTTATTTTGTATAGGGATCACAACTCTCAAGTCGACTGTACTCTTCGTGCTTATACTAGCGGGCCTATCACCGATTTTGGCCACTTTAACTAAGGATACCGCCGACGATACGATTTGGGCGTTAACAATCATCTTGTTTGCAGGAAACCTGATATTCCATGACTATAGTGAAAGTAGCTTGACGAATATAAGGTATCCTATCATGTCAGGCTAGCTTCGCAAATTAGCTCATTACTCCAACATAGGTTCCCCGCTTCTCTGTCCGCTAACACAGCTGTGTTCGCATCCGTTCTTCTTGCCTCCAGACTTGCAAGTAATATGGAGGTATTCTCACTCCTTCTCTTTGCTGTCGAATGGTTTACTCTCTTTCCTATCTTGAGACGGTTTATCAAGGCAAGGTCTCGCTAGTCATCAGCCACTCTCTTTTACTCACCCCTGTATAGAAAAAGTCGAATTTCTTTACAATCTCATTGACGGTGCTTCTCTTTCTGGGCACGGTGTATGTCCTCGGAGTGATCAGCAACCTTCTTCTGATGCAGTATTGTGCGGTGTCATTTTTGATCGTAGTCGGAGGCCCGTATTGGCTGATAAGGATACAAAGATATAAAAAGTACGTAAAATTTGATCATGCTAATTAACTTCTGATCTGATCTGTCGTTCTGTAGTGAGATTAAAGGTCCATGGGATGAAGCGAAACCTTGGCTTAATGCAAGGCCTAGGTGATGGCGCGTCCAGGCGATATGATATGCTCAAGTGGCTGAGCAAGCAATAGAATATTTACGTTACTAGAATCCATTCGAAGACTCCGATACTTACCGGTGACCGCTGCCATGGTCAAGCTACCTGCCAAACTCAAGATAGAGCCCACTAAGGCACAATTGCTGCGAAGACAACGACGGGCGGAGCTTGTGGTCCTCAACCGAGTCATGGCAGAAATTGAACAGAGAAAGTTCGAGGAGTATATGCTGACTCTAAAAACTCAGAACGGCGCAGAACCCAAAGCGGAACGCATCCTAATGGGAGTATAACACAAGTACAATCTGGATGCAGCTATATTATAGAGTGAGTGCAGTTCCTCGTTTAACGAAGAATTCAGAGTCTAGCGAACCAGTTTTCAGGTCCACTGCAATGACGAATGATGGTCGTTCTCTTGTTCCAGAACGTACCGGATAATAATAGACTGGACAGTTATACGTAGCCTTGGTTGTGCTCTTCTTCTTTCCTTCGATTGCTCTGAATAGTATAGGCGGCATATTGGTAGATAATTCGCCTGTTCGTGGTTCGCAAAGACATCCATTCTTCACATCCCAGCTTGCTCCTTCTAATGTCATACCACGAACAACAATAGTGTCTGGCTGCACAGTGGCAGGATCTACTATGAATTCCCATTGTAACGAATCTACTGCAACACTGCTTCTTCGAGCGGTTTGTTGCATTACAGCTGTGAGGAAACCACTCGTTCCAGCACTAGTAAACCCTCCCAGCCAGAATTGTTGGGGCTCCTCTCTGCAATGTAAGTTAGTATACAATTGGATCTCGTTGAGGTTATGCTTCTATACCCTTTAGACCATTCTGAGAAGAATTCAATCCTCTGCACGAGGTCTCTAATCCATGCTCCAAGACCCTTTAGCGAAGGATAATACAGTCCCCAGGCAGCTGGAACTCTGCTTTCGTTGATGCATCTATACACTTCTTCCAATTCTGGAGTAAGAAGGACGATCCCTTTAATGCCTTTCTCCAGGTCATTTAAGCTGTTCCTGATAAGTGATAACAGCAAGTTGTATCGGGTCATTTCCTGTAATAACACTACCAATAGTGGTGAAGAGTTGCCACTGAAGTACTTTCGTGCTTGTGCCACATTGAGATCTTCTGGAATCCTCTGCAGTAATTCCTTCACAAGACTGAAAACCTTCTCCTCCATAGTAACTCCACTGTTGATAGTAGATTGTGGATGCAGCATAATCAAGTTTCGCAACAATTCTTCTGCTTCTCGAATTTGCGAAGCGACGTCTGCATTCGAGTTCTGTCCGAATAGTTCTGGCTTATCTAGTGGTGGGATATTTGCCAAGTACTCCTTCGCATTGCTTGTCTCGAAGATATAGTAATTCGGTAACGGTGAGAATTGATAGTTGCTCACAGTCAATACATTGTCATTAAAGAGTGAGTCTGCATATGCTCGAATGACTCTTCTGTCCCAATCATCGGTAACACGACCTCCATAATTCGCTTCTGCTATCAAATACTTCATAGCTTCCCATGGCACTGTCTCGTAATCTTCGAGCAATCGCTGTATTAAGCTATTACATATCTCAAAGTCAGAGTCATTAAAGTCGTAAACCGTATTCCAGCCTAAAGTCAAGAATTTGCGACGTTCTAGCAATAATGTATGGAAGTATGCGAGCGAAATTTCGAGCTTCTTAAAGATTGCCATCTTTTTCGGCGGTAGTGTACAGGCCGTACTCTCAATCTTTTCATATAGCCTTGTCATGTTGGCTTTGACTCCTTTCGGAGGTTCTGTAGTCATCTTGATCGAAGATTGTAAAATTGAGATAGGGAAGCTCGCATGGGGTGTACTTGAAAGCCAGAGTCGGAAGTCAGGGTGCGGATTCTCGCTGGCGATGCTTTCGATTATCTTCTCTAATGTTGACATCCAGCTGATGGATAAGTGACAATTCGCTAAGAAGACCCAATTGCCCTGGCGAATACCGTCTTGTAGATATCTTGTTGCCTTTGGTGATTGTCCTTGTCCTAGTGAAAGGTGAACGAACTTTTCTCCAAACCCTTTGCGAGCAGCGAATGCCTTGAGTGTGTTTGTGGGATCAACTCCCGCGGATAGCACGAATAAGAGTGGAGTAGTTGGACTTGAATCCTGTAGAACAGAGTCAATCTGTAGTGTTGAGAATCCGACAAAGTCAGGTCCTAGACTGCTTTGAACAAAGTTGCGTATAGCAAAGATAACACGATCAATGCGCAGTGATCTTATAAGAAGAATTCGCTGATGCCACAAAATCTTGTGCTGCCATTCACCTGGGAAGATAGCCTCTTCGGGGTCAGTAGAGAAGTACCACTCTTGCCAATCTTCAGGGAATTGAATGATCGATTCGACGATACCTTTGAAAGCGGGTAATTTGTTTAGTTGCGTCAGATTCTCCCAGCTATCATGTGGGATCCATTCGAGTGGACATTTGGTCTGCTGACTCTCTTCCAAGACCTGACCTCCAGAAAGGAGGAAATCATATTCTTGAGCATTGTAGGTTCCTTTCATTTCCATCAATTTGACGGCCATTTGCATCGAGAACAGTAATTTGTGCCTCTCGAACAATCCTCGACAGGTGACACGGTAAGTCGCTAATGTATGGTATTTGTTGAGCGAGCTCAGCCGTTCTGCCAAATCTTCATGTTTCGAACTCTCATGGATGGATTTCTCGAAAAGTTCAGTATACGTATCCATGGAAAATTGATACATCGGATCAATCAGAGACATATCGTTAAGAACGAAATAGAGCACAGATGCCACTTCTGCGCATGGCCGGTATGCATTACGCGCAGCATCGATCATAACTTCCGTCTCTTCACTGTTCTTGATCTTTTCCGTAACCGCCTCTGCAGTCTGTTTGGAAGTGTTTAGGGCATTGACCAATTTTTCATTATCCAAAAGGGATCCTTGCGCTGTGCTCAACAACTGAAGAATCTCATCTTCCAGCTCTACTAGTCTTTTGCGAGAAGCAGCAACGTCCATTACCAGTGCATTCTTTTGCTGCTCAAGATCAGGCTTTTCCTTCCTTACTACAACTCCAAGAAGCTGGTCTTGGAGACCCTGTTCCACTACCGCGAAATTGACTATGCTAGCTTTACTTGTCACTTCGGGAGAGTACCGTGGATTAGGCAACTGAGTCGTGATGTACAGCTTAAAGCCAGGATTGTAATCAATTTCCTTGTCTCCAATCTTGATTAGCATTGAACCGTCCTTTCGGATAATCGATTTGTTCAAAATAGGATCTAAAGTAGCATCCAGCTTCTCTCCAACTCCTTGTAGCAGAGCAGGGGAGCCGAAGCGGATGGCGTTTTCAAGAACTCGCATATAATCAGCTTGCTTCAGATCGACGATCTTGAGATCTTGCTTGATCTCCAGTTTCTTGATCCATTTGTTTGCTTGTGCTTGGGGGTCAATGATGACTGGCCACCTACGACCACGTTTCACAATAATACCATTCTCGGCCGAGAACATATCTGAGGGAAGACCTTGTACATTCCATTCATGGATTTCTGTAGCTTTACCTAAGAAGGTGACAGGTTGGAAATCTGCCGTGAAAGGAATCTCCAAACTGATGAGTTGCTGATTCCAAGTCTTATAGAGAAGGCCTCGGTATTTTGAGGTGAATGGTCCTGCATAGGATAAGAATGCAGCGGCTAAGATACAATCACCTGGAAGAGCAACCATAGCATTTTCATACGCTTTGATACTATTCTCCCATCTGCTTCTCTCGCCAGCTAAGCCGGTGACCAATTGTTCTGCTCGAATAAGCTTGATCTCGGTAGTTTCAGCATCTTGGCGTAGCTTTTCCTGTAATAAGACTTTCTCATCATATTGCGCTGTGAGCTCATCAAGCTTTGATCGAATTTCTGCAAGTTTGCCTTTGGCCTCCTTGAGTGTGTTTTGCTTCTCGCTCAATGCAGCATTTGCAACTCTCAGTTTTTCTCGTTTGGGTGCAATCTGCCGGAACACTACACTATATGTCTCCATTGCACGTACCCACATGCAGAGAGATTTAGCAGCGCCGGAGACTCGCCCAACAATTTCTGGTTGGAAATTCTCATCCTCACAATACTGCTGGATCTTCTTCAGAATCTTGTCGGAGATATTGTCCTTGTCAAAAGTAACCAGTTGACGAACGAACAATGGATTATTGAGCTGTTTCTTGCCTTCATCCCATGTAGGTTCACATTTCTTGAGGATCATGACGGCTTCTAACACTTTCTCTACCAGAGGCGGAGGTTTCGCATAAGATTTGATCTCTTGAATATCCTTCTTACTCAGTCCTTCGAGTGCCTTTGTAGCGCCTTCCAGGGCAGGCATTGCTAGCGCAAGATCCGCTTCAGCTGCTTGGGCAACTACTTTGATAGCGTCTTCCTCCACTTCAAGCTTCTCACTACGAGCAGCCACAGTTTTGGCTTGATCATCTGCTTCTCTCTTCTGCTGAACAATGATGACCAGATAATCTTCACATTGTTTCTGATACTGGGCGACTTGTATCTTGACGTCTTCTAGTTGTATGGACATCTGCTGCACATTGTCACGAGTCTCAACCAATTTGCTTAGACCGTTTCGCAGTTTGTTGGCAGCTGTTTCAACTTCCATTCGCTTCTCTTTGAGAAGTTCGAGGTATCCAGTGACCAGTTCAAGGTAATTGGAAGGTGTAATGTGCACTTTACGTTTGATATCAGCCATCATCTGATTGGATTGCGCAATGACAGACGTATGAGCTGCAACGAATGCCTTAGCAATGAGATTACGTGTAGCTGCAGGCACCATGTCAAGTTTATCCAAGTATCTCAATGCCACTTCTTGCAGGCCGTCTTCTGGCCATGAAGAGAACCAAAGTATATTAGTGCAGTTAATCAGAGCTGGGAACATACGCAGCCGTTGTCGATACGCTGAGCTGTATGGATCCATACAGATTATAGTATGTAAGTTGATTTTAACTCTCTGCAAGAAATACTGGTATATCGCTGCTGGGTTATTGGCAACTTTAACAGCTAAAGCTCTATCAGAGACAGCTTGAACAATTTCGGATATCTCTTCATTGGTATAAAGATTCGGAGCATCACCAGAGCTGAGAATACTGTTGATATCTTCTAAGAAGCTATCTTGAGTGAATTGCTGATCAGTGATCAGGAATATGGTTTTCTCATCGTCTACTCCAGTTTTCCTGAACAATACTTTGAGATCTTCACGGAATTCAAGAGCACGATAATTCTTGGTAATCTTAATTTGGAACACTGACATCTGTACAATATAGGCTGCCATACGACTGAGACTTTGTCGACCGCTGCCTCCAACCCCTGCAAGCAACAGATTGCCGCCATCGTTTTGAAGGACTCGAATGATGCGACAGATATGCTCAACTGCGTCTCGGAACAGGACCAGATCAAGTGAAATGAAGCCTGGTTCACTATTATAATCATCCAGCTTCTGTTGCAGGAGTTCTTTGACCTTGTCAGCATCTGCCATCTCTTCATATTGATTAGTTCCCGTGCTCAAAAAGTCTCCAAAGGGAGAAACTTTGCGCGATGGGAACAAAGAGCGCATCTGAATCGAGAAATGAGCATTGAGCTTTTCGTCAATGAGGCGGCTGAACCATTCGCAATCGGCAGGATTTGTCAATCTGTCATAGAAGATTCTGAACGATTCATGTACCCATAATTTGGTAAGGGATTCCTTCGAATCATAGTATTCTTTGTTTGCTCTGAGTAAACCTTGGAATACTTTGGAAATGTCTCTTAGATTGAAGACATAATGAGTCTTCGATGGAGTTGGCAACAGTTGCGATACGACAGTATGATAGATCTCGATGGATGCCTTTGCCATTATTTCGCCGAGTGGTTTGACACCTTCATCAAAGTCTTGGAACTTCTGGTTGATGATTGTCGAGTACATTGAGAACAATGACGAATCGCTTGGGAATGTCATATCAACCACTACGAATTGATCAAGCACTCGTTGGCTTATACTGTTTCTTCCGCCACCAGGAGGGCCCATGGCTCCAGAGATAACGACATCACCAATCTGTTTTACGGTCTGCTTTTGTCGATCATATGTGAACCCATATTCCATGACATGTTTCAGAAATTCAAGTGGTGGCTGTGAACCATATGCATCACGAGATGGCATATTGAGATCATCTACAAAGACAATCATCTGTTTGCCGCCTATTGGTACATACAGATTCTTTGTTCGTTTCTCCATCTTCGCCTCAATCATGTCCTGAACGGATTGCGAGGTGGTCGCAGCAGACATCCCAATGTTGACTACAAGCTGATTATCGTCAAGACTTGTAAGAACACTTTGCACCAAGCTCGTTTTGCCTGTGCCAACATCACCAGCTACTAAGAAGGGAATCTTTGCATTGGCCAATCCGCGTACCAAAAATTCTGTTCGCAACGTTTCTATGGTAGGCACTACGATTCTGTAGAATGGAGTGTTGGGAGCATATCTCCAATTTGAAGGAAGTTTCTCCTCCCATAATGCCCATGATTGTTTACCCTTGTCTACGCAATACTCATACACAGTGTCCTTCGATGGAAATTGACCTTCGATCTCACGCAGGAGCATGTCGAATCTCTTTCGATTCTCACCCGATAACGCTGCACCGAGTGACCAGATCAACGAGAACAAGAACCAAAGCTCGACCATCTTGGGGTAGCTATCTTTGTTGTTCGAATCGCAGCCGTTCGATGGTACTGCAAAGGTCTGGAACATTGTGCAGAGTGACTTGACAAGACTGAGTTCTGGAATCGAGATACCTCCAGTTGCCGACTTCCGGAATTCAAGCACTTTCGGAACGAATTTTTCGATGAGTCTATTCATTATGGGTATCGCCGGCGGTGCGAGCTTTTGTGTCCATGAGCGAACGAATGGTCGCCATCCGAGATCTTTGTAATCCAGATACACCATCCCACATCGACTTACCGTTGCCGGCGAAGCAGCAGCGAGATTTTCCACCTCAAAGAGTAAAGATACCGAAGATGTAAGATTGATACGCTCTCCATTATTGAGAGTGAGCACCTTGTTGTCGTCCATAACAGAATTCATCGATTCGATCCATAAAGTATCAACAGGGCCATCAATGATGAGCCACTTCTCATCTCTGGTATCATCGGCGCAGGCTTTCCGCAACAGACTTGAGAGAATCCCGTCTGTCCATTCAGTCTGGCCTTTGGCTTCACCGTACAATTGTCCCAGTGTCAGGGCCTTGGGGTTGAGTGGATAATACAGAATTTGATTGTACTTTTGGGGATTTGTCACATGTAGCTGATGAAGCGCTTTCTGTAAAGTCCTCCAACATACGGACTTTCCTGATCCTGCAGATCCTACCAACATCACTGCATGTCGAGATGCTTTGGTCTCATAAAGCTGCATCACTTTATCGACCATTGCTCCAAGCACTTCGTAACCGTTCCCTTTGAGCGATAATGCAATCGCATCTCTGAGTTCGGAATTAATAGTACTTGCAGTATCTACGCCAGGGAACAAATCGTTGAGAATGCCTAAGAATAGGACCATATCCTCAGATGTAAGTTTTGGGAAATTCATGTCTTTCATCGATAGATAAATGACAGCTTCGTCTGCAATTGTCAGATCGGCTCGTTTGCGCAATCCAGCAGCACGTAACGCAGATGTCAAAGCTCGAAGACCAAAATCGTAATGATCTTGTTTCGATAACTGTTGGATGGCTAATTTGTACAGTGTATCTACTTTCTTAGCAAGTAGACGAGTATTCCCAAACCCTTCCGCAAACAGCATTATCTCTGCGATCATCGATGAATCAGGCACCATCATCGATACAGGTCGGAACAGACTCTTCAAGTTGTCGGGCAGCTCAACGCGACCAGCATAGCCGGGATTCATCGTGATAAATATTCCGACGGTGGAATCTAGCTTGATTACTTGTCCCTCAAAATTGAATGTCTTTGCTTTGCGAGCACATGCATTGAGAATACTTGAGATCTGTAGAGCAACAACCGAAAGGACTTCTGTTTCGATCCGATTGAATTCGTCGAAGCATCCCCATGCGCCTGTCTGAGCAAGACCAGAGAAACTCCGTCCAATTGATTTATAATCAAGCGAATCAGAGCAATTTTGAATGATGACAAACTTGCCCATTGCCTTTCCGAGATCTTTCACAGTTTCTGTTTTACCCGTGCCGGCAGGTCCTTGAGGACTACCACCTCGGTTCAGATGTAAAGCAGTGGTTAGCGTCATGTAACAACGATCTGTCAAAGGTGTAATGACCAATCTGCCACTGTTGCCAAGGTACTCATAGCCGTACCTGAACACTGCGTTGGTTTGTTTGATTACACAGTCTTCTTCCTCTTTGTCCCAATATAATCTCAGCTGACTAAGCCATTCGAACGCACTTGGATTAGCGGAAGAAGATCGATACATCTTATCTATGACGTCTCGCGAATGCACCTCGATTGTAATTAAGGCAATGAGTTTCTTTCTCTCAATCGGTGAAAGAGGTAGTTGAGTCATCTCTGTCAGTTTCTTGAGGGTAATCAACTGTTTTTTCAGTAGATCTTTTAGTGCATGCTGTTCGCCGCGAGATGCTTCGATCAATGCCCTCTGACAACTAGCTGTCCAATTGATTTGCGATGCGGAAATGACCAATTGACCAGGCCATTCCGTGATCCATTTCTCCTTTTTGACTTTTTTGGAGCTGTGGAGACATTCTACTAGTTGATTTTTGAGACTAGCTCTCATCGTCTTTTCAATATTCGTCAACCACACCTCGACTGGTCCATCTACGACAACCGGATAACTAAAGGATACAGCTTCCCCATCCGCAGAGTGCATGCCAAGTGCTTCCGCATGTCTTCTCTCGCTGCTCGGCATCGCAATCTCTAATCGATAGAGGCCATCGAAACACTTGCGCAAGTGAGATTGGATCGAATTGGGATCTTTCGCTTGGCCCAATATCTCGAGCAAATCGTCATTTGACAAGAAGTAGAATCTTGGGAAAGCATGTCGCTTGGTCTCAAGATACATATCTAATGATTTCTGTATCTTTTCCAATTGCATGTTCAACGTTGTAATCTCTTCTAGAAGTCCGGGCTTGCGAGTTGCCTTATTATGTGATGAGAAGGGTCTAATAAGGAAGATCCAATAAAACTTACCCTCATTACATTTGGATCCTTCTGTATTGCACTCATGTTCGCGATCCATTGTCCATTGACGCTATCGAATATGGCAGACTCTTTGGGTAACTGTTTCCTGATGTCATCGGCACCAATGAAAATATTCTCAAGATACATCCATTGTCGCTGTACAAGCAGTAAAATTTCCATGACTTCGACTAGCAGCGAGAAGGCCTTCTCCCAAGCGATGATCTGGTCATTAAATGCAGCAAAGAACTTTGAGGCCTTCATAGAAGAGATAGTCACTTGATGATCTTCCAATAATTCGAAAATTGGATCGATTACTCCGATCTTCCAGTACCCTCTACCGGCTTTGTATGGCAAGATCTCCATATTCGTGGTTTCCCATATTCTTTCCACATCCCCAATACTGACCTCGATCGAAAGCTCTTGTGCAGCTGAGTTCGATATGTCGGTAACCTTTTCCGCGATTTGATCTAATCCTAAGTCTACAACCGCTTCGAGAGTGAAATCAGATGCTCTCGGATCAATAGGCTTTCCAGTCTCCTCTTGCAAGATGCTCCAATGACGACTC
>Ga0160428_1002064_pt1 | contig 13158 bp, 10 predicted proteins | sample SolpanmetagenomM_FD_108198 | JGI IMG/M metagenome (GOLD analysis project Ga0160428, IMG submission 108198) | Solar panel surface microbial communities from Lawrence Berkeley National Laboratory, California, USA - M | ecosystem: Engineered > Built environment > Solar panel > Unclassified ... | reverse complement strand
CTGAACCGCTCCATCACGCCCATGTCGGCGGCGTCCGGGCACGGCCCGCGCTCGACCGCGAGCTGCATCGAGGCTTCGTCGACCTGCGCGCGGATATGCTTGAACATGCGCATGTTCCACGACTTGGCCATCGCGCCCTCGAACGCCAGTCCGCGGGCCTGGAGGAACGAGTGGAAGCCCATCACGCCCAGACCGACCGAACGTTCGCGCGCGGCCGAGTACGCGGCGCGCTCCATGCCGGGTTCGGCGCGGGCGATGAAATCCTCCAGCACGTTGTCGAGGAAGCGCATCACGTCCTCGACGAAGCCCTTCTGGTCCTTCCACTGATCCCATGTTTCGAGATTGAGCGAGGACAGGCAGCAGACCGCGGTGCGTTCGTTGCCAAGATGGTCCTTGCCGGTCGGCAGCGTGATCTCGCTGCACAGGTTCGAGGTCGAGACCTTGAGCCCGAGATCGCGGTGATGCTTCGGTATCGCCTTGTTCACGTGATCGGCGAAGACGATGTACGGCTCGCCGGTCGCGAGGCGGGTTTCGACCAGCTTCTGGAACAGCGACCGCGCATCGACGGTCGCGCGCACGGTCTGGTCCTTCGGGCTGAGCAAATTCCATTCGGACCCGTCGCGCACCGCTTCCATGAACGCGTCGGTCAGCAGCACGCCGTGGTGCAGGTTGAGCGCCTTGCGGTTGAAATCGCCCGAAGGTTTGCGGATTTCGAGGAATTCCTCGATCTCCGGATGGCTGATGTCGAGATAGCAGGCGGCCGATCCGCGGCGCAGCGAGCCCTGCGATATCGCCAGCGTGAGCGAATCCATCACGCGGACGAACGGGATGATGCCGCTGGTCTTGCCGTTGAGCCCGACCGGTTCGCCGATGCCGCGCACGTTGCCCCAATAGGTGCCGATGCCGCCGCCGCGCGATGCGAGCCAGACATTCTCGTTCCACGTATCGACGATGCCGTTGAGGCTGTCGGGAACCGAATTGAGGAAGCACGAGATCGGCAGGCCGCGCCCGGTGCCGCCGTTGGACAGGACCGGCGTGGCCGGCATGAACCACAGCTGCGAGATCGCATCGTACAGGCGCTGCGCATGCGCGGCATCGTCGGCATAGGCGGACGCCACACGAACAAACAGATCCTGGAAGCGCTCGCCCGGCAGCAGATAGCGGTCGGTCAGCGTGTCCTTGCCGAAATCGGTCAGCAGGTCGTCGCGCGAATGATCGACCTCGACCGGATAGAGTTGCGGCTTCACTTCCTTGGAATCGCCGCGCGATTCGAGCTTGCGATCGGCCCCGGCCTTCCCGCCCGACAGCGCCGCATTGGCGCTCGCCACCATCGTCTCCACTGCTTCCATCGCATCGCTTGCCATCTGTCCGCTCGCTTCCTGGCTGTCCCTGAAATCCATCGCTCACGTCCTCGCTAAAACTGCTTCAGCGGATCGGTGTTCCCGATCCGTTCGAATCAGGGGCTTACCCCCATGCTATCATTCCCGGGCCATGTCCAAGACCGAATTCCGACCCTGTCAGGCGGGCTGGAAGTGGCGCCACGGCTCCTCCGCACCCGAAGGCGGCGAGCCACGTTCTACCAGTTCTTGCGTCCGCCCCCGAACTCAACCCCAACAGATTGTGCCCAAATGGATCGGCACGCAACCCGGTAAATTACAGGTTAGGGACTCGGTTCGTCGCTTTGGCGAGCCGCCCGGCGGCGCGAACGGATCGCCGCAGCGCAGCGACGCGTGGTCAAAGCTGGCTTTGCGCGAACGCAAGTCTTCGCGACGCTTTTCCAACTTTATTTTGCACGTCAAATCGGCCCTAATTCAGATCCGATCGGCCAGTTCGGTCAATGTCCCGGCGGAATAGTCCCAATCCTGCGCGGCATCGGCATCCGGCGCACGCGCGCCGCCATATTCCTGCGGCCGATCGACAAAGGCGGTGATCAGCCCGGCCGCCCGCGCGGCGGCGAGATCGCTATGATGCGCCGCGACGAGGCACAATTCGGAGGGGGCGATGCCGAGAATATCGGCAGTGCCGAGATAGCTGCCGGCCACGGGCTTATAGAGCCCGGTCGCCTCGGCCCCCAGGATCGCATCCCAGGGCAGCTGCGCACGCCGCGCCATCGCCATCGTCAGCGCGACATTGCCGTTGGACAGGGTGACGATCGGAAACCGCGCCTTCAGCCGGGTCAGCCCCGCGATCGTATCCGGCCAGGGATCCAGCCGGCGCCACGCGAAGGCGAGATCCTGCAACCGCGCCGCGGCGATGGCGTGCGGATCGATCGCGTGTCGATCCAGCAACTGGACGAGCGTTTCGAGGTTGAGCGTGTCGAGCCTCGTATAGGGTCGCCGGCCCGACCGGCAGGCCTCCATCGCGGGCTGATACAGGCCGCGCCATTCGTCGGCGAAGACATGAGGGTCGATATCGGACCGGCCGATCTCCGCAAGGAACGTCCGGGCGTCGCGCGCGATTCCGGACCGCCAGTCGACGACCGTGCCGAAAACGTCGAACGCAAGAACCTTCGGGATCATGACGCGATCATCGCCAAGGCGCTCCCCGTGTCAGTGCCGGTGCGAGGCTCGACAAGGCCCCGGCCCCGGTGCCGATCACTGGTCCGATGCAGCCTGTGGCCGGGCAACCTGCCGCCGGGCCGTGTCGGCGGCGTCGGCGATCGCCTCGGCCGATGCCTTGGCCGCTTCCGGGGTCAGCGATACGGCCAATCCGTCCGGTCCATCCAGCATCACTTCGCCTTCCTCGGCACTCGCCTTGGTCGGCGTATCATGCGGCGTTCGTGACATTCGCTTTTCCCGGTGTAATGAGGCAAGTCTAACGCGCGCCCCACCCGGTGCGTTCCGGCGCTGCCGATAAGGTTCCACGAAGCATTATGGTCATGCGATTGTTCCTGCAGACGCACCGCACGCCGGTGCTGTCCGACGACGATGTCACGGCGCTGGAAGCGGCCGCCGCGAAGACGCAGGATTATGCCGCCAAACGCGTGATCATCCGCGAGAACGTGCCGTTGACGCAGTGCACGCTGCTGGTGAGCGGTTTCGTCGAACGCTTCAAGGACACGCCCGAGGGCCGGCGCCAGATCCTCGCGATCCACGTGCCGGGCGATTTCGTCGACCTGCATTCCTATCCGCTGAAGCGGCTGGAGCATTCGGTCGCCGCGCTGACCCCGGTCACGGTGGTCAATTTCCCGCATAGCGAGATCCGTCGGGTGACCGAACAATCGGCCACGCTGACCGAATTGCTGTGGCGGTCGACGTTGATCGACGCGGCGATCAATCGCGAGTGGATCGTCTCGATCGGCGCGCGGGGCGCGGCGGTGCGTCTGGCCCACCTGATGTGCGAAATGTATGTCCGGCTGGAACGGATCGAGCGTGTCCGCGGGCTGGAATTCGATTTCCCCGTGACACAGATCGACCTTGCCGACGCGACCGGGCTGACCGCGGTGCATGCCAACCGCATGTTGCGCCAGTTGCGCGAACGCAACCTCGTCGAGTTCCGCCAGGGCCTCGTGCGAATCCTCGATTGGCCGGCGTTGAAGGCGTTCGCATCGTTCGATCCGCGTTACCTTTTCCTGGATTGATCGTGCGCCTGCGACCGGCCTGCGCGCCGCTCCTGCTGCTGGCGGCCCTCGCCTCCCCGGCTACGAGGACGGTCGCGGAAACGCCGGCGACCACCGGATTTATCGACCGGCTGGCGAGCGATGCGGAGGCGGCGTGGGTGCCGTTCGACCTGACCCCCGGCAACCAGATCCGCTTCACGCTGGAAGTCGACGGCAACCCGGTCACCGCGATCCTCGATACCGGCGTCAGCGTTTCGGTCTTGTCGCGGGCGTTCGTCGATGCGCGGCGGCTGAAGGTCCGCAGCGGCGGCAGCGCGAGTGCGATCGGCGGCGCGGTGCCGATCGGCTGGATCACCACGCGGACGATCCGGCTCGGCGGATTGACGCGCAGCGGCGGGAGGATCGGCGTCACGGCACTGCCCGCGACCGCAACCGGCAGTGCCCGGCCGATCGAGATGCTGGTCGGGCGCGACCTGACCGAAGGCTATGCACTGGACGTGGATTATGCCGCGCGCCGGTTCCGCCTGATCGCGTCCGGGCGGATGCCGTTCAACGGGGCGATCGCGCCGCTGTCGGTATCGAGCGAGCGGCTGGTCTATACCGGCGAGATCGTCCTGAACGGGCGGCGCCTGCGCCCGCTGATCGTCGATACCGGCGATGGCAATGCGATCACGCTGTCGGCGGAAAGCTGGGCGACGGCGCGACTGATTCCGCCTGCGCGGACGTCGACGATATCCTTCGGGCTGGGCGGCGCGATCACCACCGATCTCGTCATCCTCGACGAGGTGAAGACCGGCAGTCTTGTCGCCCGGAATGTCGAGTTGCAGATCGAACCCAGCGGCGGCTTTTCGCAGCGCATGGGCATGGCCGGGCGGATCGGCTCCGGTCTGCTGCAGAAATACCGCGTGCTGCTCGATCCCAAGGCGGGGCGGATGGTGCTCGCGCCCGGGCCGGATGCCGATGCCGTCCCGGTCAAGTCGACCAGTGGCATTCTCGTCGCGGCGGAAAGGGACCGCTTGCGCGTGCTGCACGTGATGCGCGGCAGCCCGGCCGAGCGAGCGGGCTGGCGCACCGGCGAGACGATCTGCATGATCGACGGCAGCGCGATCCCGGCGGACTATCCCGGCAGCGCGCTATCGACCTGGTCGATCGGCGCGACCGGCCGCGTGGTCCGGTTCGACATGTGCGACGGCACCCGCCGGACGCTGACGCTGCGGCCGTTCTACTGAGCGCGACCACATAGCGCGGACATCGCCAGCGCAAGATGACTTTACCTGGACCCGTTCGTGCCGAGCCTGTCGAAGCACCTGTCCCACATTCGCGTCCTTCGACACGCTCAGGACGAGCGGGGGGTGGCTCGACGCCATGTCATCTTGGTCTAAACGTGCCAGGCGATCACGCCGAAGATCGCCACCGCGATCAAAGCGGCCATCTGGACGGTCGGCCAGTCGACCCAGCCGACGCGGTCGAGATCGAGCCGGCGTTTGCGCCGCCGGTCGCCGAAACCGGCGACGATGGCGAGCGCGAACGCCGCGGCCCCGGCGATCAGCCACGGCATCGCCGCATCGCCGACCGGCAGCCCCAGCGGATTACTGATTCAGCTTCTCGATCTTGTCGTTGAGCCGGGCCAGTTCGGCCTTGAGCGCGGCCAGTTCGTCATCCTTCGACGTGGCCGATTGTGCGGTTTGTGTCGTCGCCCCTTGCGTCGGCGACGGCGACTGCGACGCCCCCGATGCTGCGGGCATGCCGGGAACGCTGCCGGGCTTGAACGCGGCGGCGGCGGCATCGAACATCGCGAGATTGCGCTTGGCAAGTTCGGCGAACGGCGAATTGGCGAACGCCCCTTCCACCGCCGACTTGAACTGTTCCTGATTGCGGCGGAAGCTGTCCATCGACGCCTCGAGATAGCCCGGCACCATCGCCTGCATCGAATCGCCGTACATCGCGATCAGCTGGCGCAGGAAGTTGACCGGCAGCATCGTCTGGCCGCGCGATTCCTCTTCCATGATGATCTGCGTGAGGACGTTATGGGTAATGTCTTCGTCGGTCTTGGCGTCGACGACCTTGAAATCGCGCCCCTCGCGCGTCATCGCCGCGAGATGTTCGAGCGTGATGTAAGAGGACGTCTCCGTGTTATAGAGCCGGCGATTGGCGTATTTCTTGATGACGACCGGGCCGTCGCCCGCGCTTTGCTTCTTCACCACGAAAGGCTCCCCTGATCTTGCTTGATCCGCGTGTATCACCCTTTCATGCCGCACCGCAACACGGCCCGCGGCCTTTACCCTTGTTTCTCGACATGTTGCGCAGCGAAACCGCAGCATCGCCCGAACGGCGCGCCACCGCGCTGGCCGGCCTGCGCGCCTATCAGGACGCGCCCCGCGGCAAGCCGCGCCGCGCCGCCCCGGCGCGCCACCGCAAGGGCCGCGCACGGCTGCGCGATTATGGCGTGAAAGGCGACGGCAAGCGCCCGGTGATCTTCGTCCCGTCGCTGATCAACCCGCCGCATATCCTGGACCTCATGCCCGACGTGTCGCTGCTGCGCTGGATCGCCGCGCAGGATTCCGACGGGCGCGGTGTCCACCCCTATCTGCTCGATTGGGCAACGCCCGGACCGGCGGATCGCGCGATGGACCTGACCGCGCATGTCGAGCGCGTGCTGCTGCCACTGATCGCCAAGCTGGACGAGCCGCCGGTGCTGGCCGGCTATTGCCTGGGCGGGACGATGGCGCTGGCGGCGGCCTGCGCCGTGCCGGTGGCGGGACTCGCGCTGATCGCCGCGCCGTGGCGCTTCGACGGGTTCGGCCCGCACGCCCGGCGCGAGATCGCCGATCTGTGGAGCGCGGCGAAGCCCGCCTGCGCCGCCTTGGGAATGGTGCCGATGGAGGTGCTGCAATCGGGCTTCTGGCGGCTCGACCCGGCGCGCACGATCGCGAAGTACGAGGCGTTCGCAACGATGCCGCAGGGCAGCCGCGAGGCCGCCTTGTTCGTCGCGATGGAGGATTGGGCCAATGCCGGCGCGGCCTTGCCCTATGCCGCCGGCGCGCAACTGTTCGACTTCATCGCGACCAACGCCACCGGCGCGGGCACATGGCAGGTCGGCGGGACGATCGTCGGCCCGCAGGCGCTGACCTGCCCGGCGATCGATTTCGTCTCGCTGTCGGACCGCATCGTTCCGGCCGCATCCGCCGCCGATCTGCCCGACCGGCGCGATCTGGGCGTGGGCCATGTCGGGATGATCGTCGGGCGTGGCGGACGCGAGCAATTGTGGGAACCGCTGGCGGACTGGATTAGCGCGCTCCCCCGTCCTAGATAGCGCTGGAATATCTTGCAGGAGCGCGACCTCATGGACATCGTCATCACCGCCGCCAAGCGCACCCCGGTCGGCAGCTTCCTCGGCGCCTTCGCCGCCACGCCAGCGCACGAGCTGGGCCGGATCGCGATCGAGGCGGCGCTGGAACAGGCCGGTGTCGACGGCGCCGATGTGTCGGAAGTGATCATGGGCCAGGTCCTGACCGCGGCGCAGGGCCAGAACCCCGCGCGCCAGGCATCGATGGCCGCGGGCGTGCCGAAGGAGATCCCGGCCTGGGGCGTCAACCAGGTCTGCGGATCGGGCCTGCGCGCGGTGGCACTGGCCTGCCAGGCGATCCGGGCGGGCGACTCGACGATCGTCGTCGCGGGCGGGCAGGAATCCATGTCCCTTTCCGCGCATGCGCAGAATTTGCGCGGCGGCACCAAGATGGGCGAGGTCAGCCTGGTCGACACGATGGTCAAGGACGGCCTGACCGACGTGTTCAACGGCTATCACATGGGCATCACCGCCGAAAATCTCGCCGAGCAATATCAGGTCACGCGCGCCGACCAGGACGCGTTCTCGGTCCGCTCGCAGAACCTCGCCGATGCGGCGCGGACATCGGGTCGGTTCAAGGACGAGATCGCCACCGTGACCGTGAAGGGCCGCAAGGGCGACACGATCGTCGCGGACGACGAATATATCCGCGCCGGCGTGACGATCGACAGCGTGTCCGGTGTGCGCCCGGCGTTCAAGAAGGACGGTACGGTGACTGCCGCGAACGCCAGCGGGCTGAACGACGGCGCGGCGGCGCTGGTGATCATGAGCCGCGAGGAAGCGGAAAAGCGCGGCAGCCCGATCCTCGCCACGATCAAGAGCTGGGCGAGCGCGGGCGTCGATCCGTCGATCATGGGCATCGGCCCCGTCCCCGCGACCCGCCGCGCGCTGGAAAAGGCCGGCTGGACGATCGGCGACCTCGACCTGATCGAAGCGAACGAAGCATTCGCGGCGCAGGCCCTGTCGGTCGGCAAGGAACTCGGCTGGGATGCGGACAAGGTCAACGTCAATGGCGGCGCGATCGCCATCGGCCACCCGATCGGCGCGAGCGGCGCACGCGTCCTGACGACGTTGATCTACGAGATGCAGAAGCGCGATGCGAAGAAAGGCCTGGCGACGTTGTGCATCGGCGGCGGAATGGGCATCGCGATGTGCCTCGAACGGTAGGCGCTGTCGCCTGCCGCCGCTGTGTTGCATTTTCGCTACAACGCAGGTTGAAAACGGTCCGCCGCGGACCTGAACAACGCATTAACATTGTGTCACGACCCCTTTGAAGCCAATACCAAGGCTGTAGCGTGATAAATCGCGCCATCAAAAGGGGATACTACTCATGCTGAAGACCCGCCTTCTGGCGGCCACCGCGTTAGCGGCTGGCGTAGCCATGGTGCCTGGCACCGCATTCGCGCAGGCGACCGCTCCGATCGAATCCGCGCCAGCATCCGCGACCGATCAGAACGATGAAGACGCAGTCGTCGTCACCGGCTCGCGCATCCGCTCGCCGAACCTGGAATCGACGGTTCCCGTGACGGTCGTTCAGGGTGAAGCATTCTTCGAGACCGGTCGCGTTTCGATCGGCGACGTGCTGAACGATCTCCCGCAGCTGCGCAACACGTACAGCCAGCAGAACTCGACCCGGTTCCTGGGTACACGCGGCCTCAACCTGCTCGATCTTCGCGGCCTCGGTACGCAGCGTACGCTGGTGCTGGTGAACGGTCGTCGTCATGTCGCATCCGACATTCTCGTTAACGGCGTTTCGCCGGACACGAACACCTTCCCTACCGATCTGATCGAGCGCGTCGATATCACCACGGGCGGCAACTCGTCGATCTACGGTTCCGACGCCATCGCCGGCGTTGTCAACTTCATCCTCAAGGATAAGTATGACGGCCTGCAGCTTCGTGGACAGTCGGGCATCAGCCAGTATGGCGATGCAGGCAACCAGTATGTTTCGGCATTGGCAGGCAAGAACTTCGCGGACGGCCGCGGCAACATCGCCGTGAACCTCGAATATGCTCACCAGAGCCGGTATTTTGCCTCGGATCGCAAGAACCTCCGCCAGAACGACGCGTTCGTTATCGTCGATACCGATCCAGCCTCTGCCGCCCAGGGTTCCGACGGGATTTTCGATCGCGCTTTCTATCGCGATCTTCGTTCCTCGACCATTTCGAGTGGCGGTCAGATCGGCATACGGTATGCCAACACGGCGACCGCTCCCTGCGGTGTCGATGCCGTCGGCAATAGCTTCACCTGTGCGTATCTCTTCCAGCCGAACGGTACCTTGACTCCGCAGACCGGTTTGCGGGTCGGCTTGGGTCCGAACGGAAACTTCGTCAATGGTAACGGCGCTACGGGCCGCGAGGGTGAACTGCTTACGCTGTCTCCCACGCTCGATCGCTATTCGGCCAACGCTTTGGGCCACTTCGAAATATCGCCGGCTTTCGTGCCCTTCTTCGAAGCCAAGTACGTTCGCACCACGGCTTTCGGGTCGGTCAGCGGTCCGTTCTTTTCGCAGGGTACCACGCTTGCGGACAACTTCCGCGTCACGGGCCTTACCGACGCATCCTACTTCAACACGGGCACGGCAGCAGGCAACGTCAACCGTGAAGGCATCCGTCTCGACAATCCCTATCTGCAGGCTTCCGCCCGTTCCATCCTGTCGCAGCAATTGCTCGCCGCCATCAACACCGGCGTGAACCCCAATACCGGCACGGCATTCGGCACGAGCGCCGCCGGGCTGCTTCAGCAGGCGACGGCACGCGCACAGGTTGCCGACGGTTCGTTCCGATTCAGCAATCGGCGGAACTATGTCGATCTGGGTGTTCGTGACGAGCGCATCAAGCGCGAAACCTATCGCTTTGTCGCCGGTATCCGCGGCGACTTCAATAACGACTGGAACTACGAAATCTCCGCCAACTATGGCGAGTATAAAGAGCGCAACGTCATTCAGAACAACGTCAATCGTCAGCGTTTCCTGCTTGCGAACGACGCGGCTCTGAACGCTGCGGGCCAAGTCGTCTGCCGTTCGCAGATCGACCCGCGCTACGCCGGAACCGATCGCGGCGGCAACCCGGCCGTTCTTGCTGCCGACATCGCAGCATGCGTTCCGATCAATCCGTTCGGAGATGGCTCGGTCAGCCAGGCTGCCCGCAACTATCTTACGGTTCGCTCGGAAGCCGTCGGCCGCATTACGCAGTTCGTCGGATCGGGCTTCGTTGCCGGCAACCTCAGCCAGTTGTTCGACCTCCCCGGCGGCCCGATCAGCTTCTCCGTCGGCGGCGAGTATCGTCGTGAGACCAACTATTACGATCTCGACGACACGACGCAGGCCGGTTACGCCTTCTACAACGCCATTCCGACCTTCACCGCCCCGGCGTTCGAAGTTAAGGAAGCGTATGGCGAAGTCCGCCTGCCGTTGATCAAGGATGTTCCGCTGCTGCAGGAACTGACGATCTCGGGATCCGGCCGCGTGGCAGATTACAAGGGCGCGACCGGCACTGTGTACGCCTATAGCGGCGGTGTCGATTGGCGTCCGATCGATCAGTTGCGCTTCCGCGCCGCATATTCGCGGTCCGTACGAGCGCCGAACCTCGCCGAGCTGTACTCTCAGCAGAGCCAGAACTTCACCCCGGCACCGAACGACCCTTGCTCGGCACGCAACATCGGCACCGGATCTGCGACCCGTGCGGCAAACTGCGCTGCGGCAGGTCGTCCGGCAGACTATGACTATGTCTACTCGTCTTCGCTGGAAATCGTCAGCGGTGGCAACCCCAACCTGAAAGCAGAGAAGTCGACATCGTACACGTACGGTTTCGTCTGGCAGCCGTCCTTCGCTCCGGGCCTGTCGATCTCGAGCGACTATTACAACATCAAGGTCAAGGACGTCATCACGGCAACCGGTACGGCTCAGCAGATCCTGAACCTGTGCTATGACTCGCCCAACCTGAACAACCCGTTCTGCGGTCTCTTCCAGCGCGCAGGCGCGGGCGGGGGTCCACGTGGCGAGCAAGCTTTCCGTGTTCTCGAAGGCTCGCTTCTGCAGTCGACGGCGAACTTCGCCAGCCTTCAGGTCCGCGGTATCGACACCAACGTCGCATACCGTCACGATTTCGGCTGGGGTCGCCTGAACCTGACGGCGGTGTGGACGCATACGTTGCAGAACGATCAGTTCACGAACCCTGCGGATCCGAACTTCGTGAACGTCCTGACCAACGAGTTGGGTGATCCACAGGACCAGGTCAACGTGAGTTCCAGCCTGAAGGTCGGCAAGTTCACCATGGGCTATTCGGTTCGGTGGATCGGCAAGCAGTATCTGAATACCTACGAGGATTATAACTCGGTCAACGGTCAGCCTGCCCAGAACGTCGATTACGCTCCGATCGTGAAATACCCGGTTGTCAGCTATCACGACATCCGCGGCGAAATCGAAGTGAACAAGCAGTTCAATTTCTACATGGGCATCGACAACCTCACCAACCGTCAGCCGCCATACGGCCTGACCGGTGTGGGTGCGGGCTCGGGCATCTACGACGTCCGCGGTCGCTACGGTTATGTAGGCTTCGTCGCGAAGTTCTGATCGCCAGACTCGATGACGTGTCGGAAGGGCCGGGGATTGATCCCCGGCCCTTCTCGTTTATGGTTCGTTCGGACAGTGACCGAGCACATACTTTCCCGCGCTGAAAAAGCTCTGGCTATTGGAGACGCCGCCGGTGCGGTGAGCCTCGTCGAAGCGGCAGCCCGGTCGAACGACGTTGACGCCGTCATGCAACTGGCCGTGTGGCGGATGCGCGGAGTGCCGTTGGCGAGAGACCTGAGCGCTGCGAGAGAGCTGTTACGACGTGCCGTCTCGATCGGTCATGTCGATGCGGCATTGACCGAGATCGCGCTGACGGCGAATGGCTCCGGCGGGCCTATCGATTGGCCGAAAGCGCGGCTTCTCCTCACCCTGGCGGCACGGTCCGACCATGTCGCCGCTGCGCATCTGACGCTGCTCGACCGGATGGATCTGTCGGATGACGGTTCGCCTCGCATGCCGCCATCGCCGCGGGAGATCAGCCGGTCTCCCAACGTCTGGCGCATACCGGCCTTCCTCTCGCCGGACGAATGCCGCCACGTCGCCGACACGGCGGCTCCCTTGCTCGAACCGGCGCTCGTGATCGATCCGCGAACGAAACGCCGTATTTCGAACCCGGTTCGAACGTCAGACAGCGCCGCGATCGGCCCGGCGCGCGAAGATCTCGTCATTCGGGCAATCAATCATCGCATCGCCGCGGCCAGTGGCACGCCAGTCGATCATGCCGAACCCCTGACGATATTGCGGTACCGTCCCGGACAGCAGTATCGCCTCCACGTCGACACGCTACCCGCCGCGAAGAACCAGCGCGTCCGGACGATGCTTATCTATCTCAATCAGGGATATACCGGGGGTGAAACCGAATTTAGCGCAAATCGGTTGACCATGCGGTGCGAGGCGGGCGACGCGATCATGTTCGACAATGTGCTGCCTGACGGCTCACCGGACCTGAGTTCACGACATGCCGGCGCCCCGGTAACGTCTGGAGCGAAGTGGATCGCAAGTCGATGGATACGCGCCGCTCGACACGATCCCTGGAACGACGCCTAAATCCAATTCCGGGAATAACGCCGGCCCAAATTCGTCAGCAGTTCGTATTGTGACATTCGGGACCGTGCTGCAGCCTGCGGGAGAGCGAAGTCGAGCGCGACCCAATCCCCCTCGCGCAACCCCGGCTCGGCGGATACGTCGAGTGCGACGAGGTCCATCGAGACGCGGCCGATCACCGGCAACGAGCCGCGGCCGGCAGTGCCGGTGTCCGAAAAGCCCCGGAAATAACCGTCGGCATAGCCGAGGTTGATGATCGCGACTTCGGTGTCGGCGAGGGCTTTCCAGGTTGCGTTATAGCCGACGGTTTCCCCAGCAACGACGCGGCGGCGTTGCAAGATCTGCGCTTCCGGCGTGACGACCTGCCGAATGGTCTCGGCGAATTCGGCCCGCGGGATGCCGCCGTACAGCGCCAGGCCGGGGCGGGTCAGGTCGAACGTGAAATCCTGGCCGAGCGCGATGCCGGCGGAATTGGCGAGGCTCAGGCGTTTGGCGGAAGTTCGACCCGCGAGTGCCGTAAACGCCGCCAGTTGGCGGGCGTTCATCGCTACGTCCTCGTCCGCGCAGGCGAGGTGACTCATCAGCGTGTCGATCTCCAGCCCGCCAAGCAACGCAAGATCGTCGACCGACAGGCCG
>Ga0160428_1002062_pt1 | contig 13160 bp, 11 predicted proteins | sample SolpanmetagenomM_FD_108198 | JGI IMG/M metagenome (GOLD analysis project Ga0160428, IMG submission 108198) | Solar panel surface microbial communities from Lawrence Berkeley National Laboratory, California, USA - M | ecosystem: Engineered > Built environment > Solar panel > Unclassified ... | reverse complement strand
CGAAGATGTTGCGGCTCTGTTCGAACAGCTCGTCCATACCCTGTTTGCCCGCGCCCGATACTGACTGATAGGTCGAGACGACGACGCGGATGATCTTCGCCGCATCGTGCAAAGGCTTCAGCGCGACGACCATCTGCGCAGTCGAGCAGTTCGGATTGGCGATGATGTTGCGCGCGCGATAGCCGTCGATCGCTTCCGGATTCACCTCTGGCACGATCAGCGGAACGTCCGGATCCATGCGGTACAGCGACGAATTGTCGATCACCGTGCAGCCCGCGGCGGCGGCGATCGGGGCGTATTTCGCGGTCGCTTCCGAACCGATCGCGAACAGCGCCATGTCCCAGCCATTCCAGTCGAAATGCTCGATATTCTGGACCTTGAACTGCTTGCCGGTGTCGCCGTAATCCACCGTCAGCCCCTGGCTGCGCGAGGAGGCGACGACGGCGATCTCGTCCGCCGGGAATTCACGCTCGGCGAGGATATTGAGCATCTCGCGCCCGACATTGCCGGTCGCGCCCGCGACGACGATTCTGTAGCCCATGGTCTGTTCCCGTATGCAGTGTCGCCGCGCGCGATAGCAGAACCACGCGTGCGGGGAAGATAGGATCGCTATCGCGTGGATCGCCGAACTTCACACTAGGGTCACACCAGGGTCACACTATGGCGGGGTTTCGGCGGCGGCGCGGCCGGACGCCCGCCGGTACAGCAAAGGGGCGGAAATACGCATGGCAGCATAATGCCACTACCGGCTGTGTGTAGGACAGCGATTTTGATCTTTCGGCGCTTTTTTTCGGAAAGCCCGACAGGCGGCGCCCCCTCGCGGGACCGGGTTGCCAGCGCGCAGCGACATGCTCCGGTGCACATTCGATAAAAAGCGAGAGAATAATGAACACCGACCGGCCGGGCGCTAGCCGCCGTACGATCTGGACCGCAGGTAGAGATGGCAGATCAAAGCGGAAACCGGCGTTCGCAGCCATTCCCGCATAATTAAAATCGATCAATTCTTACAACCGTTTTTGTCGCAGGTGATACGCGATGACGAATTTACCCAGTGCTCAGGAACCTTCTTGGTGTCGAACCCGCATCCGGTTGTTCCACCCTTAGAACCGCTATGCACCTCTCTCGTGGGTGTATGTTCTACCGCCACAGCCATTCCTCCTAAATTTTTCAAAAGAACCCGCACCAATTCGCAGGCATTAAATAGCTATATTGGCGCCACTGATTTCTTCAACCATGGATTATCGTAGATTTATGCATATGCATCCGATATGAACGTTTTTGATTTGGACCGACAATTTATCGACTAAAAACTCTTTATCATTATCACTCGTTGTAATGATGAAACGCTAGACCATTATCGCAAAACAAACGACCCGGAGGTTTCCCCCCGGGCCATTCACATCCTCTCCTGAAGGATGATGAGCGGTTTTTGCCGCTGCGTATCTTGAGGCGCGCCGCGGCGAAGCGACGTCGTCGGACGGCGGCCCCGAGGGACCGCCGCCGGCCGGGCGTGTGCGTCTCAGGTGCAGTGCGCTGCACCTGTGCGCATCACGCCGCGAACTGGTTCATCGTGTTGTGTGCGCCGCCGGCCTTCAGTGCGGCTTCTCCGGCGAAATATTCCTTGTGGTCGTCGCCGAGATCGGAGCCCGACATGTTCTGGTGCTTGACGCAGGCGATGCCCTCGCGGATCTCCTTGCGCTGCACGCCCTTGACGTAGCCGAGCATGCCCTGGTCGCCGAAATATTCCTTCGCCAGATTGTCGGTCGACAGCGCCGCGGTGTGATAGGTCGGCAGCGTGATCAGGTGATGGAAGATGCCGGCGCGGGCGGCCGCGTCCTTCTGGAAGGTGCGGATGCGCTCGTCGGCTTCGTCGCCCAGTTCGGTGCCGTCATAGTCGACCGACATCAGCCGCGCGCGATCGAATGCAGACACGTCCTTGCCCGCTTCCGCCCACGCATCATAGACTTGCTGGCGGAAGTTGAGCGTCCAGTTGAAGCTCGGGCTGTTATTGTAGACCAATTTGGCGTTCGGCACGACTTCTCGGATCCGGTCGACCATGCTGGCGATCTGCTCGATATGCGGCTTCTCGGTCTCGATCCACAGCAGGTCCGCGCCGTTCTGCAGCGAAGCGATGCAATCCATCACGCAGCGATCCGCACCCGTGCCCTCACGGAACTGGAACAGGTTCGACGGCAGCCGCTTCGGGCGCATCAGCTTGCCGTCGCGGTTGAGGATGACATCGCCGTTGCGCGCGGTCGACGGGTCGATCTCCTCGCAATCGAGATAGGAATTGTACTGGTCGCCGAGATCGCCGGGCGTCGTGCTGACGGCGATCTGCTTGGTCAGGCCAGCCCCCAGCGAGTCGGTGCGCGTGACGATGATGCCGTCCTCGACACCGAGTTCGAGGAAGGCGTAGCGGCAGGCGCGAACCTTCGCGAGAAAGTCCTCGTGCGGCACGGTGACCTTGCCGTCCTGATGGCCGCATTGCTTCTCGTCGGACACCTGGTTCTCGATCTGCAGCGCGCAGGCGCCGGCTTCGATCATCTTGCGGGCGAGCAGGTAGGTCGCCTCGGCATTGCCGAACCCGGCATCGATATCGGCGATGATCGGCACCACGTGCGTCTGGTGGTTCTCGATCGCGTTGAGCAGGCGCGCGGCCTCGATCTCGTTGCCGCCGTCGCGGGCATGATCGAGGTCTCGGAACATCATGCCGAGTTCGCGCGCATCGGCCTGGCGCAGGAACGTGTAGAGTTCCTCGATCAGCGCCGGAACGCTGGTCTTCTCGTGCATCGACTGGTCCGGCAGCGGGCCGAATTCGCTGCGCAACGCAGCGACCATCCAGCCGGACAGGTACAGATAGCGACGGTCGGTGGTGCCGAAATGCTTCTTGATGCTGATCATCTTCTGCTGGCCGATGAAGCCGTGCCAGCAGCCCAGCGACTGTGTGTAGTTGGCGGGATCGAGATCATACGCCGCCATGTCCTTGCGCATGATCGCGGCGGTGTAGCGTGCGATGTCGAGGCCGGTCTGGAAGCGGTTCTGCAGCCGCATCCGCGCCACCGCCTCGGCATCGATCCCATCCCAGGTGCCGTTATGGCTGCGGATCAGATCCGTCGTCTGCGCGATATGGGTCTGGTAGGTCATCGGTCGGCTCCTGCGAATTGGATGCCGTGTAGCTATACAGATTTACACGCTGCTCCAGCGGTGCGGGGCCGATCGGTGGGTCATCGTGTCGAGCTAGCCGTCGTTAGCGCATGTCGTCTTGCAAATTATTTACAATGTGTCCCCATACTGTCGCCGATCGTACGGCTGTCAATCTCCGCCGAAGGTGAAGGCACTGACGCCGCGTTCGCGATCGTTGATCGACAGCGCGCGGCCTATCGGCGGCATCGAGCGCTGTGGACAGGCATTGCGCAGGCAGGCGCGGCACCCGAGCCCGATCGGCGTCGCTTCTCCGCGTAGATCGATGCCGCGCGCGACCGCCAGCGTATTGGCGTGCTCGCTCGCCACGCCGATGCCGACCGCGAACTCGGCGGGAACCGCGCCGTAACGGCGGCCCTGCGGCGTGACGGTGCGCGAGACGGTGAGCCAGCGGGTCCGGTCCTCGAGTTCGACCAGTTGCACCGCCAGCGCCCCGGGCCGGTCGAAGGCGTGGTGCATGCGCCATAACGGGCAGCGGCCCTCGGCCTCCGCAAGTGGCGCGCCGCTGGCACCGGAGAAGCGTTTCGACGCCTGTCCGGCGCGATCGATCCGCACCATGAAGAACGGCAGCCCACGCGCGCCGACGCGTTGCAGCGTCGTCAGGCGGTGCGCGACCTGTTCGAAGCCCGCGCCGAAGCGCCGTTGCAACAGTTCGAGATCGTATCCCGTCGCTTCGCACCCGCGCAGAAAGCGGGCATAGGGCATCATCACGGCGGCGGCGAAATAGCTGGCGAGGTGGCGCCGATACAGCCGCTCCGCCGCCCGGTCGGCGAACCCCGCCCCCTTGGCCAGCGCCTCGATCTCGCCGCGCGCCTCGATCTGCGCCAACTGGACCGCTGCGGCGAAGGTGCGCGACGCCGGATCGAGCGTTTCGCTGAGCTGCAACTGCCGGGCATGGAGATCGGTCCGCCGCAACAGATCGGGCATGACGTCGACCGGCAGGACCCGGATGGTCAGCTGGTGCTTGACGCGCAGCCGCTCGGCGATCGCACCGTACAGGTCGCCTGCGCCCAATCGGAGTTCGTCGGCCAGCGCCTCGGCCATCGTATCGAGATCGGGAAAGTGCCCGCGCCAGCGTTCGATCTCGCGCCGCACGGTGACGATCGGATCGGCGCTGTCGCTGCCCGACATCTCGCCGCCGGTCCCTGCGCGATCATAGGCGCGTGCGAACGCCTCCGCCCCGCCCGGCGCGCCGGCCAGCCATTCCTCGATCTCGTTGCGATCGATTTCGAGGTCGGCGAACAGCGGATCCGCCAGCCGGCGCCGAATCGCCGCCTCGCCGCCGCCGGGTTCGCCGGCCGCCAGCGCGCGGGGATCGAAGTCGAACGATTCCGCGAGCTTGACCAAGAGCGACGCCGACAAGGGCCGCTGGTTCTTCTCGACGAGGTTGAGATAGCTTGGCGAGATCGTCAGCATCTCCGCCATCGCCGCCTGGGTCAGCCCGGCCTGGCGACGCAACCGGCGCACTGCGTGCCCGGCGAACAGCTTACGATCGGCCATGACATCGCGCCCCTTCGATATTGCCGAGCGCAAGGCGCCCCCGGCACGCGTGATGCCCAGGATGTCATGTCTTTACAATAGCACAGTTGGGTGGCGACAATCGGCGACATCATAACCGGGACGAAGGCTTGGCGAGGATGGCGAATCGGCGATTTTGCGGCGAGTTACGGCGCTCAGCGAAACACGCCGCCGGTGCCGAGATGTAAAGGCTTTGCACCGAGCGCGATCGCACCGAGTTCCTGGGGAGGAAAGGATGCCCGTCGAGCGTGCTCGGCGGGCATTTTCTATCCGCTGACGATTCGCGCCCTGAACCAGTCCGCAAGCGCATCTTCCGGCAGGTCGCCCGCAGCAAGCGCCAATACCGTCTCGATCGCCTCCGTCTTTCCGAATGCTATCGTCACGTCGTTCAGCCGGAGAAACAGGCGCGCGATCACCCAGGCCGTCCGCTTGTTCCCATCGTTGAACGGATGGTTGCGCGCGATGCCGAACGCATAGGCGGCGGCTAGGGCGCAAAGGTCGTTCTCGCCGTACGAATGCTTGTTGATCGGACGGCTCATCGCGGATTCGAGCAGGCCGAAATCCTTCGTCCCGCTCAACCCGCCATGTTCGGCAAGTTGACGCTCATGCACCGCGACCGCGATGTTGGAGCCGACGAACTGGATTTCGGCCACCGATTATTTCGCGAGCACGGCAAGGATGTCGCGATCCTCTCGCATGATCTCTTCCGCCTTGCTCATCGCATCGACGAACTCCGGATTGGTTGCCGACAGGATGTACCCGTTCGGCGTCTCGCTCAGGTACAGCGTCTCGCCCTGCGACACGCGTAGTTTGGAAAGCACGTCTTTCGACAGGATGACGCCGACCGAGTTACCGATCTTGATAAGCTTGAGCGGTTTAAAGATACGCGAAAGCATGTTCATACAAATGTTATAACACAGATCGAGCCCTTGCCGCAACGGCGCTGGACGCGCGCGGCGATACGCGCATAAGCCGGTCCGGCATCCAGTTGGGAACGAACAACAATGTCGGCATCGAAACATGGCGGATCGAACCTGGTCATCTTCGCCGCGCTTGCCGCCAATCTCGGGATCGCGGTCGCCAAGTTCATCGCGGCGGGGATATCGGGATCGTCGTCGATGCTGACCGAAGGGTTCCACTCGGTCGTCGACAGTCTCAATCAGGTTCTGCTGCTCTATGGCCAGCATCGCGGCAAGCGCGCGCCCGATGAGGCGCATCCATTCGGCTATGGCCGCGAACTGTATTTCTGGGCGTTCGTCGTCGCGATCCTGATCTTCGCGGTCGGCGCCGGCGTCTCGATCTACGAAGGCTATACGCACATCATCGAGCCGGAACCGCTGCGCGATCCGCTGGTCAATTACATCGTATTGGGCGTCGCCGCGGCGATGGAGGGCACGTCGTGGGTCCTGGCGATGCGCGAGTTCGCCCAATCGAAGGGCGATGCCGGCTGGTGGCATGCGGTGCGACGGTCGAAGGACCCGGCCGGCTTCATCGTGCTGTTCGAGGATAGCGCGGCGCTGGCCGGCCTGGTGATCGCCGCGATCGGCGTGTGGGCGAGCCACAGCTATGGCGATGCGCGGATCGACGGTGTCGCCTCGATCGCGATCGGCGTGATCCTCGCGCTCGTCGCAATGCTGCTCGCGCGCGAGGCGAAGGGGCTGCTGATCGGCGAAGGCGCCGATCCCGCCGTCGTCGCCAAGGTCCGCTCCGTGGTCGATCGCCAGAAGGCGATCACCTCGGTCAACCATGTCCGCACGATCCATACCGCGCCGGACAGCATCTTCGTCGCGATCAGCGCGGACTTCGACGATGCGCTGACGATGGGCGAGGCGGAAAGCCTGATCGAGCGGATCGAAGACGAGTTGCGCGTCGCCGAACCGATGCTCTCGTCAATCTATATCCGACCGGAAAAGCGCGAGAATGCCGCGGTGTTCCAGCCGCATCCGGTGTGACGGGTCACTTTGCCGGCACGATCTCCACGACGTCCAGCATCGATTCGAAGCGCGGCTTCGGCAACGCGATGCGCCAGATCTTCTCGTCGACGCGCTGGAGTATGCCGACCATGTCGCGATCGGCGTCGCGACCATATTGCAGCGCCGCCTTTTCGTCGCCGATCATCATCGTCCCGAGGAACACCGCGCGCGTATCGCTGTCCGGGAAGGCGAGCCCGACCGGGCGCTGCGACCCGCCGCTCTTGAAGAAACTCGATACGTCACCCTCCGCCTCGACGCGGCAGTCGAAATACGGGAAGGCGGTGAAATCGCGCGCCGCGGTGCCGTGCGCGCCGATCTTGAAGACGCGACAGCGATAGGCGCCGGCCGGCGGAACCGCGCCGGCGAGCGCATGATCCGGTTCGAACAACTGGCCCTCGGCCGCGAGCGCCGCGCCATTGCCCGAGGCCCGCGCCTTGTCGATCGCCGCGACCCAGGAGGTGCGCCAGTTGCGCAGCCGGTCGCGGTCTTCCTTGGTCGCGACCTGTCGCCAATCGGCGCTGGCCGGCGCGGTCGAGGCGCGCGCGGGACGATCGCCGCCACCGCATGCAGCCAGTGCCGCGCATGCGACGAGCCCGAAACCCAGCCTAGACATCATCAGCGACCATTCTTGTTATGGGCCGGCATTCGACCGCGCCCGGTATTCAACCACGCATCCGCGAGGCTGCCAAGAACTCAACACTTCAACGGTCGCAACGGACGCATGAGCGTCAGGCCGCGGTCCACCCGCCATCCATCGACAGGTTCGCGCCGGTGATCGCCTTGGCGGCATCGCTGCACAGGTACACGGCGAGCGCGGCGACCTGTTCGGCCGTGACGAACTCCTTGGTCGGCTGGGCGGCGAGCAAAACGTCGTTGATCACCTGATCGCGCGTCAATCCGCGCGACTTCATCGTGTCGGGGATCTGCCCCTCGACCAGCGGGGTCCAGACATAGCCCGGCGAGATGCAGTTGACGGTGATGCCGAACGTCGCGGTTTCCAGCGCGATCGTCTTGGTCAGCCCGGCGATGCCGTGCTTGGCCATGACATAGGCCGACTTGTTGGGGCTGGCGACGAGCGAATGGGCGGACGCGGTCGAAATGATCCGCCCCCATTTCGCCGCCTTCATCAGCGGCACCGCGGCCTGCATCAGATACCAGGCCGAGGTGAGATTGATCTTCAGGATCGCCTCGAACTTGTCGGCGGGAAAATCCTCGATCGGGGCGACATGCTGGATGCCGGCATTGTTGACGATGATGTCCGGGCCGCCGATCTCGGCATGGCAGCGCGCGACCATCGCCGCGATCTCCTCGGGCTTGGTCATGTCCGCGGCATCATACAATGCCGTCGCGCCGCTCGCCTGCGCCAGCGCGGCGCGGTCCCGTTCGATCGCATCCGCATCGCCGAAACCATTGATCACCACGCTGGCGCCCTCGGCCGCGAATGCCTTGGCATAGGCCAGGCCGATGCCGGACGTGGACCCGGTGATGATCGCGCTCTTACCCTTGAGGAACATGGCTCAAACTCCCTGGACGTGCGTGTCGATGGACGGTTGGATCGGTGCCGGCGTCTTGCGAACGAGATCGAACGCCGCGCTCTTGCCGGTTTCGATATTCGCGGCGACGACCTGCGCGTTGGCCATCGTCTCGGCCACGGCCTGCAGCCCGGCCTGCCAATGCTCGCGCATCGTGCGGGTCGAGAATTCGAAGTCCCGACTGCCGCCCTCCCAGGCGTTGGCGCGGTAGACCAACTGGACGAGATTGACCGCGTCCTCCGCCGAGCGCGCGGCCAGCGCCCTGACGTCGGGATCGTTCAGCATCGCCGCCGGCAGCTTGTCGAGCACGCGGCGCATCGCCTCGCGATCCTGACGGACGCGCATCACCTGATCGGACACCTGCCGCGTACGGCTGGAGAACAGGATCTCCTTCTGCCGCGCCGCGACGTCCATGATCGTGCGCGGCCGATCCGCCGCCGCGGCGAACAGATCGACCTGGAACGCCAGCAGGTCGCCTTGCTGATGATCCAGCACATGCGTCAACGGCGTGTTCGAAACGAGCCCGCCGTCCCAATACAGCCGTCCGTCGATCTCGACCGGCGGCAAGCCGGGCGGCAATGCGCCCGAGGCCATGATGTGCCGGGCATCGATCCGCGTCTCGGTCGTGTCGAAATAGCGGAAATTGCCGTTCTCGACATCCACTGCGCCGACCGACAGCCGGACGGCGCCGGAATTGAGCAGATTCCAGTCGACCAGTTCGTCCAATGTCGCCTGCAACGGCGCGGAATCGTAGAAGCTCATCGCTTCCATCGAACCCGGTACGGCAAAGGCGGGCGGCACCGTGCGCGGCGAGAAGAACCCCGGCACGCCGGCCAGCATAACGAAACCGGCCGACCATTCGTGGACGAATTCGCGCACCATATCGTTGGGAAAGATCGGAAAGCTCGGCAGCGAGCCGGTCACCTTGTCCCAAAAGTCATGCAGTCGCGCGACGCGCCGTTCCGGCGGATTGCCGGCGTACAAAGCCGCGTTGACCGCGCCGATCGAAATGCCGGCGACCCAGTCGACATCGATACCGCTGCCGGCCAGCCCCTCGATCACGCCGGCCTGATAGCTGCCGAGCGCGCCACCGCCTTGCAGCACGAGCGCCACGCAATCGGGAAGCGGAAGCGATTTCGCACGGCGGCGAGGCGCTGATCGGAGCTTGGGTTCGACATCGGCCATTGTCGCGGGTCATGGGCCAGCCGGGCGCGCGGATCAACTCGCCAGTGCCAAGGTCGGGCTGCGATCGAGCGGGCGCGGCAAATTCCGGCGCATTTTCAAGCACTGCTTGCAACATAGTCGCGGACTGGACATTCATACCGCAACAATAACGACCAAGGCGCCCGGCAATGCGGCTCGACGATTTCGATCCCAACATCAACGTCGAAGACCAGCGCGGCGCCAGTGGCGGCGGATTCGGCGGTGGCGGATTCGGGGGCGGCGGGGGCGGCATGCTGCTCGGCCTGCTGCCGATGGTGTTCAGCCGCTTCGGCTGCGGCGGCGTCGCATTGCTGCTGATCGGCCTTGCGGTGTTCGGCGGATTCGGATCGATCCTGGGCGGCGGCGGAAGCGGCGTGCAGACGCCGACCGCGCGTGTCGGCCAGTCGGGCGAACGCCAGGCGGGCACGGACACCGCATCCAGTTGCAACCTGAACGCCGAGAGCAAATCGGCCTGCAACGCGTTCAGCTCGGCCGACGCGACGTGGAAGCAATTGCTCGGCGCGCAGTTCCGCGCCCCGAAGCTTGTCTTCTTCGGCGATCAGGGCGGACAATCCGGCTGCGGCGCGGCGCAAAGCGCGATGGGGCCGTTCTACTGCCCGAGCGACCAGGGCATCTATCTCGACACCAACTTCTTCGCCGAACTCGGCAATCGCTTCGGCGCGAAGGGCGATTTCGCGCAGGATTACGTCATCGCGCATGAATTCGGCCATCATATCCAGAATTTGATGGGCACTTCGACGCAGGTCTCGCAGCAACAGGCACGGGCAAGCCGGGCGGAAGGCAATGCGCTGTCGGTACGGCTGGAACTTCAGGCCGATTGCTATGCCGGCGTGTGGGCCGCGCAGAATCGCGACCGGCTGGAGCCGGGCGACATCGAGGAAGGCATGACCGCCGCGCACGCGATCGGTGACGATACGCTGCAACAGGAGACGCAGGGCCGGGTCGTGCCGGACAGCTTCACGCACGGCACCTCGCAGCAGCGGCAGGCGTGGCTGAAGCGCGGCATGGACAGCGGCGACCCGCGCCAGTGCGACACGTTCAACTCGACGATTTGATCGGGCGGGTCGGGGTGGTGGGCGGCCGGGGCGCTGACCCGGACCTTCCCGGCAGTGGCGAATGCCGTTTATGCTCTCCTCCCTGTAAGGGAGGGGTCGGGGGTGGGTCAGATCCTGGCGTTACGAACGCCGGCCAGCCCGCCCTGACCGTATCGCCAGGCCTCCACCCACCCCCTGCCCCTCCCTTACAGGGAGGGGAGCGCATTGGGGGACGATAGCCCTCCGATACGGGCCTGCCCCGTTCGCTTCCAGACCAGGCGGACGGCGTCCATCACCCGCGCCAGGACACGAAAAAGCCCCTCCAGTCGCCGGAGGGGGCTTCCTTCAGCCTGTCGGGACGCCGCTTTAGTAGGTGCCCGGGAAGCTCTTGTTCAGGATCTTGGCGCCGCCCGAACCGTCATCGTCCGAACTCTCGGTTCCGCTCTTGCTCGGCTGGCCGGCCTGATCAGTATACCGGCTTTGCTGCTGGTCGCCCTGCTGCCCGCGCTGGCCGGTCTGCTGGCTATCGCCGAAGAACGCCTGGTTGTTTTCCTCGTCGCGCCAGTGCGACTTGGCTTCTTCGGCGGTCTTGCGGACCTTGACCTTGTCGTCGACGCTGTCGATCCAGCGCGACGGGATCGAGTGGTGCCGACCACCGGCATCTTCGTCGTTCTTGGTCAACAGGATGCGATCGCCGCGGACCTTGTCGACCGTGCCGATATGTTCGCCGTCGGAGCCGACGACTTCCATATGCTCCTTGACCTTGGACAGCGAGCCGCGCTGCGTCTGCCGCTCGGTCCGCCACGAGGCGAATTCGTTCGAGAAACGATCGCGATTTTCCTGGCGGTATTCGTGATAGTCGCGGTCGAGCGCATCGATCTGGCCCTTACGCCAGTGATGATAATCGTCGTCATGATGCGCGCGGCCGGACTGGCCGAATGCGGACTGGCCCTGGCCGGACTGCCCGTAATCGCCATAATTCCGCTCGTCGTAGCGCGCATCCATGTCGCGCCGGCGTTCCGCCTCGTCGTCGCCGAACCACGAGCGGACCTCGTCGCCGGCCCGAGCGAAGAAACCGCGATCTTCATAGTCGTAGCCCTGCGGCTGACGACCATAGCCCTGCGCGCCACGCTGCTGCTGGCCGCCGCCGGACGAGCGGTCCGACTGGTAGTATTTGCTGCGGTCGCCACGATCGTTGCCGCCTTCGTCGGCGAAGCGATGACCGTCGTGCGCGTAGCTGCCGTAATAGGGCTGGGAAGATCCGCCGCGATCTTGCCCGCCGCGATTCTGGAAGTTGCGACCGGCATTCTGCTGCTCGCGCTGGCCGTACCGGGCATTGCCATATTCGCCACGACCATAATCGCCCTGCCCGGCTCCGCCCGGGCCATAGCCGCCCTGCCCGGCTCCGCCCTGGCCATAGCCGCCGCTTCGGCCTTGGCCGCCGGCACCATATTCGCTGCGGCCATAGCCGCCTTGGCCCGAACGATCCTGGCCCGAACCGCCCTGACTCTGGCCGCGATCGTTATGGCCATAATCGTTGCCGCCATATTCGGAGCGACCATAACCGCCGCCCTGCCCGCCACCGCGTCCGTAGCCGCCGCGCCCATCGCCATCGCGACCGCCCTGCTGCCCGCGGCCATACTGACCGGCGGCGGCATAATCTTCCGCGCTGGTATAGTTGCCGTTGGAAAGGCGGCTGCTCTGATGGTCGGTATCCCATGGCTCGCGTGCGCCGAAATACTCGCCCTGCGAACCGGCATTGTCGTTGCGTTCATAACCCATGATAGAGTCTCCTGATTGCGCTCCTGCGGCGGCCGGCAGTCGTCATGCTGCCTGCTCGTCGCTGATATAAATCATTCGCTCGCAAGGATGTTCCGGTGCCCGAAGCGGCCGGAAGGGGCATCGTCGCCGCCTGACGCCGCTTGGTCGCATCGCCGGGTTTCTGTGAACCGAAAGGAGGGTGCGGAGGCCAGTTGCGTCGCCAAAAAAGCGCGGTTACATGCTGTGCGTCCGGAGCGGGGCTGTAGCTCAGATGGGAGAGCGCTGCAATCGCACTGCAGAGGTCCGGGGTTCGATTCCCCGTAGCTCCACCACCCTCCGGACCGCACAAATCCGCCATTTCCTGAAACTCCCTCGATCCGCCCGACGCCCGAAATCCGCCTTTTGGGTCCGCAGTGGGTCCGCAAATCTGACTATTGCTCATGTGGCGACCGGTGTCGGTGGCGCCGCAGCGGCTGCGATCGGCAACGGAGAATGCTTCGGTTTTGCAGCCTGTTTGGCACGGATCGCCTCGACCTTCGTCCAGATACGCGCCAGTTCGGTTTCGCCGTTGGCATGCATGTCGAGGTTATTGGCCAGGCAGAGCGCCGCCAGCGTGACCATGACGCCGCCGACTTCTTGCGCCGGCTCGCCGACATCGCGGCCATAGACGTAATCAACGAGTTGGTGCGCTTCGCTCGATGTGCATCCGCATGATTGCACCAACTCGAGCGCCTCTTCCAGAAACCGGTGATTGCGTTCCTCGCGGTCGCCCGCGATCATCTCGCCGAAGCACGCCATGAGCCAGGGCTGGACACGCTGCTGAAAGCTCTGATCGGTCATTTATCAACTCCCTCAATGGCGGACGCGCGAACGTGCGCCCGCGTGAACCGGCCCACCTCAGCCCAATAGTCTTCGAT